>Ga0272445_1000644_pt1 | contig 31483 bp, 30 predicted proteins | sample YNPCB0031_FD_194404 | JGI IMG/M metagenome (GOLD analysis project Ga0272445, IMG submission 194404) | Hot spring sediment microbial communities from Yellowstone National Park, WY, United States - YNP-CB-003-1 | ecosystem: Environmental > Aquatic > Thermal springs > Hot (42-90C) > Sediment... | reverse complement strand
CACTCGCTCCTGCACCAAATGAAGCTGTATATCCTGCAACGATGTATCCACCGTCACTTGTTTGCTGAATAGAATAAGCATAATCAAAACTAGGTCCGCCTAATGTTCTTGCCCACTCCATATTTCCATCTGAATACAATTTTATAACTAAAACATCCCAAGGTCCTGCCCCCAATGAGTTTGTAGTTCCTGCAACGATGTATCCACCGTCACTTGTTTGCTGAATAGAATAAGCATACTCAACACTAGATCCGCCTAATGTTCTTGCCCACTCTATATTTCCATCTGAATACAATTTTATAACTAAAAAATCCCCAGATCCTGCCCCAAATGAGTTTGTAGTTCCTGCAACGATGTATCCACCATCACTTGTCTGCTGAACAGAATAACCAGAACCATTTGCGCCAAATGTTTTTGCCCATTGAATATCCCCATTTGAATTTAATTTTATAACTAAGATATTATTACCTAAATTTCCTACAACGATGCATCCACCATCACTTGTTTCTCGAATAGAATAAGCATACTCATTACCACTTTCTCCAAATGTTTTTGCCCATTGAACATCTCCATTTGAATACAATTTTATAACTAAAATATCCCAATTTCCTGCACCAAATGAATTTGTAATTCCTGCAACGACGTATCCGCCATCAATTGTTTGCCGAATAGAATAAGCACTATCAAGATTACTTCCACCCAATGCTCTTGCCCATTGAATGTTTCCATTTGAATACAATTTTATAACTAAAAAATCAAAATATCCCGCACCCAATGAATACGCTTTTCCTGCAACAATGTATCCACCATCGCTTGTCTGCTGAATAGAGCGACCATAATCCCAACTACCTGTACCAAATGTTTTTGCAAAACTTATTGCAAATAGAAGATTTGTTATACCTATAAGAAGCCCTATTATTTTTAAAACATTTTTCATATAGCTTCCTTTTTAATGATTTTTAAAAAACACATTTATATTATAAAATAAAAAAAATTCTTTGTCAAATCATAATATTTAATTCTCCAGAACTCACATTCTTTTTTACCTTCTTCTCTTATATAAGGTGAAATAATAATAACCTGTGGTTTAAACCTCTCTTTTTTTCTCATAAAGTTCACCAATCTTTTTAAATTTTAAAACATCAGCAAAGGATTTCCTTTATCTCTTCCTTTGTAACAGCCTTTTCTCAATTATTTCTTCAACATTAAAAGAGGATATTTTCAATTTGACATTTACCTGAATAGTGGCATTAAATATTTTAATTCTAAATTGATTTCCTTTATAATAAAAATATGAGTATTGAAACTGTAAATATTCTTTCTTTAATTTTGGGTGCTATTGCTATAATTTCCCCATTTATTCTTTCTTATTTTACAAATAAACTTATTCAAGCGGAAGATAAAAGGGCAAAAGAAATGATTGAAAAAGCAGATAAAAGGCACGAGGAAATGATGATGGAAACACAAAAAATGATTATGGAAATCCAAAAATCTATTGTTGAAATCCAAAAATCTATTGAAGCAGGAAATGAGAGGGTTGAAAGATTAATTGACGAAGGAAATAAAAGATTAGAAATAATTTTATCAGAAATTTTAAAAAGAGTTTAATTATTCTTTAATCAATTTAAAACTTCCAATCTCCTTATTTATTTTTTAAAATTTCCAAAATTCCTTCCTGAGTAAATTTTTCAGGAATTAAATCTACTTTATATCCTTTTTCTCTTATATAATTTGCGGTTATTTTGCCAATTGCTGTTATTTTTTTACCTTTTAAAAATTCTTCAAATCCTCTTTTTAAAAAGTTTTCAAAAATTTTTGAACTCGTGAATATAAAATCAGTTACATTTTTTAAAAATGGCAAAAAAATATTTATTTTTTCTTTATCTTCTTCTATCATCTTATAAATTTTTATTTCTTTTACATAAAATTTCATCTCTTTTAATTTTTCTATTAAAGTTTTCCTCCCTTCTGTTCTCAAAATCAAAACCTTACCCCTTTTTAAATTTTCAAAAATTTTTAAAATTCCCTCCTGTGTATATTCTTCTGGAATTATTGCTTCAAATCCCATATTTTCAATTTCCTCTTTTGTTTTAGGCCCAATTGATATTATTTTTTTATCCTTTAAAAATTCAGAAATTTCCTTTAAAGAAAGAATTTCCTTTAATGCAATTACCCCTCTTTTACTTGTAAATATTAAATAATCAAATTTTTCGTTTAGATTTTTAATTTTTGAAGAATTTATTATTTTCATTTTTAAAAGTGGTAATGGAATTGCTTTTCCTCCAAGTTTTTCAATTTCATAACAAAATAAAAGGGAATCTGGTAAAGGTCTTAAAATACAAAAAATTTGTCCTTTCAATATTCCATCCTTTATTTTCCATTCACATGAAAATTCTCTAAAATTTATTTTATTTTTTTTAAAAAATTTTTTTAAATCCTCTTCATTTTTCTTTTCTCCAAGAATAAAAATTTTGCTTTTATCATTTTTTTTAAATTCAAAATTTTCAAATTTTATCCATTCAGAATTTTGTCCTGCCCATAAAATTCCAACTGGTGCATTTTCATCAAAATATATCTCATCAAATTTTGAAATTAATTCCCACAAAGGAGGAAATAAAATAAAACTATTTGTTTTGACATAAAAAATAAAAATATCATTTAAGGATTTCATAAACTTTTTCAATAATTCTATCCTTATCCTTATCTTGTAAAAGCCCTTTTTTAACTATATTACCTTTAACATACATAAATCTCAAAACTATTTCATCTCCATTTTTTTGTGCATAACATCCAAATGGAACTACACATCCGCCACCAATTTTTTTTAATATTTCCCTTTCAATATTTACTTCAATCTCAACCTTTTCATCATTTATTTCCCTTAAAATTTCATAAAATTCAGAATCTTTTAATGTTTCAACACATATTGCTCCCTGACCGGGTGGAGGAGGGAAATCTTCAATGTCTAATTCAATATAGGGCAGATTTAAATTTAATCTTTTTATTGCACACTTTGCCATTAAAATTGCATCAAATTCACCTTCTTCCCATTTTTTAATTCTTGTTTCAATATTTCCCCTTAAAGGTAAAAATAAAAAATCAGGTCTTTTTATTTTTAAAAAAATTTCTCTCCTTTTACTTCCTGTTCCTATTTTTGAATTTTTAGGTAATTTTTCAATTGAAGCATAATTGCATATAATAACATCATTTGGCTCTTCCCTTTCAATATATGCTGCAATAATAAAGTCCTCTTGTATTTCTGTTGGAACATCCTTAGCACTATGAACTGCAATATCAATTTCTTTTTTTAAAAGTGCCTCTTCAAGTGCCTTAACAAATACCCCTTTTTCCTTTATTTTATAAATTGGTGTTTTTTTATCAATATCACCTTTTGTTTTTACTGGTATAAATTCCACATCAAATCCCTTTTTCTTTAAAATTTCAATAACTTTTTCAGCTTGAACAATACTTAATTTTGAAGGACGAGCACCTACTCTTATTTTTTTAGCCATTTCTCAATAAATTCTTCAACCGGCTTTGAACTTCTTATTGATTTTAGAATTGGATAAATCAAAAATTTTTTAATCTTTTGATAATCGTTTCCATTTTTCTTAATTATTTCTTCAATTTTTTTATCAACAAATTTTATAATTTCTAAAACCTTTTCCTCTTTTAAAAACCATTTTTCAAATTCTTTTCCTTCCCTTTTTGCCCTTAATTTTACATATTCTTTAATTGCCTCTTTTTCTTTTATTCTTTCTTCAATTATTTTCTTAAATTCATCTATTCCATGATATATTATATCTTTAATTTTTAAAATATCCTTTGAAACATTTTCAGGAAATCCAAGGTCAATTATAATTTTTGTTCTTTTATTATCTTTAAAATGCTGAGGATAAATTAACGGTTTCTCTGGATTTGTAACAAATATGACTGCATCAAATTCTTTTATTATAAATGGTATTGTTTTTTCATTATATAAAATTACATCAAGTTTTGCATGTTTTTCAAGAAATTCTTTCCTTTCCTTATTTCTTGTTGCAATTTTAAAAGGAATTTTCTCTTTTACAAAATATCTTGAAATTGCTATTCCCATTTCACCTGTCCCAACAAGTAAGACATTCAAATCGTTTATTTTTTCCTTTATCTCTTTTATATATATTGATACTATTTTTGGTATTGAAAGGGAACCCTTATCAATTTCAATTTCCTCCCTTATCCTTTTTGAAACAGAAATTGCCCTTTCAAAAAATTTCCCAAGATATTTACCTATCCATCCATTTCTTTTTGCCTCCATAAAACACCTTTTTACTTGCCCCTGAACTTCTGGCTCACCTATTGCAGGTGAATCTGCTCCTGTGCATACAAGAACAAGATGTTCAAACAAGGAAGATGGTGATGTTATTATTTCTGAATAGGGAATTAAGTCGTTTGGAATTAATTCATTTATTACTTTTTCCTTTTTATTTTTTTCTATAAAAAGATATGTTTCAACCCTATAACAAGTAACAACGAAAACTTTTTCCTTTATATATTGATTTTCATCTTTAATTTTTTCTTCTAAAATTTTAAAAACTTCTTCCCTTACTTTAACAGGTGCTTTTCTATGTGTAAAAAGAATTCCAACAAACATAAGAAATATATTTTATTGATAATGAAAATTTTTTTTCAATATAATTCAAATTATGAAAAAGATAATAATTCTTATAGGGCATGGTAATATTCCAGATGATTTTCCTCGTGAAAAGTTAAGGGAATATTTTAAATTGAGAAATTTGTATAAAACTGGATTTTTAAAGGGAAAAGATGAAGAGAAATTTATGGAAATGGAAGAAAGTTTAAAAAGATGGGAGAGGAATGAAAATAATGATAAGCATTATTTTGATTTAAAAAAAATGGGAGAGGAAATTGAAAGGGAAATAAAAATTAAAACAGATTTTGCCTTCAATGAGTTTTGCTATCCTGATATTTTTGAAAAGTTTGAAAAAATTAAGGATGAATATGATGAAATTTATTTTGTTTCAACTTTAATATTTGGAGGGAAACATTCTGATGAAATAAAGAATAAAATTGAAGAATTGAAAGACAAGTATAAAGATAAAAAAATTTTTTATATTCCTTTAAAACGAGAATTTTTGAAAGAATTTTTTATTAAAAATATAAAAGATTTTATTTGATTTTTTCTTTTAAATAATTTTCAATTTCAACTTTAAATTCTTCTTCTGCCTTTTCAAAATTTACATTTCTTAAAAATTTTCCATCTTTGTAAATACTTGCTTTCTTTTCACCTATTCCCGGAAGACAAAGTGCAATATTTGAAAATTTTGCTTCACCAGGACCATTTACGACACAACCCATTATTGCAATTTTCAATTTCTTAAAATAAGGATAAATTTTTTCCCATTCTTTTCTTTTAATTTTTAAATAATTGCTAATATTTTCGGCTATTTTTTTAAATTTTTCTCCTTTTGTTCTTCCGCATCCAGGACAGCTTATAACTTCCGGATGAAAACTTCTTAAACCGATTGCCTGCAAAATTTCCTTTGCAACTTCAACTTCTTTTTTCCTTGATTCCCCTTCCCTTTGTGTTAGTGATACCCTTATTGTATCGCCTATTCCATCAATTAAAAGAAAACCTATTCCAATTGAAGAAGATACAATTCCTTTTAAATCACCTCCTGCTTCTGTTAATCCTATATGTAAAGGAAAATCTGTTCTTTTTGCTATTTCCCTATAAACATATATTAAATCTTTTACATTTGATGTTTTTGCCGATAAAACAATTTTATTTTCAGGAAGCCCTATTTTTATTGCCTTTTCAGCACTTCTTATAACAGATTCAATTAATGCATCAAGTGCTATTTCCTTTAAACTTTTATCCTTATTCCTTTTAATCTTTTCATCTAACAATTTTTTATCAATGGACCCAAGGTTTCCTCCAATCCTTACAGGTTTATCATTTTCTATTGCTATTTTAATAATTTCTTCAAAATCCTTTTCAGAAATGGTTGTTCCGGGATTAATCCTGTATTTATCGAGAATTTTTGCAGTTTGAGGGAATTTTTTTAAAAGGTATGCACCATTAAAATGAAAATCACCAATTATAGGAACATTATAATTTTCCCCTCTTAATTTTTCAACTATAAATGGAACAGCTTTTGCTGCTTCTTCTTTATTTATGGCAATTCTAACCATTTCACTTCCTTCATCTATAAGCTCCTTGATTTCTCTTATTATTTCTTCTTTATTTTCAGGATTTTTTTCTGCCATTGATTGAATTAAAACAGGATTTCCTCCGCCTATAAATAAATTTCCTATTTTAACTTCTATTGATTTTCTCATATTTTATATTATAAACTTTTGCACTATGAAAAGGAAAAGAATAATTAAGTTACTTTTTTGAAATACCAAAAATTTAAGGAGTTAAAAATGGAAAAACTTAGTTATGATGTTTTAATTAAAAGAAGGAGTATAAGAAATTTTAAAAAAGACCCTGTTCCTCCAGAACTTTTAGAAGAACTTTTTGAAATCTGTCGTTGGGCTCCAACTGCAAGAAATTCCCAATCTTATTATTTTATAGTAATAAAAAATAGAGAAATTATAAAATTTCTTTCAGAAATAAGAGAACCTGCAAAACCAATTGGAAATGCTCCTCTTGCTGTTGCAATATGTTCTGACCCTCAAAAATCAAAGAGATATGTTCAGGATGGATGTATTGCTGCTTATCATTTTATGCTTGCTGCTTTTTGTCTTGGGCTTGGAACTTGCTGGATTGCAGATATGGATAGAATTGAAGTAAAAGAAAAACTTGGAATTCCTTATGACCATTATGTAGCAACAGTTACACCGCTTGGTTTTCCAGAATTTATTCCTTCGCCTCCACCAAGAAAAGAAGCAAAAGAATTTTATAGAGTGATTTGGTAGGATAATTGAAAAAATATGAAAAATTCAAATATAATTTTTGTATGAAATTTAAAATTTTGACATTTTTAATTTTAAGTAATTTTGTTTTTGCTTATTATGATGACCCTGCACTTTTACCATTTTTATCAAGTTCTAAACCTTATTATTTAGAAAAATTGGGGGTTCTGGATTTCTTTTCAAAAGAAAAATTCAAATTTAATGTTGAATGTGCAGGTGGAAAATTTATTTATTTAGACAAATATTCTCTTGTTCCTTTCCCTTCTTTTTCTGGTTATTTTAAATTTAAATATAAAAATTTTGGATTTTCTATTACAATTTTTGATAGGTATCAATATATTTTTAGAAGCAAAACATGGGCAGCTGATGAATTTGGACAAATTTATGAAATAACCTATTATGATTTAAATTTTATTTACTCTACAAGAATGATTTTTTCCTTATGTTCCAATTCAAAAAATTACTTTTAATCTTACAGGCGATATAAATTATGGATTTAGAAAATGTAAATTTGAAAGTGCTCCATTTGATACCTCAGTCACTTATCAAGATTATTCATTCTCTTATTCTCTCGGTATTCTTTATTTTAAAAATCAAAAAACAAATTTTTATCTTCAATATGATTCAAGAGTAAGAATAAAATATGAAGAATCAAGAAATCTTTTTATTCCTTCACAAATAACCACCTGCCTAAATTTTCCATTTTCTAAAAATTTAAATATTGGTATAAAAAATTTTATTAAATATGATAAATTCAAATCCCATAAAAGTGAGCAGAATTTGATAAAAACTTTTGATATGGCTTTTGATTTTTTAACATCCCCTATTATTAAAAATACATCCTTTTATTTTTCTATTTATACTTTTCCTTTTATTTACTATTCTTCTTTAAAAGTAGTCGGATTTATGTTCGGTCCAAAATTTCATAATTTTTTTGTAAAACAAATTTTTATAATGTTTGAAAGAGGAAGGTAAAGAGTGGAAGGATATTGGGTTAAATCCTTAACCCGTTATGGAATCATATTAAATTTTAATTTTTGAATTTGATATTTTTTAAAAAATCCTTTATAATTTTTATATGAAAATATTTATCTTAGTTTTTTTCCTTGAAATAAAAAGTGTTATATTTTATCAAAATTCAGCACAGGTAAAGGATGAAAGGATTTTTAAATGTGAAAAGGGATTGAATACATTTGAAATAATATTAAATCCATTTGTTCTTGAAGGAAGCATAAAGGCAAAAATAGAAAATGGAAAAATACTTTCAATAGATATAATAAGAGAAAAGTTTGAAAAACCAGTTTATCCTTTAAAAAATTTAAAGGATTCACTTGATAAATTGAACTCTTTAAAAAATATTTATGAGAATGAAAAAGAGGGAATAAAAAATGCAATTGATTTTTTAAAATCCTTCAGGGTTGCCTATTCTGAAAAAGTTGGGAAGGAATATCTTGAAAAACCCTTTGAATATCAAAAAATTTCACAAACAGTAGATTATCTTTTAAAAGAAAATAAAGAACTTGGAAAAGAAGTTATTGATGTTGAAAAGAAATTGAAGGAAATTAATGAAGAAATCAAAAAGATTGAAAATAAAATAAATGAAATTAAGCCAATTGGTGAAGAAGGTGTTAAATTGAAAATAGTTTGTGAAGCATATTCAGAAGCATTAAAAATAATTCTGGATTATATAATAAGGGAAAGATGTGGATGGAATTCCTTTTATGAAATTTATGCTTTACCAGATGAAGAAAAGATTAAAATAATTGGTTATGCAAATGTTGAAAATTTTACAGGTGAGGATTTCAAAAATGTAAAAATATCTCTTTCAACTGGAAAACCTATGATTGGAATTAAACCACCTGAAATTGTTGTTTGGCAAATTTTTCCCCCAAGAGTTCCTGTTGCAAAAGAATTAGAGGCGGAAAGGAAAATGTTTATTCCTGCTTCTCTGGAAGAAAAGTTTTTAACGATTAATTATGAAATAAAAGAACCTGTGACAATTCCATCAAGAAAAGAGCCAATTCCAGTTTTTTATATAGAAGAAAAATTGCCTTCAAAATTTTTGTATTATACATATCCAAGAACTCTTGAAAGGGTTTATTTTCAAGGTAAGATTTTAAATAAATCAGAAAAGATTTTTATAAATGGAAGAGCAAATCTATATGTTGAGGATGAATATATAGGGGAAAGCTATTTAGAGAATTTTGTTCCTGGTGATTCAATAGATATTTATTTTGGTGAAGACCCTGAAGTTAAAGTAAAAAGGGAAAAAAAGGTTCATGAAGTTTATAAAAAGGGGATTATAAAAAAGGAAACTGTTCATCATCTTGAATATGAAACGAGTTTAAAAAATTTTAGAAAAAGGGATATTGAAATAATTTTAATTGAGCAGGTTCCTGTTTCTTATGACCCAAATGTTAGAATTGAAAATGTAAAATTTTCTGAAAAACCTTTTGAAATAGATGAGGCAAAAGGGACATATAAATTTAAATTAAATTTGAAAAAGAATGAAGAATTCAAATTAAAATTTGAATTTGACATTATTCTTGAAAAAGAAGATATAAGAATAGAAATTTTTTAAAATTATTTTTCTATGGGATTTTACTTTTGACTCTTTAAAATTTTTTCAACTTCTTTTATATCCTCCTTTTTATCAACAGGATGGGTATCGTTTTTTGCCTCAAAAACAAAAATTGGGATTCCATTTTGAATTAATCTTAATTGCTCAAGATTTTCCTTTTCTTCAAGATATGATTTTTTTAAGGAATGAAAAAGGAAAAGGATGTCTTTTCTAAAAAGATAAATTCCTATATGTTTTAAAAATTTAAATTCGTTTTTTTCTTTGAAAAAAGGAATAGGGCTTCTTGAAAAATAAATTGCTTTTCCTTCATTATCGCAAACTATCTTCACAATATTTTCATCTTTAAATTTTTTTAAAGAATTTAAAGGATATCCAAGCGTTGAAACTTCACACATTCTCTTTTCTGTTTCTGAAATTAAAAAATCAATATCAGATGGAGAAATTAATGGTTCATCACCCTGTAAATTTAAAATATAATCATAATTTTCTTTAATTAAATTTTTATAGGTCCAGAAAACCCTATCAGAACCACTTTCTAAATTCTTTGGTGTTAAATAAGTTTCTGCTCCAAATTCTTTACATTTATTTAAAATTCTTTCATCATCTGTTGCAATAACTATTCTTTCCAATTTTTTACATTCTTTTGCTTTTTCATAAACCCATTCTATAAGTGGTTTTTTAAGAATTTTTTTAAGTGGTTTACCTCGTAATCTTTTTGAGCCATACCTTGCAGGTATTATGCAAATAACCCTCAAATTTTTGCGTATTTTTTTATTCCTTCAGCATATAAATCGTTTCCATAAGCATCAACCGCAACAATTGCAGGGAAATCTTCAACAACCATTTCTGTTATTGCTTCAGGTCCTAAGTCCTCATAAGCAATTATTCTTACTGATTTAATTCTTTGAGCAATTAAAGCACCTGCACCACCAACTGTTGCAAGATAAACTGCCTTATATTTTTTCATTGCCTCTTTTACCTCTTCGTTCCTTTCTCCTTTACCAATTGTTGCTTTAACACCGAGTTCAAGCATTTTTGGTGTATATGGGTCCATTCTTATTGAAGTAGTAGGACCTGCAGAACCTATAACTTTTCCTGGTTTTGCAGGTGATGGTCCAACATAATAAATTATCTGTCCTTTTAAATCAAAAGGAAGTTTCCCTGTTTTTTCATATTCTTCAATCAATCTTTTATGGGCAGCATCCCTTGCACCATATATAATTCCTGAGATTAAAACTGCATCACCTGCTTTTAAAGAAAGAACATCCTCAGAAGTTAAAGGTGTTTTTAATCTTTTATATTCTTCCATTTTTTCCTCCTTTTAAAAAATTATTTCTTCCCTTCTATCAGCATGACATTGAATATTAACTGCAACAGGTAAAGCAGTTATATGGCATGGATATGCTTCTATATGAACATCAAGTGCTGTCCATCTCCCTCCAAATCCCTGTGGTCCTATTCCAAGTTTATTTATCTCCTCTAAAAGTTCCTCTTCAAATTCTGCATAAAATGGGTCAGGATTTCTTTTTCCTATTTCTCTTACAGTTGCCTTTTTTGCTAAAAAGGCACAGTATTCAAATGTTCCACCAATCCCAACTCCTACAACTATTGGAGGACATGGATTTGAACCTGCTTTTTTTACTGTTTCAATAACAAATTTTTTAACACCCTCTTTCCCTTCACCTGGTAAAAGAATTTTTAAAGCACTCATATTTTCACTTCCACCACCTTTTGGTTCAAATATTATCCTTAAATTATCTCCTTCAACTATATCAAAATGGATAACAGGGGGTGTATTATCACCTGTGTTTTTTCTTCTTAAAGGGTCTGCAACAATTGATTTTCTCAAATAACCTTCTGTATAACCTTTCCTTACTCCTTCTATTATTGCATCCTTTATATTTCCTCCTTTTATCCTAACATTTGTTCCAATTTCAACAAAAAATACTGCAAAACCTGTATCCTGACAAAGTGGTATATCCTCTTTTTTTGCAATTTCAATATTTTCAAGAATTTGATCTAAAACCTTCTTCCCAACTTCTGATTCTTCTGTTTCTCTTGCTTTTTTTAATGCATCTATCACATCAGGTTTCAAATTATGACATGCATAAATGCAGGCGTCTCTTACCCTTTTAACAATATCTTCATATTTTATGGTTTTATATTTTGTTCTCACATTGCACCTCCTTTATTTATAATTTCAGCAAAAATAATTTTTTTTGAAAAAGGATTAAATTCAAAATAAATCGCATTAATTCCAATATTTTCTTTACCTGCTTCAAACTTTGCTGGTAATAAATATCTCATCCTTTTAAAGGCGCTTTCCTTTTCAACACCTATTATTGAATCAAAACTTCCTGTCATCCCTATATCTGAGATAAAAAGTGTTCCATTTTTGAGTATTCTTAAATCAGTTGTTTGAACATGTGTATGGGTTCCAATAACTGCTATAACTTTTCCATCAAAGTAATCAGCAAAAATAATTTTTTCACTTGTTACTTCTCCATGAAAATCTATTATAACAGGAATTCCATCAATCTCCCTTAAAATTTTTTCAGTTCCCCTTATTGGGCAGTCATATTCACCCAAAAAAACCCTTCCTATACAATTTATTACTCCTATTTCCTTATTTTCTTTTTTATAAATATTAAACCCCTTCCCTGGAACCCCTTCAGGAAAATTTATAGGTCTTAAAAGATAGGGTGTTTCATCTATAAAGTTAAATACTTCTTTTTTTGCAAATATATGATTTCCAGAAGTCATTATATCAACTCCTAAATTTCTTATCTCCTCATATACTTTAAATGTTATTCCACTTGTTCCTGCTGAATTTTCAACATTTGCTATTACAAAATCAGGAGAATATTCATTTTTTATTTGAGGTAAAAAAATTTCAAGTGCTTTTCTTCCTGCTCTTCCAACAATATCACCTATGAATAAAATTTTTATATTCATTTTGAAATGTATTTTGAAATCCTTTCAATATCTTCTTCTAAAAGTGGTGTAAGTTCTGGTTTTCTTAAAATTGCAGAGGGATGATATGTAACAAAAACTTTTGCTCCAAACCTTTCATATTCATTTGTTCTTAAATCAGAAATCTTTTTATCTTCACCAAGAATTGTAATTGCTGCATATCTCCCAAGACACAAAATTATTTTAGGTGAAATTATTTCAATTTCTTTTTTTAAATAATAAAAACATTCCTTTAATTCTTCTGGTCTTGGTTCTCTATTTTGAGGTGGTCTACATTTTATTGTATTTGTAATATAAATTTTTTCCCTTTCTATTCCATATTTAATAAGTATTTCTGTTAATTTCCTTCCTGCCTTACCAACAAATGGAATTGAAAGTTTTTCTTCTTCTTCACCAGGTGCTTCTCCTATAACCATGATTTCAGAATAAGGATTACCATTTCCAAATGTGATGTTTTTTCTTGTTTTTGAGAGGATGCATTTTTTACAATTTCTACATTCGTTTTCAATTTCTGCTAAAATTCTTTCCCTTGGTATAATCCCTTCAATAAAAACTTCCCTTTCCCCATATACTTCACTTAAATATTTAATCAATTTTTTAAAGGACATTAATTATTTCCTCAAAGATTTTTAAACTCGCCTCTTTTTTTGAAAGTAATGGAAATTCTTTTATTTCACCTTTTTTATTCAAAATCCATATTTTTGTGAAATCACTTGAAAGTGCTTCAGGTGTATTTAAAACAATCATATCAAGATTTTTTTCCTTTAATTTCTTCTTTGCATTTTCAAAAATATCTTTATCTTCAAGGGCAAATCCAACAAAAATTGTATTTTTTTCTTTATATTTTGAAATTTCTTTAAGAATGTCTATGTTTTTTTTAAAAAAAATTTCAATTTCCTTATCCTTTTTAATTTTCTCTTCTTCTTTTAAAGATGGAATAAAATCACTAACTGCTGCATTCATTATAAAAAAATCCGGTTTAAATTCAAAAAATTCATTTTTAATTGCTTCAAGCATTTCGTAACTTGTTCTTACTTCCTTCAATCTTTTAAAATCAAATTCAAAATCAGTTTTTCCTTTTATAACAGAAATTTCAAATCCCATTTTAATAGCAGTATCAAAAATTGCTTTACCCATTTTGCCAGAACTCCTGTTTGTTATAACCCTCACATTATCAATATCTTCTTCTGTTCTTCCAAATGTAAGTAACAATTTTTTATTTTTAAATTTTTCTCTCAATTTAAGAAATTCAAAAACCTCTTCAAATATTTTTTCAGGTTCGCTCATTCTTCCTTTTCCAATTTTTAAGTCGGAGAGTTCGCCCTTTTCAGGTCCTATAAATATAACTCCTTTACTTTTTAATTTTTTAACATTTTCCTGCACTATTTCAGAATTCCATAAATTTTCATGCATTGCAGGTGCAATAAATACCTGAATATTTGCACTTAATAAAATTGTTGAAAGCAAATCATCTGCAATCCCATTTGCAAATTTGCCTATCATATTTGCAGTGCATGGTGCAATAACTATTGCATCAGCATCCTTTAAAATTTTTAAATGAATTGGTTCTTTTTGTGAAAGATTTTGAGAAAACATTTCATAATAACATTCTGTTTTTAAGAGAGATTCAAATGAATCTTTTCCTATAAAATACAACGAATTTTTTGTTAAAACTGGAACAACATCTATTTGATTTTTTATGAAAATTCTTCCAAGTTCAATTGCTTTAAATGCAGCAACAGAACCTGTAACACCAAGAACTATCTTCATCTTTCTTCAATAACTTTTACCTTTTTCTCCTTATAATTTTTAACAGCATGTAAAATTGCCTTTTCACCCGGAAATTCAACCTCTTCAACTTGAAGCTGGAATAGGACTCTTCTTGCCTCTCTCATTAAAACAATAAGTCCTTTATATTTGTTTGAATAAAATCCCCATATATCCTCAATTGAATAATCCTTCAATGGCTTCAATTCCTTTTCCATAATTTTTCTCCTTTAAAATAATTAATTTTTAAAATAATTAATTATAAAAAAATTTGGGTAAGAAATTCAATTTTTAATGCATTTATTTTTTGCCTTTGAAATGAAAAATTTGAAAAATTTTAAAAATTCTTTTTTTTCTAATAAATATTCAATGTGGAATTGAAGACCTATAAAAAAGGGATGTTCTTTTGCTTCAATTGCTTCAACTATTCCATCCTTTGCCCTTGCAGAAACATATAAATTTTTACCCAATTTTTTAATTGCCTGATGATGGAAACTATTTACAAAAATCTTTTCCTTTTGAAATATTTTATAAAGAAGGCTATTTTTTTCTATAATTATTGTATGAGTTCCTTCTTTTCCTGGTGCATTTTGATAATGCTGTATATTTGTATTTATTTCTTGGATTAAACTTCCTCCCATTGCTACATTCATTATCTGGCATCCCCTGCATATTCCCAATACTGGTATTTTATTTTTATAACATTCCTTTACAATTTTTATTTCAAATAAATCCCTTTCAGGAAAAACAAGCTTTGCTGAATATGGCTCTTCTTTAAAAAATTTAGGTAAGACATCTCCTCCACCTGAAAGTAAAATTCCATCAAATTTTGAAACAATTTCTTTTACATCATTTTTTAAATAAGGAATTATGATTGGAATTCCACCTGCTTTTTCTATCCCCTTTACATATTCCAAATTTAAAAAAAATCTTTCAGAAACACTTGAAAAAGATGGAGTTATACCTATTAATGGCTTTTTCATCTTAAAATTATAAATTAATTCAATAAATAAATACAATTGATATTGAACTTTATTTAATTTTGAGTGTATAATTTTTATCTTATGAAAGAATATTTAACACCAAAAGAAATTGTAAGGGAACTTGATAAATATATAGTTGGACAGGAAAAGGCAAAAAGGGTTGTTGCAATTGCTTTAAGGAATAGATGGAGAAGACAAAAAGTTGAAGGTAAGATTAAAGAGGAAATTCTCCCTTTTAATATTCTTATGATAGGACCAACAGGTGTTGGAAAAACAGAAATTTCAAGAAGACTTGCACAACTTACAGGTGCACCATTTTTAAAGGTTGAGGCAACAAAATTTACAGAAGTTGGATATGTTGGAAGGGATGTGGAAAGCATGGTAAGGGACCTTGTTGAAATAGCCGTTAATATGGTAAGAGAGGAGAGGACAAAGGAGGTTGAGGAAAAGGCAAAAGAAATGGCAAATGAAAGGATTCTTGATGTTCTTGTTCCTTCTTCAGGTCTTCCCTTTGACCATTTTTCAGAAACAAGGGAAAAAATGAGGAAAATGTTAAAGGATGGTGTTTTAGAAGAAAGGGAAATTGAGATAGAGGTTGAGAAGAAATTTTTACCATTTGTTGAAGTCATTTCACAGCAGGGTGTTGAAGCAATGAATCTTGATATTCCACCTGAACTTGAAGATATTTTTCCAAAAAAGAAACAGAAGAAAAGGATGAAGATAAAAGATGCAAGAAAATATTTTTTTCAGGAAGAGGCAAAAAAATTAATTAATATGGATGAAGTTATTCAGGAGGCATTAAGAAGGGCACAAGAAAATGGAATAATATTTATAGATGAGATAGATAAAATAGTTAGTAAAGGTGAGACATTTGGTCCAGATGTTTCAAGAGAAGGAGTTCAAAGGGATTTGCTTCCTGTTGTTGAAGGGACAACAGTTGTTACAAAATATGGAGTTGTTAAAACTGATCATATTTTATTTATTGCAGCAGGTGCCTTTTCAAGAGCAAAACCATCTGATTTAATTCCTGAACTTCAAGGAAGATTCCCAATAAGGGTTGAACTTGACCCTTTAACTTCTCATGATTTTAAAAGGATACTTGTTGAGCCAGAAAATTCTCTTGTAAAACAATTTCAGGCACTTTTTAGAGCAGAAGGTTTTGAATTAAAATTTGAGGAAGATGCGCTTGAATTGATTGCCCATTATGCTTATCTTGCAAACCAAAAAACAGAAGATATTGGTGCAAGAAGATTACACACAATAATGAATTTACTTTTAGAAGAACCACTTTTTGAACTTCCTGACCTTGAAGATAATCCATTTTTAGTTACAAAAGAATTTGTTGAAGAAAAACTTTCAAAAATTGTTGAGGATGTTGAACTTTCAAGGTATATTTTATGAAAGTTAGGAAACCTTGCGTAGCAGGAAGTTTTTATCCTGCAAAAGAGGAAATTTTAAAGAAAACAATTTTTGATTTTTTAAATAAGGCACAAAAATATGAAAGAAATTTTTTTGCGTTTATTTCACCTCATGCAGGTTATCCATATTCAGGTCAGGTTGCAGCATATGTATATAAGGCGATTGAAAATCTTGATTTTGAAAAAATTGTTTTAATAGGTGTTTCCCATAATGCTATTTTTGATTATGCTGCAATTGATGAAAATGATGTATGGGAAACACCATTGGGAAAAATTGAAATTGAAAAGAATATAATTTATAAACTGTTAGAGGATAAAAATTTTAAAATTGATTCTTCTCCTCATGATATAGAACATTCGCTTGAAGTTCAAATTCCTTTTATTCAAATTGTTAAACCAAATGCAAAAATTGTCCCAATTTTAATTGGGAGTTCAAAATTTAATTTTCTTGAAAATGTTGCAAAAAAAATTTTTGATATTTATGATGAGGAAAAATTTTTAATTATAATAAGTTCAGATATGTATCATGGCTATTCTTATCAAGAGTGTTTAAAATTTGATTCAAGAACAAAAAATTTAATTCTTGAAATGGATTCACAAAAATTTTATAAAGCAATTGATAAGGAAATAATGGCATGTGGTGCTTATGCAATAACAGTTCTTTTAAAATTTTGTGAGATTTTAGGAAATGTTAAGGCAGAGGTTTTAAAGGAAACAAATTCTGCAGAGGTAACAGGGAATTATTATGGATATGTTGTTGGGTATCTTTCTGTAGGATTCTATAAATGAAGGAACTTAAAGAGTTCAGCCTTTATATAGAAGATTTTTTAAAAAATATTCAAAAAATATCCCATCGTATATTTTCAATATATGAAGATGTTGAAAGGGGAAGTAAAGAGTTTAAAGAAAGCTTATTAAATCTTGAAGAAAGGATGATGGAGATTGAAAAATTTGGTGAAGAATTTACTTTTTGTATAAACAGGATTTATGAGAATTTTAATTTTCTTTCAGAAAATCTTTTAGAGTTTAGTTTATTTGTGAAGGAAAAATATCACGAATTTATAATAACTATAAATTCATTGAGAAAAATAGAAACTCTTGGGAAAGAACTTATGGAAATATTTGAAGATATATTTTTTTCCTCAAGAGATGTTGAGATAAAAGCATATCATCTTGGGGAAGAAGGAAAAGGGCTTGAGGTTGTTGCCCAGGAATTATCAAAACTTACAAAAAAAGTAAAACAAAAAACTGAAGAATTTTCTTTTTCTCTTAATAAATTGAGAAAACACTATATAAGTTCTGAAGAAATTTCTTCAAAGTTTATTGAAGAAATAGAGTATATTACTCCAAAACAAAAAATTTTTGAGGAACTTTTTGGAAAAATTAAAGAAAATAAAAAAATGTTTGAAGAATATTATAAAAATATTGTTAATTTTATTGAAAGTGCAAGAGTTAATTTTAAAAATTTAACAGGATTTTTTTCAAAGTTTATAGAATTAAATGAAGAAACAATAAATCTTGGAGAAAATGCCTTTAATCTTTTTTCACTTGTTGGAGGAATATATGAAACAATTGAAATTAATGAAAACATATTAAAAAATCTTAAAGATGCTGAAAAAAGGAAATTTCCAAGAGAAAAGATAAATTTGCTTTTAAAGGATTTTGAGGAAATAATAAGGGGTGTTAAAAATTATGTGGGAGAAATTGAAAAAAATCTTGAAAAATGGAGGGATTTAGGGGAAAATTTTGAAAAATATTTCTTTTTTAAAGAAGAAAGTTTTAAAGAGGAGGCAAAAAAATTAAGTGAAATTTTTGAAGAAAAATTTAAGGAAAGTATGGATATTGTTGCAAAAGAATGTTATTCAATTTTAAATTCAATAAAAGAAATGGTTAAATATATTGAATATGTTGAAAATGTTGAAAATAAAACAAAGGAAGAAATTGAGTTGCTTCAAAAATTTGCTCTTTCCTTTAAAAGTTTGATTAAAGATGGTGATATTCTTTCAATTTATTCAATGATAGAATCAAAAAGAGCAGGTCTTGAAGATGAATCAATTGCAAGGAGTTTAAAGGATTTTGTTTTGAAGGCAGAAAAATGTGTAAAAGATATTATGGAAATAAGTTATTCAATTGGAGAAAGAAAAGATTTAAAAGAAATTGAAATTAATGTTCCAATTATTTTAGAAAGAGCAGAAGATTTAAATAAGGATATAAAATTGATTGACGAAAAGTTTGAAAGGATTTTTGAAATTATAAATTATCTAATAGGTTTTGAAAAAACATTTTATGAATGGAAAGAAAAAATTGAGAAATTCATTTATGAATTTTATAAATCTTTAAGAAATATGAGAGAAGAAATAGAAGTTGCAAAAGAAAAGATGAATGAATTTTTTAAAGCAGTTGAAAAAGAAAGAATTTTTGAAAAACCACAAATCCCAAAAGGTAAAAAAGATGTATTAAGATTAATTTTAAGTTCAGATCCAATTACTTTAAACCCTTACCTTTCAGAGGATGCAATATCAAATACAATAATATCAAAAATTCATAATACCCTTTTTACTCTATCTCCAATTTCAACTAGAATTTTGCCTTTAATGGTTGAAAATTTTTATGTATCGGAAGATGGCTTAAAATATAAATTAAAACTTAAAGAAAATATATATTTTCATAATGAAAAAAAATTGACATCTTATGAAGTGTATGAATCTTTTAAAAAGGCATTGAAAGGTGTTTATAAGAATTTTTTTTCAATGATTCAGGGTGCTCAAGATTACATTAAGGGATTAAGGGCTGACATTGAAGGAATAAAAATAATTAATGAAAATGAAATTGAAATAAATCTTGAATATCCATTTTCTCCTTTTCTTTCAAATTTAACCCTTAGTGCTTTAAGTATAACAATTGATGAAGCGGGAAAAATTTATGGATGTGGTCCATATGTATTGAAGGAATGGGTAAAAGGTGAAAAAATTGTTCTTGAAAGATTTAATAAATATTTTTATGGGGTTCCATATTTTGACATTGTTGAATACAAAATAATTTCTTCTATTATAAGCATTAAAGATGTTATAGATGGTAAGATTCATTATCTTGAACTTTCTCCATCCCAGATAGAAGAACTTAATACAAAATTTCCTGAATATAAAAAATATTTAGAAAAAATTCCTTCACTTTCAATTCATAGAATTGATTTTAACAATGAAATGGAACCCTTTAACATAAAAAAAGTTAGAAAGGCTATATGCCATCTTATTTCTCCTTTTGAATTTGTTAAAGAAGTTTTAAAGGGGAATGGGGTTCCTGCAAAAGGTGTATTTCCACCAGGATATGAATTTTATAATCCAGAAATTAAGGGAATTGAAAAGGATGTTGAAAAGGCAAAAAAACTTTTAAAAGAGGCAGGTTTTGAAAATGGATTTGAATTTGAGTTGTGTTATAGTGATAGAGAAGTTTATAAAAGGGCAGCTGAATTTGTTGAAAAAAATCTTAAAGAATTAGATATAAAAGTGATAAAAAAAGAATTTGGATGGAAAGAACTTTTGGAAAGGTCAAAAGGGGAAGGGGTTCAAAGTATAATAATAGGATGGGGCGCAGATACACCTGATCCTGATTCCTTTATATTTCCCCTTTTTCATTCCTCTTGTAGAACCCATACTCGTTTTAAAAATAAAGAGATAGATGAATTGATTGAAAAAGCAAGAAGGGAAAGAAATATTTTGAAAAGAAAAGAAATTTATAATATGATAGAAGTTAAAATAATTGAAGAAGCCCCTTGTGTTTTTCTTTATCATCCTTTAATAAATGCATTGAGAAATGAAAAAATTCTTGGTATTTATCCACATCCAATAGGAAGTGCTGATATTTTATATGCGATAGAAAATGATTAAAAAGGAAATTGATTTACCATTACATTTTGGAAAAGCACCTTCATGGCTTTTTGAAAGGATGAAAAAACTTGGTTCTCTTATAATTGAAGCAATTTATTATGAATTTGGAGAGGATGAAGTTTTAAAAAGGTTAGGAGACCCTTTATGGTTTCAAAGCTTTGGATGTTTTCTTGGATTTGATTGGCATTCATCAGGTTTAACAACCTGTTTATTAGGTGCTTTAAAAGAAGGTTTAAAAGATAAAAAAATCCCAATATATTTTACAGGAGGGAAAGGAAAAGCATCATTAAAAACACCTGAAGAAATTGAAAATATATGTTATAAAGAGGGTATTGAACCCAATTATTTTATAAAAATTTCAAAATTAACTGCAAAGGTTGACAATGTTCTTTTACAAGATGGATACAATTTATATCATCATACATTTATTTTTACTAAAAATAAAAAATGGTGTGTTGTTCAGCAGGGGATGAATGAAAAAACAGGATGGGCAAGAAGATATCACTGGATAAATAGAGAAGATATTTTTATTGAGCCCCATAGTGGAATAATTACAAGTAAAAAGGGATTTACATTAAATTTAACCGATAAAATTTGTAAGGAAACACAGGATTTATTAGTTGAGATATCAAAGGAAAATCCTGATAAAATTGTTAGAGAAATAAAGATATTGAAAACAAAAAAACTTCCAAAAAGGCATGAGATTCTTCTTGAAGATATTAATCCTTGCAATTTAAGGAAAATTTTGTTAGAGACATATGAAAAAAAACCAAAAAATCTTGAAGAATTTTTATTAATAAAAGGAACAGGTCCAAAAACATTAAGGGCTCTTTCACTTCTTGCAAATTTACTTTACTCTTCTCCTATTTCCTTCAATGACCCTGCAATGTATTCATTTGCTCATGGTGGCAAGGATGGCTATCCTTATAGAATTAATATAAAAGATTATGATAAAACAATAGAAATTTTTGAAAAAATTTTAAAGGAAGCAAAACTTGGAAAGAAAGAAAATTATGAAATTTTAAAGAAAATGGAGGAGTTTTTCATATGATCCTTGTAATTCAAAGAGTTTTAAGAGGAAGTGTTAAGGTCTATGATAAAAAAATAGGCGAAATTGATAAGGGCTTTGTTATTCTTGTTGGATTCTGTAAGGAAGATAAAGAGGAATATCTTGAAAAAATGGCAAATAAAATAAAAAATTTAAGAATTTTTGAAGATGAGGAAGGTAAAATGAATAAAAGTATACATGAAACAAATGGGGAAATTCTTTTAATTCCAAATTTTACTCTTTGTTCTTCTTTAAGAAAAGGAAGAAGACCTTCTTTTGATAAAGCAATGGAAGTTGATAGAGCAAAACAATTTTTTGAACTATTTACAGGTTATTTAAGAAATCTTGGATTAAATGTTAAGACAGGAATTTTTGGAGCAAAAATGGAAGTAGAAATAATAAATGATGGTCCTGTTACATTTATTCTAACTCATGAAGATTTAGGTTTTTAATTTTCTTGGCTGTGAAGCAGGGAAAAGAATATTATTTAATATCAATCTGTAACCCGGTGAATTTGGAAATTTTGATAGATCAGTTGGTGGGTCACCTATGAAGTGTTGATAATCTTCAGGGTCATGTCCCCCTAAATATGTAAAAAATCCTTTTCCAAAATTTCCATATATATACTTTACTTCATCTGTCCCTTTAACTTCTCCTAAAATAATAACTCTTGGTTTTAAAAGATTTTTCCTAAAACCAGTATCCCTTCCAAGAAATTCTTTAACAGCATTTACATGATTTTGAACAAGCATTGAAGGAACAGGGTCATATTTTGCAGAGAATTCAAAAAGAGTAAAATAAGATTCAGGTCCCCTTAAAAGTGCCTCATCAGAAACATCTATGTCTGAATGTTCACCATTTAAATACGAAGTATAAACTTTAAAGTTTTCAAAGGCAAGACATTCATCATAATTCAGTTTTTTATTTGCATCAGGGTCAGGTGGTGTTCCATCATAAGGTGTATCTAATATATCAACATCTTTTGCAGCAAGGGCAATATCCATTGTAGTTGGTGCAAGACACATTGAAAATAAAAAACCACCATTTCTTACAAATTCCCTTATTCTTAAAGCAACCTCTCTTTTAAGTTCCTTAACATTTTGAAATCCAAGTTTTTTTGCTATTTTTTTATCAGTTTCAACCATTTCTATATACCAATCCTCATTTTTATAAACATTATAAAATTTACTATACTGTCCTGTAAAATCTTCATGATGCATATGTAACCAGTCATAATTTCTTAATTCCCCTTTTATTATTTCCTCATCATAAATTCTTGTATAAGGCACTTTTGCATATTCAAGAGCGAGTGTGACAGCATCATCCCATGGTTCTGCATAAGGTGGAATATAAACTGCGAGACGGGGTGCTGTTTCAAGCAAAATTCTGTTCATGTTATTTTTTTCAATTTCTTCATATAAAAGAAGAACATCAAGGTCAGAAATTATTTCAAAGGTTACTCCAAAATCAACACAAATTTTTTTAACTTCTTCCTGTCCTTCAATTAAAAATGAGCCACCCCTATAATATAAAAGCCATTCAACATTTATTCCCTTTAAAAGAAGATTATAGATAGCACCATATGCCCTTAAATGATTTTTTTGAGAAAAGTCCATTGGTATTAAAATTTTTTGAGAAAAAAGGTAAGTTATGAAAAAAAGGTTTATAAAAATTTTTTTCATATAATTATTATAAAGTATTTTGAATTTAATTTGAAAATTTTAGCATTATTTCCTTATAATATTTTATCAAATGGAAAGGGCAGTTATAATCTTAAATCCAGAAGCAACAAATTTAAGAAGATTTAACAATAAGAAAAAGGAAATTTTAAAAATTTTAAGTGAATATTATGATGTCTATTTATGGGAAACAATTAGACAGGGTGATGGAATAAGGCTTTCGGAAAAAGCAATTGATTTTGGAGCAAAAATTATAATAAGTGCAGGAGGGGATGGAACTTTAAATGAAATAGTAAATGTTTGTGCAGGAAAGGATGTTAAAGTTGGAATTTTACCAATTGGGATAACAAATGTTTTTGCACTTTCTCAAGGAATATCTATGAATATAATGAAGGCTTTGGATGTTATTATTAAAGGAAAAGTTTGCGAATTTGACCTTGGATTTGTAAGAAAAGATGATAAAATTAGATATTTTCATATGGTTTTTGGTGCTGGTTTAGATGGTTTTGTAGTTCATGAAATTCCTCTTGAATTTAAAAAGGCATTTGGCACTACTGCTCATGTTGTAATTGGATTGATTAAATATCCTGTTTATGAACCTAAGGAAATGAATATTGAAATAGATGGGATTCCTTATGGAAAATGTTATCAGGTTATGGTTTCAAATATACCAAATTATGGTGGTCATATGAAAATAGCCCCAGAAGCAAATCCTTTTGATGGTATTTTAGATATAGTAATTTTTAGAGAAGGTGGTTTTTTAAGTGATATAAGTTATTTTTTTGGAGTAATCCTTGGTATTCATCCTAATTATGATAGTGTTGAAATATATAAGGGTAAAAAAATAAAAATAGAAGGGGATGCTTTTTATCATGTAGATTCTGAACCTTGTGGAAAAACACCTGTTTATATTGAATGTAGAACAAAATGTGTAAAAATAATAGTTCCATAATTTTTTAAAAGGAGGTAAAAATGTTAAACCTGGTCATTTTTATTTATGCTCAAACTATACAGGTTGTTACCCCAAACGGGGGAGAAAACTGGATTGTAGGCAACAAATATCCAATTCATTGGAATTGGACAGGAAATATTTCATCTGTGAGAATTGATTATTCACCAGATGGAGGAAATAACTGGATATTGATTACTTCTTCAACACCAAATGATGGTGATTATTTATGGACAATTCCAAACAATATTTCTTCAAATTGTCTTGTAAAAATATCAAGCACTTCAAATCCTTCTATTTATGACATAAGTGATGGAAGTTTTTCAATCATAAGACCAAGTATTAATGTTAAAAAACCAAATGGTGGTGAAATCCTTAAAATTGGTGAATATTATCCTATACACTGGAACTGGACAGGAGGATTTAGTAATGTTAAAATTGAATATTCTATAGATGGTGGTGCATCATGGAATACAATTATTTCTTCAACAGCAAATGATGGTGAACATGTTTGGCAAATTCCCAATACTCCTTCAAATAATTGTCTTATAAAAATTACAAATACAACTGACCCTGAATGTTTTGATATTAGCAACAATCCATTTACAATTGCCCAAAATACAATCACTGTTTTACAGCCAAATGGTGGTGAAAATTATGTTATAGGTCAAATTTATCCTATATACTGGGACTGGAGTGGTAGTTTTTCAAATGTTAAGATTGAATATTCAATAGATGGTGGCAATACATGGAATTTAGTTGTAGCTTCAACACAAAATGATGGAAGTCATGTTTGGACAATTCCAAACACACCATCAAATATGTGTAGAATAAAAATTACAAATACTGCTGATCCAAATTGTTATGATATAAGTGACCAGAACTTCACAATTTTACAAACAGGAATAGAAGTTATAACTCCAAATGGTGGTGAAATTTATACAGTTGGTGATCCTTGCCCAATTCACTGGAACTGGTTTGGAACAATAAGTAATGTGAAAATAGAATATTCTATTGATGGTGGCATCACTTGGAACCTTATTGCAAGTTCAGTTCAAAATGAAGGATGTTATATATGGACAATTCCAAATTTTCCAACAAATGAATGCAGGATAAAAATTACAAATGCAATTGACCCAAATTCGTTTGATATAAGTGATGCAAATTTTACAATTAAACGCCCATCCTTTTATATCTTTGACCCTGATAGCGGAAAAGAATTAATTGCTGGTGAAACTTATCCAATTCACTGGAACTGGGAAGGAAGTGTAAGTAGTGTTAAATTGGAATTATGGTATAAAACCCAATCTGGTATTGAATGGTGGACAATAACTTCAAATACTCCAAATGATGGAAGTTATTCCTTTACTGTTCCTTATTATATTTCTGATTCGTGTGGTATAAAAATTACAAGTAATGATGATGCAAATGCTTATGCACTCAGTAAGGTTTTTAAAATTGTAAGACCAAAAATAACTGTTATTTATCCAAATGGTGGAGAAAAACTTATGGAAGGAGAAGATTTTGAAATAATCTGGAATTCAAATGGTAATTTTTCAAATGTCATGCTTCAATATTCAATAGATAATGGTTTAAACTGGCAAACGATAACTACGAGCACACCAAACGATGGTAGTTATCACTGGAATGTTCCAAGTGGAGTTTGGCCAACATGCCTTATAAAAGTTATAAATACAAATGATGTTGATTGTTATGATATAAGTGATTCTGCGTTTCATATCATTCAGGATACAATAAGGGTTATAAGACCTAGTTTTGGTGATACTTTCTTTATAAGACATTTTCATCCAATTTACTGGAAAAGTGTAAATGGTTTCCCCACTGCTTGGATAACATATAATTTTGGATGGATTACATCTTCAACACCAAACACAGGTTATTATGTATGGAAATGTGATACCTTTAAAACAGATAATGCATACATTATAGTTGGAAGCAATTTAAATACCGGAACATATGATATAAGTGACCCTTTTGTTATTGCAGATACAACTTCTCTTACACAACCAATTCGCATATTAGCACCACTTGCTGGAGACACTTTTGCAGTTGGCGATAAATGTTATATTACATGGCATTATCGTGTTTCACCTCCTCAAAATGTTAGTCTTTGGTATTCAATAGATAATGGACCATGGATTGGAATTGCAACGGTTCCCGGAACACAGGAAAAATATGAATGGACAGTTCCAAATTTTGTTACAAACAATTGCAAAGTGAGGGTGGAGAATGCAGTATCTAATAGTTTTTCAATTGTTTTGCAAAAAATAAAAATAATTTCACCAGATTCTTTAAAAGAATGGGTTGTTGGTAAAAAATATTTTATCTTATGGAATTGGACAGGTGGTTTCAATAATGCAGTAATTGATTATTCTTATGATGGAGGGGCTTCATGGGTTACTATTGCCTCACCAACTCAAAATGATGGCGAATATGAATGGACAGTTCCAAATACTCCTTCCAATAACTGTTTAATTAGAATAAGAAATTATGAAAATCCAAATGTTGTAGCAATCAGCAAAACCTTTAAAATAAAACCACAAGAAATCTTTGTTACTTCTCCTGTTAAAAACGATAGTTTTATAATTGGTAGAAAATATTATATTACATGGGATTATACAGGTTCCTTTTCTTCAGTAAATATTGAATATTCAATTGATGGGGGTTTAACATGGATTCCGATAGCGAGCAATGTTCAAAATAATCAAAATTATGAATGGACAATTCCAAATACACCAACAAATTCTGCAATTGTTAAAGTTATAAACTATGCAAATACAAATGTTTATGGACTATCAGATACCTTTAAAATTGTTCCTCAAAAAATTGAGGTAACTTCGCCTTCGTTAAATAGTGAATGGATAATTGGAAGAAAATATTATATTACATGGAAATATACCGGTTCATTTCCAAATGTTAAAATTGAATATTCTTATGATGGAGGAGCATCTTGGAATGTAATTGCTGAAAATGTCCAAAATACAGGCAATTATAAATGGACAATTCCAAATACTCCTTCTGAGAGTTCCTTTGTTAAGGTTTCAAATTCTAATAATTTAAATGTTTATGATATAAGTGAGAAATTCAGAATACCTTTACAAACAATAGAAATTACTTCTCCAAAATATGGTGATGAACTAATATCCGGTAGAAAATACTATATTACATGGCGATGGACAGGAACCTTACAAAATGTTGATATTCAATATTCTATTGATAATGGTTTAACATGGACATATGTTGCAACAAATGTTACAAATAATGGAAGTTATGAATGGACTGTTCCAACTGCGAATTCAAATACCTGTTTAGTCAAAATTATAAGTTCCCAAAACCAAAATGTTTATGATATAAGTGATATCTTTTCAATACTGCCTCAGCAAATTATAATCACTTCCCCTTCTTATGGAGACACTTTCATTTCTGGAAGAAAATATTATTTGACATGGAGAACAAAAGGTTCTTTCAGTAATGCAGACCTATGGTATTCGTTAGATGGTGGACAAAACTGGAATGTGATTGCTACAAATATACAGAATAATGGTTATTATGAATGGTCATTGCCAGAAGTAATTTCAAATGATGCAAGAATTAAGGTTGCAAATAGTGCTCAAAGTTCAGTATTTTCTATAAGCGACCCATTTATCATTTCTCCACCAATTTTAGAAATTACCTCACCAACGCTCGGAGTTGTATGGTATCAAAATCACAAATATTATATAACCTGGAACCAGTTTGGAACTATAAGCCAGATAAATTTATTTTATTCGTTAGATGGAGGAACATCCTGGACACAGATTGCTGCAAATCAACAGAATCAAGGAAATTATGAATGGACAATACCTTCAAACATTTCTTCAGAAAATGCAAGAATTAAACTTGTAAGTAGTGCAAATTCATCAATTTCTTATGTTAGTGATTCATTTGTAATAAAAAGTGTTTCCGCTAAAGAAAAATTCGTTGAATTACCAACCAAATTTTCATTAGAAAGTTTTAATCCAAATCCCTTCTTAAAAATTGCTGAAATTAAAATAGCAGTTCCTGTTAACGCAAAAATCAAACTGGAAATTTATGATGCAATGGGTAGGACTCGTGATAAAATTTATGAAGGATATATACAGCCAGGTTATCATTCTTTTATTTACAAATGCAATCTTCCAAAAGGTATTTATTTCTTAAAGTTTAATGCAAAAACCGATAAAGAAAAATATAATTCATTTATAAAAATTTTAAAGATGTGATTTAATCGCGATACCTTATGAATTTCTCACTTTTAATTAAATCTCCAGTCTTAAATACTAAGAAATATACACCTTCTGGAATTTCTCTTTTTTGTTCATCTTTTAAATCCCATAATATCTCATATTTTCCAGATGGCTTATATCCTGAAAAAATATTTTTTATTTTTCTTCCATCTGCGCTTAAAATAAAAATGTCTAAATAAGCGTCAACAAATAATTCATAAGAAATTTTCATTATATTCGTTTTTAAATTAAATTGAATTTTTATAGGATATATATCTTCTTTTTCAAATGCTGTAACAACATCTTCGCGAGAAGGACATTGGTCTACAAAAACAAGCAAAGTTGCATCTAAATCTGGAGAACCTGTATAGTCCCAGAAATATCTCATACTATTACTCCCAGTATATCGGCTATAACCTAAAACAAAAGGCACTGAATAATTATTTGCATACATTATATTCCCATAAAGAACAGAAGGAAGAGGATAGTATCTATATGAAGAGGGCAATATATATGGAAAAATTTGGTCAGTGAGATGATAAGGTGGATTTATAATACTATATACACCTGGTGGACTTACATATCCTGTATGTTTTATATTGAAATGTAAATGGGTCAAGGGTTCCACCTGTTCCATTTAAAACAAGTTTTAAATATGCTCTTTTAATTTGTGAATTTTGTGGTAAACCATATACTGCAAATGAATTAAAACCTGCAAACTCTTGATAAGAAGAAGGTTTATAACCAACTGCTGTAACATCTTCATATTGAACAGGTCCTTGCCATGGTCCACTTCCTATTCTGTAATAATAACCCCCAATATATTCAGAATAAAATTCATAAGAATCTAAAATCCTGTAAAATCTTACAGTGCCCCATAATGGAACATTACATCTATTTTCAGAATGATAAGATACCCTTATAGGATTTACTTGCGTTACAATTGCTGCATGACGAGGAGTTGTGCCACGATAAAATATCACTATATCTCCTATTCTTACACAAGAAGGATCTGTAGTTTCTTCTGCAATACATTGTAAAAAATCCCTTAACTCTCTTACAGAGCGATATCTTGGTGGTTCCCCATATAAACCTTCACGGTCTGGGTTACATGGGTCAATTAAGTTTAAGCCACCTGCTATTAAACATTGAGATACAAAATGTGCACAATCTCTTTCTCTGCGGAAGTATTCGTCCTGATATTGAGGATTAAATTCATCACACCATTGTGTAGCATAATTTACTGCTGCATTTCTATTATAATAAAAGGCATTTAAAGGACAAACTAAAAAAGTAATGATTATAAGTTTTTTCATTTCTTCCCTCCTATTCATAAGATATTTCAACAATTGTTCCATCCTCACAAATTGCATAAATACAATCTTTACCCCTTATATTTCCACATTTAATGCACGAAAGTTGAGGTCCAGGAGTTACAGAAATATAACTTATTACATTCCTTGTCCAGGTATTTTGTGAGGCATCATAAGAAAATTCATGAATATAAACGGTATCACCATGTGGAACATCTTCAGGAACAGCAGGAACATATAAGTTCTTTTTAAATAAATAACTTCTTGGGTCTTGCATAACATCACAATATTTAAAACCACCCCCAAATCCGTATAAATATGCGGGTAACTCAGGATGCATTTGAGTTACTTCCCATATATGAGTTGTAGGATTATATTTAAAAGCATAAAACATTCTATCATATCCTCCATTTACAATGACCATTGGACCTACAGAACCAAAATGAAATAAATCGGGTCCAATAAGGGGACTCTCAGGAGCAGGCATATTTGCGGAATTTGGCCAGATTCCAATTAAATTTTCTTCCCATCCACCATTTGAATATGTAATCTCAAAAAGAGAATCAACATCAGTAACACCATAAAAACGATTAATCCCATCACTTCTTCCATCACCTAAGGCACCTATTGCAATATGATTGCTTACAATGCTTTCTAAAACCCATCCATTCCCATCATATTTAAATTCATAACTTTTAGATTGAGAAGAAGAAATATAAAGTCTATTAACCCCATCATTTCTTCCATCTCCTATAATAATTGAAGTAACAAAATGTCCAGAAGGAATCATAGGTAAAGGTATTTCTTGCATTGTCCAATTCCCATTTTCATAAGAAATTTCATATAATTTCCTGGTCTTAAGCCTATAACAATATATACGATTTAAATTGTCTGTTGCCCTTGCCTTACCAATAACAATACAATTGAACTTTGTTCCTGAAAAAATTGTGGTTTTAATCCATTCTGTGCCTGTCCAGGTATATTCTACAAGGTCATTATTTAAATTTGCACAATAAAGCCTGTTAATTCCATCATTTCTTGCATCACCTATTGCAATTTCACCAGGAACATAATTTGTATAAGGGGGTGGATTATCAGGTTGATGAATTACTCTCCTTACCCATCTTTTTGGTGGTGTAACACCTTTTTGATTTTCCCCATAACTTATATTTAAAAAAAGAACCCCTATAATTATTATTTTAATTTTTCCCATTATTCCTCCTTTTTAAGTATTTAAATAATACAAGAATGGGAAAAAAAAAAGTCAAGTTTTTAATTTAAAAGGAAAATGCTTGTTTTAGTTTCTTTTCCCATTATTTCAAAACAACCACTAAGTGAAATATTATAAGCAGGTCCAAAACCAATATTTTTTACTCTCATTTTGTTTTGCCGAATATTTATAAATGCTACCAAAATTGTGAATATATTCATCTTTTCCTCTTCTTTAATTTAACATTTATAAAAATTTTAAAGATGTGATTTAATAAATTAAATAAGATTTCACCAATTGAAATGGATTCCTGCACCAAGTTCTATTCCACTATATTGCCTATCCCAGTCCCATTCATCAGAATTTTTAAATCTTTTAAAGGGAAGATAATATCCTGCAACTTCAAGATTAAAGGAAATTGCTTTTGAAAAACTTATTTCCCTTTTTAAAATTTGAGATAAAAATTCAATTGGAAAAATATCAATTCCT
>Ga0272445_1000643_pt1 | contig 31505 bp, 24 predicted proteins | sample YNPCB0031_FD_194404 | JGI IMG/M metagenome (GOLD analysis project Ga0272445, IMG submission 194404) | Hot spring sediment microbial communities from Yellowstone National Park, WY, United States - YNP-CB-003-1 | ecosystem: Environmental > Aquatic > Thermal springs > Hot (42-90C) > Sediment... | reverse complement strand
GTTTGCGGTGACCGTCGCGCGGATGATAGCTGAGGACGAGCAGGTCGTTTCCGTTCTCAGTTCGTGTCTCTAACCAGACGCGGCGTCCCCACAGCCGGTAAACGTGCTCCAGCGTCTTTTCCGCCCATGCCAGATCGAGCTTTCGCCCGTCCCACACGTGCCGCAGGTACAGTTCGCGGTTTCCGTGGTAATCGCCGTCCTCTACCACGATGACCGGAATCTGGTTCCCACCCAGCTCGCTCGCCAGCCGATCCCGCACCGCCTCCCAGTCCTTGTCGACCACCACGAGCTCCTCACCCCGCCGCTCGTAGAGATACAAGTCCAGCCGTTCGACAAGCTCCTCAGTCAAGTAGTTCCGGACCAGTGAGACATCGTTTTCCATTTCCCGAACCATGAAGAGGTACTCGGTTCCGTAGCGTCGTTCGATGTCGCGCAAAATCTCGTACCCCAGCGCGTACGGGTTGAGCCGTCTCGCTGTCGGCTGCAAGACGCCAGCATGGAGGCGTGCGAACTCGAGATACTCGTCCGGCGTCAACTCGAGTTCGCGCACGATGCGCGCATGCCAAAACGTCGCCCACCCCTCGTTCACGACCTTGGTTTGGATCTGGGGCAGAAAATAAAGCATCTCCGCCCGGACGATCGCCACCACGTCCCGTTCCCAGTCCTCCAGGACCGGCGAGTACTCGTGGATGAAGAGCAAGAGATCCCGCACCGGTTCAGCCGGGAGCCGGGTTTCGCGATGCCACGTCTCGCGCTCGTCCGCCGCATCGTCGGTCGGCTCGCCCAATCGCCAAAGATCCTCGTACGGCGACCTCGATCGCCGTTCCCGTTCCGCCACGCGCCGAACGGGAATCTCCATCAGACTCGGATCGACGTGCTCCTGGATCGCCAGCACCGCGTCCAGCAACTGTTCGACCGCCTCCTTGCCGTGGGCGAACTCGTACCGCTCGATCCGCTCGGCGTGCACCGTCGCGATCTCGACCATATCCCGTCGTGTTCGAACGAAGTACGCATTGTTGGCGAAGAAGTCGGCATGCGCCATGACATGTGCAGCCACGAGCGTGTTTTGCAGGAGCGTGTTGGTCTCTAAAAGGAAGGCCTGACAGGGGTGGCTATTGATCACCAACTCGTAGATCTTGCTCAAGCCGTAGTCGTACAGCGTCTTTTGGACTTGATACGCCTTCCCATGTGTCCAATGCGAGAAGCGTCCTGGCAGCCCGTATGCTCCGATCTCGTACATCACGGTTGCCGGCACGACCTCGAAGTGCACCGGCAGCGGGCGTAACCCCATGCGCTCCCCGATTTCCCAGATCGCTCCGATCCGGCGCTCCAGTTCGCGCAGTTCGCTCGGTGCCAACTCACGCACGCGCCACCTCCTGCCCCACCTCGGGACCGAAAAAGCGCCGCAGCGCCTGGTACACGTCCGCCTTCTCGGTGATCGTGACCGTCACCAGTTTGGGACTACCGATCCGCTGCAACGTATGCATCAGGGTGCTCTGGTAGGTGTATCGCCCCTGCCGGATCTCGCCGTATCCGAAGAGGTTCGCGCAGCGCAGGAGCTCCTCAGCCAGTTCGCGGCAACGCTCGTTGTCGGACGGCCAGTTGTCTCCATCCGAGAAATGGAATGGATAAATGTTCCAACTGTCCGGCGGGTATGACTCGCGGATGAGCTGCAAGGCGAGCTCGTACGCGGTGCTCGCCCGCGTCCCACCACTCTCGCCCCGCGAGAAGAACTCCTCCTCGCTGACCTCCCGAGCCTCCGCATGATGGGCGATGAACCGGATCTCGACTCGGTCGTACTTCGTTCGCAAGAAACGCACCATCCAGTAGTAGAACGCGCGCGAGACATACTTCTCGAACGTTCCCATCGAGCCGGAGACATCCATCATGGCGATGACGACCGCGTTCGACTCTCGCTTGACGTCCCGCTCCCACGTCTTGAACCGCAGGTCCTCGTTCGCGAAGTCTCCGATGCGCGCACGGCCACGCCATGCATTCCGCCGCAAGTTCTCCCGCAGCGTCCGCCGCTTGTCCAGGTTGGCGAACGGACCATGCCGGCGGATCTCGGTGAAGCGAACCGCCTCCGACTCGAGTTCCCGCAGCCGTTTTTCCTCCAGGTTGGGCAATTCGAGATCTTCGAAGATGAGTTCGCTCAGCTCCTCGATCGTCAGTTCCGCTTCGTAGTAGTCGATTCCCGGCTGGTCACCCGCTTGCGGACCGTCTCCCGACCGCTGGCCACCCCCTACCCGGCCCACCACGTCCCCGACGTGCGTCCCACCGCTGCCCTGCCCGACTTGCCGGCCGCTGTCCGGGTCGAAGCGGAACCGGTACTCCTCCAGCACCCGGATCGGTACCCGGATCACCCGCTTGCCGTCCGAGGTGATGAGCGACTGCTCGCTGACGATGTCCGCGAGATTCCGCTTGATCGCTTCCTTCACCTTTTCCATGTGTCGCGCTTGGTCGATCGCACCCTTGCGGTGCAACGACCAATCGTCGCGCCGGATCGCCAGCGTGAACATGATCGCCACCTCCAGATGCTCGCCTCAGCGGCTCAAGAGTGCACCGACGTACTTCAAGAGCTCGTTCGCGCAGACCGGACAGTAGCCGTGATGCTGAACCAGCCGATCGACCACTTCGTTCATCCGTCGCAACTGATCCGGGTCCGGTGTCTTGGTCGAGGTGGTGATCTTGACGACGTCGCGCAAGTCCGCGAACAGCTTGCGCTCGATCGCCTCCCGCAAACGGTCGTGCGACGTGTAATCGAACGGTTGACCACGCCGCGCCATCGCCGACATCTTGATGAGCAGTTCCTCCCGGAACTGCCGCTTCTGGCTCTCCGGGATCCCGATCTGCTCCTCGATCGAGCGCATCAGCCGTTCGTCTGGCTCGAGTTCCTCCTCGGTGATCGGGTCGATCACCTTCGTCCGGTTGACGTAGGCTTCCACGTTGTCGAGATAGTTGTTGAAGAGCGTCCGCGCTTGTTCCTCGAACGAATAGACGAAGGCTCGCTGCACCTCGCGCTTGGCCCACTCGTCGTACTCCTTGCGCGCCTCCGCGATCAGATTCAGGAGACGCTCGCGCTCCTTCGGAGTGATGCTGGTATGTTGCTCGAGACCGTCACGGAGGCTCCGCAAGACATCGATCGCGTTGATGCAGCGGGTCCCCTCCCGCACGATCGCCGCCGAGATCCGGTTGATCACATAGCGCGGCGAAACCCCGTCCATCCCCTCGCGCGTTGCTTCCTCTTGCAACTCTTTCACGTCTTGAGGCGTGTATCCCTCGACCACTTGCCCGTCGTAGAGCTTGAGCTTCTTCATCAGCGTCATGCCCGCCTTCCGGCTCTCCTCCAGGCGCGAGAGCACGGCGAACGTCGCGGCCGTTTCCAGGGTTCCCGGTGCGATGTGCACGTCGCGGATTCCGCTCTGCTTCAAAAGTTTCTGGTAGATCTTCACCTCGTCGGACACTCGCAAGTTGTACGGCACCTTGACGAGGATGATCCGGTCTTGCAGTGCTTCGCTCCGCTTGTTCCCCACGAATGCGTTGTATTCGTGCTCATTGGTGTGACTGATCACCACCTCGTCGGCATAGATCATCGGGAATCGACCGGTCTTGATGCTCTGCTCCTGCGTCAACGTCAGCAGCACGTAGAGAAAACGCTCGTCGACCTTGAGCATCTCGATGAATTCCACCAGCCCCCGATTCGCGATGTTGAGTTCCCCATCGAACCGGTAGGCTCGGGGATCCGACTCCGCCCCCACCTCACCGATCGTCGAGAGGTCGATGCTTCCCACCAACTCCGCGATGTCCTGGCTCTTCGGATCCGACGGCGTAAACGTCCCGATCCCGACGCGATGCTTCTCGGAAAACACGATGCGCACCACCGGAACGTCCTCATGACGCCCGCTGAACAGCTGCCCCGGTCGACTCCAGGGATGCTGCTCGTCACGCGGCGCCTCCTCCAGGTAATACCGGCACCACGGGCACAGTTCCCCCTCGATGTAGATCCCGTGCTCGCGGAAAAGTTCGTCGCGCAGCGGCTCCGGTATCAGGTGCAGCGGCTCCTCGTGCATCGGGCAGCCCTTGATCGCGTAGACCGCTCCCCGATCCGTCCGGGTGTACTGCTCCAAGCCCCGCTTGAGCTTGGCCACGATCGTCGATTTCCCCCCACCCACCGGTCCCATGAGCAGGAGAATCCGCTTGCGAACCTCCAGCCGCTGCGCCGCTGACCGAAAGTACTCGACGATCTGCTCCAACGGTTTTTCCAGCCCGAAGATCTCGTCCGCAAAGAACCGGTAGCGGACGCGTCCGTCCGGCAGTTGCTCCACCCCCGCATCCATGATCATGTTGTAGATCCGGGCATGCGCCAGCTGGGCGATCTGTGGATTCGCCAGCACGAGCTCGAAGTAGTCAGCGAACGTACCTTCCCAGTGGAGTCGGGCTTCCTCTGCCCGGTAGGCTTCCAAGCGCTCCAAGAGATCCATAATCGCTCTCCGCTCCTTTCCCGCGTCGATCGCTGGTCCCGTCAGGTTCTGCATCGCCTGCGCGACACCCCCTTCCGACCGACAGGTATGGCCCAGGTTCACGCCTGCTGGCACTGCCGCACTTCGCCTCTGCCTTGGGAAAGGTGAACAGGCATTGCCCGCAGGAGGAAACCGGGCAATGGTCGAGCGATCATCGCTCGACAAAAACGTTCGACAGCCGACCCCCACGGCCCATGGCCGTCGTAGAAGGACTCGGGATCGGCTGTCGAACGTGCGAGATCTCTGCACTATTGTAAACGTCCGGCGACCCTCCGTGGATTCGTCGACTTTCGTCACCTCACGATCAGTGCGTTTCGGCCCCCACCCCCGTACATGAGTACCAGCGATGGTCGAGCCACCGCCTCGAGGAGCGCAGCGAGTCCACCGGAACCAGTCCAACCGGTGACTGGACTCCTTTTGAGCAGCGCGCATCCGGGCAAGCCTTTCCCCGGCACGAGGTCGGTCGCGGTCGTGCGTCTCAGCTCTTCCCCCTGCATCGAACACAGCGGCGATCAGCTGGACGACCACCACGCCCGAGCGTCCGCAGCGAGCAGCGATGGGCGGCCCCACGAGCATCTCGGCGCTGGTGCTTTGCCAGTCTTTTCTCCCCGAGCACGGTCGCCGTACGCCTGCCCCGAGCACTCCGGCGAACAGCCAGGGCGCACCCACGATCTGCTCAGGGCATGCCGCGTGCAGACCCGCACGACGCCAGCGACCCGGCAGCCACCCTGCCACCAGCCGGCCAGCTTTCGGCGACGACCGGTGCTTGGGAACGTGTCGCTGGAGTGCTACGATCTCAACGTCGTCGCTCGTCGCGATCGCTCGGGAGGAAGGCACCAAAATGGATCTCGACTGGGAACTCCTGCGGAGGCTTTGCGAAGCACCTGGTATCCCCGGACACGAGGAGCGGATCGCGGGGGTCGTGCGGGCTGCTCTCCAACCGCTCGTCGATGAGTTCCACGTCGATGCCATGGGCAATCTCATCGGCAGACGCCGCGGCCGCAGCGATCGCCGCGTCATGCTCGCTGCCCACATGGACGAAATCGGCTTCCTCGTTCGTCACATCGACGAGCAAGGCTTTCTTCGTCTCCAACCGGTCGGCGGCTTCGATGCCCGCGTCCTGGTCGCCCAGCGCGTCCACGTGTGGCCCCGCACCGGTGATCCGCTCCTCGGCGCGCTCCAGCTCGCGACGAAGCCGATCCATCTGCTCGCTCAGGAAGAGCGCAAAGCGCCGACGGTGGAGGACCTGTACGTCGATCTCGGATTACCCGCTGACGAGGTGCGCGCTCGCGTCGAGATCGGCGACATGGTCACCCTGGGCCGCGACTTCGCTCGCCTCGGACCGACGGTGCTCAGCAAGGCTCTCGACGATCGTGTCGGGCTGTTCGTGATGCTGGAATCTCTCCGTCATCTCGAACACCACGAGGCGGATATCGTCGCGGTCGCCACGGTCCAGGAGGAAGTCGGCCTACGCGGCGCTCAGACCGCAGCGTTCGGGCTCGAACCCCACGTCGGGATCGCGCTGGATGTCACCATCGCCGGTGACGTTCCGGGCATCGACCCCAAGGATCGTGTCACCTCTCTCGGAGCAGGTGTCGCTCTCAAGGTCTTCGATACGTCCCATCTCCCCAGCCGGCCGCTTCTCCAGCACCTGCGCGAGATCGCCGAGCGGGAGGGTATCCGCTACCAGCTCGAAGTCCTCCCGCGTGGGGGTACCGATGCTGGCGCTCTCCAGCGCGCCCGAGCCGGTATTCCGGTCGTCACGCTTTCCATTCCCACCCGTCACGTGCACACGGTCAACGAAATGGCACACATCGAGGACATCGCTGCAGCCGTTCAGCTGCTCACGCGCTACCTCGCCGAAGCGCACGAGCGCTCCTATCACCCCTACGCATGGTGAGACCGCACCGCATCGCTCGGGATCGGTCGATGCAGCGACTACTGGTCTTCGTGTTCGTCTTCAGTCTTCTACAAAGCAGCGGGCTCGCGACGCTCGCCAGCGCAGGCGAGCCCGCGTTCCATATCGCATCGTTCGTCATCGAGCCGACTGCTCCGCGCGCTGGCGATACCGTCACCGTGCACCTCACCGTCGTCGATGCTCGAGATCAACCGGTGACCGGCCTCACAGGGCATACCCAGGTCCGACCGGTGATGAACACGGTCGACGAGGACACCGTCGCCGACGTGGCTGGCCTTGCGGAAACTGGGCCCGGCGAATACGTCGTGACTGTCCCGCTCAACACCCCCGGTGAATGGCGGATCGTGGTCACTCTGACCGACGCGGTGCGGACACTCGAGCAGGCGACCACGATCGTGGTCGCACCGCGACTCGATCCCCCACCCCCCAGTCAGGCCCCCCTGGTGTTCCGCGGCAGTTCCTGGGTCACCGCCCTGCGCGTCGATCCTGCCACCGGAAGTATCGTGCGTCTCCTCGGCGATTCCGCAGTGACCACCGCCGAGACCACCCTGCTGATCCGACGGGCCACGTCACCCCTCGGCCCGATCAGTCGTCTGTTCGGCGGCCAATGGCAACTGGAACTCACCTTCACCGATGCCCGAACCGGGCACGATCTGCGTGTCCCGCTCGGACCGGTCCGCGCTTCTCTGCAACCCGGATCGTCCTCCACTCCAGCGATCGTCGTCGCCACCGCTGGGCTCCCCACGCAGCCAGTCGTGATCGTGTACCGTGCCTGGCGTCTCGGTGAGGGTTGGCAGTCGGAACTCGTACTCGTCGACACCCGCTCTGGCGATCTCGTCGCCACGACGATCCTGCCGGGAGCACTGCGCGGGACCCAGCTCCTCCCGCGCGTGGCAGCCACACCAGAGGGAACGATCGTCGTGCTCGAGCGTGCTCTCTCCCTCCAGGCGACCGGTGAGGCCCGTGTCACCACCCTGGCGACCACCGCTCTGGCCATCCAGGCCACCCGGCGCTGGTCCTTCTCGACGACCGGCTCGCCCGACGCTGATTGCTTGGCCAACCCCGCACTCGATGGCGGAGTGCTTGGCCGGGTCAGCCCGCGCTGGTTCGCCTGGTGCCGAGATCTCTCCGGAACCTGGCTGGGACTCTGGGACCTTCCTTCAGGAATGCTGCTGGCGCGCCTTCCACTCGATCCGACTGCGACCGTGCTGCTTCCCTCTCCCGACGGGAGCGAACTCTTCCTCGTCGAGACCAGACAGCGACGCCTCCTGGCTCTCGACGCGGAGGTCGGTCGCGTTCGGGAGTCCACACGCTCCCCGCGCGACACGTCCACGCGCTCTCTGCGGGACGAGTTCGCCCGATTTCTGGCACCGTCCGCTCGTGCTGCCTCCTCCTCCGAGCTGCGCGCCGCGCTCTCACCGGACGGCCGCCTGCTCTACGCAGTGTTCCCAACGATCACCGACGCTGGGGACGGTCTCTGGGTCTTCGCAACCGCGACGCTCCAGCCGGTCGATCGGCTGCTGCTCGGCTGGCTGGTCCATGGGGTGGTCGTCGCACCGGACGGTACGCTCGTCGCCGTGACCGATGGTCCCACCGGCGACCGCCTCGTCGTTCTCGACAACGACCAGCCACGGCTCATCGTGACCGTACCCGAGCGCATCACGGAACAGTTGAAGTGAAGCGAGAGGAGCATACGATGGCGAACCTGAGCAAGCGTGAACGTGTCGAAGCTGCCCTACAGGGCGAACTCGTCGATCGCCCACCAGTTTGCTTCTGGCACCACTTCCGTCCCGAGGGTTCGGGATATCGTCTCGCCGAGCTCACCTATGACTTTTTCATTCGCCGCTTCGATCTCGACATCGCCAAACTGATGCCGGATCTGCGCTATCCGTTCCCGCGCCGGACGATTACCACGCCGGACGATTGGTACCTCGTCGACTCGATCGACTTCCGCACGAGTCGCTACGCCCGCGAATGGGTTCGGGCCGTTCGTCGCCTCCGCGAACTGGCTGGCCCCGAGGTTCCCATCGTCGTCACGGTTTTCAGCCCGCTGACTCAAGTCCTCTACTTTGTGGCCGACCATCAGCTGTTTCTGCAACACGCTGTCGAGCGACCAGCCCTCCTGCACCAGGTTCTGGCCATCATCGCCGAGAACGTGCGGCAGCAGATCGAGCTCGTCCTGGCAGCCGGAGCTGATGGCATTTTCTTCGCGCTGCAAGGCTGCTCAGCGACCGTCATGCCGGTCGAGCGCTATCGCGAGTTCGGTCGGCCCTACGATCTCCTCGCTCTGAGCGGTGCCGCGGACGCCTGGCTGAATATCCTTCACGTGCATGGCGAACGCGATCTCTACTTCGACGAGGTGCTCGACTATCCGGTTCGAGTCCTCAGCTGGAGCGACCGCCGTGCCGGACCATCGCTCGCCCAGGCGAGCCAGCGCACCACCAGGTGCCTCATGGGGGGCTGGGACGAGTTCGGGCCACTCGCTCGCGGCCCTGAGGAAGGCATCCGCGACGAAGCACTCGATGCACTCCGACAGACCAACGGTCGGCGGCTTATCCTCGCCAATGGCTGCTCGGTTCCCGACGATACCGACGAGCGCTGGCTCGCCGCTGCCCGTCGCATCGTCGACGAGGTCGCTTCCTGATCCCGGTTCATCTCGCCCACCAGCAGAGCGCGAGCCCAGCCACGCCCACGCTCGGCACAGCAGGTATCCGCGCACCGGTCTGCGCCAACATCGTCCGGATCGGTGCTGGGATCAGGTCAACCGCACCGCCGAGCGTGGGCTCGCCGTGCGCCGCTGGTCTTCATGCGGCACGTCCTCCCGCTGCCTCGCGAACGCCTCGCGGGCAGGAGAAGGGAACCAAGCGTCCTAGGCTCCCGGCAGGACCGTGAGCGGCACGCGCTGAGCCAGCGTCCCGTTCAAGAGAACACTCACCGAGTACTCGACCGGCTCGCCGCCGCTTTCCGCCGGCAGATCGAACGGGAGCGAGACCCAGTTCGCCGGCAAGGTCAGGCCGCTCACCGTTTGTCGGTTCCATTCCTGACCCGCCCGTTCCCACACGACCTCGAGGACGTCGCTCGGTTGGAGGTCACGCACCAGGACCGCGACGTAGAGCCGAGCCGGACCGCGCACCTGCGTGACGCGCGCTCCCACCGGCACACCGGTACCCGGCTCCACAGCCCGAACGATCCGCAGGTCCTCCACCACCGCGTTGCCCACCACGGGAGCCTCCGGTGTCGGCGTCGCTCCAGCAATCAGGAAGCTCCCCTCGGCGATCGGTTGCTGACCGGCGAACACCTGAACGCTGTACAGTCCGGGCGGCAATGGTTCCGCTCGTTGCAGCGTGAAGCTCCGCACGAAGGCCGTGCGCAACTCGTCGGGTCCCAGTTCGGTCAGGACGCTGCCGTTGACTGACCACCGGCTCCAAAGCTCTTCTTGAAGATCCGGCGGCACATCGGTCAGGATCGCCACGACTCGCGTCGTCCCGAGCGGAAATTCGCTCATTGCCTGGATCGTACCGCTACCCGAGAAATCGGTCGTGAAAACGAGGCTCGTCTCATCGCTCGCTGGCCCACGCCCGCTCCCCACGGTGAAGACGACCGAATCGACGAAGCGGTCGTCCAAGAACAAGCGCACGCTGTACTCGCCGCTCGGCAGTGGTGTCGCCGACTGGAACCCGAGCGCGATCCAGCGAGCGCCCCTGATCGATTCGCGAATCTCGCGCTCCGAACGCCCGATCTCGGTTGCGCCGCGGAGCCATACCGCGGTCAGGCGTGCTCCAGCTGGCATGTCGCTGGCCCGCACGACCAGATAGAGCTGTTTCGCGTTCACCGGGAATGCGCTGCGCTGGTCCTTCGGCGCCTCGTCGTTCCCGACTTCCATGGCCAGCACCAGCTGCCCGATGATCGGATCGAGGGGTCGAGCCTCGGTATTGGTATCCGGCGTCAGGACGCTCGCCGCAGCCGGTGTCGGTGTCGGCAATGGCCGCTGGCTCTGCACCACCGGAGCAGTGCATGCGCCCAGGAGGACCATTGCCAAGAGCAGTACCGGAAGCGCTTTGTCCATCAGCGATCCGCTCCCCTACCGCCCGGTCGCCGGTAGCGACCGAACGCCGCCTGATATTCCTCCGCTGCTTCCTGCGCCGTCAGGTGCACGTAGATCCGCGTCGTCACCGGAGAAGCATGGCCGAGAATCGTCTGGACTGTCGATTCTCTCACCCGTCTCCGTACGAGCTCGGTCGCCAGTCCGTGTCGGAAGGAATGAGGAGTTACTGCGAACTCCACGCCAGCCTCCTCGCTGAGCCGACTCACCAGCGCCTGCACCGTCCGCGGGGCGATCGCCTTCCCCGGTTGACCCAGACGGTCTCGCCCACTGAACGCCGGAAACGCATTCACCCCCCGTCCGCTGTCACCGCGCGCCCGCCAGTACGCTGCCAGCGCCTCGGCGGTCTCGCTGTCGAAGTGTACGGTACGGCTCTTGCCACCCTTGGCCCGGTAGATCCGCGCTGTGCCGGTTTCCAGGTCGATGTCTTGACGGCGCAACGCACAAAGTTCCGAGACCCGTACCCCCGTGCGGAAAAGGAACAAGATCAATGCCCTCACCTTGAGTCGGCGGAGCTCCTTGATCGGATCGCTCTCCGGAGCCAGCCGGCGGACATGGTCGACGATCCGTTCCAGATCGCTCGTGCGGACATCGGGCGGTGGGGGAGTGAACCGCGGAAGGACGGTTGCGGCCCGCACGCGCAGTTTCTCCGTCGAAAGTCCGGTGTGGAGATCGAACGAAATCAGGTAACCGTAGAACTTGCGCACCGCTGCGAACGTCGTCTGGGCCGTCCGCATCCGCGAGACTTGCTCGGGCGTTTTGATGTCGTCGGGCACGAGATCGCGCAAGAACGCGATGGCATGCTCCTCGCGGAGCTCGCTCACCGCTGCCTCGGGCGAAAGCCCTTGCACCTCCTCCAGGTGACGGAGAAACTTCCGCAACGCCAACGCGTAAGTCGTACGACTGCGCGGCGAAAGCCGCAGATCATCGAGAAAGCGAGCGACCGCCTCTTCGATCGTGATGCCCATGGGCTCGTGCCTCCCCATCGCGTCGAAATTATAGCGTACGGACGCGATATCGTCTTCGGTCTCACGGCGATGCCCTCTAGACACGTCGATCGACTCGGTGGTAAGACTAGCCACGAGCCAGCAGGCCACTGCGCCTGTGGGGGTGTTGGCTCAGTACCCGGGGAGTAGTTCGATGCGAATCGTTCGGCTCCTGCCCGCATGGGATGAGACCCAGCCACGTGTTCGCGCGGCAATGTTCGAACTTGGCCTCATGGTGAGCCTCTTTTCGCTGTACTTCGTCACGCGGGGAATCGCCGCTGGACGCGCGTACGATGCGTTCCAAAACGCCTTTTTGGTGATGCGCCTCGAAAGCGCACTCGGTCTCGCGATCGAGCAGCAGCTTCAGCGAATCGTGCTCGCCACTCCCGTGGTCGTCACCCTCCTCAACGGGATCTACGCTTTTACGCACCTGTGGACAGTGCTCCTGTTCGGCACGTGGGCATTCTTCCGTGTCCCCGACCGCTACCGTGAAGTGCGCGCGACCTTCCTCGCCATCCTCGGCGCTGGTCTCTTGTCGTACACTCTGTTCCCGCTCGCTCCGCCCCGCTTTTTTCCCTGGCGTGGTTTCGTCGACACCCTCGCCCTGATGCGCGGCGTCAACTACGATCACCCGGGAATCGCAACGCTCTACAATCCCTTCGCCGCCATGCCGAGTCTCCACGTCGCCTTCGCTGTTTTCGTCTGCCTGGGGCTCTTCCGGTTATCCGGCAATCGCCTGCTGCACGGCGTCGGCATGCTCTATGCCGCTTTGATGACGCTCGCTGTCATCGGCACCGGGAATCACTACGTCCTCGATTGCCTGGCAGGAACCGCCCTCGCCGCCGCAGCGTGGGCCATCGTCCCGCGGCTCCTCGGCCGCTCCGCCCGCGAAGCGATCCCCCTCCCTGCGGTCGCTGTCGCTCGCTCCCGATTCGGCCAAGACCGATCGTGAGCATCGTTCTGCTCCCACAGCTCGCGCCAGCGACTCCGAGCAGCCGATACCCTATTGCACCGCTTCCTCGGCATAGTTCACGACGGCCCTCGACACCGGCGTCAGCCACTCCCGCTTTTGACTCGACCAGTCCTGGTCGCGCGGAAAGTCGTCGCCCGAGCACGCACCCCGCTCGTCCATCTGCACCAGCTGCTTTTTCTCGAGTAGAACGCGAACCGATCGCTCGATGATGCCGCTCAGGGTTCGCCAGGACCACTCGCGTGGCAAGAAACGGACTCGTCCATCTCGGAACGCGAACGGATAGCCCCGCCGAGCGACGCAACAAAAGACGACCACGTTCTCCGTCCGAGCGACCCGGCTCAGAAAAGCGATCGCATCCCCGCTCCGAAGAACAGGATCCACGATGATCGCATGCGGGCGCCACGAAGACAGCAAACACTGAGCCTCACCGAGATCGTCTACTCCTCGCACCTGTGCCCACGACTCCAGGGCACGAGCCATCCCCTCCCGAAACGACCTTTCGTCGTCGACCACCAAGATGCGCCAGCCTGCCTCCACCGATCGCCCCCGGTCGACTTCCCAACGTCACTATGGTGACCGTTCGGCACGGCTGGCACCCCCACACAGGCCCGATCGTCCCGGTTTGGCCCCTCCCTCTCGGCCAGGCCGGAAAGCACGCGCGAACCGGGCCCAGTCCTAGGCAGGGAGTCCTCACCCCGGCACTGACGAGTTGGCGGTCCCCGACCCCTCACCTGGGGTCGCCGACCTTCGCTGCCCCCGACCAGTGAACTCGTGATGGGACCTCTCCAGATCATCCAGTGACGAGTGTCCTCGCGGATGCATCGGACCTCCAGACGGCAGGCAAGGCAAGATCGCAGCTGCAGAAACGTTCCTCGGGGACACGATGGGCAAACGCAGCAGACTGGATACCCTGCCTCGCACCACCCGACCCACCGTTACCCGATTCTGGCTCGGCAGCAGAAGCGACTGCCAGCGGCCGTGGCAGGTGCGATGCTCGGCAGATCGCGACCTCCCGGGATCTCCACCCGGTCACCCGCTCGCTCGCTCCCGGAGACTCGAGCGCAAGAGCCTCTGAGCAGGGCAGGAGAACGGTCCAACGCTGCCCCACGTGTGGATCCATCAGCGATCGGCTGGTCCACGCAGCGTATCGTCTCGTCTCCTGCGATGTGCCCAGCTCGCGCTCCGACCATCGCTCCGAATCGCCCACTGCTGCCGAGCGAGCCGATACCAGCAAGCGCTCGCGCAGTCCCGCACCGTCACGTCTCTCGGCCGTGGCTGGTCGCGAGCGAGCTTCCGCACGAGGTTGGCCAGCTTCTGGCGGAGCTCGGCTTCGCTGGCAGCGTAGACGCTGAACCGACCACCCTCAGGGCGGACCCGGGACTCGCGATGACTGTCCGACCGTCGTCGTACCGACACCGTGGCGTTGTAACCCCCTTCCCAGCTCGGTCGGGTATCAGGAGCTGGTGGAGGTAGACCGGGGTCGAACGCACGCTCAGGGCAGGCAGATGCGGTTTTTGTGGCTCAGCCGGCCATCCCGACCGATCGCCGACTCTCTGAGCAGCACAAAGCCGATGACGCCCCCAACCGTACGATCCGTCTCGCTCGAGCACACACCGGACGGGGATCGTGCGGTGCTGGTGCGCGGGTCAGACGCTGTCGATCGATGAAGGCCAGCAAAATCTGGCGAGGCAGCCCGGCCAGTGCCGAGAAGCCAGGGCACTCGGATCAGCCCGCCGAAGCAGCGATCGTGTAGCCAGCTGCCTCGATCCCGTTCCGGATCGCTTCCTCGGGCACCTGCTCCTCGCTCACGACGCGCACGATTTTTTGCGCGAGGTCCACCTCGATCTCCTGGATGCCCGCGATCTTCCGAAGTTCTTCGGTGATCGCCCGCACGCAGTGCTGGCAACTCACGTCCGGAACCCGATACGTCCGCGTCACCATTGCATGCCTCCCACCATCATGATCCTCAGCAATGCCGCTGAATACCCCACAGGGGTATCGCATATCACTATACCGCGTGGGTCTGACTCGACCAAGTCCGCTACGGGTTTCGCACGCCGAACCTCGTGCTCACTTTTGAAGCTTCCGACGGATCGCCCCCCGCAGCGAGCCACGTCGGGCTCGCCAGGCACTCTTCTCCTACCGCTGCTCCCCTTTTGAGCCCGGCTGGAGTCCACGTGGGCACCCCAGACGTCCGGCCGTCGGAGCAGAAGCCGTTGCAACACCACACGCCCGGCCGTGTCGGAATTCGGAGCAGGAGAAACTACGCGCGGCTCGCACCTGCATCGGAAAGTGGTTTCCCCCGCTCCGGCACATCGTGCGAGAACCTCACCCATCGATCGAGATCCAGGAAAGCGCGCACGTTTCCATCGAGATCGAGACCGAGGTGAACTCATCATCGCCGAGCGCGCAGCGTAGAGCGCGGTTTCGTCTCTCCTGAGCAAGGTCAGTCTTCATGCCGCAACGCCCAATCGCCGCCCGGCAGATGCAGTTCCGTCCCAGCCGAGCGAGCCCGGTTCCCTTTCCCCTCAGCAACGCCGAGCGGCTCGGGCACGCGGAGCGCAGTCGCGGACTCCAGGCACCGTTGCGATCACCAGCGAACCGCCGGATCGATCGCACCGTACACGACCGACCGTTCCAGCGGTGTCTCGCGGATATACCAGCACAGGTCGGGAAGCCCCTCTCGGAGAGCTCTTTCCACACGCCGGATCTCGACGCGCCTGACCGACGTGACAGTCTCGCTGCATCGCCCCACCCGCTGAAACATGCCGGGAAGCGTCCCCGAACTCCCCATGCGAGGGTGTGTCGGCGTATCCTTGCCCGGGAGGGAAGCGTGTTCAGGCTGGCGCGTACGGTCGGAATCAAGTTCCTCGTCGCCAATCGAGTCCCGCTCGCCGTACTGGATCTCGTGCTGCGCCTGGCCAGCGCTGCTGCCCTTTCTCCAGCTGGCCGTTACCGCTTTCTCCTGGCCGGAATCCATCCCCGCTCGCTCACTGCGACCTTGCGTCGCGTTCGTCGGCTGCACGACTGGCCTCGCGCTTGGGTGCGTGCCGCTCACGACTATCTGCTTGCCGCGCACGAACGTGCTGTCGCCGGCGAGGTGCGACTCGCCGCCGAGTACCAGCGTGTCGCCGCACTCTGCTACCACTTCGCGCATGTCCTGGCGCTCGGTGATCACCGGTACCGGCAACAGCTCTATACCAGCGCGGTACGCTTGTTCCGCGCCGCAGCGCCACATCTCGAGCGTCCCATCCTCCCGATCGAAATTCCTTGGCACGGTATCGCGCTTCCCGGCTATCTCTGCCTACCCAGCGATCGCCCCGCGCCAGTCGTCGTCTTTCTCAATGGGGCGAGCACTGTCAAAGAGGAGATGATCGGGTGGGCTCAACCTTTTCTCGAGCGCGGGCTCGCCGTCCTCGCGCTCGATACGCCAGGAAGTGGGGAGATCGCCGACAGCGTGCCTGCTGCGCCTGGACAGGAAGATGTCGGCTGGGCTATCGTCGAGGCGGCCCGCACCTTACCGGGTGTCGATCCGCGCCGCATTGCGCTCCTCGGTGTCAGCCTGCGCGGTGCCTACGCCGTGCAGCTCGCCCACGCTGTCCCCGAGTTCGCAGCAGCGGTCGCGGTCACTGCTCCCTTTGATCCTCAGCCGTACGTGGGCGCGCTCGGCGAACTTGTCCGTCACGACGTGGCCTTGGCCGCTGGAGTAACGCCTGAGGATCTTCCCCGTCTCGCACCGACGCTCTCCTTGGAGCCGATCGCACCCTCCCTGCGCACCCCTCTTCTGGTGGTGGGTGCTGGCAACGATCTCGTCGTTCCCCCCTCGGAGTCACTGCGCCTCTATCGGGCCGCTGGTAGCATCAAGCACCTGCTCTTTTTCGAGCGGGCGAATCACGTCGCCTTTACTCACCTGGAGCAATGGACAGCGCTCGCCGCAGCCTGGCTCGCCGTCATGCTGGGGGTCTGAGCTCAGGTCGCTGTTCCCCACCGTCCGGGGTTTCCGCTTCACCGACCAGCGCTGGCTCCTTCGGTACCGCTCCATTCTCGCTGTCCACCACCGCCAGCACGGCCCTTTCCTCTGCTTGCCGTGCCTCCAGTGGCTCCTCGGGATCGGGAAGCGGCGGGGGAACCACCAGCTGATACCGGCTCAGGATCGATCGCAGCTGTTCCTCGTTCAACTCGTCCCGCTGCAGGAGTTCTTCGGCGATAGCGGTGACCGCCGCGCGGTTCGCCTCGAGCAACCGCTTGACGTTCTGGAACTGCCGCTGCAACAAGCGCTCGATCCGCTGCTTGCGATAGAGATCCGGAACCAGCTGGTTGTAGGTCAGCCCGCTGTAGAGCGAACCGTCCATCCCCCAGGCCGAAACCATGAGATTAGCGAGATGGGTCGCCTGCGCGAGGTCACTCGTCGCACCGGTCATCTGCGTCCCGAGGAAAAGCTCCTCCGCTGCCCGAGCCGCCAGCGCCACCTGGATATCGGCCAACAGCTCTTCTCGAGTCTTGGTGAAGCGTTCCTCCGTGGGCTTCGTCGCCGAGAAACCCAGAGCCTCGCCGCGCCGGATGATCGAGACCTTGACCACCCGCTCCTTCGGCTGCAGCAGGAACTGCGCCAGCGCATGCCCCGCCTCGTGATACGCGATGCGACGCCGCTCGTCGAGCGACATCGTCCTGATCGGCTGCCGCAGCCCCAGCTCGTGCGTTTCCCGCGCTGCCGTGAAGTCCTCGTACGTGATGTAGTTGCGCCCTTCGAAGTGAGCGTGGATCACCGCCTCGTTGATGACGTAACGGATCGCGGCCGGTGTATAGCCGATCGTGTCGTGCACCATGTAATCGATCGGGATATTCGGATCGTGCTTGACCTTGCTGAGGTAATACTCGATGATCTCGCGCCGACCCTCCGCACTGGGCAGATCGACAACGATCTTACGATCGAAGCGCCCCGGTCGCAACAACGCAGGGTCGAGTGCATCAGGCATGTTGGTCGCCGCGATCGTCAGCACGGGCGGAAGTTCGGCCTTCCCTCGCCGCAAACCGAGAAGGCGGAGGAGACGCCCGATGAGCGTGACCTCCTGCGGCGGCGGATCGAGTTGCAGGAGCAGTTCGTTCAGCATGCCGCTACCGCCCCACCCGAAGAGCGGCCCCAGGAACCCCTGCCCGGCATAGCGTCCGCCTCGTGCCTGACCGATCGCATCGATCTCGTCGATGAAGAGGATGCACGCGCCGTACTTCTTGGCCAGCTTGCGCGCCTTGCGATAGAGCATCATGATCCGCAAATTGCTCACGCCGAAGAACATGTTCTGGAATGAGGGAGCACTCGCGTAGCCGAACGGCACGTTCGCTTCCGTCGAAATGCACTGCGCGAGATACGACTTTCCCGTGCCGGGAGGCCCAACGAGCAAGAGCCCGCGGATCGCCTCGCCCCCCATCTCTTTGAACTCTTTGATCCCCTTGAGCAAGGTCACGATCCGGCGCGCACTCTCCAGCACCTCGGGATTTCCCTTGTAGTCGGCAAAGCTCACGCCGGTCTCGCCCGGCTTGATCCAGTAGGTCCGGCCTCGTCCGAGGAACCAGAAGATCGCGGCGAACTGAACGATCACGAAGACGATCGCGAAGGCGATCTGCAACAGCGCAAAGAGAACCGTGAGAACGATCGGTCCCCAGGTTGCCCGCGCTGGCCAAGCCCAGGTGTAGAAGGCATAGCCGAGAGCAGCCAGCGTCAGCAGGCCGCGAAAGTGGGAGCGAACGAGATCAGCGATCCCGACGATCACATCGTCGATCTGCTGTTCGAGCTCGTCCCAGTACCGACGTCGCTCGCGCGGCTTGGGAATGGTCTGTGTTTGTCCTGTCATGGGCTACCACCCTCACTGGAGTTGCGGCGTGTCGACAGTGAAGATGAGGCCATCGGCGCTGACCCAGAAGATCTGATAGACCATACCGCGCTGATCGTTGGCGTTCCGCACTTCGGTCACGTAAAAATAGTAGGCCTGCCCATCGGGTAACTTGTAGCCTCCCACGTAGGTGCTCGCTCCGAAGCGGAATCCCTGCTGTTGCAGGAGTTGCACTGATTGCCGAAACGTTGCCAGGCTCTCGCCGCTGGCCAAGCGGCGTGCTTTCGATTCCGGACTCAAGGTCTGCCACATCCGCTCGGCGTCGAAGTTGCGTTGTGCCTCGAGATAGGCTCGCACACTGGCGGGTGGCGCGATGAGCGGCGCCGCCTGCACTGGCGATTCTCGCGGCTGACTCACCGGCTGGGGTGCCAACGCGCGATAGGCATAGTACCCACCTAACGCGATGAGCAGGGTAACCAGAAGATGGCGCCAGGCGAGTCGGATCACCCGGATCGTCACCCAAAGCGTCTTACGGAGGACAACCCGTACCACCTGCGCCAGCGCGATCAGTGGCCAAAAGAGGACACGCAAGCGGCGTCGACGCGTGGGGCCAGGAAGCTGTGGAACGGTCGAGACCGGAGCCGTCACTGCCATCGCGGAAATCGTTTCCTCGTCACTCGAGCAGAACAGCGCCTGTCGAGAGTGTAGCATCAATGGCAGAGCGCGGACAGCACGAGCGGAGAGTCACACGCGGCAACCCGACTCAGCAGAAGCGAGCCGGCTGCGGGCAGCGAACTTCCACCACTCACTGAGAGGCGGGCCGGGGCTACCTCTCGTCAGCGATCACCGAGCGAGATGTGATCGAGTCCGCCCACCGGTGCACCGGCACGCGAGATGACGCTCGGGCCTCTCCACCCTCCTGATCGCATCGGACGTTGGCCCGAGCGAAGACTCCCGTGCCTATGGTGGGTACGGTTATCCCCTGTCGTTCACCTCAGTGCGCTGCCAGTCGCTCGACCAGGCTGCGGCCAGTCGGCGCCTTACCGGTTGCCTCCGCGAGCCGATCCAGTCGCTCATAGCCGAGCTGAACGACGCGCACACCGAGCCAGCGCAACGGTTCCGGTTCCCAATCCTTCAGGCGATGACTGGTCATCGGTAATCGCGTCAGCTCGCTCTCCTGCCCGGTGATCAGGTCGGCCAGGATGCGTCCGGCCAAGTTCGCTGTCGCCACCCCCTGTCCGGTATAGCCGCAAGCGAGCGCGATACCGCTGCGCGGATCGTAGCGCATGGTCGGCATCCAGTCGCGAGGCACCCCGAGCGGTCCACCCCAAGCATGCGTGAAGCGCACACCATGGAGGCGGAGCGCAGGGAACCACTCGTAGCACATTTGCCGCAACATCTCGTGAGTCGGACCATGCCGATCGTAGGCATCGGCGATTCGCGAGCCGAAGCGATAGGGCGCGCCGCGCCCACCGAACATGATGCGACCGTCCGCGGTCCGCTGCAGGTAATCAACGGTGAGCCGCTGCGATGAGAGCAGTTCGCGGTTCTCCCAGCCGATCTCCTGCCACACCACGTCCGGAACAGGCTCGGTGAGCACGATCAGCGAGTAGATCGGAATCAGTGTCCGCTGCAAGGGAGCTAGCTGCGAGAGATACGCCTCGCCAGCCAGGACGAGCACGCGTGCCCGGACTTCCCCTCGCGGTGTACGGAAGAAGGGAGAACTGCCTCCTCGGAAGCCGACGACCGGCGTCTCCTCGAAGATCACGGCACCGCGCCGCTCCACCGCGCGGGCCAGGCCACGCACCAGTCGACCCGGGTGGATGACCGCTCCATGCGCCGAGTACAACCCAGCCACTACCTTGGTCACCCGGACGCGCTGACGAACCTCCTCGGCTGACAGCCATTCGGCATAGTCGGTGATGCCGAGACGCTCGAGCGTGCGTGCCGTTTCCTCCAGAGCAGGCACTTGATGCGCCCCGCGAGCGAGCCGGAGGACACCGCCCCGGTGAAAATGCGCGTCGATCCCCTCGACCTGGAGGACACGCTCGACTTCGTCGACTGTCGCACGCATGGCGTAGTGGATCGCACGCGCCGTCTCCTCACCGTAGCGTTCAGCCAACTCCCCGAGCGAAACAGGAAACCCCGGATAGAGCCATCCCCCGTTGCGTCCGGAGGCGCCGAAGCCAGCGATCCGCTGTTCCAGGATAACGACCTTCAAGCCCGGCTCACGCTCGAGCAGGTAATAGGCCGTCCACAAGCCCGTAAAGCCAGCGCCGAGAATGGCGACATCGGCCTCGTAGGTCCCCTCGAGGGCGGGGCGCGGAGACAAGTCGTCACCGCACGTTTCCAGCCAGAAGCTGTACTGACCATACACGCGTCGCGGGTCGAGTGTCCCGGCCATGGCTCGTCCTCCCCTACCGCAAGCAGTATGACCCAGCGCCAAGCGCGGAACAAGCCCGACGCAGGTATCGGGTGCACCAGCAGCCCGTGAGGTACGGCCCCCGAGACGCGCCTCAGCCTGCCCGGTGATTCATAGTCTGCCCGGTCACCAGCAGCACCCTCACCGCATTCAGCTTGTGCCCTCGACGCGACCACTCTCCTCTCCCTCATCCCTACACACCGGACGCCACACCGCTCCTCGGGCGAGATCGACTACCCGGAGGCCCCGGCGCGCCCCCTCGCCCGCCGCCTGAACCGCTTTCCCGTTTTCCCCCTGCCGCGGGCACCGACGTCTCGCGCTGTTGTTCAGCCGCGCCAGCTCGTCTCCCCACCGCTCCGACGGAGTCGCCCGGGACCTGCTGCCGTTGCTCCCTGTACCGCTCGCGCCCGTACCGGGCAGCCTTGTCGCATGCGACCTCCCAACAGTTCACCCAGAGGGTCCGACCTCGCGCCACACCGCCCAGACCCCAAGCTACTCGCTGCGCTGATGCGACAGCACAGGCGCCGCTTTGCGCCAGGTCACGGTATCACCGCCCTACTCCCCAGCTGCGGAAAAGACCGCTGCACCAGAACCGGCTCGCGTCCTCGGCTCGGGCACAGACGCCTGCGAGTTCCCCCATGCCGAAACCTCCTCCCGTCGCTCCATCCCCTCTACTGGGCGTCAGTGGGAGTCGGCGGGTCAACTGCTTCACTGCCACGTGCCCCAGGCAGACGACCGCTGACGCGGGAATGCATTCCACCCGACTCGGCTTTCCCGCCTCGGCTTCGTCCTGCCGGACTGGCCAGGGGCACTGCGTACTCACGCCCCCGGTTGCCTCCTCAGCCCGGACGCCAGACCTGCAGCGCTGGAACCCGGGCGCCTGTGCGGCAACAGGTCAGGAGGCAGAGGACAGGCAAGCCGGCGCTCCCGGTTCGCGGATCGCTCAGTCTCGTCCAGCACCCACCGGACTGGTCTCCGGTGCACGAGGGGACAGTGCTGCAGCCGGTACGGAGCGAGCAACGGCATGCCCGTCGTCCAGCGGCTCGAGCCCCCTCCAGGGCAGGTAGACCTCGCGCCCCTGCTCCTGGAGAAGCAGCCTCGCGGCGAGAGGCTGGCACCCGCGCACGAGGTCAGCCGAGGCGATCGTCTCTGCCAGCTCGTCGGCGACGAGCTGATCGGTGAATCGCCCCTCGGAGCCGGCGAGCAACCTCAGCTGAGGGGCGAGGTCGTTTCTTTGGACAGGGTCGCTCTTGGCTCCCGGCGAGAGCGCGCAGTGCTTCTCGTCTTCCTCACTGACACTCGTTCGGCACTTCCGCCAGTCAGTAGGCAGTAGCATCGGCTCCCGATTGTCCCGTACACTCGCCATGCGCGTCGGCAGAGCGCAGGAGGCTGACGATGACGACTGACGGGTCCGGAACGATCGATCGAGCGTTTCTGCAAGCTGTACGCAAAGCGGCAGGCTACCGTGCCTCGCCGCGCCAGATCATCCCCGTGGTTCGCGCGCTGACTGCCCGGCAGAGGCCAGTCACGCCGGAAGTGGTGGCGCGCCTGCTCAGCGAAATCGAGCAGGGTGAACGGTCAGCTCGCCAGCGACGCAACGCCGAACTCTGGCGAGAACTGGGGACCTACCTGGCTCTAGAAGGGAAACCAGCTCATCCTGAAGCACAGCGCGCTCTGCTCGGCCGTATCCGTCGCATCCTCGGCGAGCGTCATTCCGACCGAGTTCTCTTGGAGGTCGCGGTCGCGCTCGGTGCAGCTGGGTATCCGATCGAGGCCCGCACGGTTGCGGACGCGGTGCGGTGGTTGGAGAGCAAGCTCGGTCCCACGCTCACCGCCGAGACGATCGAGCCGTACCTCGCGCAGGCCGTCGCCGCAGTCTCCACTGCGCCTCCACCCGCCGGGCAATCGCGCCGGCGATCTTCCGGCCGCCGCGCCCCCTGATACCCCACCACGGAGTGTCGTGCTGGAGCACTAGCGGGCAGCCGCGAGTTCGCCAGCCAGCGCCTCGCGCACGACAGCGGCCATCCGGGCGATCCCCTCGTCGATCTGCTCGAGCGTCACCGCACTGAACGAGAGGCGCAGGTGTTGATCCCCACTCCCGTCGCCATAGAAGGCCGGGCCGGGGATGAAATCGACCCGTCGCTCGCGGCAGGCCGAGAGGAGCGCGGTCGCGCTCAAACCTTCCGGCAGAGTGAGCCAGATGAAGAAACCGCCGTTCGGACGCGTCCAGCACACCCCTTCCGGCATCTCCCGCTCCAGGGCCGCCAGCATGCGCTCGCACTTTTCTCTGTACAGCCGACGCAACTCGGCAACGTGCGCGTGGTAGCGGCCAGTGCGCAGGTACCAGTCAGCCAGCGCTGCCGTGAAGCTGTTCCGGAGCGCATCGATCCGCGCTCGGGCGAGTGTCGCCACGATCGGCGCTGGACCGACCACGTAGCCCAATCGGAGTCCAGCCGCGATCGTCTTGGAGAGCGTCCCGCAGTACAACACGTTTCCTGGTGCAGCCAAGCTGTAAATGGTCGGTGGGTACTCTCCGCGGAAGCGAAGCTCGTAATAGGCATCGTCTTCGATGATGAGCAAGCCCCGCTCGTCAGCCAGGCGAGCCAGAGCCTGTCGGCGCTCGAGCGAGGTTTCCACGCCAGCCGGATTTTGGAAGGTCGGCAGCGTGTAGAGAAACTTGGGACGCCGCCCCTCGCGCTCCAGTCGATCGAGTGCAGCAGCAACCCCGTCCGGATCGATTCCGTGTTCGTCGATCGGGATACCGACCAATTCCGCTCCGGCCAGCTTGAACATGCTGGTTGCCCCCATCCACGCCGGGGCATCGATCAGCACCACGTCACCGGGATCGAGCAGCGCGTCGCAGATGACACCGAGGCCATTGCTGGAGCCGAGCGTGACGAGGATCTGGTCGGGTGCAACCTGCATACCCTGATCGCGAGCGAGTTTCTCGGCGAGCGCCTCGTTCAACTCGTCCGGGCGGATCAGGTTCTGATAGCCGAGCGCGTCCCGCCGCTGGTTCTCGGCCAGAAACTCCGCTGCGAGAGCCATGTCATCGAGCGGAAGCGTCTCCCAATCCGGATCACCGTAGACGAACGAGATCATCCCTTCCGGGGGTACCCGCGGTGGCCGCTCGGCTGCTGCGGCGATCCGCCCTCTCCTCGACCACCTCGCCTGCCAGCGCTCGTCCATCGCAACGGCTCCTTCCCTGCACGTGGTATGCTGCGCGGCAGCGCGCCGCTGTCTCAGTATAGTGGAGAGCAGCGGCGGTTCGCGAGACGGTGGGAAGCGAGGAGGAGACGATGAGCGTGGTGGCCGATCCCGAACTGGTGATGACGATGCACCGGGCGATCGCTCACTATCGTGACCTGCACCCCCGCGCCATTCCGGTCGATCACCCGGACGTTCCGGAACTCGCCACGCCCGATCGGCTGGCCTATGCCGTCGCCTGGATTCTGGCCGCTGCGATCGTCGGTAATCGCTACCGTGCCTCGGCCATCGACGTCCTACCGGTCTACCATCCGGAACATGGTTGGGATCGCTTCCTCGTCACTCGCCGGGTGAGCTGTAAGCTCTGCGCTGATGAGCCAGCAGACAGCCAAGGAACGCTGTGGCTCGACAAGGAGGGCGCACCCGTCTATACCATCGGCCAGAGCCTCGAACTCGCGCTCGGCTCTCTCAGTCACGACGACCCAGCCGATGCGATCCGGCGCTTGCTGTTCGCAGTGCCCGCCCCACGACTCCGGCAAGGAGACCACTCTTCCTGTCCGCACGTTTGGGCCGAACGGTATCCGACCATCTATCGGGTCACTGCCGGGCTGATCGCAGATTATCCCGGCTTGATCGCTGCGCGCGAGATATTCGTCGACGAGCAGCCGATCGACGGAACGTATCATCCGCTGTATACGGCCAGCGGAGCCCGTCTCTCCGGCTGGACCTATGACTACGTTCAGTATCTGGCCGGAGAACGGATCGTCTTCCTCCGGATCGACGGGCGACTCGTCACCTTCGAGGTCGAGCCAGGCATCTGGCGGACCGAGGAAGTCCCTGCTCGAGCTGAATCGGAACTACGCAGCTATCTCGAGGAACGCTTGGGACTCGGTACGCCAGGGCAACCGATCGTGACGGTACCCTCAGGGGAGGCGGAGAAGCGCCGGAACGCGCCAAGCGACGAGCAAGGCGAGGAGTGAGCTGGCGACCGCACCGGCGAGCACCGCAGCCGGCACACCGATGGCGTCACCGAGCGCACCCATCGGGAGCGCACCGAGGGGCATGAAACCCCAGGTGATCATATAGAGCCCCATCACGCGCCCCCGCACCTCGTCATCGATGGCGAGGTGTAGGAGGGCGTTATTGAGCGCCATGTAGCTCGCCCCGAGAAAGCCACCAGCGAAGAGGCAGATAAGCACGAGCGGTAACCAGCGCGTCATGGCAAAGGTCGCGATGACGCCACCGTAGATCACGATGACTGCCACCATCAGGAAGCCACGGTGGCGGGCTCGCTGCAACCCTGCGACGAAGAGCGAACCGGTCAAGGCACCCGCTCCACCGACGGTGTAGAGCAGACCGAGCCCGCTCGGCCCGAGGTGAAAAACATCTCGCGCAAAGACGGGTAGGAGCTGCAGATAGGGAAACACCAGAAGGGTGGGCACGCTGGCCAGCAGCAAAAGGGCGAGGACGACCGGCACCCGGCGAACGTAGCTCAGCCCCTCTCCCAGTGACCGGAAGAAGGAACCGCTGACCGGACGCGCCGGAGGCGTCGCCGGGAGGCGAGCCGTGTTGAGCAAGGCGAGCACGAGACAACCTGCCTGGACGAGGAGCGTGCCCCCGACTCCGAGCGTCGCGACCAGTGGGCCAGCGAGCGACGGCCCGACGATCCGCGTCGTGTTCATTCCCGCCGAGAGCAGTGCCACTGCGTTGGGGATGCTGGCACGGGGAACGTAGCTGGGAAGCGCAGCCTGACGCGTCGCGTTGTTGGCTGCCAGGAGGGCCCCGTTGAGTACTGTCGCGATCAGGAGCGCGAGTGGGGTGGCCTGGCCGCTCAGAACGAGAAAGGCCAGCAGGGAACTGACCGTGAGGGCTCCTGTTTGGCAAGCGAGGAGAATCAGTCGGCGATCGATTTGCTCAGCCAGCGTGCCGGCTGGTGCAGCGACGAGCAGGAACGGAAGCCCGCCAGCGAAACCGAGCAGACCCACCCATAATGCCGAGTCGGTGAGCTGGAGCATGAGCCACCCGCTCGCGACTTGCAGCATCCACTGAGCGATCTGGGTGAGGAGACTCGATGTCCAGAGTAGCCGGTAATCACGGTAACGGAGGAGCGAGTCGAGCAGACGAGCCGCACCATCGGTCACACGGCGCGGTTCGATCGTCGTCGCGGCTCCGCGGTCAGCCATCCGACCCCCTGCCGAACCATACTCCCGAGGCCGGACGACAGCAAGTCGTCCATTCCACCCTCCGCACCCGCGTCCGGGTGAGCGTCTCCACCCGAAACACGGCTGGGTTGTTGCTGAGCGAGAGGCAACCTGCCCAGATCGCTCCGGCACTCTGGGATTCGCCGCGTGCCTCGACAGCCGTACGCCCAACAGGTTCCCCTCCACCGAGCAGCACAGGAGCAAGAGACACGGTGCGTTCGCCAACGGCCCCGCCACGGTGGGCGCCACCTCAACTGCTCAGCCAGGGCAGAGAGAGCTGCTTTGACGAGCGAGGGGGCAAACGGTTCGTCGGCCAGTCCGAGCGCTCGCGGGAGCGGGCAACGGTCGTCGGTCTCAGCGTGGCAGTTAGCGGCAGTATGGAGAAGCTCGCGCGGACGACGAGAACTCCACTTGCCCGGTCCCACCGGTGAGTGTCCACCCTGGTGGACTACGCACAAGACTCGACAGGCAGTACCATAGCCACATCGCTCGCCGCGGAGGGAGGGACGATGGGACGCTGGAGAGATGGAGCACAGTGTGCGGTGATGCTGACCTTCGATCTCGACGCAGAGACTTTGTGGCTCGCTGGCTCGCTCGAGCGTCGCGAGCGGATTGGACTTCTCTCGCAGGGGACCTATGGTGCGCGCGTCGGTGTTCCGCTGATTCTGCACACCTTACGCCGCTACGAGCTCAAGGCGACCTTCTTCGTCCCCGGCTGGGTTGCCGAGCATCACCCGGATGTCGTTGCCGCGATCGTCGATCAAGGGCACGAGATCGGCCACCATGGCTATCTTCACGAGTCGGTCACGGAGCTTTCCAGTGAAGAGGAGCGAGCGGTACTGGAGCGAGGAATCGAGGCGCTCCGCCGGGTCACTGGGATCGTCCCACGCGGCTACCGCTCGCCGTCCTGGGAACTCACTACCCGAACGCTCCAGCTTCTCGAGGAGTACGGTTTCCGGTACTCATCGAATCTGATGAGTCATTTTCTGCCTTGGCAGCACCCGGACACCCGACTGATCGAGTTACCGGTGCAATGGCTCCTGGACGATGCCCCGTTCTTCTTGTTCCGAACCGGACCGGGCTCGCGTCCCATCCAACCAGCCCAGGTTGCTTTCCAGGCGTGGGCAGAAGAGTTCCAGGGCATCTACCGCTTCGGCGGGCTGTTCAACCTCACCATGCATCCCCAGCTGATCGGGCGCCCAGGGCGGATCCTGATGCTCGAGCGCTTGCTCGAGCACCTCCTGTCCTATCCACGCGTGTGGTTCGCCACGGGGCAAGAGCTCGCCGAGTACTGGGCAGCTCACGTTGCGGCCAACCCGGAGGAGTGGCGACAAGGATTGGTGTACGACCCGCTCCGTCACCGCTCCTAACCGATCACCGCTTTTCGGCTCCCGCTTCCGCACGGGCGGGAATGGCATCGAGCACGATCCGGTAGTGCTTGCGGAAGGCGAAGCGCTCGTCCTGGATCAGTTGGAAATAGGAGCCGAACCGCTCCGGATGCTCCGCTGCGGCATCCAGCGGGTGCGGAGGATCCTCATCGGTCAACGGTGTGCGGATTTCATACAGCGTCGTCCGTTCGGCAGGAACCCGACCTGCCTCGCGGATCCAGCGACGGAGCTCCCGCGGTGGTACCAGTTGGCCATAGGTGGCGCCGGCTGCGGTGGAAATACTCTCATTGATCAGCGTCCCACCGAGATCGTTCGCACCAGCGTTCAGACACCACTGAGCCAGCTTCGGCCCCTCTTTGACCCACGACACCTGGATGTTCCGGATGTACGGGTGAAGCATGATCCGAGCGATGGCATGCATCTTGACGACGTCCTCACCGGTCGCGCCGGGTCGAAGATCGGGAAGCAGGCGCTTGCGATACATCGGTGCTTCGCTGTGGACCAGGCTGAGCGGCACGAACTCGGTGAACCCCCCGGTCTCCTTTTGGATGCTCCGGATGAGAGCCAAGTGAGCGGCCCGCTGGCGATCGGTTTCCACGTGTCCGTACATGATCGTCGCCGTCGTCGGGATGCCGAGGCGGTGTGCCGTCGTGATCACCTCCACCCACTGCGCGGTCGTGATGCGTCCCGGCGAAATGCGTTGCCGCACGGTATCGTCGAGGATCTCGGCCGACGTACCAGGCAGGGAACCGACGCCGGCTGCCTTGAGCCGGAGGAGATACTCCTCGAGAGAGGTTCGAGCACGCAAGGCGCCATAGACGACTTCCTCCGGGGAGAAACCGTGAATGTGGATCTCGGGCAGCTCGGCCTTGATCGCTCGACAGATGGTCGGGTAGAGCTCGGGATCCATCTTGGGCGGTAGCCCGGCCTGGATGCAGACCTCGGTGGCACCGAGTTCCCAGGCCTCACGCGCTCGCCGAACGATCTCCTCGAGCGGCAGGAAGTAGCCTTGTTCTTCCCGATGGCCACGGGAAAAGGCGCAGAAACCGCAGCGCTTGATACAGACGTTGGTGAAATTGATGTTCCGGTTGACGACATAGGTGACGACGTCGCCGACCGCACGCCGTCGGAGCTCGTCGGCCACCAGCGTGACGAGAAACAGATCCCGGCCATGCGTCGCGAAGAGCCGCTCTCCCTCCTCGATCGTCAGCTCATGTCCGGAGAGAGCGCGATCGAGAATGCGAGCCACTTCGGGCGAGGCGAGTCCGAGCTGGCGTTCGAGGAGTTCATGCAAGGCAGGAGTCTCGTGCATCACCACAACTCCTTTTCCCGGGGAACCAGTCCACCTGGGTCGACGAGCGCCGCGACCCGGTTCCGGATCGCAGGATCGAGGAACTCCTCACCACGGCGGATGAATCCCGGATAGACGGCCAGGCGCTCGCGCAACTGAAACCCGCTCGCCTCGGTGCGGGCCTTCAGTTCGCGCAGATGCGGCCAGGCGCGCTCCGGGTTGATGTAATCGCGGGTTACCGGTGAGATACCACCCCAGTCGTCGAGTCCAGCGAGGAGATAGGCCTCGTAGCCATCGGGCATCAGGTTGGGCGGCGCCTGGACTGCCGTCGTGGTTCCGAGGATCAAGCGAGCGACCGCGATTGTCCGCAGCATGTCGAGCAGGGTCGGCTCTGGCCAATCCCGCATCCGGATATCCGGCTTGCGGCGGAAGTTCTGAACGATCACTTCCTGGATGTGACCATAGCGATCCTGCAGCTCCCGGATCGCGTAGAGGGCCTCGACGCGCTCTTCCAGCGTCTCGCCGATCCCGATGAGGATGCCGGTCGTGAAGGGCACCCGGAGGCGGCCGGCCGCTTCCAGCGTAGCCAGCCGTACAGCCGGCACCTTATCGGGGCACCCGCGGTGCGCGCCCCCCCGCTCGAGGAGGCGCTCGCTCGTCGACTCGAGCATCAGACCCATACTGGCCGTCACCGGGCGGAGCAACGCGAGATCGTCCTCGCTCATCACGCCGGGATTCGCATGAGGAAGCAGGCCCGTCTGCTCGAGAACCAGCGCGCACATGTCCCGGAGATACTCGATCGTCCGGGAATAGCCGCGCGCCGCCAGCCACTGTCGATAGGAGGCATAGCGGAGTTCCGGCTTGTCCCCCAGGCTGAAGAGCGCTTCCTTGCATCCGGCCGCTCGGCCAGCCTCAGCGACGGCGAGCACTTCTTCCGGCGTCATCGTGTGGGCACGCGGATCGCTCGGCCGGCGCACGAACGTACAATAGGCACATTGATCACGACATAAATTCGTGAGCGGAAGGAAGACCTTGCGCGAGTAGGTGATCGTCCGACCGGACCGGCGCTCACGCACGAGCGAGGCCGCTTCGAGGAGGAGCAGCAACAGCGGTGCCTCGGCTGCGATGAGGCGGCGAGCAGCAGCCGGATCCAGGCAACCGCGATCGACCGCGTCGGCGACGGCTCGCTCCATGGCCGGATCGACCGCGTTCGCCGTCCGGAAGCAGATCACCACTGGTCTCGCCCCCTCTCTGCGCGCCCGCAGGCGCTCGTAGTATGGCGCAGCCTTCCTCGGGATGCCAGTCATCCCGGCGCACCCGCACTCCCTTCACACGCCTTTGCTCATCGATACACCTGATCAGCATGCACGACCCAAGAGAGCGCCCAGCTGGACCCGATCAGGTCGGTACCAAGACAACGTTCTCCCTCAGCAGACTTTCCTCCTCCGTCTCGCGCGAAGAGCGAACATCCGGTATGCTGCGTACAACACCCGGGGGTAGCATGCGGCTCGACGAACTCCTCCTGGCCGAAATCTGGCAGGCCCAGTGGCTGAGCGGCGTTCTGACGACAACCGAGAACCGAATGGTCAGGGTCGTCTATCGCGGGATCTGGACGCATCGCCGCGGCCCGGATTTTGCTGGCGCGCTGCTCGATATCGGGGGAGAACTCCATCAGGGTGACATCGAGCTCCACCTACGTGCCTCCGACTGGTATGCCCACGGCCACCACGACGACCCAGCATACGAGGCGGTCGTCCTCCACGTCGTGTGGGAGGATGACCTCGACGAACCGGTTCGCCGTCGCGATGGCCAGCGCGTGCCCACGCTGGTCTTGCACGACAGTCTGGCCGGTCCCCTCGAGCTCTTCCCCCGGCAGCATGTCCGCCCGCTCGGCGCTCTCGGTTTCGAGCACTGCGCACCGCACCTCGCGGCCGCAGCGCCGGACCAGCTCCATCGGCTATTCGAGGAAGCGGGCGATCGGAGACTGCGGGAAAAGGTCGCGCGCGTGCAGGCACGGTTGGCGGGGGAGCCGCCGGCCCAAACGCTCTACTGGATGCTCGCCGATGCGCTCGGCTACCACCGCAATCGGGAAGGGATGCGGGCAGTCGCCGAAGCGGTACCGATCGCCGAACTCGAAGCACGGCTACTCACTCTCTCCCCTGACGATCGTTTCCCGACCGCCGCGGGACTGCTCCTCGGTACGGCAGGGTTCCTGCCTGTCTCGGATCGGGAGCGCGGCCTCAGCGGGCTCCGCTCCGACGCCTGGCGCCGGATCGAAAGAGTCTGGCGAGCGACGAATCCCGTCCTGCTCCGCACCACCTGGCGACTCGACGGCGTTCGGCCGACCAACCATCCGCTTCGGCGCCTGCTGAGCCTGGCTGGGCTGGTCGCGACAAGTTGCGAGGGAATCCTCGGCGCCTGCCTCGCTCGCCTGCAGAGCGAGCCGGCACGACGTCGGCTACTGGAGTGGCTGACCGGCGGTCCGGTGCCGCTCGGACGCGATCGGGCGCACGAGGTCATCGTGAACGTGGTGGTTCCCTTCGCGCTGGCTTACGCGGAGTGGACAGAAGACGCGGCGCTGGCGGAGCGCGCTGCCCAGTTGTGGGAGGAACTACCAGCAGGTCGCGGCAACGCTCTGGTCGAGGCGACACTCGAGCAAGTTTGCGGGA
>Ga0272445_1000642_pt1 | contig 31543 bp, 45 predicted proteins | sample YNPCB0031_FD_194404 | JGI IMG/M metagenome (GOLD analysis project Ga0272445, IMG submission 194404) | Hot spring sediment microbial communities from Yellowstone National Park, WY, United States - YNP-CB-003-1 | ecosystem: Environmental > Aquatic > Thermal springs > Hot (42-90C) > Sediment... | reverse complement strand
AAGGCCGAGGTAGAAAGATAATGCCTAAGATGGTAGGCATCAAGGTCATTAGGTTCGAGGCGGGCTTCTCGAGCATCGAGAAGCTTGATGAATTATGCGAGAAGCGGGCCAAGGAGGAGATGAGGCGCGAGGAGGCCGCGAAGCTCGAGAATAAAACATTCAACTACGACTTTTTCACCCAAATTTTCAGGCAAAAATACCGAAACCTCTAACATTTTATTTGATGCGGTTCGGTTTGGTCTGGTGAGGTGAGGTCTGGTCTGGTAGGGTAGGGTGAGGCAAGGATTGAGAAATAAAAAATCATCATCCTCTTTTTTTTATCGTGAATGATGATGGGGAAAGTAAAGTTGTATAGAGTTCGTTTGCGGGGCATATCCCCGCTATTATTGCACCGTAATTCCCCGGAGATGGAAATGCTGCTGCGATCGGCGAAAAACAACGAGAAAAAGCAGAAGATCGAGGAGGAGAACTATCACCTGTATCTTTACGTCGATGGCGATGGTAGGCCATACGTGCCGGACATCATGCTACAAAGATGCTTCATCGAGGCGGCCAAGGAGTTCCAGCAGCAGGGCAAGAGGAAGAAGACATACAAGAGCGTGGTGGCCGGCGGCCTAGTAACGATACTCGAGGAGAAGATCCCGATAATCTCGCAGGGCGGATACAAGCCCGACAAGCGTTTCGTCAAGGTTCAGAGGAACAGGGTGCTCAGGGTGAGGCCGCGATTCGACGACTGGGAGCTGGAGTTCACGCTAGCGATAGACGAGTCGCTGGATGAGGATGTTATCGAGCAGATAATAAGATACGCGGGCTCATATGTTGGCATCGGGGATTTCCGGCCAACATGCTCGGGCCCATTCGGGAGATTCGAGCTGGTCGAGTTCACGCCGACTCAAGAAAAATAGCCTCCTACTCCTCTTTTTTATTTGATGCGGTTTGGTCCGGTTAGGTCTGGTTTGGTTTGGTGTGGTATGGTAAGGTAGGGTAAGGTCGGGTGGGGTGAGGCATGGTAAGGTATGGTAAGGTGCGGTGAGGTGAGGCATGGAGGCCACGACCCGATGAGGAGAATTTGGCTTGAATGCTTATCATGTGGCCATAGGTGGATTCCGCGCAAACCGGTTCACATTTGTTTAATAATATGCCCGAGGTGCCTTAGCTCTGACGTTTATCTCCGCGTCAAAAGATGATGATAGTATGTGCGAGCTATGCGAGGTTGTTAGAGACCTGATGAGGCGCCTAGCCTATTGTGAGACTCTCTTAGCCGAGTTAAGAGGTGGCTTAGAGCCCTCTTCATCTCGGCGATCTCGGCCTCAAGCTCCTCAATCCGCCTAATGTTCTCAATCGCCTTGTCTTCGTCCTCCTCCGCGAATATCGTCAGAGCCCTCTCGGCCTTCTCCCACTCCTCCAAGATCATTTTACGCGACGGCCTGAAGTATGCGCCCGACACGTTCAGGTCGTGGCCCATCCACGTCTCGATGATCAGGCTGTTCACGCCCGCCTCTTCTAATCTCGTTTTAAAGAATTTCCGTAAGCTGTATGGGTGGAGCATCCAGCCCCTCCCACTCGGGTCGCGCTGGTTGATGCCGAGCTTCAGGGTCAGGTTTATGAAGTCTCTCTGGAGGTTCCTCTCATCCAGCTTCCCGCCATCCCTTGACGTGAATAATGGGCCGCTCCTCCTATCGCCCAAATATTTTGTTAGGCGTTGAACGATCTCGCGGGTCAGGGGCACCTCCCGGACCCTGCCGGTCTTCGCCGAGACGATCCTCAGGACCGGCGGGTCGCACATGAAGTCAAGGTTCTCCACCTTCAAGTTAAGCAGCTCATGGATCCTCAGGCCGGTGACGGCTGCCAGGTGTATCATTAGGCCGAGCCTAGGCGGCGCGGCCAATATCATGTGCCTGAGCTCGTTGATGGAGGGCGCGCGATCAACCCTGACAACCCTGCTCCTTGGGATGCTGCACCTAGCCCGAATAATATCCCAGTCCGGCTTGAGGCCGCAGAACCTGAGAAACCTCTTCAGGAACACTAGGTAGAAGCTGGTGATAGTCTTCGGGGCCAATCCCTCCGCCTTAAGCCTCTCCACGAGATCAACAATGCTATCGTTAAGAAACTCCTGGTCATGCTTGCATCTATCGAGAAAGCCATCAGCATCCGCGCCGCCGCACCATAGCCTGAGAAGCTTCATGAATGGCTTGCGCCTGGATGCTGGAAGCCTATCCAGGAACCTCTCCACGAGGCTCATCTGCATCGAAATGTTTTTATCGGCTAATGTGCCTGAGTCATCGGAAAATGATGTAAACACCTGGTCAGATACATCATCCCCTGATGATTCAGTGGCTTGATCATTTTTAATCCTTTTCCTCCGGGTCATGCCCGCGTCCCGCGTCTTTATTCTTGTCTGAGGCGTATAAGTTTTCCGATGCCTTGGGGGCTTGATGAGGAGGCGGAGGCAGGCGTATCATGTTGAGGAGTTTTATCAGGCGCTCGACGACCTCAGGGAGATTCACGAGTGTCTTTTGAGGGCTGAGGAGGCGCTATACAATGGGGATGATGGCGAGGCCTTGAACGCCATCCAGGAGGCGTTGGAGATCTCGCAGAGGTGGATCTAGCCTTTTCTCAGGATCTTAAGTTAAGCTGTTCCCCCGGGTTTTGAAATGGCTGACGTGTTGACCAGCTTGCTGGATGGCGCGGTCGCGGGCATAATCTATAGCCTGATGGGCTATCTGCGGAACAATGGTCAGGCCAAGCTGGCCCTGAAATCGACGGAGCAGCTGAGCGACGAGGCGCTTGAGCAGATCATCCAGCTCGCCGAATTCGACCTGGCCCAGTTCATAGCCACGGTAATCCAGGGCGTGATAGTCGGCCTCGCATCATGGCTCTTCACGCAGGCCGGTATACCGCTGACCGTCGAGGGCGCATACAACATATTGCTCCAGGTCGGCCTCCTGACGTTGACAAGGAAGCTCTATGGATTGCTCGCAGCGCACCTAGCCATCCTGAGATCCTGAGATCCGGCTAGAACTCCCAGGCGGTCTTGACGGCTCCGGGCAACGGGCCCGTCACCGCCGCGTGAACCGCTAGCGCCAAGGCCATGACATAGTCGTCATGCTCGCCCGGCGGCGCGCCATCCCTCTGGAACACCCTGAGCTGGTTGATCAGCCTCTCATGCTGGGGTATCACTATCTTTTTGTTCGCGAAGACGTTTGCGAGCATGTTTATCAGGGCCTCGCGCATCTTCCCCGTGAACGTCACGCCCTCAATATGCGGGTAGGCGCGCGATAAGATGTCGAAGAGGGGTATCCCCATTCCCGTCTTGTCGATCGCTATGCCAACCGGCCTCAAGACCTCAATCGTCTTCCTTATGGCCTCCAGCTGCCTGTTGAAGTCCACGCCAACCATCTCCTCCAGGAAGACCACCCTGAGCCTGTCCTCGCCCCTCTCCACGGCGCAGATCACCGTCGAGTCCCGGTATCTACCGAAGTCTACCCCGAGGTAAACCGGCCCCTCATACTGTTTCAACCCGGCCTCGTAATCCTCCACGCAGGCTAGGATAACTTCATATGGGAACAGGGCGTTAAGCTCGTCCAGGAACTTCAGCTCCATCTCCTGCTCCCACTCCAGGGGGCTCATGCTCGCCCTCATGCCATCCAGATCGCTCTTCGTGATATGCGGGGCCATGCTATAATGAACCTCATGCCTCGAGAAGACGCCGCTTGACCAGGCCTCGTAAAACCATCCTCTTTTTCCTTTAGGCGTGCTAATTAATGATAATCGGCCCTCACGACCCGCTATCGTCGGGATTATCGCGGCCTTGATCTCGAAGTCGTTCTTGAACATGGCGGCCTCATCAACGTAAACATGATCCGCTCGGAATCCTCGTATTGCATCGGGATTGTTTGGCAAGCTGACTATACGGCTCCCATTCTGGAACTCGACCATTGTCTTCGTCTCGCTCAGCGTGGCCGTGAACGTGTAGGCCTCGTCGCCCGCCCTGATCCTGATCCCCTTCCACCTGTTGATATACTCCTTCACCTTGCGGAACAGCTCTAATGATTGTCGCATGGAGAAGCTGACCAATAGAATTGTAAAATTCGGGTTGAGAAGCGAGTCGAGAAAACTCTCGAGGGCGATCAGGAAGCTTCCTCCAACCGCCCTGGACTTGAGCATTATCCTGAACCGGCTATCGTCATCCAGCCACTTCTTCTGCCAGCCGTAGAGCTTAACGCCCGTGTCTGCGGAGTCTAGGACGAGCTGGGCCAACTGGCTTTTCCTCATAGCTCCCGAGCCGCTCGTTTATGATCTGGATTAAGTATTTGAGCTCCGTGATCTTGCACCTCGCCCTCACGATTATCTCGTCGCCCGACTGGTGTATCATCACGCTCACGCCGCCGATCATCTCGCCCTCATATTCATCCTTACGGGGCCCGAACATCGGGCCATGACCGCCGCGACATGATAAAAGCCTGAGAAAGCCTAGTATCTCTCGTCACTCGACTCCAAGCCGCTCCCCAGCCCGGCCCTCCTCATCTCCTGGCGCTCGCGATACCAGTATTGATAGCTACGGCTCTTCGCGGTGGCCACGAACCGGGTATATGCCTTGGCAACCCTCTTCGCGCACATGACGCAGACCACGATGTGATCCTCATCCCCCCGCGGGATCGGAACAACCAGGCATAGGTGCCGCGTGGATCCGCAAATATCACATTCCGCGTAATCCTCCCCCGGATGAGAATACCGCATGCAAAACCGGCTGAGGGAAAAAATAAAAAAGTTGAAAAAGCTTTACTCTTCCCAGCGATCCTCCTCGACCCGCGTTACGCTAAAGAGGATATCATTTACTGACCAACAAATGTAAAACTGTATCCGGATGCCGTTTTTAGTAATGAAGCATATTGAATCCTCGAACATCATCGCCATGATGATCTCGTCGAATATTCTCGGGCTTATGGCTAATGCGCCGGGCTCAATGAATGACAGCGCCTTCTTGAAGATCTCCCGGAGCTGGCTATCAGACACTATTGGCTCCTTCAGGCTATCTAGGAAATCCATGAATTGCGCGACCTTCCCCGTCCCGCGGAACCTCCTCTCGGTCTTAACCTCCATCACCCCCAACACCTCACTAGTATAGGGTAGGCTAGTGGTATATAAGCGGTCTCGCGAAGGCTTATATGGTGCGCGGCGATACTTAAGCCTTTCAGGCGAAGAGCTTAAATAGTCTAGGCTACCCTAGCCCCGTCATACACTTTCGGAGACCCGGGCCTCCACTTTCACATGTTTAAAAGGTTTTCCCGGGCCGGGGCCTTAAATACCCTTGGGATTGATTTAAGTTTTGTCCCCAAACTTTATATACTCTCTAGTCTAGCCTAGAGAGGGGTGGGTGAAAGTGGTCATAACCGCGAAGATATACACCTGGACATGCCCGAGATGCGGGAAGACGCTCACAAGCCTCTGGCCCGAGCAGCTGAGAAACAATGCCAGAAATCACTTAATCGGTAAACATGACATGCCATTGGAGGAAGTCGAGAAGGAGATCGAGAAGATAGGCGAATAACCCCGCATTTTCCATCAGGCCTTGGCCTTCTTCAGCTCCTCAATTTTTTGCTCCAATTGATTCAGCTTCCACGCCATGAACGCTATCAAGGCCTTCAGGTCTATGCCACCATTTACGCGGAAAACATCCGGCATCTCCTCGGCCAGGAAGAATATTTCCTCCCTCTCCCTACCCTTGGCGCGCTTGTATTTCTTCGGCGCCGGGAGGGCCATGCCCGAGAAGTCCACGTCCACTATGTCCTTCTTGTCTTTTATGCTGGAGGCCACGGTTATGTTGGCCGTGACCACATCATTTAAGTAGGCCTCATCATCTCCAACCTTTAAGACGTTCGGCTGGATCGGCTTGAGCACCCCGTCGCCCGTCAATTGCGTGATGAATTCGCCGCCCGGCGCCAGCTCAATCCTCTCCCCACTCTCATCTGAGACCTTCCTGATGCCGAGGGCGCCGGCCTCAATCTCGCCCACCCTCCTCTTCAACTCCTCATTTTCCTCTCTTAGCTTGGCGTTCTCATCCTCGAGGGCCTTGAGCCTAGCCTTAATCCTCCCCGCCACCTCAAGGGGTAGGCCGGTCTCGCCATCAATTATCTGCGGCATTCTTACTCTACCCCGAGGATCCCGACCTCTCCGCCACCCTGAATCCATTCAAGCTTGCGGAACGGGACCAAGACATCCGTGAACGTTATTGTCGTATTGCCGCCAGCTATTAAGTCCGCATCCGGGTTGTCGTCGAACCTGAGTTGGCCGCCGCTTGAGCCGAATGTGATCTGCCAGACATACGCGTCGGAGAAGCCGAGCTGGCTCAAGGTTATGCTCGTGGCCGTATAGTATAGGTATCTCTGGATCTGGTGATAGTAGCTAGCAGTGTATAATATTGATGAGGCAGACCATTTAACGCTATACACTATGTTGTAGTTGTCCGCCTGCGGGATTGACGTGGTCTCGGTTACCGCGGAGTCGTAGCTCTGGTTGTTTATCGTCCTGGAGACAACCGTGGCATTATTTACGAACTCGTTTATTCTGAGGCGCTTGGTCGCGGGGCCGGAATATATGAAGTCTATCGGCGTGGAGTAATCAACTATGAAGCCCGCGACAATGGCATAATCATAGTTTGATACGTTCCATGAGGTCGAGTAGGAGGCGCCCTTCACGGACGGATCCCTATCAGTCGTGTTATCAACATATGCATTCACGTAATTGCTTGAGCTGCCGCCGGTATATTCTAGCACGATCCAGTATTTTGCCCCAGCCGTAAGCTGATAAGTATAGTCATATGTGTAGGTTGTGGACGATGTTGAAAGAGTGGACACATCTACCGACGCGATCGTGGTTAGCGCCGAGCCCGGCACATCATTATTATCGCTGTAAAGCCTGATGTAAAGGGTGCCGGTCGGCGAGCCGGTCTTAGACAATTTCACGACCACGCGGCCCAGCCTCGGATTCCCGGAGGTGGGCGCTATTATCTGCTGAGCCACCCTTGGATATGTTGAGTATATGGGGGTCGCGGTCTCCGCGAAGGCTGAAAATGATGGGCTTTTCGGGATGGTTATGGTGCTATACGTGACCTGTGGTAGAAACGTCTTGTATACTCCGCCGCCTATCCACTTGACATATCGCATCCGGGGCTTCGAGACTATGACCAACTCGGTCACGCCGACCCCTCCCTCCAGATGATCTTGACGGCCTTAACCTGCGGAGAGGACATGCTGGCGCTAGGCCGGCTCAGGGTAAATTTTAGCCTGAGAAGCTCGTAGGTGAACGGCAGCAAGACATAATCGCTGTCAATCAATAATATCTGCGGCGAGATTATGCTTATCCAGTTGATCGTGTTCGGGCTCCCGATCTTGGTGAATGTTGAGAGCGCGGCCTCATACTTCGCCCACGTCCCGCTCTTCACGTTGATGCTTCCCTCGAGATAGTTGCTCGCGTCCTGGCATAGCCGGATCTTGATCGCGAAGTCGCTTGTATGATTGCCGTAAAGGTATAGCCTCAGGTAGCGGTATGATGAGATGTTGAGGCCAAGGTTTTGCGTGGACGGGTAATAGATCTCGCCATCCGTGCCGGGGCTTGAGGGCGTTAGCTTGATGCACCAGCTGTTCAGCTGGCCAAGCCGCGCATCCGACGCCGAGGCGCCCGACCCACCCCAAGAACTAGCGGCCTTATACGTTAGTTCGCCGAAGCCGGCGGGCCACTTCTTGATATATAGCCACTGCGTGTCATAGGCATCATTCACGTATGCTATCCTATCGCCATCCGCGTCCATGAGATCGGCACTTATCGCGCCATCGTTCTTCTCGGCAATCCACTCGGCCTTGACATAATTGATGAACGTGACGCTTGAGGGCGGCAAGACCTGGGCCTCGAAGCTACCGGATGTCGCGCCCGAGGCCAAGACCGCATAACCATCATTATCAAGTGTTACATTTTGCGCATTATATAATGTGAGCGGCGGCTTGTTCACGTAAACCGGATACTTGACGTCCGAAGTCATCTTGCTGAAGCTCAGGAACGTGGCCGTAAGCGTCGAAATCATCTCCGGGACTTTCACTGATTGGCCGAACCGTGAGGCCACGTCCCCGCCGATCTGCTCCTGCAGGAACTCCTCGAACAATTCCAGCCGCCCGCCGAGCGTGAGCGTGTATTTCAGCTCGCGGGGATCATACTCTATCTCCACGACATACATGTTCTCATTGACGCCTAGGCTGGGGAGGTTTACGGTAACCGTGTCGCCCAAGTCTATGCCCAAGGTCTCGAAATCATACTGAGACATCTCTATCCTGAGCTGCCTGCCATACTCCTTGTTGAGCGCCAGCCTGATGTTCGCGCGCCTCTGAGCCTCAACCGGATCAGTCAGGAATGGGTCATTGACTACTATCGGGAGGTCTCCCGCGTCCTCGCTCACATCGGCCAATACTTGGCCGCCCGCGCCCACGTAGATGACACGGTTCTTGAGCTTCCACCTGTCCTCCGCATACTCGGCCCGCAGGATCTTGGCATCGTCAATCGTGGCCTTGGGGTTGCCGGTTGTCTTCGGCTTGAAGTAGAGGTAGTTCCCCGGCCTCATCCTGAGCCAGTAATTCGTGCCGCGCGCTACGGATCTCATCACGTCTAGCGCGGTCTGGTTCTCGATCTCCCAGTTGGAGAGTAAAGATGGACCATCATCGACATTCGAGACGTCGACGCCGCTTACTAGGCCCGCTAGATCCCTGATGATTTGGCCCGCCGCCGTCCCGGTCTGGTAGGCGCGGTAAACCACGTGGCGGTCATACATGATTAGGTTACTGTATGCCGTGGCCTCCACGCCCACGTAATTCTCATCATGCCTCTTCCGCCTCTCATAGACGATGCCCTCGAAGAAGACCTTGCCGTCCCGCCTGATCCTGACCTTCTGGCCGACCCTGAGATCCGCGTTCACGAGGGTGAACTCCACGCGCTCAAGCTCACGGCTAGTCAGGCCGTGGCGCAGTGATACTAGCCGCGAGGTCTGGTCGAAAAATTCCCTATTCCACGCCGCGCCGTAGATTGTCCCATGATTCTCGTAGCCCGAGTAATCGTAAACCGTAGTGCCGGAACCCTCATCAATCCTCATCCATAAGACCAAGCCGGAAGTAATAGGTGAATCGGGGTTCTGATAATTCCACCTTATCTCGTTATCACTTAAGGCCCTATTATATAATAGTATCCGTGATATGCGTCCTGGGAAAAACTTGGTGAGGCCTAACCACGTGCCTATATAAACGGGGTCTGTGGCGTGGTCTATGGCGCCGCCGGGGTCGGTTGCAGTCGCTTTTAGCTCGCCATTTATGAAGACCGCCTGATTTCCCGCCGTATCTCTTCTCCATGCGCCATAATACCAGATTCCGGGCGATAATATGGCGCCAACCCTGCATATGTATCGAACATCGTTAATCACGACCTGGTTGCTGAAATGATAGCTTGGATCATACCACACAAACCAATCGTTGTAGTAGTAATGTCCCTTGGTTACGAGGGGCTTCCAATCTGCCGGCAGGCTGGATAACATAAACCATACACAGACCGTGATGTTATCTAGAACTAGACTACTTGAATGCTCGACTTTAACATAGTCATCCACGCCATCGAAGCTTAGGTATGGCCTCTCGACCTCGAGCGTTATCGTCATTTATCAACCACCTCCAAGACCTCGACCTGGCACGGCTTCTTCGGGTCCTCGTCATGATGGCAGTAATGCCTCTGGATTATGTATGGCGGGGCCATGAGGCTCTTGATCAAGCTTATGGCCTCGTCCTCGGGCATGTCGTCAAGGTCTATCCTGATGAAGTCCGGCTCCTCATCCTCCCCAGCCGCGACCCCCATGGCCTCGATGTATGTCTTCATGATTCCACCTCCTTTAGCTTGTCGAGCAGCTTCTTGGGGATCTTGTCGAGGATCTTCTCCCTGCCGCGGCCCCTCCCGGGGTCGAGCCTCAGGCGCATCTCCGTGGGCCAGACGTCATGCTTGCCCGACCTGTTCTCGCCGATGAGGTGAAGCCTCCTCGCGCTCATGCTCTCGCCCCCAACATCAGGCCCGCGATTAAGAAGATCAGAAATAACTGCTCATGCGTGAATGGCGCGGCCCACAGGTCGCTTAGCTTCATCACATATCCCTCCTTCAACACCTCATCCACCAAAACAAGGAAGGCCATGAACAGCATTCCGAGGCTCAGCCTGAGCCGCCAATTCTTCCTAAACTCATCTAGCCACCTCATACGCCGATCCCCCTAAGCCTCATGAGTATCTCGCGGCTCACGGCCCTGGCGATCTCCTCCGGCGACGCGTTGGTGCCCGCGACATTCACCTCGACGCTCACCATGACCGGGCCATGTATCGTGGGCTCCGCGATCATGCCCAATTGGTTCATCATGTTCTGGACCCTATCGACCCCCCACTGGGTCCAGTTCACGATGCTCGTCCACATGTCGGGGATTATCGAGTGGCCGGTCAGCTTATCCTGAAGCCAATTAAATGCATTCTTGATCGCGTTCACCGCATCATTAATCCTATCCCTGATCCAGTTCAGCACGCCGGTGACCACGTCCTTGATCTTGTTGAATATGTTGGTTATCTGTTCCTTCGCCCAGTTGAACGCGTCAACCCACGCCCTGATATAGTTGATGAACACGTTTGCGATGAACTCGCCGAGCGGGACGAGGATGTTGTCCCAAAACCACTTGAGCGCGTTCTGGATTGCCTGGACGCCCTGGCAGACCCAGTCCCACGCCTGCTTCCAGCTGTTCAAATAGAATATGAAGACCGTGTAAATGAACTCGCCCAATGGCCTCAAGATGTTATCCCAGATCCATTGAAGGGCTGGGCCGAGGACGCTCCATATCGCGTCCCCCACCGCCCTGAGCGCGCCCGAGACCGCGTCCCAGTTCGCTATGATGATCGGCAGGATGGCGCCTAGCGCTATCAGGGCTATGCCAATCGGCCCCATCGCCGCATACAATCCCATGAAGCCCGCCTTCACGACGTTGAGCGCGCCCGTTAGGCCGGGCGCCATGCTGATCAGCGTCGAGAACGCGTTGGCCGCCTGGACGAAGGCGGGTATAAGGCCTAGCGCCTGGACCGCGAGGCCCGCCAATTGTGGCCCCATCTGGGCATGGGCTGCCGCCGCCTCCTGCGAGGCCTTCGCGACCTCCCGCTCGCTATTCTCCAGCGCCTTGATCGCCGCGTCCAGCTCCTTGGTGCTCCTCCCGCCCTCAACGTATTCGCCCTTCAGCTCGCCGAGCAGCTCGATCGCCTGCTGGACGCTTGTCGCGTGAAGCCCGAACCTCGCGTTTATCTCCGCCAGCAGCTGGGCCTGCCTCTCCTGCGCCATGTTAAGGTTCATCTGCGCCGTGTTGACTCGTGTCATCAACGCGTTCCACGTCGTGAACATGCTGTTCAGCTTGGAGCCAAAGCTTGCGATCTTCCCTATCTGCCCGGCCATGAACTCGGCCTTATCGCTGAATATCTCGGCCTGCTCGGCCAGGGCCTTGAAGGCCCTCTGGTTCGCCTGGGACTCGCGGAGGATCTGCGACGCGGCCTCCGCGCTCTCTATGCTCGCGATCTTGTTCCGCCTCAGCGCCTCGTTCACGTCATCCATCGTGGCCCGGGTCCTGAAAGCTGTCTCGCCCGCGCCCCTCAGCGCCTCATCCATGTTCTTGAGGCTCTCGCTTACGGCCCGTATCTCGTCGCTAGCATCATCCACGCCCCTGAACTCTATCTCTATTGGCAGGCGCTCGCTCACCCGCGCATCACCCTCTCAAAGGCCTGCTTCGCGAGGCTGGGCCATATCGATGCATAGTATTCAAGCGCCTGGGCGAAGTATCGCCTGCCCGGGAAGCCCGGGTGATTAACATACCGGGCGAAGACGACTACCCCGTCAACCTCGAACCGGAGCGCGCGGGCGCTCCTCGGGTAAATCACGTGGGGCCGGGTTCCAACCTCCTGATACAGCGCGTAATCTAGTGGCGATCCCACGACATAGTGTAGGTCTCCCACCTTGATCTTCTGGATTGAGGCGGCTAGCCTGCCGGTTCTAACGGGCGCCAGCCTCCTGGCCTCATCGCATACCACGCTCGCGCTCATGTCGAGAAACTCGTCCATGGCCTTGACTAGCCTCTCGCGCGACAGCCTTTTCTCCGCCTCCTCAAGCCCCCTAGCCACCACGCTTATCCTTATCATCTCCTGAGCCTCCTGCTCCTAGCCCTGGCCCTCTCGAGCGCCTGCTCCTCCTCGCGGACGAGGAGGTTGGCGACATGAATATCAAGCATCAGGTCGATCAACGAGCCCTTCAATAGCTGGCTGGGGCGCTGGCCGAACCTCTCAGCCACCACCCCGACCGAGATCAGGAACTTCCGGTCGAAAGGAGCGGAACTCCTGGCCCACTATCCGCGCGAACTGGGCGAGTATCTTTATCAGGAGCTCGTCGGCGTCGTCCTCGTGAACCTCTCCGGCCACGCATAGTTTCAGGACCTTCTGCTCAGCCTCCTCGAGCCTGTCGCTCGGCACGTCCGGGTCGGTGAACGCGCTTGACAATAGCCTCATGTATGGCCATGCCGCCGCCTTCAGCCGCACCCTGTATTCGCGGCCATTAACCGTGATCCTCATGCTTCATCACCATGCCGAGAAGCTGTCCTTGCCGGTTATCGTTATAGTCTTGGGGAGCAGGCTGACCTTCTGGGTCATGAGGTCGCCGGTGTAGTCTATCTTGCTGGCCCACTCGAGCAGGCAGCTGCCAAGCGTGAACTGTATCTCATCCTGGTTCGCGGTTCTCGTGAACTTGACGGTTAGATCCCTCTTCGTCGAGCTGGCGTTGAGGAAGTCCTGGGCGAGGCTGTAGTCCTCCCACACGACCTCCAGCTCTGCCTCATATTCCGCCGTGAGTATCGCGTATCCCTGCACGACCTCCCCCTGCCTTGGCAGCGGCTCAAGGTCGTTTGACCCCTTGATCGAGCAGCTCATCACCTTGCCCAGCGTCGTGCTGCCCCACGTGACCGTCATGTCGGTGAACTTGAATGGCCGCGTGGACGGCAACGAGATGTTCGGATCCGTGTAGCTTGTCAGGAACGATATGTCCTTCGCCATGAACGTCAGTGATGCCTCAACTATCCCGTCCGACTCGACGCTTATCTCCCATTCGCTCACGAGCGCGCCGACAATCCTCTCCGCAACCGATCCCCTGACCGCCTCAATCGTCATGCTCGGCAACATTGATCCAAGAGTAACGGTGTGGGTGTATGGCGCGGCTGAGCCGGAGTTTGAGACGGAGCCGAGGAGGAATGGCAGGAACCTGCCGTCGACCATGTAGAACTCGGCCTTGGCCTTGACGTTTCGCCCGATGTATAGGTGGTCGAAGTATCCTCGGTCTCCCGCGTAAATATCCTCCTGAACCAGCTCGACGCCCGGGTCGAAGCTCTGCGGTATCCCCAGCGTGGCGCTCACAGTCGCCGCCGTCCCGTATGATGATTCCTTGCCCCAGTATAGCTTCCTGACCGCGAAGCTTACCACGCTCATTTCTCGGCCTCACCCCGGCTCTCGGGCTTATTATTGTGAGAGAAGTCCGCCGCCCACTCGACCGCCCGCACCGCGTTCAGTATCCCGTATCCGCCGATGTTCCGGACGTCTATCTGCTTCCTCAGGTCTAGGAACGCCTTCTTCTTATTCGACGTGTAGAAGAACTCTGGGAACGGGCTGGAGGAGAGCGATATGATCCTATGGGTCATCCGGGCATGCCTCAGGTCGCGGTTGATGATGCCGGCGAGCGCGGCCCCGAATGGGGCGGCGAAGCTCGTGCCCCGGAGATAGTAGTCGCCGAAGACGTATTGGCCGGGCGCGGAGGCATCCGGCTTGATGCGCCTGTCAAGCGTCGGGCCGCGGCTGCTCCACCTCAGGATCTTGCCGCTGGTGTTCACGCCGCCGACCGTGAGCGCCCACTCCGCGGCCCCGGGGCTGCCCACGGTCATGGGGCTCGGCCCGCCGTTCCCCGCGGCTATGCAGGTGACTATCCCCATCTCGGACAGGTAGTTGATGTATAGGCAGACGGGGTCCCTGCCGTCGCTCGGCGCATCGCTCTGGATGCTCATGTTTATCGCGTGGACGTTCCGCTTCCTCGCCTCGTCAAGTGCGGTTATGATGTCCGAGTCCATGAACTCGTGGCCCGGCAGCTTGATCATCGTTATCTCCGCCGACGGCGCGAGCTCCCGGATTATGTCCACGACCACGCTCCCGTGGTTCTCCTCGTCATACGCGCTGCCGCCGAGGGCTATCGTCGGGACGTTCTGGCCCTCCTTGATGCCCGAGTCTATGATCGCTATCCGGGCGCCCCTGCCGCGCTCGCCCCCGGCCTCCAGGTCGAAGAAGAATGTCAGGGCCTTGGCCCGCTCAAAAGTGTCCCGCTTGATCTCGCCGGCCTTGAGCCGGTAGATCCTGTCGCGGCCGTGAAACCTGTATTTGATCTGCTTGACCATGTATCCGCCCTCCCTCTTGCATAGCTTCAGGGCGGCCTCGCGGTCTGACTCGAGCGTCATCTTCTCCTCGCTTATGAGCCAGACCTTCTCCGAGTCATAGTCATCCGCCACGAGAGCCCTCCACACCCTGCGGCCAAACGGGCATGATGAGGGGTTGCATCCCAGTGGCACGCGCTTGCCGCAATAATAGCTGTGGCCTATCTTGACCCGGTAGGGGCAGGGCATCTCATCCCACCGCCCCGAACTCGACGCGTATTATCTTCCGGAAAACGCCCTCCTCCTGGAAGTCCGAGATTATGAAGTTGAGTGAGAACCAGTTCTCCGCCTTATACGCGTCTATGAACGCGTTCACGATGTTCTTGGCGGCCCGGTCGCATTCCAGCATGCTATGATGCCAGACGTCGATCTGATACGTGAACCGGTATATGGCGGCGCCGCCCGCCAGTATCCTCTCGGGCCTCTGGGCCAGCGCGTAGACAGTTACAATCGGGAATGCATCTTCCTGCGTTATCCAGCCCGCCTTGACCCTCAGGCCCGACGCCTTCGCCAGCTCCACGATCCTGCCCGTCAGCTTCTCGATGTCAATCAATGGCCCTCGACCTCTTCGGGAGAAGGCTCCTGATCCGCTCGACCTCGGCCTTGATGAACTCCAGGCGGCGCGTGAACTCCTCAGGCGTCTTAAACGTCAGGCTGACCTGCGTGTAGTCCTCGTTGAGGACGATCATCCTCTGGAACTTGAGGAGGATATAGTATGTCGCGAATATCACGACCGCGTTCTTAACATAGTCCGGCGGTGACGTGTATCCGGCCTGATACGTTATCTCGACCTCGTAGGCGGATGGCAGGAAGTATGGCCTCGTCGGTATTCCAGCCCGGTAGTCGAGGATCCTGATCACGCCCTTGTCCCTGTCGAGGATCTCGTATCGCGGGTTGTCGTTCACCAGGGTGCCGATCAGCGAGTAGATCCTGATGCTTGATACCGAGATTATCGGCTTACTCGTCTTGATCTCGTTGCCCACGTATACGCGGATCTTCTCGGTGACCTCCTCCGGCGCATACTTGAAGCCCGTCAGCAGCTCGACTTCGGCGACCGCCGACGCTATCGCGAGCCTTATCTCATCATCGCTTATCGGGTGCCAGTAGTAGTCCGCCGTGACGACCGCGCTCTCGCCCGGCGGGGAGGACAATTCTACTAGGCCGCGCTCGGGATCCCTGACCGTGAAGGATGCCGGGCTCCCGTCAACCCTGACCGCGACATCATCATCTATCGCGCCATCATAGTCGAAGTCCACGAGGGGGTAGCGGCTTGCCTGGTATAGGGTTGGCCCCCGCCGCGTCAGCTGGTCGTTATAGGCCGGGATAGGGTTCCAGCCATTATAGCCTCTAACCTCGGCGACGCTGACATAGGCCAATCCTCCCCGCCCTCGCTAGCTAGGGCTACTACTGGGCTAGGCAGTTCTGGATGACGTAGACCGCCGCCGGCCTGGTGACTATGAAGCCGGCCCTCTCCGTGAGCTTCACGTCCCAGGCGATGTCGGCTGTCTCCCCGAGCGGCGCGGGCTGCCTCATGATCGTCGGCTTCCTCCTGTCCCCGATGATCGCGTATTCTGGGTTGAAGATGAAGGCGTCGCCCACTAGTGTCGGGTCGTTTGCGGCATATTGCCTGGTCGGGAGATGCGGCGCGGACACGATCTTCTTCAATCCAAGCAGCGAGACGATCTCGCCGGTCTTGAAGACCTCGCCCGCGACGGCCATCAGGCCCGCGTTGGCCCTGCTGTAGATGTCCTTCCTCAGGTGCATCAGGACCTTCGGGTTGGCGACTAGGACCAGGTTGTCGGCGATGCCGAGCTCCTCGAAGTATGCGACGACGCTGTTCACGGTGTCGACGTCTAGGCCCTGCTTGGCCTTGTCTGTTGAGGCCACGCCCGTGGTGTTCTTGAGGCCCGTCCAGACGTTTAGCTCGTTCGAGCCGGACCCGTCCCCGTAGAACGCGTTCTTATCCTCCTTTCTCGCCAGGTCCCATGCGAGGTCCTTGAGGTGCTCGGCCACGAGGTCTATGACTCCCTCAGTGAACTCTAGGGCTGTCTGCGTGAACCTCGCGTATCCGTAGAGCAGCTTCGCCATTAGGTCCTTCGGGGTTGTCCAGCTTATCTTGGTCTCCACGGCTGCGGCTGCCTCGGCCCCGGTCTTGACGCTCGGCACGTCGCTCTTGATGTAGAATCTAACGATCTCGCTGGGCATCGTTATGACCCTGAAGACGCTTCTCGAGACGGATGGCGGCTTGAATATGTCCACGACCTCGGGCTTGATGGGTATCACCGGGATGTTGGCGTCGGTCGACGTGTATGCCTTCGCGAACTCGATGAGCAGCTCCTCGGCCTTCTCGAGCAGCTCAGCCTTGTTGAACCTTATGGTTTCCTCGCCCCTCTCAGTCCACACAACCGGGTAACTCATGTCGAGCCTTCACCACCTCGAGACTCTTAATAATTTGAGAAAAGCTTCATGATGACCCGCCGCGCCTCCTCGCGCGCCCACTCCTCAACCTCCTTCCGCGGCTCCACGCCCGAGACCTGCGCCTTCGGCGCCTCCACCCTCTCCCGGGCCGCCGGCTCCTCGGGCTTTTCCCCTACTTTCGCATCGGCCTTCTCAACCCTCTCCGCGAGCACCCGCATTATCTCGCCGAGCGACTTCTCGATCTTGTCAAGCCGCTCCATTATCTCCGCGATCGCCTTCTCCTCGCGCTTCCACGGAACCTCGTAGTCCTCCGGGAGGTAGCCCTCCTCCTTCATGCGCTCAGCCAGCTTCTCGAGCGCCCTCTTCACCTCCGGCGGGGCCTTGACGCCCCTAGCGCCCGCGGCGTAGACTATCGCGGCCCTGATCCCGCTTGTGACCAGCACCGGCTTCCCGTCCACGATGTCGCCGACGGGCCACGAGTAGTCGGTCCTATTCTTTCCATCGCCCTCCACGACCAGGAACAGTTTCGACGCCTTCTCCTTGTCGATGGTCCCGTCATCCCTCTCGGCCCAGTCGAGGATCCTCTTCGCCGCGGCATTCCCATCCCATGATCCTCGTTCAACGATCGGCAGGCTGAAGTCCACCTTCACGAAATATCCGGCCTCAACCGACTTGTAGATCGAGTCGTCGAACTCCGAGAGCTCGCCATCGTCCCCCGGCATGAACGCCTTGCCGAACGCGAATAATATCTGGGCGTTCGGGTTCTTTCCCCTCGGGGCCAGGCTGACCTCGTGGATCTCCGCGTCAAGTATTTCCCTGATGCCGCCGGCAAGCCTCCTGAACGCCTTCGCTATGCCGCCGATTGACAGCGCCTTGTAGACCCCGGACTTGATCTTCTCCCATATGTTGGCGAAGGCCTTGTATATGCCGGCCTTGATCCGGAGCATCCCGTTCTCGAACCTGGCCTCTAGGATCCTGCCCACCGGGGTTGGCCCGGCCTCGCCCTTGCCGTGGAGAACTAGCACGGGCTTCCCGACAAGCTGCTCGGCGTTTCTCTGGAGGACCTCCGGCGCAAACCTGTCATTGTCCAGGTCTACGTCGGGCGTGCTAGCGATCCCCTCAAAGATCCCGATTAACTCCTCGGACTCGGCTGGCTCGGCCTTCTCAATCTTCACGACAAGCGTATTGCTGAACTCGGTCATCGCCACTTGGCTCGGGCCGCGCGTTTAAGAATGTGAAAAATATATTACTCGGATTCCTCGGCCTTCCTTCTCCTCCGCGTGGCCTTCGCCTCGGTGGTTGTGGCCTCGGGCTCAACTGCCGGGGCGCTCCGATCCTCGATCTTGTCTATCAGCTCCGTGGGGACCTCGAACATCGTGAATTCCTGGAGCTTCTGGGGCTCGTTCTCGGGCCACACCGCGCAGTCATAGAACCTGGTGAAGCCGGGCATCCCGCCCGTGTATCCTATCGCGAACCCCCTCCTACCATCCTTCAAAATGAATGCAATCGGCCTGTCTCTCCCGCTTATGGTTGACTTGCTCATCGTCTCGGGATCAGGCTTTCTCAGATAAATAATATGTCTGAGAAAAGCTGGGCTGAAATGGGTATTCTCGAGCGGCTGGGCTTGCGCAAGCCTCTGCACCAGAAATTGGCCGAGGAGCTTGAGGTCGTGAAGGCCGAGGATAGGCCGAAGGCGCTTGTCTGGAACCTACCGGGCCTATATGGCGAGTGGGGCGAGCCGAAGGAGGTAAACCTGCTCGAGTTCCTTAACATAGCGATGGGCGACCCGCATGTCAGGATGTGCGTCGACGCGATCGCGTCAGCCGTCATCGCGAATGGATACATGATTCACGCGGATGACCCGGGCGTAAAGGAGCAGGTCGAGGGCCTGGTCAAAAGCCGGGAAAACGAGTTCATAGACCTGATCAAGAGGATCGTGACGAGCCTCGCGATATTCGACGAGGCATACCTTGAGGCCCACGAGAACGTGAGCTTCCCCCGGATAATCGCGCCCTGGACGATCCAGGTTCAGAGGGATAATTATGGCCGGATACTCGGCTACCGGCAATTCGTCCACATGAGGATAGACTTCACGCCCGAGGAGATAATACACTTGAGGGCGAACAGCTGGCTTGACTTCGCCTACGCGGTCCCGAAGATACAGACGCTCTACAGGACGCTCATGGTCAAGCGGGAGGCCGAATTATTCTACTACCAGATCCTGCTCCGGAAGGGCGTCCCCGCCAAGTTCTTCATCTACAAGGGCGGGGACAGGGCCACGTTCGAGGACTTCGTCAGGACGGTGACGAACACGAAGCCGGGCACGACATTGTTCGCGATGGGCGAGTGGGAGATGCATGACCTCGGCAACCCCGTCAGCGACCTCAGGATCCCCGACATAATCGACACATGCGTCCAGACGATAATCAGCATCTTCGGCGTCCCGAGGATCCTGCTCGGATACACGGAGGCCGCGACCCTCGAGACGAGCAGGAACCAGATAGTCGTGTTCCAGCAGAGGATAAGGGATCTCCAGAACATCATCTCAGCGGGGTTGACCGAGGCGTTCAGGCGCATCACCAAACTGGACGGCTTCAAGATCGACTTGCTCGAGTGGACCAACCCGGAGCAGCAGATGAGGATGGCCGTGACAAAGCTTCAGGCCGGAATAATCTCGATCGACGAGGCCCGCAGGGAGCTGGGCTACCCCGAGGTCAAGCAGGACTACACGAGTATACCGATCCCGCCGGGCACCGGGCAGTTTGTGGGCCTGGAGCTGCAGGAGGCCCTGAGCAGGATTCAAAGCCTGCTCGAGGAGAGCCGCCGCGCGTTCCCGGAGAAGGCCATAACATACCCGAGGTGGGTTGAGACCCATGACCAGATCTACCTCTACTACGTTGACCCGAACCAGATAGACTTCTCTACGATAAGGTATCTAAGTATCGACTCGGAGCGCGGGATAGTCTTGGCCGCCGCGGACGTGAAGGGCGACGAGTGGGGAGTCATGAGGAGGCCCGTGTTCATAAGCTTCGACAAGAGGTTCTGGACGCTTCAAGCCGCGCAGAAGTGGTATGAAACTGTCTTCCCGTCATTCATCATGAAGGCATTTGAAGATAATAAAGCCGGGGAGCCGGGTGCCGAGGCGTGATAGCCCTAGCCGTTTTCCTAGCCGGCATAGTCCTGCTCGCGGCGCTGGCGGCAGCCTCCATGCGCCATAGAAATACCAAGTCATTGAAGGAGTGGGAGAGGGATAGGGGCGCGTTATCATGCCTGATGGCGCAGAACCTGGTGCTCGTGATAGCGATATTCGCGGCGATCGCCGCTAAGCTAATCTTACTGGACGTGGCCCTGCTCGGGCTGCAGCTGACGCTCTACTTCTTCACACTATTGCTCTCGCTGAGGAGCGAGCTGTTCTGGCCGATCCCGGTCGGCGTGATGATAGTCGGCCTACACCTCATAGTATTCCTCTAGCTCTAGCTCTAGCTTGGGTGGCATGCCATGGAGGCCGCCGAGATCCTAGACTGGATCCTATGGTTCATAGTCATATTCGCGGCCGACCTGACGGCGGCCCGCATCGAGGACTATATTAGACGCCGCAGGAAGGCGCTCAAGTCGCTTGGAGGGCGCCCGCCAAGCTTCATCCTCAGGCGCCTCATCGCCTTGGCTAGGAGGCTTGGCTCCAGACCCTGTTGAACTCGGCTTCATAGAGTTTAGCGACCCCGGGGCTTGAGACGACTATCAGGTTCTCGTCATTCTCCTTCTCGGCTGCGGCTGACCAGTTATAGCTCCCCGTGGCCACGATCTTCCCATCAACGACCATGAACTTGTGATGCATGGTGGCGGGGTTCCCGTCGAGCCTCACGTCCACCCCCATGGCCACGAGCCTGTTATATTCGCTGCCCTTGATGTTCGACTGCTCCTTCTCGATGACGACCTTCACGTCCACGCCCCTGTTCTTGGCCCTGATCAGCGCGTCGGCCAAGGCGTCTGAGGTGAAGCTGTATACCGCGACGTGGACGTATTTCTCGGCGGAGTCTATCAGCTTGACCAGTATCGAGGCGCAGTCGTCAACCCTTGAGAAGCATACCTGCTCCACATCCTCCCGGGTCTCCGTGACAGTGTTAGTTATCGCCGCGGGGGTTGTGAGCAGTGTCCTCGTCTCCGTAACCGTGCCAAGGATTGAGGTGGTGATTGTTGAGTAGCTGGTTATGGTTGTGGCCCGCGCCGAGGCCGCGGCGCCGAGCCCTATCCCGATAATCAGGCCTACTATGAGCATTATGAGCGCCAGGATTGCCGAGCGCTTCATGGCCTCTGGGCTGGCCTCCAAGGTATATAAGCGTTATCGGGCCCATGTATCAGCCTCATAATCCCAGATGCCGAGGGCCGAGGCGGATGAGCGTCGCGAGGCTCGTCAAGGCGTTCAAGCGCCTACTATTGCCGAGCGTAATAGTTGTCAGGCGCCTAAGCGGGGACGCCCTAATAATTGACAAGCGCTGCAAGATCTGCACGCATCCCCAGAGGGCCGAGATCGAGAGGAGGCTGATGGAGGGCGCTAGCTATGACGAGATCGCTAAGCAGTATGGGGTGTCGGCGGCGGGCATAAGCCGCCATCTTCGTAAGCATATGCCCCGGCTTGTCATGAACCCGGAGGAGCTCCAGCAATTATATGAGGAGAGACGCGTGAAGCAGGTCGATCTCCAGGAGGAGATGTTCAGGCTGATTGACAGGTTAAACACATTGTTCGCGAAGCTTGAGGGTCTTGATCGACTTTTCGAGACCGGGAAGGTTAAGGCCCACGCATACGTGGAGAGCGTTAGCGAGAGGAGAAACATTCTTCAACAGATCCGGGAAACACTGCTGATCATTCAAGAATTGAGGGGCGAGATCAAGACTGAGAAGGATATCTCGGAGCTATTGCGGAGGCTCAAGGAGCTCTAGGCGGTCCTCCAGTATCCGAGGAAGATTTTCTCCAGCTTGCTGACTATCTCCCGGTCCTTGATCACGAGCATCAGCTCCTGGTTCCGGTTGAGGCCATAATGGGTTAGGTTGGCGCTCATGAGTATCGCGTGGTCGTCGAGCAGCGCCAGCTTCATGTGTAGGATTCCATGGGTCTGGCGCCAGACCTTGACCGGCACATTATTTGCCCTGAGGAAGCTTATTGTCCCATCGTTGACCGGGTCATTGCTGAGGATCACCTTGACATCCACGCCCGCACGATACAATCTTATCAGCTGGGTTATCACGTAGGGCAGGGTCAAGACGTATACCGCGATCCACGCCCGCCTCCTGCATGCCTCGAGATGCTCGCCGAAAATGTCGACGAGCTCCGCATCAAGCGTGGCGTGGAGTTCAATCTTCCTCATCCGCATCCCCTGACATGTATTGCGACCTTATCGTAGAGATCGGCCTCGCTTCGGCCCGTGATTATCACGCCGCATCGGGGGCACCGCCAAGTCTTCACCGCGATGCTCATGGGCTCATGGCCTCCGCCTTGATCTCCTGCCTCCATATCTTATTCACGAGTTTCATGGCCTTGCTAAAACCCGGCATCAGGGGCCATAACTGGCCGAATAGCAAAAAGCCAAGCTGGAGAACGGCTAGAGGAGGCTCTAGGCCGTATTGTAACCCCACCCGCATACCACCCGGGCCTACGCCTACAACCCAATGATCACAAGGCTCAACACTCTTGTTAATCCGGCGCAATTCATTAACAACGCTTTCATCATGTCTCCATATTCTAATGGCCCAATCCGCGATCCGCGAAGCTATTAATTCATCCATAACCATCACCCCTCAACTGCTTTGACCCTAGATTTCAAGGCCATGAACACGTCATCAACCGTGACAATGTATGGGTGGCTGGTTTTCAACGTAAGCTTTACGGCGTCATCCAATACAACGGATCTCCACTCTTTCTTCAACATGTCTAATAGTTTGGCGGCGTCATTCTCAATCCTTATCACCGTCACCGTTTTATCCGGTGAGACCTCAATACTGTCGCCGGGCTTGAACTTCATGCAATCATCCCTCTCTTCTTGAACGAATTTAACTGCGTCAAAGCCGGGCAGGGCCCTTGGCCTCAGCCTAAGCGCAATCATTATCCAGACCAGTAGCCTGATCTTCAGCCTCTCCAACGCCTTCATGGTCATCACTTCTCACCTTCCATGAGCTTCGCGTAGAGGAAGTAGCAATAATTCGCGAGATCCTTGAGGTCATCGAGAAGTTTTGACTTGTCGCCGTTGGCCTTGAGGAGCGCGTTTATTCTGCCGGCCTTGAGCCTGATTCCCGCGGCCAGCTCCTCCAGGCTCATGAGCTGCCAAGCGTCCCTGTAAGTGTCATTACGCGAGCGGAATAGCATGGCGCAGTCGGCGAAGAACTCGCCCGGTGAAATCTTGGGCTTGGGGTTCTCATTCATGTCCATCGCCTCCATGCAGGTATTTCGCGGGGTTTACTCGGGCCCGGATGTAGTGTCGCTTATCATATTTCGGCACCTTCCTGAGCGGGCCATTGCAGAACGGGCATCGGGTCAGGTTGGCGTCGCCTGGCTCTACGACCTCGAATCCTAAACGACAATGCCTGCAGTATCTCCTGCCATTAGCGTAGCCGAGCGGCCCGGTCCCCCTCAGGATACGAATGACTATCAGCTCGTGCTCGAGGTCTCGGCCCACATGCTTACTCACCATCTACCGTCACCCCGTATTTCGCCGGATCTATCCTAGGCGCCTGGGCGATCACCCGGGATTGCCGGTTTCTCCACGGCTTCCGGCGCAATGACCCATGGCAGAACGGGCACCTCAACAGGTCCGCGCCGGGCGGGTCGATCTCGAATGCGAGGTGGCACTGCGGGCAATAGGCCCCGTTCTCGCCGTATCCCTTCTCGCCGATGCCGCCTTTCACGATGATCCTGATCAGGCTCGGGTATCCGTCCACCATGCATCATCCCCCTCCAGCTTGTCTTGGGCTGATTCGGCCTCCTCGGCCTCCAGCATATTTACGCCATAACGCTGGCAGAGGCCCCTCACGCCCTCGACGGTTATGTAGTAGTAGGTCCCGTCGCCCTTGCGCTTCTTCCGCAGCTTCAGGTATGTGAGCATCCTCCCAATCTTCTCAGGGCTCCAGTTCTTCTGCGCCTGCCTGTATAGGCTGTCATCAAGCCGGTATTCGTCGAGTATCGCGTCGCGGATTGTTGAGACCGCGTAGTAGCCGTCCTCCTGAACCACCTTTGAGAGGGCGTAGAGCAACGTGTTCAGCTCGCTGTCGACGCGCATCTCGGCCTTCCTGAGGAGGTTGTCCTCGATCAGCTTGTCCAGGTCGGCCTGGAGCTTGGCCCTCTCGCCCTCATCCATGTATTGGCCGATCCAGCTGGCGACCACGAGCAGGGGGCGCCAGAGCTCGCGCTCGCGGGCCACGAGCAGCGGGTTGTCGAAATCATCCCTGTTTCGCATCTCGTATACCTCGTCGAAGCGGGTGAATAGCAGGAGATACAGCTTGTCGCGCGTCTCCTGGAACGTCTCGCTCGGCTCCAGGTTGATCTTCTGGCTCACTCCCCGGAGCATGTTCACGACTATGCACCTGTCCAGTAGGACGTCGTTCGGGTAGTTGATTGAGGCCATGACCTTGGGGCCGAATACGTTGAATATGCGGACCGCCTTGCGCTCCTCGCCCTCAACCCTCATCACGTTTGACGTGTCCTTCTTGTATCCAGCGAGGAGGAGCATCTGTATCTCGCTCTTCCGCTCCATGTCCCTGAGGTATTCGCTCTCGTCTATGATCAGGGTGCAGCCGAAGTCGTTCACCATCCTGAACAGCGCCGAGGCGCTCAGGTTAACGGTTGATATCGCGTTGTAGCATAGCCTCGCGAGCAGGCCCAGGAGCTTGGTCTTGCCCGACTGCCGGGGGCCGCAGATGTATAGGTATGGGAAGGTGTTGAATGCGCGGAAAAAGTATGTCGCGATCGTGTAGACGCTTAGCAGGCTTAGGACCTCATCCTCCACCTCGATATACTTGTCGAATATGGCCCTCAGCTCGAGATATATGTCGCGGGGGTTCGGCAGCTCTATCGTCTCGTCTCGCTTCAGGGGGTTGCTGAGCCTCTCCAATAGCGCGGGGGATAGCGGCATCACCGGGTTCAGCGACTCGTAGCCGTTTTCCAGGGGCTCGCGGACAATATCATACTCCACGCCGTTCTTGGTGTAGGCCTTGACCACCTTCAGCACGAAGTTCTGGTAGGTCTTGACCTCGCGGAGCAGCTTCTCGCCCCTCCAGATCCTGAGTATGCCGGGGAGCGTGAGCATGAAGTCTAGGCGATACTTCTTCTCCTCGTAGTTCGGTATCAGCGAGGATAGCTGCATTATCCGGTAGCCCTGCCGCAGGTCCTCGAGCTCGCTTAGGTCTGGTATGAACTCGCGGCGCACCTCACTGCTCAAGCTCAACACCCCTATCCGTGATCCTGCAGTAGGCCTGCTTCATCATCTGCTCGCCCCGGATCTGCGTGAACTGTATCCGGCCCACGCCCGCCGGCATGATCTTGTAGATCGTCTTGCTCCAGTATCCCAGGGCCTTCGGCCCGGTCCACTCCTTGAGCTGCTGGGGGCTCAGCATCTCCTCGACGTCCTCCTCAACCTTCTTCTCCTTCTTCTTCTCCGCATCCCTGAGGATGTCGCCGATGCCGGAGCGCATCCACGCGGTCAAGATGACCGGGAACGGCCTCGACCGGAACATCAGGTCCTGCATGAACCTGACCCAGATGCCGAGCTTTCCCGCGAACTTGGCGGCTATCCCCGGCCTCTGCGGGGGCGGCGCATTGTTCACCTGTGAGTTGTAGAACCGGCTTACGCTATCTATCGCCACCAGGCTGATCTCATCCCGCTTCAGGACATCCTTCAAGGTGAAGCGCTCCCTCTCCTTCTCCTCCTCGCTGCGCCCGCCCAGGAACGCGTGTAATTTCGATTCCTCAACGAATGCTAGAAACTCAATCTTGTCGAGGTTTCCGCCGAAGCGCTTGACCACGTTCCTGGCGTAGCGGTTCTGCGGGTCGCCGGTCTCCGTGTTTACGTAGACTATCAGGCCGTCGCAAATGTTGCTGTATCGCGCGATGATCGTCAGGACGCTTATGGTCTTGCCGGAGCCATCGGGGCCGTAGAAGAGCGTGGGCTCGCCGGCCAAAAGCCCTCCGAAGGCGTCGATGAAGCTCCCGGTCCTAACATAGTGCGATCCCACATCGTGTTTTTCCATGGCGATCTTGACGCCATAGTTTCTGCTTATGTAATCAAGAACGGCTTGGGCGTGGACGCATATGTCGCGGTGCTTTAGGTTCAGGGCGCCGCGGCAGTCACATACCGCTCCATACCTCGTGACCTCGACCACGTGGCTCTTGCCGGGCTGGCTCTTCGACTCAACCTCAGCCTTCACATAATCCTCGCCGAGCTCAAGGATCCGGATGCGCTCATACATCGCGGTGAAGGATCCCGTGAAGGATCTATCACCATGAGATGGACCTCTCTTCGCGGGGGCCATGATATATAAAGCTTTTTGACACATTCATGTAAAAATTGATGATTACGAGGCCTAAATTTTACATGAGTGAATGTAGTGTAGGTAGTGAAGGTTGCTTCCGGAGGCGTAGGGCGCTTGGAAAAAGCTTTAAATAATGCGGCACCGTGATATAAAAAGTTTTATGAAGGATGGTAATACGCTCATGGGTAGTGTAGTCTTGCCTAGTGGATCGGGTCAAATGGTATTACCATCCTTCACAAATGTTTATATATCGCGATTATGGGGATATATAAACCCCCTCATGGGGCCGCCATATCCCCCGGAGAAACCTTCACTACCTTCACTACCTTCATTCCCTAGGCTAGCCTAGTGGCCAAGGCCGCGAAAAACATAAATACTAGAATTATGATTGTGGGAAAGCTTTTTATAGTTCCTCATGAAAGTTTAGGTTCTACGCTTATAAGCCCCTGATATGCCATGTATAGGCTAGGGTGGCGGGAGGGAAATGATGACCGAGGCCGAGGTTGAGCGCCTCTTCCTACTAGCCGCCTATTCATTCGAGGAGGAGAATGATAGGAGGAACGAGATCCATGTAAGCGACTTGACTAATCCATGTATTCGCGCGGTCTGGTATGAGAAAAAGAGGCCCCTGCCGCCAAGCCCGGAGAACGCGCTCCGGATGCTAGAGGGAAAGCTGCTTCACAAGGTCCAGGTGATCCCCGGCAGCACAATGGAAATGGCGGTTGAATTCGAGGGCGTGAAGGGCCGGGTGGACGAATACAAGGACGGCGTGATTCTCGAGAAGAAATACGTTGACTTTGTCCCGAGCACCCTGGCCGAGGTCCAGCGCTATTACGGGCATTACATCGAGCAGGTTGGCTTCTACGCGTTTATGCTGGTCAGCACGGGCCACGAGTTCAAGCAGGCGCTACTGCATTTCGCCAAACGCGGCGAGCAGAACGAGAGGGGCCGATACCCCTTCAAGACATTTGATGTTACATCCTTGATCGACCTGGACAAGGTTGAGGCAGAGTTTTACAACCGGAAGACGGTGATCGCGGCGGCCTTGAAGAGGGATGAGCCGCCCGAGGTGCCGGCCAACTTCTCGCCGAACAGCTACCCGTGCAGCTACTGCAAATACGTGGCCATATGTTACTCGGGGGTGCGATGAGGTGCCGAAGATCAGCAACAAGGAGGAAAGCATCAGGTATCTGACGAGGGTCGCCGACCTGTTCAAGAGGCATTTAATCCAGAAGTATGGCCCCGACCCTGAGGCATGGGGCGAGAGATACATCGGCGAGGCGGAGATCGATAGTATCCTCAAGAGGGTCGGCGAGCGGGCCAAGGACGTCTTCACCGGAATAGTCCGGAAATTCAACGTGGAGACATTCAAGGACAGCGACGGCGAGGTGGTGTTCCTGGTGGTGGACCGGAAGAAGATCAAGGTCAAGGCGAGGCGAGTATCATGAGCGTCGAGAAATTACCGGTCGAAGAGATCAAGATCCCATGGTGGAATCCGAGAGAGGTCAGGGACCCGGAGATCCTGAACGCCTTGACGGAGTCGATCAGGAAGAGCGGGGTGCTCGAGCCGATACATGTCGCCAAGATCGGCGGCGAGTATTACTGCATCGAGGGCGGCGGCAGGCTCCTAGCCGCCAAGCAGCTCGGCATCAAGGAGATACCCGCCAAGGTCCACGTGATCGACCAGGATAGGGCCATGGTTCTCGTGGGAGAATTACAATTGACGAAAGACGACCTCACTCAGGCCGAGAAGGGCAAATACGTGTCGATGCTGATCAGGCGCGGCCTATTCAAGAACGTGGACGAGGTCGCGGAATACTTCGGCTTCGACCGCACCACGATATACAAGTGGATCAGGGAATACAAGGCCGCAAAGATGGAGGTTGATGAGACGCCGCTCCCGAAGCCCGTCGCCAAGGAGCTTGTAACGCTGCCGCAGAGGCTGCGGAAGCCGATAATCCAGGAGGTTAAGAACCTGCCCTCGCCCGAGGTGCAGAGGGAGGTCGTCAAGCAGGTGAAGCGCGAGATCAGGGAGAAGATGATCGAGGAGCCGGAGGAGGTCGCCCACCTGGTGAAGAAGACGATACAGGAGGTCGGCGAGCCCCATAGGCTCATGAGGTTCCAGGGCGCTAAGGCCAATTACGTGATCTACCCCGAGGACGACATGGTCGTGATCATGGTCCTCGGCCCCCGCGGCAAGGTCGAGCAGCAGGTCAAGATACCCGTCGAGGACCTGAAGCCCCTGATCAAGCGCCTCCAGCTCATATCCAGCTACCTCTCGCGTTAAAAGGCCTCCCGCCGCCCCGCATATCCTAGATGTGGCCCAGCGTGGAGGCAACCAAGTGCCTCAAAAGGCTCTACCGCCGCGGCTACCACTACTGCTCCCGATGCAGGCTGGGGTTCAAGGCCGATCAAGTCCCGTCAGGCAGGTGCCCATACTGCGGCAGCAGGCTCCGCAAGACATCTAAGCGTGGAAAGTGGAAGCCCGAGAAGCCGAGGATTGATCCTCATAAATATGTAATGGAAACCGCATGTCAAGAGGTGCCCGGATGATGGTTGCACCCGAGAGAATGAGAAAGCACGCCGACATGATCCTCGGCGAAATATTTGACCTGATAGATGAGGTGAGGGAAAACCTGGATAATCTCGAGAGGAGCATAAAGCTGCTGAACTGGCATTACCGCGAGATCATCACATCCCTGATCGAGAGGGAGGTGGAGTAGATGGGAGAGGTGGTGGTGATAGGAGACGTTCATGTCGGCAGCAACTACGCGGTTTTCCCCGAGAAGTTCGTGAACCCGGAGAGCGGCAACGTGATAGAGGCTAACGAGTGGCAGCTCAAGTTATTGGATTACTGGAAGCGGTTTGCCGAGGAGATCAAGCCCGAGATCATAGTCTTGCTAGGCGACCTGGTGGAGGGGCCCCAAAGCCGGGAGAAATTCGGCACATTAACGCTGCAAAACGTCCAGCATCAGGCCATGGCCTTCCTGGAGCTCATGAAGTATTGGACATGGAAAAAGATCTATGTCGTGAGAGGAACACAATATCATGTTGAGACTACTGGAGTTCATGTTGAGGAGTGGATCGCCCAGCAATTGAACGCGGAGCCAGCATCGAAATGGGAGAAGACGAGGAGAAGCGTCTATGATCTCGGCTTGGAATACAATGGTGTGGCGATGCACTTCGCCCACCACCTGAGCAGCTCGTTCGTCCCGCACTACCGCTTCACCCCGATGGTGCGGGAGGCATGGCTCAGCAAGATGTATGACCGCTACTACGGACATTACGACATAATCGTGCGGGGCCACGTCCATTACTGCAACATCGCCCAGATCTCTGACGATTTCGCGGTGATGACGATACCATGCTGGCAGCTCCCCACGCCATACCAGAAGAAGCGGTCGAGCTTCAGCTACCCCGACCTGGGCCTCGCGGCCATAGACGTCTACGACCCCGGCAAATACCTGATCGAGCTGAGAATCATCCATGAGGTTAAGCCCCACCGCGTAAAGGCCGAGGTAGAAAGATAATGCCTAAGATGGTAGGCATCAAGGTCATTAGGTTCGAGGCGGGCTTCTCGATGCTCGAGAAGCTTGATGAATTATGCGAGAAGCGGGCCAAGGAGGAGATGAGGCGCGAGGAGGCCGCGAAGCTCGAGAATAAAACATTCAACTACGAGTTCTTTACCCAAATTTTCAGGCAAAAATACCGAAACCTCTAATTTTTTATTTGATGCGGTTTGGTCAAGTATGGTAGGGTGTGGTGAGGTAGGGTAGGGTGAGGTCGGGTATGGTTTGGTGAGGTAAGGTGAGGCATGGTAAGGATTGAGAAATAAAAAATCATCACCTTCTTTTTCTATCGTGAACGGTGATGGGGAAAGTAAAGTTATATAGAGTGCGTTTGCGAGGCATATCACCGCTATTATTGCACCGTAATTCCCCGGAGATGGAATTGCTCCTGCGATCGGCGAAAAACAACGAGAAAAAGCAGAAGGTCGAGGAGGAGAACTATCACCTGTATCTTTACATTGATGGCGATGGCAGGCCATATGTGCCGGATATCATGTTGCAGAGGTGCTTCATCGAGGCGGCCAAGGAGTTCCAGCAGCAGGGCAAGAGGAAGAAGACATACAAGAACGTGGTGGCCGGCGGCCTAGTAACGATACTCGAGGAGAAGATCCCGATAATCTCGCAGGGCGGATACAAGCCCGACAAGCGTTTCGTCAAGGTTCAGAGGAACAGGGTGCTGAGGGTGAGGCCGCGGTTCGATGACTGGGAGCTGGAGTTCACGCTGGCGATAGACGAGTCATTGGATGAGGAGGTCATCGAGCAGATAATAAGATACGCGGGCTCATATGTCGGCATCGGTGACTTCCGGCCAACATGCTCGGGCCCATTCGGGAGGTTCGAGCTGGTAGAGTTCACGCCGACTCAAGAAAAATAGCCTCCACTCCTCTTTTTTATTTGATGTGGTTTGGTGAGGTGAGGTGGGGTCCGGTCTGGTATGGTGGGGTTTGGTTTGGTAAGGTTTGGTGTGGTCAGGTGAGGCATGGAGGCCATGACCCGATGAGGAGAATTTGGCTTGAATGTTTATCATGTGGGCATAGGTGGATTCCGCGCAAACCGGTTCATACGAGCCTAGTGATGTGCCCGAAGTGCTTGAGCTCTGACGTTTATCTCCGCGTCGAAAGATGATGATAACATGTGCGAGCTATGCGAGGTTGTTAGAGATCTGATGAGGCGCCTAGCCTATTGTGAGACTCTCTTAGCCGAGTTAAGAGGTGGCTTAGAGCCCTCTTCATCTCGGCGATCTCGGCCTCAAGCTCCTCAATCCGCCTAATGTTTTCAATCGCCTTATCCTCGTCCTCCTCCGCGAATATCGTCAGAGCCCTCTCGGCCTTCTCCCACTCCTCCAAGATCATCTTCCGCGACGGCCTGAAGTATGCGCCCGACACGTTCAGGTCGTGGCCCATCCACGTCTCGATGATCAGGCTGTTCACGCCCGCCTCTTCTAATCTCGTTTTAAAGAATTTCCGTAAGCTGTATGGGTGGA
>Ga0272445_1000634_pt1 | contig 31692 bp, 26 predicted proteins | sample YNPCB0031_FD_194404 | JGI IMG/M metagenome (GOLD analysis project Ga0272445, IMG submission 194404) | Hot spring sediment microbial communities from Yellowstone National Park, WY, United States - YNP-CB-003-1 | ecosystem: Environmental > Aquatic > Thermal springs > Hot (42-90C) > Sediment... | reverse complement strand
AATTCAACCAATCTATTAATAGACTCATTAAGCCGTCTGATCTCATTGATAAGGACATCCATATTCTCACCAGAACTGTTACCTCGCCCCAAATCTTACCTCAACTCTATAAACTCGCTCAGCCACTTTGACCTTGAGGGGTGTTTTAGTTTCCTTATTGCCTTTGCCTCTATCTGCCTCACCCTCTCCCTTGTTACTGAGAATTCCTCACCAACCTCTTCAAGGGTCATGGGTGCATCCTCTCCAATACCAAATCTCTTTCTTATGACTGCCTCTTCTTTATCGTTAAGGGTTCCAAGAACCTTTTCTATCTGTTCTCTAAGATCCTGTCTCACAGCATGTTCAAAAGGTGATGGGGTTGAGGTGTCTTCAATAAAATCAATGAGCTGGGAATCCTCTTCTTCACCAACAGGAGTCTCAAGGGAGATAGGTTCTTTTGTTATCTTCAGGATATTCTTTACCTTCTGAGGAGGCATCTTTAATTTCTGAGCAAGCTCCTCTATGGTAGGCTCTCTTCCATTTTCCTGGACAAAATCCCTTGTAGCTCTTGTTATTCTATTAATGGTCTCGACCATATGGACTGGTATCCTTATAGTCCTTGCCTGATCTGCAAGGGCCCTTGTAATAGCCTGTCTTATCCACCATGTGGCATAGGTGCTGAACTTATAGCCCCTTTGATATTCGAATTTGTCAACAGCCTTCATGAGGCCTATATTACCTTCCTGTATAAGGTCAGAAAAACTTAAACCCCTTCCTGTATACCTCTTGGCTATGCTTATTACAAGCCTGAGATTAGCCTCGATAAGGGCTGACTTTGAGGCGAGAACCATCTCTTCACCCTTTATAAGGGTTTCATAGGCCTTCTTTATATCCTTAATCCTGATACCAAGGAGGAGCTCCCTCCTCCTCAGCTCCTTCTCTAAATCAAGATACTCATCAAGGAGCCTCTGGATATTAATCCTGCATGATTGAGTTGTCTTTTTCGGTATACCACACTTTACGAGTTTGTCAAGGCTGTATCCCCTTGCACTCAGAGATTTTTTTATAGAGGTTATCCTTTTCAAAAATTCTCTGATTACCGCGTAATTCTTCTTGAATTCATCGGCAAAGGTCAAGACAACAGAATCCTTTAAACCGAGATCTTTTACTAAGGATAGGATCTCTTCTCTATTTTGATCCAGAGATTCTTTAAGCTTATCAACTCCCTGTGGAGATATAATAGGCCTTGAAGGATCACATTTCAAACCTTCCTGAAGGTTTTCAAGTCTTGAGAGGAGATGTCTTCTTTTCTTAAGAAGTTCTCCTATTTTCTGGGTGGTCTTGAAAAATCTCTTTTTCTCTTCAAGGAGGTCCTCTTCTAATTCCTCATCATAATTTGAAAGAAGGTCTTTAAGAGGGGCCTCACCCCTCTCGACAGCCTCACCAAGTTCAACGAGTTTCTTAATAGCAAAGGGCATGGAAAATATAACTCTCATAACCCGTTCCTTGCCTTCTTCTATATTCTTTGCTATCTCGACCTCCCCTTCTCTTGTAAGAAGGGGCACAGTCCCCATCTCTTTTAGATAAATCTTAATGGGTTCATATTCGGCTTCTTTTTCTTCAAGCTCCGCCTCAAGAATCTCCTCGAGAAAGTCCTCCCGCTCCTCTCCAAGGATGTCGATTTCTTTCTCTTCGAATTCGTCAAAATAATCTATATAAGCCATGGGGCCCTCATCTACTTCACCATGAACTGAATCTTTGCCTTTTCCTTAACAAGGGAATTAATCAAAATAAGGTCATTCCTTGATCTCGCCTCATTTATCAATCTATCTATTGTTCTTATTTTGATCTTTTTGAGGCAATCTTTTATAACCCTCTCGAGGCCTTCTTCATCAAAATGGATATTAAAGGAAAGGTCCGCTACAATATTTTTGAGATCTGGATGAACTGCTCCTTCACCAGAATTGTCCCTTTCGCCACCAATAAGGAAAGTATCGTCTTGAGAGTCTTCTTGTAAAAGATGATTGACAATCTCATGCATAAGGCTATCGGCACGTGAGGGGTCCTCCACTGATTTTGCTTCATTCCATTTCTCTACAAGGATGGCATAAAGTCTTTTTAACACAGGATCGACTATATCATCTGGGTTAAGATTCTCAAATACCAATTCCCTCTTTTCAGGATACTGCAGGATCACTGCTATAAGGAGTTCTTCGGGATGTCTAATCTTTCTTCCCTTTTCCTGCCTTAAAGATTCAGTGCCACCCTTCACCTTTGAAGGAGTGACTCCTTTCTTTTTTATCCTCTTTATCTCTTCTATTAAAAATTCTTCTTTAAAACCAGTCTCTTCAGAAAGGTCCCTGATATACTCACCCTTTAAAAGGGGGTCTTCTATCCTTGAGATAATGCCCGTTAATTCCCTTAGCAGGTTAATATCCTTTAAGTTCCCTGACACCCTTTTATAAAACTCTATAAGACCAAGGGGCCTCTCAAGAAGGCTTCTCAATTCAGCCTGTGGCGAATGTAATGCCTCAGGTGGTAATGATTCCCTTCTCAAAAAGGTATCTGGGTCATCCCCTTCTGGAAGAAGTACGATGAGAGGCTTAATAGATTGCTCCAGAAGAAGGGGTATGGCCCTTTTTGCTGCAGAGATACCTGCGCTGTCACCATCATAGAGGAGGATTATTTTATCTGTCAATCTTCTAAGGACCATTATCTGCTTCTCTGTAAGGGCTGTGCCGAGAGGTGCAATTACATTTGTAAAGCCCTTTTGATGGCACATTATTACATCCATATAGCCTTCTGTAATAATGGCATAACCCTCCCTTTTTATCCCTTCCTTTGCCTCAAAGAGACCATAGAGATTTTCACCCTTTTTAAAAAGGATCGTTTCAGGAGAGTTTATATACTTTGGCAATGTATCATCCATAACCCTACCGCCAAATCCTATAACCTCTCCCTGAAGATTCCGAATGGGAAAGATTATCCTGTCTCTGAAGAGGTCATAGCTTCCCTTTTCTGAATAACTCAGGACACCTGCCTCTTTCATCATGGCTTCATTGAAACCCCTTGCTTTAAGATAAAGCATAAGACTATCCCATGCCTTTGGCGCATATCCTAAAGAAAACCTCTCTATACTTTCTTCAGAAATACCTCTCTTCAATATTAAATATTCGAGAGCAGACCTCTGTTTTTTTAAATTTTCTTTATAAAACTCCATCGCCTCTTTCAGAATAGAAAGGACCAGGGAGTGCTTTGAATAGACCTTAATTAACTGAGGCCTGTATTCAATACCAGCCTTTCTTGCAAGCCTTTCGAGGGTCTCCTGGAAGGTGAGATTTTCTATCTTTTTTATAAAAGATATAACATCTCCTCCTTCACCACAGCCAAAACAGTAATAAAATTGTTTAGAGGGACTTACTGTAAAAGAAGGGGTTTTTTCTGGATGGAAGGGGCACAGGCCTTTGTAATTCGCACCTGACCTTTTTAGATTTACATACTCAGAAATCACATCAATTATATCGAGACGCATCTTTATCTCATTAAGGATATCTGTCTGTTTCATGCGTCCCCTTATATTGTTATTTTCTCTTTACCCTTCTAAAACCAGAACATTCAAATATCTCTATATCACCATCAAGGATCTCATCTAAGAGGAGATTCAAGCCTAAATTGTCACTGGGAATGTGGCCAGCAATAACAACATTCAGATGATTTTTTTCGGCCTCTTTTCTGTGTTCTTCACTTAGATGCATTGCCACAATAGTATTTATCCCGGAGCTGGTCATGTTCTGAAATATATCCTTTGAGCCTTCTGTCCCACCCGTCATATCAACAAAAACCCTTCCTGCCTTTCTTTGAGGAGAACCAATAAGTATCTTTGGACCTGAACCATTCTTCAAACCCTCCCTGTATTCTGGAATCTCCTTCAGGATATCCACAACATCTCCAACTGTATAAGGATTTCTTTCATCTAAAAGCCTCTGGAGATAAGTAGCCACCATATTATCTGCTGGAGTGTGGAGACAGGCAAAGGGGATTCTTAAGAGCTTTGCAGCATCCACTGTTTTTGTATGATTATAGGGCATAAGTTTTCTCTCAACCTCTTTAATCCTCTGCTCCATCAGATCTTCTGCAACATTTATGGGAACTCCGAACCTCTGGAGTATATCTGCCTGCATCTTCATAACCTGATACAGATTGGCGTAGGCCCATCCCTCAGGGTGATGGGATAGGACAAGGTCAATAGCCTTACCCTCCCGCCTGAAAGTATGAGCAAGGAGTATTTCTGAAACATCTATATCTATCCCAACAAGGATTGACCTTATTTCGGCCTGAGGGTCTCCGTAGAGAATTCCTGAGTCTGCATAGGGATTCTCGAGTAACTCCTTATTGAAAAACTCTTTTTCCTCGGGCTTCAAAGACTCGTATTCCTTTCTCTTTTGAGAAAGGTACTTCTGAACCTCCTCCTTTCCCCTTGGGTCATTCTCAATACCTATCTTTATTGCTTGCTCTATAAGTTCACCAAGCCTGATCATTGGCCTTTCTCAAGGACCTCCTTTACAATCCTGTTAACAAGCTTTCCATCAGCCCTTCCCTTTATCTTTGGCATAAGGGCCTTCATTACAATACCCATATCCTTAGGGCCCTTTGCTCCTGTCTCCTTTATTGTCTCTTTTATTAACTGGATTATCCCTTCCTGAGAAAGCTGGTCCGGCAGGTATTGAGTAAGGATATCCAGTTCAGCCTTTTCATTCGCTGCAAGGTCAGCCCTGCCTGCCTTTTCGTATTGCTCTATTGAATCCTTCCTCTGTTTTATCTGGGAAGATATCACAGAGAGGCAGTCATCATCTGTAAGAGAACGCTGGAGTTCTATCTCTTTATTTTTCAGGGCAGACTTCAAAAGTCGGAGGACAGAGGTTTTAACCCTGTCCCCAGACTTTAAGGCACTTTTGAAGTCTTCTTCGATTCTTTCAATAAGAGGCATTATTTCGCTTGAAGCTGTTTCATTTTTTTGAGGGCCTTCTTACGAGCTGCAAGGGCCTTCTTTTTTCTCTTTACAGAAGGCTTTTCATAATGTTCCCTCTTTTTTATCTCGGAAAGAATACCTTCCCTCTCGCACTGCTTTTTGAACTTTTTCAGGGCGTTCTCGAAGGATTCACTCTCTTTTACATTTACAGAGGGCAAGCCTCTCTCCCTCCTTTCTTTTTGAAATTTTAATACTTTACCAGTTAAACATTCTCATTGTCAATAATAGCTTCTCTATTCCCTTAACACCCATCTATTGACACTTATCTGCTGAAAGAAGTAATATGAAAAAGGATGATTTTAAATCCTTTAAAAGTTTTGGGGTGAAAATATGTTTGATAGATTTACTGAACGGGGTAGAAGGGTCATAATTTTTGCGAGGGAAGAAGCTGAAAAAAGAAACAATGATTACCTTGGTACAGAACACCTCCTTTTAGCCCTCCTCAGAGAAGAAGACGGCCTACCAGTATTAATACTGAAAAAGATGGGGCTTTCCATTGAAGAGATCAGGATGGAAGTGGAAAGGACCCTTCCTGTTGGAACGAATGTCCTGACCTTCGGAGAGATTCCCTTTACCCCAAGGGCAAAGAAGGTCCTTGAGCTTGCTATTGAAGAGGCAAGACTCCTCGGCCACAACTATATAGGAAGTGAGCACCTTCTTCTGGGAATCCTCAGGGAGGAAGAAGGTATTGCAGGCAAAATCCTGAGAAGCCTTGGAGCAAATCTTCTTGGAGCAAGACAGCTCGCCATAAATTTATCTGTAAGACCCTCCACCATTACCAGGGAAAAGAGACAGCACACACCAGTGCTTGATGAGTTTGGCAGGGACCTTACGCAGATGGCAAGGGAGGGCAAACTCGACCCTGTAATCGGAAGGGATGAAGAAATAGAAAGAATCCTCCAGATCCTCGGAAGGAGGATAAAAAACAATCCTGTGCTTATTGGTGAGCCAGGGGTGGGTAAAACAGCAATTGTAGAAGGCCTTGCTCAGAGAATCGTCTCAGGAGATGTCCCTGAATACCTTATAGGAAAGAGGATAGTATCCCTTGACCTTGGAGCCTTGATAGCCGGCACAAAGTACAGAGGACAATTTGAAGAAAGGGTAAAGCTCGTAATGAAAGAGATAATGCAATCAGACAATATTATCCTTTTCGTGGATGAGCTCCACACCCTTATAGGAGCAGGTGCAGCAGAAGGCTCTGTTGATGCCTCAAGCATGCTCAAACCAGCCCTTGCAAGGGGAGAGATAAAATGTATTGGTGCTACCACCCTTGATGAGTATAGAAAATATATTGAAAAGGATGGGGCCCTCGAAAGGAGGTTCCAGCCCGTTTATGTTCAACCACCGAGTGCAGAGGCAACAATAGAAATCCTCAAAGGACTGAGACCTAAATACGAAAGTCACCATAAGGTAAAAATAACGAATGAAGCCATCCAGGCAGCAGTAGAACTATCAGAAAGATATATCACTGACAGATATCTTCCTGATAAGGCTATAGATGTGATTGATGAGACAGGATCGAGATTAAAGTTGAAAAAGAATACGCCACCGAAAGAATTAAAGGAGCTCGAGATGGATCTTATGAGGATCGCTAAAGAAAAAAATCTATACATGAAACTTCATGATTATGAAAAGGCAGCAGAACTGAAGATAGAAGAGGAGAAGATAAAGCGGATTTACGAGGCCCTTTCAAAGAAGTGGCGTTCTAAGCTTTCGAATGAAATACCTATCATGACAGAAGAAGATGTGGCCTATACAGTCTCCATGATGACAGGTATTCCCCTTGTAAAACTTGAAGAAAAAGAATCGGAAAAACTCCTCAGGATGGAAGAAGAACTCCACAAGAGGATTATTGCTCAGGAAGAGGCTATTAAAGCAGTGGCAAGGGCAATAAGGAGGTCAAGAGCTGGTTTAAAGAGCAGGAATAGACCTATTGGCTCTTTCTTCTTCCTCGGTCCAACAGGTGTTGGGAAGACAGAACTTGCAAAGGCCCTTGCAGAATTTCTATTCAATAATGAAAATGCCCTTATCAAGATTGATATGTCTGAATACATGGAGAGGTTCAATGTATCGAGACTCACAGGTGCACCTCCAGGCTATGTGGGATATGAAGAAGGTGGTCAGCTAACAGAAAAGATCAGGAAAAGACCCTATTCTGTTGTCCTTTTTGATGAGATTGAAAAGGCTCATCCAGATGTCTTCAATATCCTTCTTCAGATACTTGATGAGGGTGTCCTTACAGACAGTTTTGGAAGAAAGGTCGATTTCAAGAATACAGTGATAATCATGACTTCTAATGTAGGAGCAAAGATAATAGAAAAGGAGACACCCCTTGGTTTCCAGACAGCAAGCTCAGAAGACCGCTATAAACGGATAAAGGAACATGTCCTCAATGAACTGAAACGGGTCTTTAATCCTGAGTTCCTTAACAGGGTTGATGAGATAGTTGTATTCCATCCCCTTGAAAAGGTTCATCTCATGGAGATTCTTGACCTTATGATCAGTCAAGTGAATCAGCAGCTCAGCCAGAGAGGACTTTACCTGGATGTGGATGAGAAGGTAAAGGAATGGATACTTGAACATTACTACCAGCCTGCCTATGGTGCGAGACCCATGAGAAGGGCTGTCCAGAAGGTTATAGAAGAACCCCTTGCAGAGGAGTTTATTAAAGGAAGATTTACTGAACCAGGAAGGATAAAAGTAAGTATAGAAAATGGTATAACAGTATTCCATGCTGAGGAGGAAAGCCTTGTTGAAACAGGATGAAAAACTGAAAGCCCTCCTCGGCTACTGGTCTGTAGTTCTAATATCTGCTCTTGTGCTCCTTTCATGCCAGAAAAAAGAAAGCCCACAATTTTTAAAGGAAGGCTCAAAGGTTTCTCCCTTTACCCTTGTTTCATTAGATGGTACCCACAAATGGAGTCTTGAGGATGAAAAGGGTTCAGTGGTGATTATCAATTTCTGGGCTACCTGGTGTCCTCCCTGCAGGGAAGAGATGCCTTCTTTACAGAAATTTTATAAAACCATTGTATCTCGAGACAATCCCCACAAAAAAATAAAAGTTATTACTATTCTTTACAGGGACAATCCCTTTTCTGCCATTGAGTTTATGAAAGAGATGCATTATGACTTCCCTGTATTCAAAGACCCTGAATCGAAAATCGCCCAGCTCTTCGGTGTAACAGGAGTTCCTGAGACATATATAATAAATGGTGAAGGGGTGCTTTTAAAAAGAATCATAGGTCCTTTTGATTGGGACTCTCCTGATTTTAAGGAATATATCAACAATATTTAACCCTGAAAAATGGCGAAGTAATAGTCCCTGGTGGTGAGGTAACAGTTGGGAAAGATAAAGCCTCCAGAAAAGGCCATTTTATTTACTGCCATGCTTTTATCTGATGAAGGGATTCTTAAAGAAGTAAAACCTGTTCTTAAAAGAGAATTTGGAGAAGTCCTTTATGAAACAAATCCACAAGACTGGAACTGGAGCAATTATTATAGAGAAGAGCTGGGGGCTAAAATAAAGAGGTCTTTTATATTTTTCAAATTGCCCATTGATAGCTCTATTATATCAGATATAAAAATCAAGACAAATAGCATAGAGGAAGAGCTTTCAGTTCAAGGCAAAAGAAGAGTCAACATCGACCCTGGTTACATTACCCTCTCGAAGGTTGTCCTCGCCTCAACAAAAAATTATTGCCACAGGATATATCTCGGCAAGGGCATCTATGGGGAGGTTACACTTTATTATAAAGAAAATTCCTTTAAGCCCCATCTCTTTACCTATAGAGACTATGCCGACCCTTCAACGATTCAGGTCTTCAACTCAGTAAGAAATATGATCAAGGAACTCCTCACTGTTACTCATCCGCAAAAGGAGCACCTCCATGAAGAGAATCCTCATTGTTGATGACGACCCCCTGATACGGAGTCTCTGTAGAGATGTTCTAAAGAGGCTCGAACTTTATATTGTTGATACAGGAGATCCTCAGGAAGCCCTCCATCTGTGGGATTCCTCAAACTTTGACCTTCTAATAACAGATATAAAGATGCCTGTGATGAGTGGTCTTGAGCTTATGGCTAAGATAAAAGAGAAATCTCCAGATGCAGCTTTCATTGTAATCACAGGGCATGGTGATTACCAGCTTGCCATGGAGGCAATAAAACTCGGTGTATACGACTTTATTAACAAGCCCTTCAAAAGGGAAGAGCTGGAACTCACTGTAAGGGATGTGATATACAAACTTGATCTTCTGAATGAGATTAACAGGCTGAAGATGTTTACAAAGCTCCATATGGCAAGCAGTGAGATAATGCAGACCATGGACATAAGTAATGCTGTAAGGTTTGGTCTTGAGAATGTCATGAAAGAAACAAAGGCAAGCAAAGGAGCTATTTACCTATACGAAGAGGGGATTTTCAAAAAATTATACTCAATACCTGATGATTTAAATCTCCCGGGGGTAATATTAGAAAACTCCATTAATAGAGATACACCTTTTGTAGAGGAAAATTTTATAGTATCACCAATAAAGTCAACAAAAAGGTCCCTCGGTGTCCTGTGCCTCAGCTACAACAGCAGTGGACTTGGTTCTGCTGATATAGAGGCAGTGGCTGTCCTTTCCAGGATTATCGGAGTTACCCTTGATAACATCCTCCTCTTTGGCAGTTTAAAGAGAAAGGTTCAAGAAGTGGAGGAACTCTTGATTAATATAATAAAGGTTCTCAGCAATGTCCTTGATGCAAAGTCTCCCTGGACAAAGGGGCATTCCGAAAGGGTCAATAGATATTCACGGATGATTGCTGAGAAGCTGGGCCTCAGTGAGGAGACGAAGAGAACCCTCGAGATGGCAGCCCTTCTTCATGATATAGGCAAGATAGGTATGTATGACCATATCCTCAACAAACCTGACAAATTACTTCCTGAAGAATTTGAGATTGTAAAGATGCATCCTGTAAAAGGGGCAGAGATCCTTAAGCCAATAAGCCACCTTAGCGAGGTTATAAAGGTTATCGCCCACCACCATGAACATTACAATGGTAACGGATATCCTCAAGGATTAAAAGGAGAAGAGATTCCTCTTTTATCAAGGATCCTTCAGGTTGCTGATGCCTTTGATGCCATGACCTCTGAAAGGCCTTACAGAGGAATCCCTGGCATTGAAATGGCAATTAATGAATTGAGAAGATGCGCGGGTACCCAGTTTGATCCTGAGATAGTGGAGATTTTTATAAGTGTTATTGGGCAATACACAAAAAGGCCTGTAACTGAAAAGACCTTTTATTTATAAAATAATCATGTTGTCCCTGTGGATAACCTCATCAGAGTATTTATAACCGAGCACCTCCTCTATCTCTGAGGTCTTTCTTCCCTTAATCTTTTTTATCTCAGCTGAGGAATAGTTTGTAAGACCCTTTGCAATCTTTGCACCTGATTTAGAAACACAATAGACAGCATCACCTGTATCAAAACTTCCATGAACATTCAATATCCCTGAAGGTAAAAGACTCTTTCCCATCTCTGTTATTGCCTTAACTGCTCCATCATCTATAACAAGACTTCCCTTGGCACGGGCACCAAAGGCAATCCATCCTTTTCTTGAAGATATCCTCTCCTTCCCTGGAATGATAACAGTGCCGATCTCTTCTCCACCAAGGACCTTTCTCAGAAGGCCTTCTTTTCTGCCATTGATAATCTGAACAGTTATTCCATATTCTACAGCCTTTTTAGCAGCCACAAGCTTTGAATACATTCCACCTGTACCGACCTTTGTGGAACTTCCTCCAGCTATCCTGAAGAACTCTTTCTCTTTAAGGTCCTTTGCCAAGACTTGCCTGATTAATCTTGCATCACTATAAACTGCCGGGTCCTTATCAAAGAGGCCATCAACATCAGAAAGGATAATAAGTCTCTCTGCACCTATAAGACCTGCCACGAGGGCTGAGAGATTGTCGTTGTCACCAAATTTAATCTCATCTGTTGCCACTGTATCATTCTCATTTATAATTGGCGTAATCCTGAGACCAAGAAGGGTGAGAATCGTGTTCCTTGAGTTTATGTACCTTGTCCTCGATGAAAAATCCTCTGCAGTCAGAAGTATCTGGGCAACCTTCAGGTTATATCTCGAAAAGGCCTTTTCATAAGCCCATATAAGGGCAGACTGGCCGACGGTAGCTACAGCCTGTTTGAGCTCAATCTCCCTCGGCCTTTCCTGAAGGTTCAGTTTACCCATGCCTGCAGCAATAGCACCTGAAGAGACAATAACTACTTCATGGCCTGCCTGCCACAGCTCCGAGACCTCTCCTGCAAGAGAGCTAAGCCTCTCTTCATTAAGATGAAGATTCTTCGTTATTATGTTGCTTCCTATCTTTATAACTATGCGCATCATTACCACCATTAGAGCGAAGGTGCGATAGTCAAATTACCTTAGGCTGAAGGCTATAGGCTACAGGCTGAAGAAAAATAGTTCCTTAAATGAAACTTCAGCCTCAAGCCTTAAACCTATCTTCAGCCTAAAGCCTTAAGCCTATTTGAGACCTTATGCCTATATTAAAAGCCCCTTCCAAAAAGAGTTCAAGAGTTGTTCAAGGGTTGTTCAATTTGATTTGTTTTTGACAGCAGTGTTACAAGATATTTTATAACAGGTTCAAGGCCCTTGTGTGTAAGGGCAGAGACAGCAAAGAAATCAAGGCCCTTTTCCTCACAATAGGCCTTTAGTTTTAAGAGATTCCTTCCATCTCCCATTATATCAGTCTTTGTGCCAATAATTGCCTGTGGTTTCTGAAGAAGTAAAGGACTGTAAAGACCGAGTTCCTTATTTACAGTCTCGAGACTCACAACAGGGTCAGGAGCAAACTCAGATATGTCAATAAGGTGAAGAAGTACTTTTGTCCTTTCCACATGTCTTAAAAACTGATGCCCGAGACCAGCACCCTCATGAGCACCCTCTATAAGTCCCGGGATATCAGCAATAACAAAACTCTTAAAATCTCCTGTCTTGACAACACCAAGATTCGGGGTAAGGGTTGTAAAGGGATAAGGAGCAATCTTCGGTCTTGCCGAGGTAACTGCCTTAAGAAAGGTTGACTTCCCTGCATTGGGAAGACCAATCAATCCAACATCGGCAAGCAATTTAAGTTCAAGAATCAGCCTTCTCTCCTCCCCTTTTTCACCCTTCTGGGCAAACCTTGGTGCCTGGCGTGTTGGTGTTGCAAAATGGGCATTACCGAGTCCTCCCCTTCCACCTCTCGCAACAATGACCTCCATATCTGGTCTATCAAGGTCAGCAATCAACTCACCTGTCTGGGCATCCTTTACAACAGTGCCTACTGGCACAAGTATAATTGTGTCCTCTCCATCCCTGCCGTGCATATTCTTACCCATTCCGTGCTCACCCCTCTGGGCCTTATAGGTCTTTTTGTATTTGTGATCCAGAAGGGTATTCAGGTCAAGGGATGACCTTATAATTATATGGCCTCCTCTACCACCGTCACCTCCGTCAGGTCCACCCCTTGGCACATACTTCTCCCTTCGGAAGCTGATACAGCCATTGCCCCCATCTCCAGCCTTTACATAAATCTCTGCATAATCAACAAACTTTGCCATAGTATTACCTTTTTTGTAGCGAAAGTAATAATAGCCACTCTTTGTCCTATTTTACCACTTGCTTATTCCCTAAAGGATAATCTCTCGATCGAATTCAATGCAGAAGGAGGAGACTATGCTGCTGGCGTAGCAGCAGGATTTAGATACTGGAAGGCTGGTCTAATATTACAACTAAATCTTTAGGCAGGTGCGGGAGACGACTCCCGTACCTGCCTGGCAATAACACTAAGGCCTTGTGCCATTGTTAAGATAAGAGAGGGCTAAAGCTGCCTTTGTGGAACTAATGTATCCATTATTCACAAGATAATTAATTGCCTCAGTCACATCATTGTCAAGATTAGAATCATAAATGAAATCTATGGAATCGTATATCAACCTCTTTGTGTAGAATCTGTTATGTGTAAAGGCACCAGGCTCATGTTTAAGGAGATTGAGATTAAAGGCAGCACCAAGGGTATCTGCATCTGACCAACTGGTATACGGGGTGGAACAGGATGCATCGGTGAAGAAGTAGGGGTAGGATGAACACCAGTATATACCCTTTGTTTGAAGAGCTGCCTGAAGCGCATCAAGGGCAGCCTCATACTCTTCTTCCTCTTCATTAAGCTTATCAGGTGTCAGGGCATACTGTCCGGTATGGCATTTTGAACATATCTTTTCATTTGCAGGGATAGATTTTATTAGTCCTGTCTGCTCATCCTTTTCAACAGGACTGAAGAGATGATTTGCCTCTCCTCTCATATGACAGCTTACGCATGGACCATTCGAACCAGTACCAGCTTGAAGTTTTGTACCAATCTGGTCATGTCTGAAATAGGATGGATTGTTATAATCTCTATCCGTGTACTCATAACCAATTGTCCTGAATAGGATACCACCTGCTGCAAGGTAGTGGGAGTTGAATCCTCCAAAGTTCCCTGAATAAGGAAACGTTCTTGTCTTAATATATTCACCTGTTTGTCTTCCTGAATGGCAGTTTATGCAGATTATAGAGCCTGATATGTAGCTATCCTGGGAAGAATCTGTTGGGAAAGATCTACCCGCTGGAAACAGATAGGCAGTGGTGCTCGGTAAAACGAATTTTTCAGGGTTTCTAAGATTCCCTGTATTTGATGTATGACAGGCCCAGCAGTAAAGGAGTTCTTTTTGATTCCCTGTGGCAACAAATACATTGCTAGCAGGATTATAAGTGTCCGGGTTATTCGCCATGTTTCTAAAACCAGTAGAGGTGTGGCATCTTTGACAGGCTTGCCTGGTTGATGACTTAAAATCGTAGTGAACCCAGGCAGGGGCCTCATTTTCAGTTACAGCAGCAGTGTAGGCATTTGGAGCATTCTCTTTTACCTTCAGGATAAAGCCTCCATGACCAGAATTTGCCCATTGTCTATTTATGGTGTTGTCAGCTTTATGAGGGTTATGACAATCGCGGCATATACCCCTGTTAGTATTTCCTTTAGAAGCACTGTGTTCAGCAGTTGGATCAATTATATACCCCTCAATATCCACAGTTGCAGGATCATCATAGTGGGTATCTGCTATTATCTCCTCCACACTTCCATAAGGATTAACTGGAGTACCATTCTTATCATAGGGTGTATGATAACCCTTATCAAGAAGGGTACCACCTGCATTCAGGAGCTGATGGCAGGATGTGCAGGACTTGAATTCAGCTGACCACTCAGGAGGAAGTCCTGTGGCCTTTTCTCCAAGAAGCCTAAAAGGATTGTGGCCATCATGACAGGTTCTACACTGGACATTTGAGGCATTTATGATATTTGGATAGCTATCCAGGGTTTTAATTGTGTCATAATCAGCTGTTCCATTTACGATCTCCACATATCTCTTAGCTCCCTCATCAGTATGACACCTTGAGCATCTTGCTCTAACATCTGTGGTACTGCCTGTTACATAGGTGTGGGAATTAATAGACTTTGCATGAGGTGAGTTCTTGTAATCCTCCACAATCCTGTCTCCCTCTGGATGATAGGGGAGATGACTGTCAGGGAAGTTTGCGTTGTGGCACTGACCGCACCTGTTAAAATCTGGTTTGGGATAAGGTATTGGACCAAGGCCGTAGTGGTTTCCACCAGGGCCATGACAGCTCTCACAGCCTATAACAGGACGATCAAGGGTCCCGAGTTTATTTATTCCTGTTGAGGTAAAGAAGAGAGAAATCCTTTTTCCGTCACCAAGAGGGTCGTGACAGGTAGCACAGGTTGAGTCTGAGAAATAACCATAAAATGGAAAACCTGTATTATTAGGATAGTTATCATACTTTTGATGGGTATTTGTATCATAAGACTCATTATTACCATGGGGACCATTCAGCCAGCCTTCTTTGCCAGCACCTATATCTGAATCTCCAAAAACAGGAGGGAAGCTCGCAGGATTTTTTGCATCAGCATGGCAGTTATAACAATCTGTAAAACCTATATGATTTATACCAACTTCTGCCTCAGCCCCTGGTTCCTTTTTGCTGCTTCCGCAACCAAACATTGTTGCTAATGCAAATAACATTAGCACAATCAAAAATAATCTTGAGCTTTTAATCATGGTAACACCTCCTATCTTTAATGACATCTAATGCAAGTTCTCTCATTAACTGCATCCTTAAGTCTTTCTGATATCTTTCCCCAATCCTTCGGATGGGGATTTATTTTAAGACCTGTCCTTGCACTATGACATTTAAGACAGACTCCTCCATCTGGATGGCATGTCTGGCACGAAGTTAGATTCTTTCTTGCTTCTCGTGCATGGGCTGAAGACCATTGATGCTTGGGTAAAAGACTGTTAGGATGACATGTCTGGCACTGGTTAGTTGAAAATGTTGAATGCCTCGGTCCACCACTTGAAACCTCAAGGTCTGAAAAACCTCTTCTGTGCGAAAGAACCCTCAGGTCTTCAGGTCTAAACTTGGCGTGGCAATCATTACAGAATCTCTTTGCATCGTGGCATCTGTAACAAGACCTTGGGTCATCCATTGCTTTTATAGGATGGATTTCCCTGAAGTCGGATCTATGAGACCTTGGCATGTAGTCAGGTCCTGATTGAGAGAGATGCAAATCTCTATCAATGCCTCCACCTTTGTGGCAATCGAGGCAGTAGGACTGGTCATGGCAATCTTTACAGTTATTGGGATACTTTTCTGCATAAAATCTATGGTTCTGAACCCATAAAGAGTCATGATTTGGTTCAATACCATTTAACTTATGGCATGAATTGCAGTCCTTTATCTCCATCTTTGAAAACTCCTTATGATCAGTGAGTGCCAGCACCAGGGAAGCTGAACCAATCAATATTAAGAAAATTATTAAAATCTTTGTATACCTTTTCACTCTATCCCTCCTTTCTTAAAAACTCATATTCAGGGCAATTCTTCCAAGAGGCCTGTGATTAAAATTTTCATTAATGTTATCTTCGATTCTTACAATAAGAGAGGATTTCTTGCTTATTAGCCATCTACCCCCGATCCAATAACGCTGTGCATAATCATAATCTTCATAAGAGAAATCAGGCCTCTTATAAGAATCATACTGAGCTCCTGCAGCAAGCGAAATCTTGTCATTTAGATTTAAATCTCCATCGATCTCAAATCCCCAGATATTACCACCGTATCCATTCCTATAATCTAAAGATGTGTCAATTTTCAATGACTTTAAAGGATAAAATCTTGCTCCAGCTATATAGTAATCAGCATTTTCATTATCCTCATAAGTCTGCCTTACATAAGAGGCGTATATGGTCACAGGAAGTTCAAGACTGTATTCAGCTCTAAAAAGATATTCCCTGTATCTGTCCACTGCAAAAACACTATAAATAGATGTGGAATCAAAGGTCGGATAGGCATGGTAAAATTCTGTTTTTAAAATAAGATTGGAGCTTGGGAATATATCAAGACCAACTGTAGCTTCATCAACTGCCTTTGAAAGCGCATCATATTTAACCTCAGCGTACGGACTCACATATTTATAAAGATATCGGAAATTCATCCCGAACTCTTCTCTTGCAAGGTCCCATTCATCATATTTTCTGACATAACTTCCGCCAAGTTGAAGGGATTTAATATTCACAAGATGAATGTCAAGCCCCGCAAAATAATTTCCAAGCCTTGAATGTTCAGAATCCATGGAAAATTTTACATCCCTGCCACCCGCAAAGGTGATTCCAACAGGTCCAATTTTCCTGATATCTAATGTCAACCCATCCATGAGAGAAGAACCAGCCGAAAAATTAATAAACTGTCTTCCAAGTTTTAGAGAGAGCTCTTCTGTTAAATGATAATCTAAAAACAGATAATATAATCTCCCCCTTACCTCATCAGTATCTCTTAGAGTAGTATTACCAAAATTATCCCATATTCTTCCATATCCTGAAATACTCAATCCTCCATTATTACCCTGCGAGAGGTTAACCTTTAGATATTGACTTATTATGCCCTGACTATCCCCAAGCCAATCATCTCCCCAGAAAAACTGGGTGGATGAATCGAATCTGTAATCAAAGGCCTGACACAACCCGTCAGAATAGAAATAGAATAAAAGAGCAATAGTGAGTAGTATATACTGAAATTTCATATCATCCCTCCTGCTAAGAATTTTTGCTGTGATCTTTGACAACAACGATTTAAAGTTGGGGCAGGAAGACTACATAATACCTGGGTCATAGAACCCTTAGAGGAGTCTGTCTCCTGCCTCCTAAAGCCATTATAGCTTAATTGGGTCATTGAACCCTCGTAACCGATGGAGGATTGGCTGGGAGGTGTCTCCTGCCCCTGAAAAAACATACAATTTATGGCTGTATGAAACAATCATGTCTAAAATATATGCAAATTACATGCCATATTTCTTTTTTTATAACTGCTTGATTTTTTTAAAATCGTCAGCATACTAAAAAGGGGATATGACAAATTTTGACACCAAATGTGGGGCTTTTGACGCAAAGCATATATACCCCTTGTATCCAGTCCTCCAAATGATACTCCTGAACCTCATAATAAGATGCTCGCTCCACCTCGGGATTGTCAAAACGCCGATAACCGACAAACTTTCCTACCTTATCACCACCTTTCTGTTCAACATGGCCAAAGACATGGACATTTTATTTTGGTCTAACCCACAGATTTTCAGGGACATTTTTTATGATCTAATGCGGGATACAGGATAAAGGATAATCTCTCGATCGAATTCAATGCAGAAGGAGGAGATTATGCTGCAGGCGTAGCAGCAGGATTTAGATACTGGAAGGCTGGTCTTAATTTAAAGACTTCTTTTTAATTCTACGACTTCTTTGATGTCACTGCATAAAAACCTGAATAGACAGGCTTTGTCTCTTTTGACTTGCACTTTGGACAGGTAATTTCAGCCTTCTCCCTTTCTTTGATTGACATGGTAATTGAAAAGACCTCACCACACTTATTGCACTTAAACTCATACACAGGCATACAAACACCTCCTGTGTAAGTGAAGAGGCTAAGGACTTCAGCCTTAAGCCTGTTTATGGCGGAGAGGGAGGGATTCGAACCCCCGGTAGGGTGCAACCCTACAGCGATTTTCAAGACCGCCGCCTTAAACCACTCGGCCACCTCTCCGTACTGTTAATTCGCCACCAACATTAACTTCAACTTTCAGTTTTTATTATAACATAACTCCCCGTTACCCCCTCTTACCTTAGGCTGAAGGCTATAGCCTATCTTCAGCCTGTTGTTGACTCTATCTCTCTTAATCCATTAAGTTATTACTATGAGCAAGAATAGCGTTAATGGAGAAAGGAAGAGTTCAACTGTTACTTTTGCCACCAAAGAGGCAAAAGAATATGCAAGGTTTTTAAAACGCTGTCAGAGAATTGAAAAAAGACTCCACAGGCTCTATCCAGAAATAGACCCTCACGACCTCCATCTGATTGTAAGGAATATCCTTATGCCAAGAAAATGGGGAAGAAGATTTCTATTAAGAAAGATGGGGAATAGATATGTCCCGTGATGAACTGCTTCTTGATAAGGTCCTTGAAGCACTTAAAAAGGTCAGGCTTGAGGCAATACTTGTCGGAAATGTGGCAGCAGTATTACAGGGAGTTCCTGTAATGACCCATGATTTTGATTTTTTTATAAGAGATACAGAGCTTAATAGGAAAAAAATAAAAGAGTTTGCAAGACTCCTCAATCTAACAGTATATAAAAGAGATGAGGCTATCAGTGAGGTGATCACTGTTGAGGGGAAAGAATTATCTATAGATTTTATATTCAGATTCAGTCCAGGAGAGAAATTCGAAAGTATCAAAAGCAGGGCAAAGAAGATAAGGGTGGGAAAATTCTATTGCCTTGTTGCAGACCTTCAGGATATCCTTAAATCAAAAAAACATGCCAACAGGCCAAAAGACCTGGCTGTAATAAGACTGATAGAAGATACAATAAAAGTAAAAGATGAGTTAAAAAAGTTTGGTGACAAAAGTAACAGTTGTTGAGGTCTTAAATGCCTTTTGTAATTCTCGGAACAGCAGGACATATTGACCACGGAAAAAGCAGTCTTGTCAAGGCCCTTACAGGGATCGATCCTGACAGACTGAAGGAAGAAAAGGAGCGGGGCATAACCATTGACCTCGGCTTTGCCTATCTTAATTACTCCGATAACCTTACAGTGGGGATTGTTGATGTACCAGGCCATGAGAGGCTCGTAAGGAATATGCTGGCAGGAGCTGCTGGCATTGATATGGTCCTCTTTGTTATTGCTGCCGATGAAGGCATAATGCCCCAGAGTAGGGAGCATCTTGCCATATGTGACCTCTTGAAGATTAAATCAGGCCTAATTGCCCTCAATAAGGCAGACCTCGTTGAGGAGGAATGGCTTGAGCTTGTAAAAGAAGAGGTAAGGGATTTTGTCAAAGGCACCTTCCTTGAGGGAGCTGAGGTTATACCAGTATCAGCAAAGACAGGTATGAACATAGAATTACTTAAGGATAAGATAAAAGAGATTGCCCTGAGGATACCTCCAAAACCATCAGGTGGAGTCTTTAGATTGCCCATAGACAGGGTCTTTACCCTTAAAGGTTTCGGCACAGTTGTCACAGGCACTGCTGTGTCAGGCAGGATACAAATCGATGACCCTATAGAGATACTACCATCTCAAAAAAAGAGCAAGGTAAGAGGTCTCCAGAGCCACGGGAAACCCCTTAAGGAAGGGCTTGCCGGGCAGAGGCTTGCCATAAATCTTCAAGGGATAGAAAAGGAGGAGATAGAAAGGGGAGATATTGTTGCAAAACCTGACACCTTTATCCCAACAAATTTATTGAATGTAAAACTCGAACTCTTAAAAAACTCTCCTCCTGTGAAAAACAGGAGCCTTGTGCATCTCCATATCTGGACATCTGAGGCAATGGCGAGATGCATATTCTTTGATAGAGAAGAGCTCCTCCCTGGTGAGAGTGCCTTCTGTCAGATGAGACTTGACAGGCCAGTAGTCACATCTCATGAGGACAGATTTGTTATAAGAAGGGTTTCTCCTCTGGATACAATTGGAGGAGGAACAGTTCTTGACCCCAATCCCCTCAGAAAGAGATATCCTGAGCTGATTAATGACCTCTCAGTCCTTGAAAAAGGAAGTCTCGAAGAAAAGCTCTCGGTCAAGATTTTGAGATCCATAAGGGGTTTTCCAAAAAGGAGGCTTTATGGATGGATTAACAGCGAGATAAGCGAGATAGAAAGAGCAGTAAGTTCCCTTAAGGGAAAGGGAGTTGTTGTTGAGGTTGATGGAACTCTTTATCATTCAAGGCATATAGAAGAGCTCAAGAAGGCCCTCATCTCAAACCTCAAAGATTTCCATAATAAAAATCCTTTAAAACCAGGTGCCCTTAAGGAAGAATTGAGGTCAGTCCTTCAGCTATCACTCCGACACCAACTGGAGCATCCCCTCTTTGATTTTATTATCATTAACTCTCCTGAGGTTGTTAAAGAAGGAGAATACCTGAGACTGAAGGAATTCAAGACTGCCTCTCTTGATCCTGAGCTAAAAAAGAAGCTCCTTGAGGAGATTCGTAAAGGCGCCTTTCAGCCACCAACAAAAGAAGAGCTTTCAAAATTATTGAACCTGAATGACAAAAAACTTGATGATGCCCTCAGGCTTCTCGCACAGGAAGGCCTTCTCGAGAGGATAAATGACTCCCTTTATATCTCAAAAGAGCATCTTCAGGAACTCTTCAAGAAATTAAAGGCCTTCTTTGCCAGAAAAACAGAGCTTACTGTATCAGACTTCAGGGATATGCTCCAGACCACAAGGAAATACGCCATACCATTCCTTGAGTATCTTGATTCAAAGAAGATTACAATGAGGGTAGGAGATATAAGAAAGCTCCTGAGAGAACCCCAATAAACCTCCTACTTATTCCTTCTGTAGCCTTGGTCTTGCTCCAAGGGCATAAATCAGGTTTGCCATAAGGCAAAAACCTGTAAGGCTAAAAATGATAAGATTAATTCCCACAAGGGCTGTCAGGATCAGCCAGTAAGGGCTATGGATAGCTGCAAGGACAGCACTCAAGAGAGTGAATATCCCTGCAATGAGCCATATGATCCTTTCAAGGTACCATGAATCTGTCTTTGCGATGTACATAGTTCAAACCTCCTTTCTACACATTTATAAGATTAGTTAAATCTCTGACATTTCATCCCGTGGCTCCTCTGCCTCGAGTTCTTCTGCCTTTATAGGGCATATCCTTGTCTTGAAGTATTCATAATAAAGCAGAGGTACTGCAATGAGAGTGAGGGCTGTGGAGGCAACTGCCCCAAACATCATGGCTATTGCAAGACCCTGAAATATTGGGTCAAAGATCATCACAAAGGACCCAACCACAACTGCTGCTGCGGTAAGGGCAATGGGTCTGAACCTCACAGCACCTGCCTTAATCAAGGCATCCTTAAGACTCCCACAATCACGCCACTCCATCTGTATGAAGTCTATAAGGAGTATAGAATTTCTCACTATTATCCCGGCAAGGGCTATAAAACCTATCATGGAGGTAGCGGTAAAGAATGCACCAAAAAGCCAGTGGCCAGGCATAATTCCAACGAGTGTGAGAGGGATTGGGGCCATGATTATCAATGGTGTTACAAAGTGCTTGAACCAGGCAACAACAAGGATATATATGAGAATCAACACTGCTCCAAAGGCTATACTAAGGTCTCTGAAGACCTCATAGGTAATGTGCCACTCACCATCCCACTTAATGGAGTATTTATCTTCAAGATAGGGCTGTCTGGCATAATACTGTTTAATTGAATAGCCCTCTGGTATTTTTAATTCTGATATGAGCTTTCTCATCTTTAATATGGCATAAACAGGGCTCTCTTCCTTCCCAGCCACATCACCAGTAACATAGACAACCCTCTGAAGATTTTTGTGATAAATAGTCTTGTCCTCTGTAGTCTTTCTTATCCTCACAAGTTCACTTAATGGTATAATTCCTTTCGGTGTCGGTACTGTCATTGCCCTCAGGGCCTCTATCCTTGCCCTCTCCTCAATGGGAAGCCTGAGGAATATCTCAACAGGCTCCTTTTCTTCTGGAAGATGGGCAAGACCTGCAGGCATACCTCCAAGGGCAATCCTCAGGCTCCTGGATATTACATCAGTGCTTACACCGTGATAGGCCGCCTTTTCTTTATCCACCTCGAATACCAGTTTCTCCTGATCGTCCTCCACATACCAGTCAACATCAACAACTCCCTCTGTCTTTTCGTAGATATCCATAATCTGCCTTGCAATCTCTATCTGTCTTTTGTGGTCTGGACCATAAACCTCTGTTACAAGGGTGCTCAAAACAGGTGGTCCAGGTGGAATCTCTGCAATCTTTATCCTCGCACCGTATCTTTTGGCAATCTCTACGAGAGGCTCTCTTATCCTCTTTGCAATATCATGGCTCTGGCTCGACCTTTCACCCTTTGGCACAAAATTCACCTGTATATCTGCCACATTAGGACCTGTCCTCAGGTAGTAATGCCTTACAAGACCATTGAAATTAAAAGGTGCAGAGGTGCCAGCATAGATCTGATAGTCTGTAACCTCTGGAATGGTTCTTATGTATCTTCCCAGTTCCATAGCCACCCTCGTTGTCTCCTCAAGGGTAGTTCCCTCAGGCATGTCAATAATCACCTGCAGTTCACTCTTGTTATCAAAGGGTAGCATCTTAACTGTGACCTTTTTTAAGGGCAGTAATGCAATAGCTCCCAGAAGGAGTGCAAGGACTCCTCCAAGGGCAATATACCTCTTTTTTGGAGAATCTATAAGGGGACTGAGGATTTTTCCGTAAATCTTAAGAAGCCTTTCACCCTCTTTTGTGTGCTCTTCATGCTTCACATTCTTTAATACTATGTAGCTCATCCATGGACTTACTATAAAAGCCACAAGGAGCGAAAAGAGCATGGCAGCAGAGGCACCTACAGGTATGGGTCTCATGTAAGGACCCATGAGGCCTGATACAAAGGCCATTGGGAGAAGGGCAGCAATAACAGTGAATGTTGCAAGGATTGTAGGATTTCCTACCTCATCTACTGCAAGTATGGCTGTTAGAGGACTTATCCTGTGAAGCCTGAAGTGCCTGTGAATGTTCTCCACCACCACAATGGCATCATCCACAAGTATACCTATAGAGAATATGAGGGCAAAGAGGGTAACCCTGTTAAGGGTATAACCATAGAGATAATTAATAAGTAATGTCAGGGCAAGGGTAACAGGGACAGCAACAGCTACAACAACAGCCTCTCTCCATCCAAGGGTAATAGCAATTAAAAGGACAACAGAAAAGGTGGCTATCAATATATGTTCAAGAAGTTCATCCGATTTCTCCTTTGCTGTCTTTCCATAATTCCTTGTCTCTATGATATTCACATCAAGGGGTATGAGCTTTCCTTTTAAATCATTGAGCTTTTTTTCAACCCTCTTTGCAATCTCTGTGGCATTTGTCCCCTTTTTCTTTGCAATGGCAATGGTTACAGCCTCATAAAGGCTTGCACCTTCAGAAATAGCATTTCCGATCTTTTTATGAGCCTGCGGTCCAAATCCTGTAAAGACATAGCTCTGGGGCTCCTCAGGTCCATCAACAATCTTTGCGATATTTTTAAGGTAAACAGGCCTTCCATTATAAACACCAACAACGACATTCCCGATCTCCTCTGCTGTCCTGAGGAATCCTCCTGCCTCTACAAGAACCTCTCTGTTTTCCGTCTGAATAGATCCAGCAGGTATGACTACATTGGAACCCTGAAGCATTTGCATTATCTGAAGGGCTGAGAGATTATAAGCCCTGAGATTAGAAGGATTGAGAACAACCCTTATCTGCCTCTTCTGGCCTCCTATTATATGGGTCTCAGAAATCTCTTTGTCCTTCTTTATCTCTGTGCAGAGTTCCTGGGCAATCCTCCTCAGTTCATAGGAGCTGTATCTTTCTGACCACAGGGTATAGGAGAGGATAGGCACATCATCTATTGATTTTGGTTTTACAAGGGGTTGAGAAACACCAGGCGGTATAAGGTCATAGTGAGACATGAGCTTATTGTAGACCTTTACAATAGCATCTTCCATGTCATGACCAACATAGAATCTTACGATAGTAAGGTTCATGCCAGGCCTTGCTATAGAATAGACATACTCCACTCCCTTTATCTCATAGAGAAATTTTTCCATGGGCCTTGTGACCCTCTCCTCTACCTCCTTTGCAGAGGCACCAGGATAGGTCACAAATATATCTATCATGGGAACAACAATCTGGGGCTCTTCTTCTCTTGGTGTCATTATAAGGGCAAAGACACCTGAAAGAAGGGCAGCAATAATAAGTATAGGTGTCAGTTTTGACCTTATAAAGGCCTTTGCTATTGAGCCAGAAATCCCTATACTGTTCATCTAATCGCCTCCTTCACCACTCCACCTTCTATTACCTTCTCGATACCTTCTGTAATAATCCTTTCACCTGGATTAAGTCCTGAAAGGACCTCCACGCTTGACTTTTCAGGATAGGAAGCACCTGTTCTAACTATCCTGTAAGATATATAACCTTTTTGATCAACAACATAAAGACCTGTTAGCTGTCCTTTTTTCACAACAGCGGCCTCTGGCACAAGGAGTCCTGTCTTTTTACCTGTAGTGAACCTTGCCTTTCCATAAAGGCCAGACCTCAATTCTGGTATGCCTTTACCTTTTGGTGGCGAAGTAACAGTGAGGTCAATCTTTACAAGAAAGCTCCTTGTTAATGGATCAACAGCTGGTACAATCTCTGAAATCCTTCCTTCAAGGGCCTGAGACCTTGACTCGATATAAACAGGGACCTTTTGTCCTGCCCTTACTTTTCCTGAAAATCTCTCATCAAGATAGACCTCGAGCCTGAAATTCTCTGTGTCCTCTACTGTAAAAAGAGGGGCACCAGGCATGACCATGGTACCTATCTCTACCTTTTTTTCTGTGACCACACCATTTATTGGAGAGGTGACCTTTGTATAACCATACATTATCCTTGCCTCTTCAAGACCTGCCTTTGCCCTCCTGACCATAGCCTCTGCCCTCTCAAGGTCAAGTCTTGCCAGCTCCTTCTGGGTCTCTATCTGATCAAGCTCCTGCTGTGTAAGGGCCTTTTCTTCATAAAGTCTTCTGTATCTCTCATAGGTAATATCAGCAAGTCTCTTATTTTGCCTTGCACTTTCAAGGGCCCTTACAGCCTCCTCATAAGCCTGTTCTGCCTGATTTAATCTTTCACGAAAATCCCTGTCATCAATGCTTAAAAGGACCTGCCCCTGCATTACCCTGTCTCCTTCTCTAACATATATGCCCTTTACCTCACCCATTATCCTTGAGGATATTATTGAACTTATCCTCGGTCTGATTGTACCCGAGACCTCATAGACCTCATCTATGGTTAAAGGTCTTACTTCGGAAACCTTTACTCCTGTAACCTCTGCTTGTACTGTTGTCTTAGCCTTTTCATCCTTTGAGCAAGAAAAAAGTAATACCGGGACAAGGATTAATATTGCCAGAAAAAACTTCTTCATTTTATACCTCCTGTATATTCATTCATCATATTGCTTACAAACATGAGTTCTGCTATTGCCTCCTGAAGTGTTCCTTCTTTTTGGACAACAAGGGCCCTTGCATTATCGAGGCTTGTCTGAGCGTCGAGAAGGTCTATTATCTTTGCAAGATTATTCTCATATCTAATCTTTATGAGCCGCCTATTCTCTTCTGCTGATTGAAGGCTCGAAAGGGCAAGGTCAAGATGGGCCTTTGCCTCAAGGACAGTACTGTAAGCCTCGTGGACCCTGAACCTGATGCCCTTTTTGAGACCTTCAAGATATTCACCTGCCTCCTGCAATTTATATTCAGCCCTCTTTGTGCTGTAATAGGTCTTCCCACCACTCAGGATATCCCATCTTAAAAAGGCCATAACCTGCCAGCTCTTTCCCTCAGAACCAAAGGGCGTGTTATGGTCATCGAGTTCATAACTTGCACCAATACCTATCTGGGGTATGTAATCAGACCTCTCAAGTTTAATAAACTTCTTTGCGTTTTCATATCTGAGCTCCATCGCCTTTATCTCCTTTGACTGCAGGGCCCTTTCAAGGTAAATACCTTCATCGAGGAGCGGTGGCGAAGAGCTTGTAATTTCATCTTTAATATCAACTGGTTCATCCATGCCCATGACCAGGCCAAGGGCCCTCTTTGCTATAGAGAGATTCTTTTCAGCAGAAATAAGCCTTGCCTTTGCATCAGCAACACCAACCTCTGCCCTAAGGACATCGGAATTCAGTCCAAGGCCTGCTGTTTGCTTTGCCTTTGCAATCCTCAGGTGTTCTTCTGCATTCTCAAGACCGAGCCTTGCTACCTTTACATACTCCTTTGCAGTGCGGACCCCTATATAGGCCTTAATTAACTGAAAGGCTATTTCTTCTTTTTTCCTCTCAAACTCCATGTTAACTGTCTCATACTGTTTCTTTGATATGTCGAGACCTATCCAGGCCTTTCTCACATACAAAGGCATCTCAAAACTCAGGACAGTCTGGAAATTATTTATTGGAGAAGGGGCATTAAATGTATCAGGTGCACCCATAAGGTCGGCCATGGTGAAGTTTCCCTGATTAATCTTTGTAGAAAATACATAGGTAGGATTATCAGTCCTCATAAATCTCTCCTCTATCCTTAACTGGGGCAAAAGATAACTTCTCTGAATATAGATATCCTGCTCTACTGCCCTGAGGTTCATATACATTGCCCTTAGTTCAGGATTGCCTTTAAGGGCTATCTCAAGGGCCTCCTTAAGGGTATAAGACTTTTCATTATTACTTATGTTGTCACCAATTACCTCTGACACCGATGATAGCATGGAATTAACTTCTCCATAGACCTGAGTACACATAAATATAAATGTGCTCAGTGGCAAAATTAACAATAAAAAGACCTTCTTCCTCATCTTTTGACCTCCTCCATGAATCTCTTTAATGCCTTCATGTCGCATCTGCCTGTCCTCTTCTGAAACTCCTGGCACTCCACAATCCTCTTTCTGTCTACAATAATCTGAGGGTCCTTGTTCAAGGCCTCCCGAATAGTATTTAAAAACTTATTTTGAAGGGGTGACAGGTCCTCTGAAACCCTGTAAAAAAGGAGCTTGCCTTCCCTCCTTGCTGAGAGTAACCCGGCCTCTCTGAGGAGACCAAGGTTTCTTGATACAAGGGGCTGGGATGCACCGGTTATTGCCATAAGCTGACATACACAGAGCTCCTTCTTGCTGAGAATCATAAATATCCTCAGTCTGAGAGGGTCAGAAAAAATCCTCATAAGCTTTAAGACCTGATTCATATAAATATATTTACATATGTTTATATGAAAAGTCAAGAGGACACTAACTGTTACTTCGCCACTAACTCTTGTGTTAGAATTATAGCATGCCCGAGATGGAAAGGCTCTTAAGGGGTTTGCCTTCAGTGGATAGCCTTCTTAAATCCAGAGAAGGTGAATTATGGCTTTTAGAGTATCCGAGGGGTCTTGTCCTCAGGGTAATAAGGGAAAATCTCGACCGTGTAAGGGAAGAGATTAAAAAGGGAAGTCTTACCAATATCGCTAACCTTAGAACTCATCTTGTCTCATTAATTACCGAAGGTCTCCAGAAGGCCTCCAAATTCAGCCTCAGGCAAGTTATAAATGCCACTGGTATTGTAATCCATACAAATCTTGGAAGGTCTGTCCTTTCCATAAAGGCAATAGTGAATCTTCTAAATGTTGCCCGCTCCTATTCAAACCTTGAATATGACCTGAAGGAAGGTAAAAGGGGGAAAAGGTATGTCCATGTTGTAGGTCTTCTTAAGGAGATTACAGGTGCAGAGGATGCCTTTGTTGTGAACAATAATGCAGGTGCTGTTTTTATAACCCTCAATAGCCTTGCCTTCGGAAAAGAGGTTATAGTATCAAGAGGAGAGCTCGTTGAGATAGGTGGCTCCTTCAGGATGCCTGATGTGATGAAGATGAGTGGTGCCATCCTCAGAGAAATCGGGACAACAAACAAAACCCATCTTTATGACTACGAGAAGGCAATAAATGAGAACACAGGCCTTATTATGAAGGTTCACAGGTCAAATTTCAGGATATCAGGTTTTGTGGAGGAGGTCTCATCTCAGGAACTTGTAGCCCTTGGGAAAAAACATAATATACCTGTTGTCTTTGACCTTGGTAGTGGGTGCCTGATTGACCTTAAAAAATATGGCATCCCTGATGAGCCTACTGTTCAGGAGGTTCTGAAAACTGGAGTGGATATCGTCACCTTCAGTGGTGACAAGCTTCTTGGAGGTCCTCAGGCAGGTATTATCCTCGGCAGAAAGGAGTATATTGAAAGACTAAGGCGTTCTCCCCTTGCAAGGGTTCTGAGGGTTGATAAGTTTACCCTCTCAGGCCTTGAGGCAACATTATATGAATATCTCGATGAGGAAGGAGCAATCGAGGCAATCCCAACCCTGAGGATGCTCCTTGAACCCCCTGACAAAATCAAAAAAAGGGCACAGGAGATATCAAGGCGACTCAAAAAAGAGATAGGTGGTGAAGAACTTTCCTCAAAGGCACTCATCAATATTGAAGAGGACTTCTCACAGGCAGGTGGTGGCTCATTGCCCGAGATAAATCTAAAGACTTACTGCGTTGGCATAAAACCCCTCCGCATGACATGCAACCAGCTTGAAGAAAGACTCAGGCTGGCTGACCCACCTGTAATAGCAAGGCTTAAAGAAGACAGACTCCTTCTTGATGCAAGGACGATAATGGATGAAGACATAGGTTCTCTTGTCCAGATTCTTGCAGGTGTGCTATGATCCTTTTCTTACTCGTCTTTTTCTCTCTTTATGGTGGTCTCCACCTTTACACATTCCTTAAATTAAAAAATACCTTCACCCTCACTCAAGCCACCCTTATCCCTCTGGCCCTTTTCATGCTCCTCATGACCTTTGCACCATTAATAATCAGGATTTCTGAAAGAGGAGGCCTTGAGTTCTTTGCTCAAGGGCTTTCCTGGATTTGCTATCTCTGGATGGCTGTTATATTTTTATTCTTCTCTTTCTCTGTTTTTTCTGATATCTGCCTCAACTGTTACTTTCGCCACCAATGTATATTCAAATTTATTGCAAAAAATACAACTATTACTTTGCAGGAACTGTTACTTTCGACATCAATAATTGGCAGGATATCCTTTTTTATTTCCCTGTTCTTATCCGTCAGTCTTACAATCTATGGCTATGTAGATGCCCTTAATATCAGGCTCGAGAGGATTGAGATAAAAACAGACAGGATCGGAAGGTCCCTGAGAATAGTCCAGATATCTGATGTCCACTTAGGACTGATTGTGAGGGAAGGAAGGCTTAAGAGGATACTCGAGAAGGTCAGGGAGGCAAATCCAGATATGGTTGTCTCAACAGGAGACCTTGTTGATGGTCAGATTGACAGACTTGAAGGTCTTGCAGAACTACTTAAAGAGGTCAATCCTCCTTATGGTAAATATGCCATTACAGGAAATCATGAATTCTATGCTGGTCTTAAGCAAGCCCTTGCCTTTACTGAAAAGGCGGGATTCACAATCCTCAGGGGAGAGGCTGTATATCTGCCTGAACTTAAACTCACCATTGCTGGAGTTGATGACCCTGCTGGAAGGAGATACGGACTCACAATTGAGATTCCAGAAGAAAGACTTCTCAAAAACCTTTCAGGAGAGGGCTTTGTCCTCCTTCTTAAACATAGACCCATTGTAGAAAGCTCCTCTAAGGGACTCTTTGACCTTCAGCTCTCAGGGCATACTCATAAGGGTCAGATATTCCCCTTCACTATCCTTACAAGCCTCTATTATAAGAAGGACTCAGGTTTTTTAAAAGATATGAACGGAGTTTATTTATATGTAAGCAGGGGAGCTGGTACATGGGGTCCACCTGTAAGGGTCTTCGCACCACCAGAGATAACCGTAATTGATATAGTGAAGAAATAATTGACTTTTATAAATGCTGAAAAATCTTTTTCAGGTCTATTTTGAGACCTTTGAGGACTGTTGATTCAAGGACATGGTCTTCGAGATAGATCTTAACGAGGCTATAAGCATCCTCTTTATCTTTTAAGACATAGACCTCAACAAGTTTATCATCAGGTGCCACAATCCAGTACTCTTTTATTCCAAACCTTGCGTAAAGTCTTTTTTTCTGAATTGTATCTCTGTAGGCTGTTGACTCTGAAATTATCTCCACGACAAGGTCAGGAGCTCCCTTAATATTTTTTTCTGTAATAATCTCAGCCCTTTCCTTTGAAACAAAGATTATATCAGGCTGAAGGACATTATATTCATCAAGGACAACATCATAGGGAGATGTAAAGACTTCTCCAAGAGAATTCTGAGTGATAAAATTAAATATCTCAGATAACAATTTAATAAGGATTCTCTGATGGGCTGTTACAGGTGATGGCGCCATAAGGAGTTCTCCTTCAATGAGCTCATACCTTTTTGGTGGGGTAAGGAACATTCCTTCCTCAGAGGCCTTGATATAATCCTCATAGGTGTATCTGCCTTTTTCAACAACTGTCTCCATAGGTTAAGGTTAACAGATTAGATTATATATGTCAAGAAAACCAAGCACAAACTAAATCACTTTAAAATAAGTATCCTTAATCTCTTTCTCAGTGTCTCACGAGCTGTTACCGAGCACTCAAAACTCGATGCATGAAAAAGGATTCCCCTTCCGTGTTTTTCCACAAGCTTGTCTATAACTGTGTAAAGCCTTTCAAGCCTCTCTATCCTCAAAGGTTCTTCAAAAAGGGATACCTGCAAAGAAGAATTAGGCTCAACAAGTTCTCCAAGGATAATCCCTGTCTGTCTGTAGAGGGTTCCCTCCTTATAAAGGGACTCAAAACCTTGTTTGAGAAGAGGTAAAATCTCCTGAGGATAGGCACTGGGCCTCGTGAGCCTGAGTTCAAGAGCTGAATCCCTGAAGTCCTGTGTCCTTAAAAACAGGGCAACCTTTTTTGCGAAAAGGTTATATCTCCTTGCCTTCATACAGGCATCCTCAAGGTTCTTTGAAAGCTGGGCATATAAAAACCCCCTCTCACTTGTTGGTGGAGTAAAGGTCCTTGCCTTGCTTATGGATTTATAGACTGATTTCCTTTCAGGATTCACAGGATAGATACTCCTTCCATTAAGCTCATGCCATATCTCCTGAAAGGGTTTTGAAAAGTGCCTTTTTACAAAGGCCTCGTCCTTTCTTGCAAAATCAAGGGCAGTGTTTATGCCGAGTTTCCTCATGTAAGCTGAGGTGTTTTGCCCTATTCCCCAGACATCAGATACTGGAAGGTCTTTAAGATATAAATGAATCTCCTTTCCTGGTATGGCTGTAAGACCAGCAGGCTTTTTGTTTCTTGATGCAATCTTTGCAAGGACCTTTGTGAGGCTTATACCAATGGAGACAGTTATGCCGAGTTCTCTGTAGATTGTCTCCTGAATCCTTCTGCCAATATCTTCATAAGAGGAGTGATAGAGCCTCCTCAGGCCTGTGAGGTCAACAAAGGCCTCATCAATAGAATACTCCTCCACATCTGGAGAG
>Ga0272445_1000632_pt1 | contig 31761 bp, 28 predicted proteins | sample YNPCB0031_FD_194404 | JGI IMG/M metagenome (GOLD analysis project Ga0272445, IMG submission 194404) | Hot spring sediment microbial communities from Yellowstone National Park, WY, United States - YNP-CB-003-1 | ecosystem: Environmental > Aquatic > Thermal springs > Hot (42-90C) > Sediment... | reverse complement strand
CCGGATCCGTGGGCTCGCCCACGAGCTTTTTCCACTCCAGGAACTCCAGGAGGTGCCGCCGGAGGGGCTCGCCGATGTGCACGCTCCTTACCTTTCCGCCCTTCCCGCGCCGGACGATGATCGCCCCTTGGCCGGGCTCAAGGAGGAGATCGCCCACCTTCAGGGCGGCGATCTCCGAGGCGCGGAGCCCCGCGTCCAGGGCGACATGGAGAATGGCCCAATCCCGGACGGGCCCTTTTTTGCCGCGGCGGATGGCCTCCTCCGCGGCCTTCCTTGCCACGCTCTTCAGCCGATGCACCTGCTCCGGGGTCATGAAGTCCTCGAGGGTCAGCTGAAGCGGCATCCTACCCCCTTTCTCCCTTAACTGAGGATGCGCAAAACTTTACCAAAGATCCGCCTTCCCGCCAATCCTCTTCCCCTCGACTTTCCCGCGCAGGGCAACTTAACAAAAGGTCGCTTTTGTAAAGGGCTTCAGTCCAGGGCATAGCGCTCGATGATCTTCTTCTCCTCGCCCTCGACCTCCGCGGAAAGCTCGATGTACTCCCGGAGCCCTGAAGTGAGGAGTTTTTCCCGAAAGAGGCTATCCAGTTGGAAGATCCCGGCGGAGTTGGTCATCCGCACGTGGATGTGGACCGGCTTATCCTTCCCTTTCCGCACCTCGACCTTCTCGATGGCCAGGGCGGAGACGGAGTGGATCGTGGGCCGGCCGACCTGGAAGGGAATGCGGGCCCGGCCCTTCTCCATATCCAGGGCATCGGCCACCTTCAACACCCCGGCCTCCAGGGTGAGGGGCTTGGCCTCCACCCGGTGGGCATAGATGGCGTGGAGGACATCCGCCAAAACCTGGGTTTTCGCGGGCTCCTCATAGATCCCGGAAAGGAGCTCATCGGCAAGCTGGGCGGCAAGGACAAGGGAAAGCTCTTCGTGATTTTCCCGGTGGATGGCGTGGCCCACGTCGTGGAGGGCTGCGGCCAAAGTGACCACCACCTCTGCATCCTCCGGACGGAGTCCGTGATCCAAAACGCCGGGACGCACCCCCGCCTCCAAAAGGAGCCGCAGGATTTTCAGGGAAAGGCGCATCACGATCCGCACGTGAACCGGGCCGTGGTCATTGATGCCCAGGCGGTTGATGGCCGTGACGTTGGAGCAGGCCCAGAGGGCCTTGAGGCGGGCGGATCCCTCGATCGCCTTCCTAAGCCTCGTCAACTTTTCGTTGGGCATCCCCTAGATCTTGAGGTCCCGGTAGCGCTCCCACCAGGGCATCTGCGCCTCTTTGGAAAGAACCCTGGCCTCCAAAAGCCTCACCCGCTCGGAGAGGTCCCGCACCTCTTGAGCGAGGTGCTCGAGGAGGAGCCGCCACCCCTCCTCCGCACCTTTTTCCTCTTTCACGGACTTTTTCCCAGTTTCACAAAGAGCCGTTTCGACCGTATGGTTCTTCTGCTCCTCCCTAAAGCGCAAGATGTTGGACGCTTCCTTGAGGGTATGCCCGGTTTCGCACAAAACGTGGAGCTCCCGGAGGAGGCGGAGGCCCTCCTCGGTGAGGAGGAGCTGGTTGTTGGGGCCGCGGCGAAGATGGGGAAGGAGAAGATCGCGGATGGCCTCGATCCGGTTGCGCACCTGGTTTTCCGTGGAAAGTCCCAAAAGGGAAACGATCTCCCGCACGGTATACACGGTTTCACCCCCTTTTGTCCAGTTCGGCCGGAGGTTAGGCCATGGCGGCCGCCCCGGCAAGCCCGTTTATCCTGCGCGTGGGGATGCGAGCGTGTACGGGAGGGCTCCCCTTGGGGCTCGGGTTCTTTGGGTTTGGTCAGCGTTTGCGCAAAGCCAGGTGGGCCTGGGTGCCCACGGCGCTTTCAGGCTCACCCGGGGGCGCAGTTTGGGAGCTACGGCGCGCCTGGTGGTCCGGGTCCTTTAGGCCTATATTCCCTGGGTGCGGATCCGGAGGCTCTCCGAAGAGGTTATACGAAAAATTGCTGCAGGCGAGGTGGTGGATCGGCCGGCCTCCGTCCTGAAGGAGCTTTTGGAAAATAGCCTCGACGCCGGAGCCACAAAAATCCGTGTGGAGATCGAGCACGGTGGAATAGATCGAATCCTCGTTTCCGACGACGGTTGCGGCATGACCCCAGAGGAAATGCGCCTGGCCATCGAGCGCCACACCACAAGCAAAATCGCCAAGGAAGAAGACCTTGGCTACATCCAAACCCTGGGATTCCGCGGGGAAGCGCTGGCGGCCATCTGCGCCGTGGCCAAGGTCCGCATCGTTTCTCGACCCAAGGACGCGGATCTTGGGCACGCGATCTTCGTGGAAGGTGGAAAAATCCGGGATGAAAGACCTGCACCGCATCCTGTGGGGACTACCGTGGAAGTTTCCGAGCTCTTTTTCAACGTGCCGGCCCGCCGCAAGTTCCTTTCCTCGCCCGCCGCGGAAGCACGCCAATGTTTAGAGACCCTGCGGCATCTCGCCCTTGCCCACCCCAAAATCGCTTTTTCCATAACCTCCGAGGGCCGCAAGGTCTTGGATCTGGCTCAAGCCGCAGGCCCTTTGGCCCGCATAGGTCAGATCTATGGCGAGACGCTCACAAAGAAACTCATCCGTGTGGAAATGGAGGAGCCGGGGATGAGGCTTTTGGCATTCTTCTCCCCTCCGGAGTTCTCCCGGCCCACGCGCGCGGACCAATACCTTTTCCTCGCCGGACGGCCGGTCAAATTGGGAAACCTTGCGGTCCCCATTTACCAGGTCCTGGGCCAGGTCCTCTCCCCGGGCCAGCATCCCGTGTTTTTCCTTTACCTCGACATCGACCCAAAGTTTGTGGACGTGAACGTACACCCCAGGAAAGAAGAGGTGCGCTTCCAAAACGAGGAGGCCGTGAAGGATCTCTTCCGGAGGGCGGCGATGCGGGCCCTGGGGGCTTTCTCGCCCACCTGGGAAGGAAAGCCTATTCCCACCGCACCCCAAAGGCTTCCCCCTCCAGGGGCTGTGGGACCGCACGAGGAGCTGATCCCCTTTGGGCCCGCGGAAGAAAAACCTTGGCGCGTTCTGGGACAGGTGCAGAAAACGTTCATTCTCGTGGAGACTCCGGACGGGATCGAAATTGTGGACCAGCACGTGGCCCACGAGCGCATTCTTTTTGAGCACTACCGGGATGGCGCGGAGGTGCCCATGCAGCGCTTCCTCATCCCTGTGCAAATCGAGCTTCCCTTCGATCAGGCGGAAGCCCTGCGGGAGGCAATCCCCACCCTCAGGGCCTTAGGGGTGGAACTCGAGCCGTTTGGCTCGCGGGCTTTTCTTGTGCGGGGCTGGCCGGCGGCGCTGGCCGAGCGGCAGGCGCGGCTGGGGTTTTTGGAGCCCCTCTTGGCGGTAGCGGAAAGCTGGCGCACGGGAAACCGCGAGCTTTTGGGGCTCTGGCGGGAGGTGGCCTGTTCCGCGGCCATCCGGGCCGGCGAGGAGCTTTCCCCAAGCGAACAGGAAGCCCTCATTTCCGCGTGGAAAGCGACAAAAGAGCCGGCACGCTGCCCCCACGGCCGGCCCATTGCCGTAAAGCTCACATTTGAGGAGATCGCCAAAAAGCTAGGTCGTTGAGCGCAAAACCCAGCGCGTCCCCTCCGGACCGTCCCGGAGCTCCACGCCGAGTTCGTTCAACTTCTCCCTGATCCGATCCGCCAAAGCGAAGTTCTTCTCTTTGCGCAAAAGGGCGCGCAGCTCCACCAAAAGGCCCAAAAGCTCCTCGGAAAGCTTTCCGAGTTCGGAGGTCTCGGGCTCGCTTTGGAAAAGTCCCAGGGGTCGGGAAAGCGCGCGCACCGCCTCGGCCGCGGACCGCAACGCTCCAGGATCGTTGCGCCGATACGCCTCCCCGATGATCTCCTGAAGCACCGCTAACGCTCCAGGGGTGTTGAAATCCTCCTCAAGCTCCTCGAAAAACTTGGTCCGCTTTTCCGAAAGAAAGCGGGAGAAATCGGGGTCCGCGGGCGCAACCCCCTCGGGAATGCGGGAAGCTTCGGAAAGGAAGTTGTAAACCCGGGCCACGGCGGCCTTGGCCTCGGAGAGGGTCTCGAACGAGAAATCCAGGGGCTTCCGCCAGTGCCGGGAAAGGTAAAAGTAGCGGACCGCCTCAGTACCGAAAAGCTTCACTACATCCCGCGCATAGTAGAAATTCCCCAGGGATTTGGCCATCTTTTCCCCGCGGACGGTGAGCATGCCGTTATGGAGCCAAAGGCGCACGAAGGTCTTCCCCGTGAGGGACTCCGCTTGGGCTCTTTCGTTCTCGTGATGGGGGAAGATGAGGTCATTTCCGCCCGCGTGGATATCGAAGGTTTCGCCCAAAAGGTAGAGGGACATCACCACGCACTCGGTGTGCCAGCCGGGCCGGCCCTCTCCCCAGGGAGAAGGCCAATGGGGCTCGCCGGGCTTCGCCGCCTTCCAGAGGGCGAAGTCCAGGGGATCGCGCTTCCGCTCGTCCACCTCCACCCTTGCTCCCGCCCGCATCTCCTCCACGGACCTTCCCGAGAGCTCCCCGTAGCCGGGAAAACTGCGCACGGAAAAGTAAACGTCCCCATCCACCACGTAGGCATGCCCCTTCTCCACGAGTTTTTCCACGAACTCCACCATTTTGGGGATGAAAGCCGTGGCCGGCGGGGAATAGGTCGGCGGCCGGACCCCAAGCCGCTCCAAGTCCGCGAAGTACTCCTGGGTATAGCGGAGGGCTACCTCCGCGGGGTCCCGGCCCTCCTCCTGGGCCCGGCGGATGATTTTGTCGTCCACATCCGTCACGTTCTGGACATAAATGACGCGAAATCCCCGCTCCTCCAAATACCTCCGTAGGGCATCGAAAACGATGAAAGGCCGAGCGTTCCCAATGTGGATGAGGTCGTAGACCGTGGGACCGCATACGTACATGCGCACGGTCCCATCCCGCACGTCCAGCTCCTCCATCCTCTTGGTGAGGGTGTTATAAAGGCGCATGGGCCCAAGGGATGGTACCTAAAAGGGCGCGGTTCACCAAGTAGAATTCGGGCGTGAAGGAAATCCTTTGGGTTTTGGCTGTCTCCGCGCTCCCCTTGAGCGAGCTTCGCGGCGGGATTCCCTTGGCCTTAGCGTTGGGGCTTCCGCCCGGGGAAGCTCTCCTTTGGGCTTTCCTCGGGAATCTCCTTCCCATCCCTTTTCTCTTGGCTTTCCTTCCCCGTATCCTTCTCCTCGCTCGGAGGTTACCCGCGCCTTTTGGGTCGCTCGCCACAAAATATTTGGCCTGGCAGGAAAGGCATCGAAAAAGCTTCGTGCGGTTTGGACCGTGGGCCTTGTTCTTTTTTGTGGCCCTGCCCCTTCCGGGAACCGGGGTTTGGACAGGAGCCCTCCTCGCTGCGCTTTTCCGCATCCCCCTTAAAGCCGCGATTCCTCCCCTCCTTTTGGGGGTAGGGGTCGCGGGCATCCTCGTCCTTCTCGCGAGCCTGGGTGCATTTCGCCTTTTCGGGCTTTGAGGGCTAAACTCGGCGGTATGCCGGAGAAGCTTGCCGACCGCGTGCACCTCCAGGAGCTTTTGCGCCGCCATCCCGCGGATGTCGCAGAGATCCTTTCTGCCCTGCGCGAAGAGGAAGCGGTGGAGCTTTTGCGCCGGCTTTATCTGCGGCGGGCCGCGGCGGCTCCTTTGGGGGAAATGGACCCCGAGGAGGCAGCAAGGCTTTTAGCTGAACTCAATCGGGACGAGGCCATCCACATCCTTTCCCACATGGATCCCGACGACGCCGTGGACCTTTTGGCCGAGCTCCCAGAGGAAACGGTTCGGGACATCCTCTCCCGTCTGGAGAGCCGCAAGGCCCAGATGCTCAAAGCCCTTTTGGCCTATCCGCCGGATACCGCGGGCGGCCTCATGTCCCCGGAAGTTCTGGCCTTGCCCGCCCATTTCACCGCGCAAGAGGCCATCGAGGAGATTCGCCGGCGCGCGGAGGAACTGGAAACCGTCTACTACGCGTACGTGGTGGACGAGGAAAACCGGCTTTTGGGGGTCTTGTCTCTGCGGGATTTGGTCCTGGCCAGGCCGGAGACCACCTTGGAAAAGATCATGAATCGGGAGGTCATAAGCCTCCCCGCGGAGATGGACGTCGAGGAAGTGGCCCAAATCTTCGACAAATACAACTTCCTCGCGTTGCCCGTGGTGGACAAAGACAGAAAACTTTTGGGCATCGTCACCGTAGATGACGTGATGGACGTGATGCGGAAGGAGGCCACGGAGGACTTCCTGCGGGTGGGCGGTATTCCCGCGGGCGAGGACCTCCCCTTGGATCCGCCGCTGGCCTCCGTGCGCAAAAGGCTTCCTTGGCTTATGGGGCTGGTCCTCCTCAACATGAGCGTGGCGGGCTTGGTGAGCCGCTTCGAGGCCACCATTGCCGAGCTTTCTTTTGTGGCCGCGCTTATGCCCCTCATCGCCGACATGAGCGGCAACGCCGCGTCGCAAGCCCTGACCGTGGTCATCCGGGGAATGGCCCTGGGGTTGGTGGGCTGGCGGGATCTGCCCAGGGTGCTTTGGAAGGAGGTCCGAGTAGGCCTTTTGGCCGGGCTCGGCCTTGGATTGCAAATTGGGCTTATCGCCACGCTTCTTTGGCGGAAACCGTTCTTTGGCATGGTGGCGGGCATCGCTTTGGCCGGCACCACCGTGGGCGCATGCCTCACCGGCGGGGCCATCCCTTTCCTCTTTAAACGCCTGAGGCTGGATCCGGCCATGATGTCAGGACCCGTGGCCACCACCATCGGCGACCTCATCGGCATCGGCCTCTTTCTCTCCCTCTCCGCGGCGTTTCGTTCCCACCTCATGTAAGAGACCTTCCGGGGTTTGCGTTATACTCGGGCTAGCCTTCGCGGGGAAAGTGCAGACAAAAGGGGTGATGTCATGACTGCTTTTGCGCAGACAACCGGAGCGGAAACGAGCCAGTCGCTCATATCGCTTGTGGTCATCCTCGTGGTGTTCTTCGCCGTTTTTTATTTTCTCCTCATCCGGCCCCAGCGCCGGCGCGAGCGGGAACACCGCGCGCTCCTTTCCTCCCTTAAGCGGGGCGATCGGGTGGTGACGGCGGGCGGGATTATCGGCACGATCGAGGACATCGACGAAAACGAGGTTGTCCTTGCCGTGGAGGAAGGGAAGCTTCGCATCGCCAAATCCAGCATCGTGGAAAAGGTGAAGAAGTGAGGTGGTTATGAAACGCAGGGACTGGATTTATCTGGGCGTTGTTTTGGTCGCCCTTTTCGCTTCATTGGGGCTCCTTTATCCGTTTTGGCCCTTCGACCGCGTGATCAAGCTCGGCCTGGATCTCCAGGGCGGGGTGCGATTGGTCCTGCAGGCCCAAGGTCTCGAGGAAATGAGCGCAGCCCAACGGAAAGATATCGTGGATCGGCTCGTCACCATTTTTGCCCAGCGCATTGATCAGTACGGAATGGCCAACGCGGAGATCCGCCCAATGGGTAGCGACCGTGTGGAGGTGCGCATCCCCGGAGCAGCGGACCCCGAACAGGCCAGGGAGCTCCTCGGCCGAACGGCCATTTTGGAGTTCCGCAAGGTCCTGGAAGAGGCCACCAACCCCGATGATCTCGCGGCCAAGCGGGTGATCCCCCAGGAAATCCTGCCGGGAAAAGAACCGGGCCGCTATTACCTGGTGGAAGGCGACCCCTTGCTTACCGGCGAGGTCCTGGACAACGCGGAAGTCCGGGTCTCCACCGACCCCCGCAATCCCGGCCTCTACATTCTCCTCACCTTCAATCGGGCGGGCGCGGAACGGTTCGTGGAGGTTCTGAAGAGGCTCCAGGTAGGCGATCGGCTCGCCATCGTGCTCGACGGCGTGGTTTACTCCGCTCCCGCCATCTCTGCGTCCATTAAGGAAGCCGCGGCTCAAGGCTGGCGGGCGGTGCAGAACTCCACCACCATTACGGGCCGCTTCACCTACGACGAGGCCAAACTCCTCGCGGTGGTCCTGCGATCCGGTGCTCTGCCCACCCGGGTAACCGTGATCGAGGAGCAGCGCATCGGTCCCACCCTGGGCGCGGAATACGTGCGCCGCGGAACCCTCGCCCTTTTGGTGAGCTTCGTCCTCATCGTCCTGTACATGATCCTCTACTACCGCTGGTACGGGGTCATCGCGGGGTTGGGCCTTACGTTCACCATGCTCATCCTCTTTGCGGCCCTTCGGGCGTTCCACGCCACGCTGACTTTGCCCGGGATTGGCGGCCTTGTCCTCACGTTGGGAATGGCGGTGGACGCGAACGTTCTCATTTACGAGCGGATCAAAGAGGAACGGAGGGCGGGCAAAGCCCTGAACGCCGCGGTGGCCGCAGGGTTCCATCGCGCTTTGCCCGCAATCACCGACTCCAACCTCACCACCATCATCGCCGCCGTGATCCTTTTCCTTCTGGGTTCAGGGCCCGTGCAGGGCTTCGCCATCACCCTGGGCTTAGGGGTGGCCGCCTCCATGTTCTCGGCCCTCATCTTCTGCCGCTTGCTTTTGGAAAAAACGGTCTTGGGGCAAAGGGTTCCCGTTAAGCTCGCGCCCACTGCCAAATGAAGAGCTGGAGAGCATCCTCGGGCGAAAGCTCGCCCAGTTTGATGCGCAAATCCAGCTCCTGAAGGAGGCAAAGGGCCTGGATCAGCTTGGCCTCGCCGAGCCGGTGCGCCTGAAGAAGTCTACGGCGGATGAGCCAATCCGGGCCTTCCAAACTCCCGTGGGCTTCCTCCGCACTCAAAGTGGCCAAAAGGGCGCGGATGTGGCTCACCACAAGGTAAAAGAGGGCTTGGGGATTCCAGCGGGCCCGAAGGAGCTTAGAAAGCGCGGCGAACGCCTCTTTTCTTTCCCCCAAAACCTCAAGGAGTCCGAAGGGTTGGGGCTGGCTAAAAAAGCAAAGCTCAGGAAGGCGGGAACGCGGCAGCTTCCCGCCTTTCCAGATCGCGAATTTCTCGACTTCCTGGGCCAGGCGGAGGGTATCCCCGCCCGCGGCCTCCACCAAAAGGTCCACCACGAAGGAATGCACGGGAAGGCCGGCCTCGCGCATCAAGGTCTCGCACAGCTCCCGCAGGGCTTTTCCGGAAGGGCGCGGGAAATGCTCGGCTTCCTCCGCGGCCTCCGCCAGAGGTCCACGCAAATCCTCGCCCAGGAAAAAGACGGCCACGCCCTGGGGAAGGCCCGCGGCCAAAGCCCGCGCGAGCTCCCGCTCCCCCCTCAAGGGATCCGCCCGCCGCACCACCACCGCCTTCTCCTCCCCGAAAAGGTCCGCGGTTTTCGCCTCCAAAAGAACGCGGCTCGGCGTAATCTCGTCGCCAAAACACACAACCTTCCGCGGCTGGTTTAGGCGGGAGAGCCTCTCCCTCAACCGCCGCTCCACGAGGAGGGGGTCACCGGAGTACACGCCAAATCGCACCAAGGCCACGTTCTTAACCTACCCGCTCTTCCCGAAGGCGACAAGCTCGCCTTCGCCATTGACTTTACGGATTTTCTCGGTTAAGAACGGGCTTGTGAAGATCGGGATAGGACAGATCGACCCCAAGGTCGGGGATTTGCCGGGAAATCTCGAGCTCATCCGGGAAGCCGTAGGGTGGGCGAAAAGGGAAAGCGTGGATCTTTTGATCTTTCCGGAACTCGCCCTCATCGGGTATCCGCCCAGGGACCTCCTTTTGCGGCGCGGGTTTGTGGAGGCCGCAGAAAAGGCATTTCAGGCGGTGGTCAAGGAAAGCGAGAAGGTCCCGATCGTGATTGGGCACATCGCGAAAGCGCAACCCCGGGCGAAAAACGAGGTGGACCCTTCCTCTTCCCTTTGGCAGCCCCACTTCCTTGAGAACGCCGCTTTTCTCCTCCTTGGCGGCGCGATCGCTGGCTACCAGGCCAAGGTACGCCTTCCCTCCTTCGACGTTTTCGAGGAGGAGCGCTATTTCTTGCCGGGGGAAAAAGCGGAGGTATTGGAGTTTTTTGGCCTTCGGCTTGGGCTTTCCGTTTGCGAGGATTTTTGGTATGCGGATAGCACGGTGGCCAAGCAGAGCGAAGCCGACGTTGACCTTCTCATCAATATCTCCGCTTCCCCGTACTTTCGGGGGAAGCCCGTGTTGCGCTTCTCCTTGGGCAAGAAATGGGCGAAAAAGGCCAACGCTCCGGTTATCTACGCCAACCTTGTGGGCGGCCAGGACGAGCTGATCTTCGATGGCCGCTCCTTTTGCGTCCGGCCGGATGGCGAATTCCTTTTAGCTTCTCCCGCGTTTACCCCCGGATTTTTCGCGTTCGAGCTAGATGGGAAGCCCGTGGAGCCCCCGGAAGAAAGGGGGATAGAGGACGTCCATAGAGCCCTGGTCTTGGGGATCCGGGATTACGCCCAAAAAAACGGGATAGGAAAGGCGGTGATTGGGATCTCCGGAGGGGTGGACTCCGCGGTGGTAACGGTTTTGGCGGTGGAGGCGCTGGGAAAGGAAAACGTGATCGGCGTCTTCCTCCCCGGCCCCTACACCTCCTCCGTTTCCGAAGAAGGCGCGAAAGGGCTTGCGGTAAATCTTGGGATCAAACTTTTGGAGATCCCCATAACCTCGGCCTTCGAGAGCTTGCAGGAGATTTTGGCCAAAGAGATTTCCCTTGCGGGGGTGGTGGCGGAGAACCTGCAGGCTCGCCTCCGGGGCGTGATCCTCATGGCCATCGCCAATGCGCTGGGCGCCCTTGTCCTTTGTCCAGGAAACAAAGCGGAAATCGCCATGGGCTACAACACCCTCTACGGCGATACTGTGGGCGCCCTCGCTCCCCTTGGGGATCTCCTCAAAGAGGACGTTTACGCCCTGGCCCGGGAAATCAATGCCGCGGGAAAAACGATCATTCCGGAAGAGGTGATCCGTCGTCCTCCCTCCGCGGAGCTCAGGCCCAACCAGCGGGATGAGGACGATCTTCCGCCCTACGCCGTTTTGGATCCGTTTTTGCGGGAGTTCCTGGAGAAAAACGCGGCCCAAGAGGTGCTCGAGGAAAAGTTCGGGAGGGAATTGGTTCAGGAGATCCTGCGCCGGTTTTATCGGGCTGAATACAAACGCCGTCAGCTTCCCCTAGTTTTAAAGGTGACCCCGAAGGCGTTCGGTTTGGGCTGGCGGTTTCCCGTGACCCACGGATTTCACGGCTAAACGAGGCCTTCAGGCTTTTTGCGGCGCAGGAAAGCGGGGATATCGTAGTCGTCGCGAATCCCTTCCCGGCGAAGCTGCTCGATGAGCACGGCTTTCTCTTCCTGCTCGGGCTCGGAAACGCTCACCGGGGAAAAGCCGGTGGCGATCACGGTTACCCGGGTACGGGTGAACCCCTCCCAAATGGTGGCCCCAAAGAAGATATCGGCGCGGTCGGAGAGGGCTTCCCGCACGACGCTCGCCGCGGCCACTACGTCCTCCAAAGTGAGGTCCTCGCCGCCGGTAATGTTGAGAATAGCTTTTTTCGCGTCCTTGATGCTGAAGTCCAAAAGCGGGGAGGAGATCGCGCGGCGCGCCGCTTCCCGCGTGCGGTTTTCTCCCTCCGCCTCACCAATTCCCATCAGGGCTGTGCCAGCACCCCGCAATACCGCTTCCAAATCGGCAAAATCAAGGTTGATGAGCCCGGGAACGGTGACGAGCTCCGTCACGCCTTGGACGCCCTGATGCAGGACCTCATCGGCCAGCTCGAAGGCCTTGGTGAGGGGCATATCCGGAGGGGCGATTTTGAGGAGTTTGTCGTTGGAGATGGTGATCAGGGCGTCCACGACCTTGGAGAGGCGTTGGATTCCCATTTCCGCCTTCTGAGCCCGGGCCGGCCCCTCGAAGGTGAAGGGCTTGGTGACGATGGCCACGGTGAGGATTCCCAGTTCCTTGGCCACTTCCGCCACTACAGGGGCGCCACCGGTTCCCGTGCCGCCGCCCATCCCGGCGGTGATGAACACCATGTCCGCGCCCTCGAGGATGTCGGCGATTTCCTCCCGGGATTCCTCGGCGGCCTTACGGCCCACCTCCGGATCGCCGCCCGCGCCCAAACCGCCGGTGAGCCGGGGGCCCAGCTGAAGGTGTTTGTGGGCCTGAACGAGGGAAAGGACCTGCACATCGGTGTTCATGGCCACAAGCTCTACGCCGCGCAGGCCCTGGCGGAACATGCGGTTCACGGCGTTTCCGCCGCCCCCGCCCACGCCCACCACCACGATCCGCGCCGGGCTTTCGCCCCCCATCATCCGCCCCGCAGGAACTGCCGGAACCACCCGAAAAGCCGGGCCAACATGCCCTTCGAGCGCTTGGCCTGAAGGGATCGGGCGAAATCTTTTCCCTCCACGGCGAACTTCAGAAGGCCCACGCCGGTCGCAAAAATCGGGGATTCCACGATCTCCTGGAAACCATGAACGTCCTTGGGAACGCTTCCCCTCCGCACCGGAATCCCATAGCGGCGCTGGGCGAACTCCACAATGCCATGGAGGAGAGAGGTGCCGCCCGTGATGACCATTCCCGCTGGAATGAGATCGCGATAACCCGCGTCCTCCACCTCCTGCATGGCGAGATCCAAAATCTCTTCCACCCTCGGCTCGATGATCTTGGCGAGCCTTTTCCTTGGGACCTGGCGGGTGCCCTCCCCGCCAAGGGTCGCGATCTCGATTTTCTCGTCATCCCCCACGGAATCCACAAGGCATGTGCCGTAGAGCTTTTTGATCCGTTCCGCTTCCTCAAGCGGGGTCTGGAGACCCACGGTGATATCCTGGGTGATGTGCTCCCCGGCAATGGGAATGGTTTTGGAAAACCAAATGTCCCCGTTTCGGAACACGGAAATGTCGGTGGTTCCTCCTCCGCAATCCAAAAGCACAACCCCAAGTTCCTTTTCCGCGGAGGAAAGAACAGCCATGGCCGAGGCCAGGGGCTCGAGCACGATCTGCTTGACCCCGATCCCCACCGCTTCCACGCAGCGCACGAGGTTGTGCACCGCCGTCACCGAGCCGAGGACGATGTGGACATCCGCTTCCAACCGGGTTCCCGTCATCCCAATGGGATCGGTAATCCCCTCTTGCCCATCCACAATGTACTGTCGGGGGATGATGTGGATGATCTGGAGATCCGGGGAGATGGGGATCGCCCGCGCGGCCTCGATCACCCGGCGCACATCCTCCGGGGTGATGGTCCGGTCCGCTCGGGTGATGGAGATCACCGCGGAGTTATTGATGGAACGGATGTGCTTTCCGGCGATACCCACATAGGCCTCGCGCACCCGCACATCCGCCATGTTTTCCGCCTCCTCTACGGCCTTGCGGATGGACTGGATGGTGCGTCCGATGTCCACCACCACGCCCTTCTCCAGGCCGCGGGAGGGCGCGACCCCTACGCCGATGATCTCGATGAGATCATCCACCACATTGGCGATGAGACAGGCTACCTTGGTCGTCCCGACGTCCAGCCCCACCACCAATCGTTCCCGCTTCATGCCATCACCATCCTCAACCGCCCCGCTTGAGAATCACCACATCGTTCGGGCGCAGATCCACAGCCTTATAACCTTCCAATAGTCCCGCCCGCCAAAGCTTCGTGAGAATACCTAATTTTTCCGGGACTTGGCAAATCGCACCCAAAAAGGCGGGGGGCGTGCCCAAGGCCACCCCCTCTCCCGAAGAAAAATCCAGTTTGGGATAGCGTTCCCGCAATAAAACCGGAAGCCTCTCCCATGCGAGCCCCGCCTCCACTACCTCTTTCGGCACCCGGCCCTCGACAAGAAAAACACCCACGATCCTCGCCTCTTGGGCTTCCTCCAAAATCACGCCTTCGCCGTCCACCCACACTTTTTTCCCGCCTTGCAGTTCCACGGCCAAAACCGGAGTCCGCTCGCGGACTTCAATTTCCACGCGCCCATAAAAAAAGCGAATGCGGGTGACAACCCCCAAAACCCGCGGATCGCTCTGGATCTCCCGACACAATGGCTCAAGGTTCAATCGAAGTATGTTCGCGCCAAGGATCGCGCCTGTCAACTTTTCCACGGCCACATAGCGGGTGGGAAAAATTCGCACTTCCCTTACTTTGAGGAGCCCTCCCCACCTCACGGAAACGTAACCGCAAACTAAAAGGCAAAGGAAAAGGACAACGCCGCGAAGGACGCGGATCAAAGGAGGACGACCTCGAGCTCCAAAGTCAAGGTGAGGCCGAATTTTCGCCATACGGTATCCTGGATGCGCTCAATGAGGGCCAAGACATGCGAAGCTTTGGCGTTTCCCAAATTGACGATGAAATTCGCGTGCTTTTCGGAAACCTGGGCGTCGCCCACCCGGGCGCCCTTGAGGCCGGCTTGATCGATGAGGTACCCCGCGGAAACCCCTTCGGGATTGCGAAATACACAGCCCGCCGAGGGATACCCTAAGGGCTGTGTCCGCTTTCGCTCGAAAAGGAGGTCCTCCACGCTTCGGATTTCCCGGGGAAGCTCGAGTTCCACCCCAAGCACAGGAAGGCGCTTCTCCCGGAAAATGGAGTTCCGATAGGAAAAGCCGCACTCGTCGCGGGAAAAGAGGGCCAGATTTCCGTCGGGAAGAAGGGTCTGCACGGAAAGGACGTAGGAGGAGATGGAGCCGTATTTGGTGCCGGCGTTCATCACCACCGCTCCTCCTGCGGAGCCCGGAATTCCCGCCAAAACCCAAAGCCCGCGCTGAACGAGGCCGTAAATGGGAAAGCCGGGCTCGACCCAAACCCTCTCCCCGTTTTCTCGGATCCCGCGGAGGCGCCCGGTGTGGATCACAAGTCCGGGGAAGGGGTGATCGGGAAAGAGCACCTTGGCTCCGCCGCCGATCAAACGATAGGGAATGTTCTCCGCGCGCACCCGGCGGATGGCCTCCGCGAGGGCCTCAACTTGGGTGGGAAAATACATGACCCAGGCGGGCCCACCGATGCGAAAGGTGGTGTAGGGCGCCAAGGGCTCCCAGAGCCGGAATTCCCCGGGAAGATCCTCTAGGAGCCGGCGGAGAGCGAGCGGGCCATCTCCCGGCTCAAACGCCATATGTCTCCGGCCCCGAAGGCCACCACGATATCGCCGGGGCGGATGATCTCCGCCGCGGCCTCCATGGCCTGGGAAAGCTCCGGCCTAAAAAGGGCTTTCCCTCCCGCCTGCCAAACCGCTTCCGCTACGTTCCTTCCGCTTACCCCGGGAATGGGCCTCTCGAACGCCGGGTAAATCTCGGTCACCACGACCTCATCGGCTTGGGCCAAAACCTCGCCGAAACGGGAGGCCAAAAGGGCTGTGCGCGTATAGCGGTGGGGCTGAAAGATGGCAATGATCCGCCGGCCCGGCCATCCCAACCTCAACGCCTCGATGCCGACGCGGAGCTCCGTGGGATGATGGGCGTAATCGTCCACCACGAGGTATCCGTTCTCCTCGAGGATTTCCAAGCGGCGTTTGGGCCTGGGAGCGGAGGAGATGGCCTCGGTCAAAAAACCCAAAGAAAGGCCGAGGATGTGCCCGGCGGCCAACGCCGCGAGGGCGTTGCGCACGTTGTGTGTCCCGGGAGCTGGGATTTCCACGGGACCAAACCGCTTGCGGAAAGCCCAGAGCTCGAAGGCCGCGCGCTCGCCGGAAAACCAAAGTCCCCTTGCGCAAAAGTCCGCATCGGAAGAAAAGCCAAAGGTCACAACCCGGGGTAGCCCCCGCAGGATTTCCACCAGCCCCGGATCGTCCGCAGGAGCCACGACATGCTCCGCCCGCAAAAGAAAGGACCGGAAAGCTTTTTTGAGGCCGGAAAAACCCCGATAGGTGGGAAGGTGGTCGGTATCCACGGAGGTGAGGACGGCAAGATAAGGGGAGAGGTAAACGAAGCGGCCGTCGGATTCGTCCACTTCGGCCACAAAAAATTTCCCCTTTCCCCAGGTGGCGGAGGGAAGGCCGGGGATTTGGCCGCCTACATAATGCCCGGGCTCGAGCCCCGCCTGGCGGAGAAGGTGGGCAAGCCAAGTGGTGGTCGTGGTTTTCCCGTGCGTGCCCACCACCGCCAAAAGGAGGCGGTTTTCCAAAAGCCGGCGCAACGCATAAAGGCGGGGCAGAGGATCCTGGGCGGCCTTAAGCTCGGGGTTTTCGGGGGATACCGCGGAGGAGAAGACGACGGCGTCCACGCCCAAAGGGAGGTTTTCCGCGGCATGGCCGCAGAAGACCTCGGCCCACTCCGCGGCCTCCCAGAACTTTCCCGAGGGCTGGAGATCCGAGCCGGAGACCTCTGCGCCGTTCTGCCAAAGGAGGCGGGCCAGCCCCGCCATCCCGTCCCCACCGATGCCCACAAGATGAACCCGGGAGAAATCCTTCATGACCGATCCTTTCCCAAGGCTTCCAGGGCTTGGGCCACGCGGCGGGCCGCGTCGGGTTTGGCCCAGGCCCTGGCCGCCGAACTGAGCCGAAGGAGCCTCTCCTCATCCGCCCAAAGGCTCGCCACAAGGTCGAAAAGCCGCGCGGGCGAGAGTTCCTTTTCCCGCAAAAGGAGGAATCCACCGAGATTTGCGGCGTACGCGGCGTTGATCTCCTGATGCCGATGGGCCGCGCCCTCCCAGGGCACAAGGATCCCGGGCCTTCCCGCACAGGAAAGCTCGGCCAAAGTTGAGGCACCGGCCCGGCAAATCACGAGCCTTGCCCGGGCCAAAAGCTCCTCCACCCGCTCCGTGAACGCATGGGCTTCCGCCCAGATCCCGCTTTCCCTGAGCCTTCGCCCAAGCTCCGCGGGATCGCCGGCCCGGCCCGTAACCACCTCCACGCGGAGTCCCGGGATTTCCGAAAGCCTTGGAGCCGCGGCTAACAATGCTTCCAAAAGCTTTCGCGACCCCAACGAACCCCCAAGGACCAGGAGTTCCTCCCCTAAAGATGGGGGAACCCTTGTGATTTCCGAGCGGATCGGAACGCCCGTCACCAAGGTCCTTGTGCCCTTTGGGCAACCGAGGGTCTCGGGAAAGGAGAGGAGGACAAGATCGGCAAAATGGGAGAGAAAACGGTTAGCAAGCCCCATCACGGCGTTCTGTTCGTGCAGGGCCACGGGGATCCCCAAGCGTTTTGCCGCCAAAACGGGCGCCACGGAGGGATAACCGCCCATGGCCAAGACCACATCGGGCTGGAATTCCCGCAGAAGCCGCATAGCTTCCTTCAGAGCTTTCCCCTGACGAAGGAGGGCCTTGGGCCAAGCCCAGGGCCGGTCGCGGGGAAGGCCTTGGGTGGCCAAGGGGAGAAATTCGATCCAAGGCCGACTTTTCGCGATTTTCCCCTCCAAACCCCGGGGGTTCCCGATCCAGCCCAAAGCGGAGACGCCCGGACGAAGACGGAGCTCCGCAAGGACAGCCAGCGCGGGAAAGACGTGGCCACCGGAGCCGCCTGCCGCCACCACGACCCTCATGCCAACCCCTCCGGGATGACCACGGCCACCCTGGAGATGCGGTGTGCCCGGGCCACCCCTAAAATGAGCCCCACCAAAGCGAGGCTCACCACGATCGAAGAGCCTCCGTAACTGAGGAAAGGCAAGGTCAAACCGGTTACAGGCACGACGCCCACCACCACGCCCAGGTTCAACACAGTCTGGAAGCCCAAAAGGAAGGAGGCGCCGAGAGCGTAGAGGGCACCGAGCTTATCCGGCGCGCGCTTGGCCACAAGGAATCCCAAAACCACCAGCCCAACATAAAGGCCAAGCAAAACGGAAACCCCAAGGAACCCAATTTCCTCGGAGACCACCGCGAACACGAAGTCGTTATGCGCGGAAGGAAGATAAAAAAGCTTCACCCTCGATGCGCCGAGGCCGCGACCGAAAGGCCCGCCCGAGCCGATGGCCAAAAGGGCCTGATAAAGCTGATAACCCACGGTATCCCGGTACATCTCGGGGTTGAGGAAAGCGAGAAACCTTTCCCAGCGGTAGCGGGCGGAAAAAAGGAGGGCAAACCCTAAAGGCAGCGCCAAAGCGCCCGAGATGAGGAGGTGCCCTGTGGGAACGCCTCCAACCCAGAGGAGGAAAACCACCAAAGCGGCGTAGACGAAAAGCATGCCGAAGTCCGGCTGCAAAAGAAACACGAGGCCGAAAAGACCAAGGACGAAGAAATGGGGAAGGAGGCCGTGCCGAGGCTGCGAAAGGAGGTTTTCCCGACGGATCAGGGAGCCCGAAACATAAAGGAGCAACGCGATTTTCCCGAACTCGGAGGGCTGAAGCGCGAAAGGCCCGAGGGAAAACCAGCGGCCAGCGTAGCTCAGCCCAGGGATGAGGGTGAGCAAGGTGAAGAAAAATGCGGCCAAAAGGAGGAGGTCATCGACCGAAAACCAACGATGGTAATCCACCCGCCAAAAAAGAAGGAGGACGAGGACGCCCACCGCCACCGCGGTGGCCTGGCGCTTGAGCATGGCCCAGGGGTCGCCGTAGAGCCTTGTGGAAATGGGGGCAGAAGCGGTGCTCACAAAAATGAGCCCCGCAAGCACAAGGAAGAGCGCCACCACCAGAACCTTTCCCTCCAGGCCGAGCATCGCAAAAAGTGTGGGTTCAAAATGCCCAAAGGCAAAGGAAAGGGATGGCGAGGCCTTCGGTCTTGTGGGCTAGCCGAAGGTGCGGGAGTTCCCGAAGCTACCGGACAGTTGACTCTTCCCTAAGCTTTTGAAAGGCCGCTTTGAAGGCTTCCCCCCGGTGCGCGTAGTCTCGGTATTGGTCGAAACTCGCGCAGGCAGGGGAAAGGAGGACGGTATCGCCCATCCGCGCGAGTCCATAAGCCTTCCGTAGCGCATCCAAGGCATCGGAAGCGAATTCCATGGGGATCCCCCAGGCCTTAAGAAGCGCGGCGAAAAATTCCTGGGACTCCCCGATGAGGACGCAAGCCCGGACCTTCTCGCGGAGGGGACCTTCCAGGGCTTCGTAGCCGCCGCGTTTGTGCCGGCCGCCCAGAATGAGGACCACAGGCCCAGGAACCGCCCGAAGCGCAGCACACGTGGCATGGGCGTTGGTCCCCTTGGAATCGTTCAGAAACGGGATGCCCCGGATCTCCCCCACGTACTCCAACCGATGGGGCTGATGCAAAACGGGCCTCAGGATTTCGTAGGGAGGCGGCTCCTTTCCCAAGCGGGAAAGGAGGGCCGCGGCCCAGGCCGCCTTGAGGTTAAACCGGAGATGGTCGGGCACATCCTCGCCCCAACCCGAAGGAAGTTCCACGTCCTCGATCATCACCGTTTTTCCCGCAGGCGAGATTTGGGACAGGATTTCCCGGGAAATTACCGCCGCATCGGAGGGCTCAAGCCGCGAAAAGAGCCGGGCTTTCGCGGCAAAATACGCGGCTAAAGTTCCGTGATAGTCCAAATGGTCGGCCGCAAAATTGAGCCAGACCCCAATTTCGGGGTGAAATTCCTCCGTCCAAAGGAGCTGGAAAGAGCTCACTTCCAAAACCCAAGGCCTTCCCCGAACCTCATCTACCGTGCCGATCGCCGGCCGGCCGATGTTTCCCGCCACCACCGGCTCCGCGCCCCAAGCCCTCAGGATCGCGCCCACAAGCTCCGTGGTCGTGGATTTCCCGTTCGTGCCGGTGATCGCAACGATGAGGCTGGGCTGAGCGACCCGAAAGGCAAGCTCAATCTCCGACCATATGGGAATGCCTTTCTTTGCGGCTTTCTGCAAAACCGCGGTGTGGGGAGGAACGCCGGGGCTCGGAACGAGAAGATCGGCGGAAAGGACCTTTTCCGTGTGGCCGCCTTCCTCGAATCCCACGTCGTGCGCGGAAAGAAACTCTTTCTCCTCAGGCGAAAGCCGCTTCGCCTCGGAAAGGAAAACCTTGGCTTTTCCGGAAAGGAATTCCACCAGGGCTCGGCCTGTCCTTCCCAAACCCAAAACGGAGATCTTTTCCGGAAGATTCATGCGCCGCCCAAGGCCTCTTCGATCCGGCGCTCGAGCACCTGCCCCAGGGAGAACTTCTCCAGCTGCAGGTAGTACTCCGCCACTTGGACCAGGGCTTCTTCGGGGATGAGGCCAACGATTTCCGTACCCACCACGGGAACGCCGAAGCGGGCGGCCTCCCGCCGCACGAGTTCCAGAACCCGGGGAAGCGGGGTGTTCCGGAAATTCGTGAGGTTCATGGAAACTTGGACAATCCCGCGCTCTTTGAGCTCCATCCCCAGGGCCTTGACATACCGAAGGCCCCCGGAGGAAAAGCGCACGGCCTTCGCGATCTCTTTGGCCACGCGCAAATCCGAGGTGCCCAAATTGACGTTAAACGCGATGAGGAACTCGCGGGCTCCCACCGCGGTCACCCCCGCGGTAGGGTGCACCTCCGGCTCCCCGAAATCCGGGTGCCATTTTGGATCCTTGATCTTCGCGAAGAAGCCCTCGAACTCGCCCTTTCGGATTTCCGAGAGATCCGCCCGTTCGGGCCGGGTGGCGGCTTCCCCGTAGAGGTAAACGGGCACGCGAAACCGGCGCCAGATCTCCTCGCCCACCTTTTTCGCGAGTTCCACGCAGTCGGCCATGGTGACCCCGCGCACGGGCACAAACGGCACCACATCCACCGCGCCCATGCGGGGGTGCTCGCCGCGGTGGCGCCGAAGATCGATGCGGGGCAAGGCCGCCTCAAACAGCCGAAACACCGCCTCGGCCACGGCTTCCGGCTCGCCCACAAACGTGAAAACGGAGCGGTGATGGTCGGGATCGGATTGGACATCGAGGAGGAAGACGTTGGGAACGGAGCGGATGGCCTCGGCCATGGCCGCGATCGCCTCCCGATCCCGGCCTTCGGAAACGTTGGGAACGCACTCAACAAGCTTTCTCGGCATCGCGCACCACCAAGGTAAGGATCGCCTCCGCGGCGGGCTCGCCCTCCACCTCCGCTTGCACCTGCGCTTGGAGGACGGGCCCGCGGCGGCGCAAAACCCTCGCTTTGAAGGTAAGCCGATCTCCCGGTACGACGGGCCGGCGAAATCTCGCGCGCTCCACCTCCGCCAGTACCGCGAGCTTCCCCTCGCCCAAGAGCAAACCCGCGGTCTGGGCCATGCCCTCGAGGATCATCGTCCCGGGCATGATGGAAGGGAAAGGAGGCCGAAAATGGCCCTGAAAATAGGGCTCATTGATGGTCACGCACTTTTGGGCCACGGCCTCTTCCTCCGAGCGGAGGAGGACGCGATCGATGAGAAGGTAAGGGTAACCCAGGGGCAAAACCCGTTTGAGCTCCTCAATGTTCATTAGCGGCTAGGGAACAAGTTCTGGAGGCGCTTCTCCACCTCGGGGGTTAGGTCCGCGATGGCCGGAGCCCGCTGGTACATGACCACGTCCTTCGTACGCAGAACGATGTCGTACCCTTGCTCTTGGGCCACCTGCTGGGAGATCTCCAAAATTTTTACGGCCGCCACCTGGGTGAGAAGTTGATCCACCTGCTGGAACGCGGTTTGCAGCTGCTGGAGCTGGTTCGAAAAGGCGTTGTAATCGAGGATTGTGACTTGGGCCTGTTTCACGAGGTTCTGGACCTGATCCGCCAGGGGTTTTGCTTGGTCCCTCAGGTTTTGGAGATCCGCGCGGAGGTTGGCAAACCCCGGGGAGGCAATCATCTTGTCCAACATGGACATGTTCACCTGAACCTGCGCTTGCAGATATTCGGCGGCGAGCTTGGCGTACTCCTGCTGGTAAGTGTCAGCTCGAACCTGGCCCTGGGCGTACTTAGCCTGAAGCTCCTGGATCGCCTGGGCTTTCGCTTGGAGAGCGCTGCGCTCCGCGGCTACTTGAGGGAGAAAGACTCGGGTGAAAAGGGTTTCCGCGTCGACAATCCCAATCTTTAGGCTGGACCCTGTGGGATTTTGGGGCAAAGACGCGATCTTCCCTTCCAGGCTTTGCACGCGCGCTTGCAGGGCCCCGAGGTCCTTGGCGAGCCCCGTGGTGTCCGCACCTTTGGGTCCGAACAACATGCCGCCCACGATCCCTCCCACGAAGCCCAGGATCAGGGATCCGAGGACGCCGATCACCACAAAAACCGCGACTTTGCTGTTCATTTCTCCTCCTTAAGCTCAGAACATCGGACTCATCCCGAACTCAAAGGCCGGAACCCAAGTGGGTTCGCGGTCGTTGGGCCAGGATGCGGAAAGACGCACGAACATCCCGCCTAAGTTCACAGCCACTTCCACTCCCGGCGCGGCTTTGATCGTTCCGCTCCGCAAATCCACGCCGAAATCAAAAAACGGGGCGAACCATGCCCCTTGGGCGAGTTCTACCCGAAATTCCGCGTTCAAAAGGAACATTCGATCGGTCGTTATTTTCTTCGCTCCCCGAACGGAATCCACGCCTCCTAAGGAAAATGCGTACTCCGTGGGAAGATCCCAGCCCAACCGGCCCAGGACCCGCGTGGCCAAAGCGCAACGATAATCGCCGAGGTCAAACGGCCAAAACCGGGAAATCTCAGCGCGTGCGGAAACGTACTCCACTCCCGGCGCGAACGTCCCCGCCTTTTCCAAGGAAATTTGGGCCCGCTGCCCTACGCGCGGAAAGAACGGGCTATCCCGGTCGTCGAAAACTACGCCCAAGCTCAGGGCGTTCCGGGGCGGAAGAACTTCGCCGGAAAGCTTCGTGCTCCCCTCCGCGGTAAAGCCAAGGGTCAGGTCCAAATAGTCCGCCACAGGATAGGAAACCTGGGCTTTTCCACCTAGGGTGAGGCGCTCTTCCTCTTCCTTGCGGTAAAGGTCGAGCCCAACCTGGGTGAAGATGGGGAAAGAGCGGCCAACATAGCTTAAGTTCCAGGTCGTCTCCTTGCTTCCCGTAAGCCCGCGGGAAAGGGTGAGGGAGAGATCCTGAGCGGTGCCAAAGAGGTTCTTTTGGGAATAGGTGAGGTTCCCCACGAGACCGCCCGCCTCGGGAGAAAAGCTCACCGAGCCTTGGATGCTCCCAAGCTTCTCGAGCTCCTTCACCTCCACCGCAAGCCGCACTTTTTCCCCTTCCCAAGAGGGCGCAAGAAGGACATCGCTGAAATACCCGAGGGCCATGAGGGATTGCCGGGCCACCGCAAGTCTCGCCTCGTTCAGGATTTGCCCGGGGCGAAGCCCTAAAACCCGGAGGATCACCCACTCCGCCGTGCGGGTATTCCCCTTCACCTCAATGCGCCCGAGCTCCCCTTCCCGGACGCGCACGCGGAGAACCCCGTTTTCCACTCCCTCCCCTACGAAATCCACGAGGAAATACCCTTCCCGCTGGTAGTAATCGAAAAGGGGGCGGAGGGCCCGTAGAACCGCGGCATTGGTGGCGATCCCCTGCGGAACCGGTCCCAAAAGGGCTTGGAGTTTTTCCTGGGGAAGAAGGGTCACACCCTCCACGGCGATTTGGGAAACCAGAGTGGGATTAGGAAGGACCACGCGCTCCTTCACCTCCCAAACGAGCTTTACCCCGCCCGGCACAGGCTCCGGAACGACTTTGACTTCAGAAATGTAGACGGAGCGAGAAAGGCGCTGGAGGCTCTCCCGAATTTGGGAGATGCGCCCAACTTCGCCCAGGGGAACAGTGACAAGATCGCGGATTTCCCCCTCGGAGATGGTGGAAAGGCCGCGGAATTCGTGGGCTACCACAGGGAGCTCCTCGAAATGGACCACCAGCTTTGCCTGAGGGATGACCTGGCCCACCTGGACCGTGCCCAAATCCTTTTTCTGGTACTCATCGAGCACGGCCTGCAGTCCCTCTTGAAGCTTTTTGACGTTGAGAACTTGGCCGGGCTTGATCCCGTGCTCAGCGAGGATCTCGCGCACCCTTTCCGCGTAGACCCGCGGGGGATTGAGGAGTTGGCTAAGCCAGATTTGGATCCAAGACCAAAGGGTCTTTCCGCCGCGCGGTTCCGCAGGAACGCCGAGAATGATCACCTCCTCGATCTTGGGGTACTCCACCAGGCGGTAGCGCACCACCACTTTTCCCGCTTCCAAACTGACCTCGGGCGTGACCTGAGCGAAATACCCCATCTCCTCCAGGGCTTTCGCGCCGGCCAAGACCTTTTCCCGATCGACCACATCCCCTTCCTTGAACCCCAGCTTTCCCAGGATCTCGTGCGTGGGGACGTTCGTGTTCCCCACGATTTCCAAGCGTTCCACGGGGAAAGTCTGCGCCCAGGCAAGAACGCCCAAGAAACCCAAAGCGAAAAAGAGCCAGGTTTTCACGGCATTCCCTCCTCCGGAAAGGCCCGGAATTGCAGGGCCTCGGCCACGTGTTCGGCCTTGATCGTATCGGAGCCAGAAAGATCCGCAATGGTGCGGGCCACTTTGAGGGTGCGGACGTAACCGCGGCCGGTGAGGGCAAAGTGCTCAATGGCCCGGGCCAAAAGCTCCTTGGCCTCCGCAGAAAGAACGCAGTGCTTTTTCACCTCCTTGGGACCCATTTCCGCATTGGTGTAGATTTTGCCCGCGAACCTTCGCGCTTGGATTTCCCTTGCTTCCACAACCCTTCTCCGCACAGCTTCCGAGGGCTCCCCTCCCCCTTCGCCCAAAAGTTCCTCCTTGGTGAGCCTGGGCACATGTACGAAAAGGTCGATGCGATCCAAAAACGGCCCGGAAAGTTTCTTTCGGTACTGGACGATCTCATGGGGCCGGCACCGGCACGGCCGAAGCGGATCGCCAAAATAACCGCACGGGCAAGGGTTCATGGCCCCCACGAGCATGAACGAGGCGGGGAAGGTCACGCTTACCCCCGCCCGAACGACCGTGATCCGCCGCTCCTCAAGGGGCTGACGGAGGGCTTCCAAGACCTTGCGGTCAAATTCGGGAAGCTCGTCGAGGAAAAGGACGCCGTGATGGGCGAGGCTGATCTCGCCGGGCACAGGGATGCCATGGCCGCCGCCCACCATGCCCACATAGGAGATCGTGTGATGGGGAGCGCGAAACGGCCGCCAGCGCAAAAGGGGCTGCTTTGGGGAAAGAAGGCCGGCCACGGAATGGATGCGGCTTACCTCCAAAGCCTCGTCGAAGGAAAGGGGCGGAAGGATTCCGGGAAGGCAGCGGGCAAGGAGGGATTTTCCTGCTCCAGGCGGGCCGATCATGAGGAGGTGATGGCCGCCCGCGGCGGCGATCTCCAAGGCCCGCCGGGCATGTTCCTGACCCTTCACCAGGGAAAGATCGAGCCAATCCGGCGGAGGAGCCTCGGGAATGATCCGGGGCGCGGGAGCGATCTCCATTTCCCCCCGCAAAAAGGCCACCACTTCCCTTAGGTTCCCCACAGGGAAAACTTGGAGGCCGTCCACCAAAGCCGCTTCGGGAGCGGAATCCTTGGCTACGATCATCCGGGTGACCCCTGCATCCTTCGCGGCCAGGGCCACGGCCAATGCGCCCCGCACCGGCCGCACTTCCCCATCCAGGGAAAGCTCTCCCAAGAACACCGCGCCCTCCGCGCCGTCCGGCCGGATCTGTCCGGTGGCCAAAAGGAGGGAGACAGCCAAAGCCAAATCAAAACCGGCCCCTTCCTTTCTCAGATCCGCAGGGGCGAGGTTCGCGGTGATGCGCAGCTGAGGGAATTCCAAGCCCAGATTGCGGAAAGCCGCCCGGATTCGGTCCCGCGCCTCGGAAACCTCTTTCTCCGGAAGGCCCACGATGGCAAAGCCGGGAAGGCCAGGCCCCACGTCGCACTGCACTTCCACAAGCCGCGCCTCCACCCCGTAGGGGGTTCCGCTAAGCACCCTCGCGAACATCCTCTTCTCCGAAGGCTCCGCGGATGTGGCGAATCCCTTCGGCCGTTACGGCCACTACATCGAACCGCACGGGAACCCAGGGTTTTCCGGAAAGAAAGGCCTGGGCGGAGCGCCAAAGGTGCTCCCGCTTTTTCTTGTCCACCGCTTCCTCCGGCCTTACGAAATCCTCCTTTTCCCGGGCTTTCACTTCCACGAAAACGAGGATGTCCCCGTCTTTCGCGATGATGTCCACCTCGCCGCCGCGCCAGCGCCAGTTGCGGGCGACAATGCGCATCCCTTGGGCCCGCAAAAATTGCGCCGCCAAATCCTCCGCCCTCTTTCCCTCCACACCCCGATCTTACAGGATTGGCCCAAAAAGGAGCCCAAGGCGTATACTGCAAGGAGTTATGCGGATCCTCATTCGCGGGGTAGCGGTGATTCCTAAGCCGGAGGCCGGGGTGATCCCTAAAGCCGACGTGGTCATTGAGGGCCGCCGCTTTTCCGCAGTGGTGGTGGGCGAGGAGGTCCAAGGTCCCTTCGACCGCGTCATCGAAGGGGAAGGGAAGCTCCTCATCCCTGGGCTTGTGAACGCCCATACCCATCTGGCCATGACCCTTTTCCGCGGGCTCGCCCAGGATCGGCCGCTTATGGACTGGCTCGAAAAGGAGGTCTGGCCGCGGGAAAAGAAGCTCACCGGCGAGATCGTCCACTGGTTTTCCCTCCTGGGCCTGGTGGAGATGATCCGGAGCGGAACCACGGCTTTCGCCGACATGTACTTCTTCATGGAGGAAGTGGCGGAGGCCGTGGAGAAGGCCGGGGTGCGGGCGGTGCTCTCCTACGGAATCATCGTGCCCACGCCGGAACGCCTCGAGCCCGAGCTGAAAAAGGCGGAGAATTTCGCGCGGGAGTGGGATGGGAAGGCGGAAGGCCGCATCCGCGCCGCCCTTTCCCCCCATGCGCCCTATACCTGCGGCCCGGACGTTTGGAAAAAAGCTGTGGCCCTTTGTCGGGAACTGCGCATCCCGATCCACACCCACCTGGCGGAGACCGCGGAAGAGGTGGCCCGCTGGCAAAAGGAAAAAGGCCGCTCGCCCGTGGAGTGGCTAGAGGAGCTTGGAGTGTTTGGAGTTCCTACTCTGGCTGCCCACTGCGTCCACCTTTCCGAAAAGGACATGGAGATCCTCGCGGCCCATGGGGTGAGCGCTGTGCACTGCCCCACTTCCAATCTGAAGTTAGCTTGCGGGATCGCGCCGGTGGTGGAGATGCTGAAAAGCGGGGTGAACGTTTGTCTCGGGACGGACGGCGCGGGCTCCGCGGGTGACCTCAACATGGTCGAGGAGATGCGGCTCGCGGCCCTTTTGGCCAAGGTGAAGGCCGGCGATCCCCAAGCGTTGCCCGCTCCGGAGGCCCTGGGCTTGGCCACCTGGCGGGGCGCGGCAGCCCTTGGCTGGGGAAAGGAATTAGGTACAATTGAGCCCGGTCGGCGAGCCGACGGAGTCATGATCCGATTGGATCAAGCCCACCTTATCCCGGATTACGACCTTTTGGCGAATTTGGTGTACGCCGCTCAGGGAGCCGATGTGGACACGGTTTTCGTGGACGGCCGCTTCCTCCTTTTGGAGGGAGAATTGCAAACCCTGGACGAGGAGAAGATCATTGGACGCTGCCGGGAGCTCGCCGCGAAATTCCGGTGAATTCGAACCCTTTTCCCCGGCGCCGGGAAAAGGGCGATTGGGGGTGAGAACATGGCGCTTTCCAAGGAGAAAAAGCAGGAAATCATCGCGAAGTTCGCGAAAGACCCAAACGATACCGGCTCAGTGGAAGTGCAAGTGGCTTTGCTCACAGCCCGGATTGAGCAGCTCACTGAGCACCTGAAGGTGCACAAAAAGGACTTCCATTCCCGCCGGGGCCTTTACATCCTTGTGGGCCGGCGCCGCCGACTCCTTCAATATTTGGCCAAGAAGGATCCGGCCCGCTACCGCCGCCTGATCCAGGAGCTCGATCTCCGGGGGATCTGAAGATGCCGGAAGTTCAAACGGAAATCGGCGGGAAAATTGTGAAGCTGGAGACCGGCGGCCTCGCCCGCCAGGCCAGCGCCGCCGTCCTCGTCACCTGGGGCGACACCAAGGTCCTCGTGACCGTGGTGTGCCAACCCCTTGCCCAGGATCCCGGTTATTTCCCCCTTCGCGTGGATTTCGAGGAGCGCTTCTACGCGGGCGGAAAAATCCCGGGCGGGTTTTTCAAGCGGGAGGGGAAACCCTCCGACGAGGCGATCCTCGCTGCCCGGCTCATTGACCGGCCCATCCGGCCCCTCTTTCCCAAGGGCTACAAAGAGGAAGTCCACGTAGTGGCCACGGTGCTTTCCGCGGAGAAGGATGCCCCGCCGGATGTGGCGGGCTTGCTCGGCGCCTCCGCGGCCCTCATGCTTTCGCCTGCGCCGTTCTTGGGCCCGGTGGCCGGTGTGCGCGTGGGCCTCAAAGACGGTCAATTCATCCTGCACCCTTCGGACCACGATCGGGAAACCGGGCGCATGGACATCGTTGTAGCCGGCACAAAGCACACCGTGACCATGGTGGAAGGGCTGATGAAGGAAGTGGACGAGGAGGACGTGGTCCGCGCCATTTCCCTTGCCCACGAAGAAATCCAAAAACTCATCGCCCTCCAGGAAGAGCTTTTGGCCCAGGTTCCGGTGACCAAGAAAGAGGTGCCTCCGCCCGATCCCCTGGAGGCCGAGGTGCGGGAGAAGGTGAAGGCCCGGGTTTGGGAGCGGTTTGCGGAGCTGAAGCGCGCGCCGGGAAAGAAGGCCCGGGATCAGATGGCCGAAGCCCTCGCCGAGGAGGCCGCGGAAGCAGTGGCTCAAGAGTATCCGGAGGAGGAGCGGGAAAAGATCAAAAACCTGGCCAAGGCGGTCTTTGACGATGTGTATCGGGAGTACGTGCGCTGGTCCATTTTGGAGCTGGGCGAGCGGATGGACGGCCGCCGGCCTGAGGAGATCCGGCCCATTTCCATCCAGGTAGGTCTCCTTCCCCGGGTGCACGGCTCGGCCCTCTTCACCCGCGGGGAAACCCAATCCCTGGGAACCTGCACCCTCGGCGCCACAAGAAAGGACGCCCAAATCATCGACCTCATGATGGAAGAGGGCCTCAAGCGCTTCATGTTCCACTACAACTTCCCGCCCTTCTGCACGGGCGAGGCCGGCCGGATCGGCGCTCCCTCCCGCCGGGAAATCGGGCACGGGAAGCTCGCGGAAAACGCGCTCCTCGCGGTCATCCCCTCCGAAGAAGAATTCCCCTACATCATCCGCGTGGTCTCGGAAATTTTGGAATCCAACGGTTCTTCCTCCATGGCCTCGGTTTGCTCGGGGTGTCTGGCGATGATGGATGCGGGAGTGCCCCTAAAGGCCCATGTGGCTGGGGTGGCCATGGGGCTTGTTAGCGATCCCGCCACGGGAAAGTACCGAATCCTCACGGACATCATCGGGCTTGAGGACCATTTTGGCGACATGGACTTCAAGGTGGCCGGGACCCGCAAAGGGGTAACGGCTTTCCAATTGGACGTGAAGACCGGCGGGCTCACCCCGGAGCTCATGCGCGAGGCTTTGGCCCAGGCCCGCGCGGCCCGCATGTACATCCTCGACCTCATGGAGAAAGCGCTGCCTTCGCCGCGGCCCGCCCTCTCGCCCTACGCCCCGTACTTGGACGTGATCAAGATCAACCCCGAAAAAATTGGGATCGTCATCGGGCCCGGTGGCCGCACGATCCGAAAGATCCAGGATGAAACGAAAACCCAAATCGAGATCGAGGATGACGGGACGGTGAAGATCGTGGGCGAGGGTCCCGCCTCCGTACAAAAGGCCAAGGAGATGATCCAGGAGCTCACGGAAGAGCTGGAAGTTGGGATGACCTTCCGCGGCCGCGTGATCAAGATCGTCCCCTTCGGCGCCATTGTGGAAGTCCGCCCCGGAGTGGAAGGGCTCATCCACATCTCCAACCTCGCGGAAGGCTTCGTGAAAAAGGTGGAGGACGTGGTGAAAGTGGGGGACGAGGTTACGGTGGAAGTGATCGGCACCGACGATCTTGGCCGGCCCCGATTCAAACTGATCCAGGAAAAACCTACCCTCAAAGTGGGCGACATCGTCCCGGGCAAGGTCACCAACGTCGTGGACTACGGGATTTTCGTGGAGATCGCGCCGGGAATCCGCGGGCTTGTGCACCGCTCCCGCCTGGGCACCAACGAGGATCCAGCCAAGGTGGCGAAAAAGGGCGATCGCATGCTGGTGGAGATCGTGGAAATCGACGAGGAGGGCCGCTACAAACTCCGCCGGGTTGTGCCCAAAGGCCCCGTGCGCCTCGACTCCAAATAATGACGGAAATTTATCCCGGCTGCTTTTCGGGGAAAAATCCCGCTGGGTTGGATCTCGTCGTTGAGCCCATGCCGGGTTTCCGCGCTGTAGCCCTCGGCCTTTGGATCCGGGCCGGCGGCCGCGAGGACCCTCCCGGAAAAGAGGGGCTCGCCCACTTCGTGGAGCACATGACCTTCAAAGGCACCACCAAGCATTCCGCCCTGGAAATCGCCCAAAGCATCGATGCTCTCGGAGGACACCTCAATGCCGCAACGACCCCAGAGTACACGTTCTTCTACACCGAGGTCCTGAACACCCATGTGGCCGAGGCCCTGGAGATCATGCACGAGCTTGTGACCATGCCGAAATTCGCGCCGGAGGATCTCACGAGGGAGCGGGTGGTGATCGCCGAGGAAATCCGGAGCGCCGAGGACGACCCAGAGGATGTGGTCTTCAGGCTCCTGGGCGAAACCCTTTGGTCGGACCAACACCCTTTGGGGAAGCCCGTGATCGGGAGGCTCGAAAGCGTAAGCCAAATCGCCCTTGACGATCTTTGGGATTTCTTTCACCGCCACTACCACCCCGGCGGGATGATCCTCGTAGCCTGCGGCGGGATCCGTCCCGAAGCCCTCCTTGAGCTTTCCATGGTCTTCAGCGGGAACAAAAAGGGAAATGAGGTAAGCCGAACGCCCCCTTCGCCGGGAGCGGGTTTGGCCTTGGCGGAAAAGGAAATTCAGCAGGTGCACCTGGCCCTGGGTTTTCCCACGGTGCCCGCGGCTTCGCCGGAACGCTATGCTTTGGAGGTCCTCAATTCCATTTTGGGCGGCGGGGTAAGCTCCCGCCTTTTTCAGCGCCTGCGGGAGGAAATGGGCCTGGTTTACGCCGTGTTTTCCGCGACCGCGTATTTTTCCGATGCCGGGGTGATTTCCGTTTACGCTGCTTCTGAGGAGCGGAAACTTCCCCAGGTCGCCGAGGCCATCTGGACAGAGATCCGAAGCCTTGCCCAAACCCCTCCGCCGAAGGAGGAGGTGGAGCGGGCGGTCCGGCGGCTTTCCAATGCCTTTCTCCTCAATTTGGATGACCCCAGCGGCCGGATGGTGCGCCTGGGAACCGTGGCGGCCCTGGGCCGAACCCCGATATCCCCGGACGAGGTCCTGAAGAAATTCTCCGCGGTAACACCGGAAGCCGTTCAGGAACTGGCCCAAAAATTCCTGCAGCCCGAGAAGGCCGCTTGGGCCGCGGTGGGCCCCTCGGCGAAACGCATTCGCCGAGCCCTCAAGAGCTTCGTGGAGGTGGAGGCTTGAAAATCGCCCTTTATCCGGGGAGCTTCGACCCCATCACCTACGGGCACATCGATATCCTGCGCCGCGCAAAAAGGCTTTTCGACAAATTGATCGTGGCCGTCGTGGAAAACCCAAGAAAAACCCCGCTTTTCTCCGCAGAAGAACGGAAACGCCTCGTGGAGGAAGCCCTGAAGGAGGAGGGAATTTGCGGGGTGGAGGTGATCACCTATTCCGGGCTCCTCGTGGAGTGCGCCAAGCGGGTGGGAGCGGTGGCGGTGGTGCGGGGCCTGCGGGCCACGTCCGACTTCGATTACGAGTTCCAGCTGGCGCTGACCAACCGCGACCTCGACAGCGATATCGAGACGGTTTTCCTCATGACCGCCGGCCAGTATTCCTTCCTTTCCTCCTCCATCGTGAAGGAGATCAAGCTCTACGGCGGGGATGTCTCCAAATTTGTCCCCCGCTGTGTGGAGAAGGCCTTGGAGGAGAAATTCCGAGCGCTCGGGAAAAAGCCGGATCCGGAAACTTTGGCCTAGCGCTGGCAGCGCGGGCAAAAATAAGTCCCCCGGCC
>Ga0272445_1000629_pt1 | contig 31808 bp, 40 predicted proteins | sample YNPCB0031_FD_194404 | JGI IMG/M metagenome (GOLD analysis project Ga0272445, IMG submission 194404) | Hot spring sediment microbial communities from Yellowstone National Park, WY, United States - YNP-CB-003-1 | ecosystem: Environmental > Aquatic > Thermal springs > Hot (42-90C) > Sediment... | reverse complement strand
GAAACACCCACGACTCCAAGATGTTCAACCCTGTTTACGATAAGATGAAGAATAAGCCTGAAGAGTTTTATGGAGATTCAGCATACGATACATATGAGGTAAGGGATAGGTTGGAGAAGGATGGGGTTAAGGCAAACATACCTGTAAATCCTAGAAATGGGAGGGGACAAATACCATATGATGAGGGGGGATATAAAGTGATGAGGGCAGCCATAGAGAGATTCAATGCATGGCTTAAAACATTCAGAAGAGCAATAATAAGATATGAGAGAATAGCCATAATGTTCCAAGCAATCATAACATTCACATGCATAATAATACATATGAGGTATGGAATATGATAAACTTAAATATTTTGAAACCACCTCTATGTATAAAATACTTAAAGTATTAAACTTCAAAAATATGAAGAAAGTAGTTATAAGACAAATCAATAGTAAACATAGTAAGTTTAAACGAAATGGTTAAGCATTACAAGTAGTACTTAGTAAGATCTATTAAATTTATCATCCCTTAACAACACCTAATGGAACTAACCTACAAACTAATGTGCCTATACCAACTTTATGACTTACCTCTGCTACTTTATCTATATCTTTATATGCTAATGGCGCCTCCTCAGAGATAACATCTCTACTTGCAGCTTTAATTAATATTCCATGACCTTTGAGTTCATTTTCTACCTTAGATGGTGAAAACTTTCTGATTGCCTCTTCTCTGCTCATCATCCTCCCAGCACCATGAGCTGTTGAACCAAAAGTAATTTTCATAGCTCTTTCATCACCAAGTAGTAAGTATGACGCTGAACCCATGCTTCCTGGTAGTATTATAGCTTGACCTACTGAACGATGTTTTGCTGGTATATCAGGATGATCTTTTGGAAATGCTCTTGTAGCTCCCTTTCTATGTACGAATACTTTCTTATAACTTCCATCAATCTCGTGAGTTTCAAGTTTCGCTATATTATGAGCAACATCATACACTAAATACAATCCAAGTTTATCAGCTGAAGTCTTTAGTACTTCTTCAAAAGATTCTCTAACCCAGTGTAGTATACATTGTCTGTTTATCCATGCATAATTTGCAGCTGCAGCCATAGCTGCGAAATAATTTTCTGCTTCACTAGACTTAGCCGGTGCGCATGCAAGTTCTCTATCCGGTAGATATATATTGTATTTTCGAACAGCATGCTCCATAACTTTCAGATAGTCGCTACAAACCTGATGACCAAATCCTCTAGATCCTGTATGTATCATGATTGTTACTTGTCCTTCATGTGTTATTCCAAATACTTTAGCTGCATGTAAATTATATATTTTTTCAACATACTGTATTTCTAAAAAATGATTTCCAGCCCCTAATGTTCCAAGTTGTGGGGCTCCTCTTTGTTTAGCCCTGTTTGATACTTTACTAGGATCAGATTCTTTCATACATCCGTTTTCCTCGCAGTACTCTTTATCTTCAGGCCATCCATATCCTTTACTAATAGCCCAGTCTACACCCTCCATTAAAGCCTTATCTAGCTCTGTGATTGAAAATCTTAATTTTCCTTCACTACCTACCCCACTTGGCACATTTTTAAATATTACATTTAAAAGCTCTGGGAGAACTTTTTTTATATCATTCTTATCTAAATCTGTTCGTACCAAACGAACACCGCAATTAATATCATATCCAACTCCTCCTGGACTTATCACTCCTTCATCAGCATCTATGGCTGCAACTCCTCCTATTGGGAAGCCATAGCCTTGATGTCCATCAGGAAGAGTTATGCTATACTTATAAATTCCAGGTAAAAAAGCTACATTAGCGCACTGGACTAGAGTAAGATCCTCAAGCATTTTCTTCAGTAAAAATTCATCTGCAAAAACGAGTCCAGGAACTCTCATACCCTTTTTAAAGGTTACTGGTATCCTCCAAGTATAGTTATCCACCTTCTCTAGTGGTACAGTAATGCGAATCACCCCTTATAAGCTATAATTATAAATCGAATGCATTATTAAGCTTTATGCATATATAGCTGCCTAACAATCCAAATCTTTTTTGAATTTAATGAATAGCTAAATAATATTGGACAGCTCTATACATATATTTTAAGATTATTAATTATACCTTTAATTTAGCTCGATTAAAATGTATAAATCCTCATTTATTAAGCTTTACGATGTATTTTTGTCCCCATATTATAGTTTCTAAAAAATATAAAATGTGATCAAGCACTATTTCGTCTTGTAAACTTAAGCATGTTTTATCACCTCTATTATTGGTATTGTATTCTCTATGAATTCTTGCTTTAACTCTTCTATTTATCCATTCGTTCATCATTATCATTATTATTTAGAATCTGCATGTTCTTCATCGCATCCATCATTAATTCATGTAGTTATCGAATAGCTATCTATCCTTAACTTTACTACCCTCTCCATCAAGTTCCTAACTTCAATACTGTATAATCCATGCCTTAAGTTAAGAATTCTGCATGAATCCTTATAGTATGACTCCATCAGTCAATATAATTATTTTGAGCCGCAGATAGCCCTAACCATCCTAATGAATATTAATATGTTAATGTGTTAGCAACATCGAATGTCATCATGCATACAATCCTCCTCAAATATGGTTCAAAGCAATATACAATACCCCTCCCTAGAGCCTATCTTAATCCCGAACTATATTAAGCACCATAAACAATTAGGATAAATGGGTTCTCTCTCTAACAAACTTAATAACCTTAGACATAGAATCACCATAGATAAGGAGAGAACCCCACAGATAAAGCTTAGGTTTACAAAGCGCACTATTTAATCGAAAAAAATTTAGCCTAGGATTTATCTTATGAATTTAGGTGATATACTTGGGTGGAAGACAACGTACGACGATTCTTCAAGAGATAAAAAGTGAAAAATCCGAAGAAAAGAAATTAAAAGAAAAAAAGAAATAGTAATTAAGTACTTTGGTTAAAGATGATCAGAAATAAACTCAAACTAGCAATAGCAATTCCACAATCTCTCTTTTCTGAAACTCCGCACATAAGAGAGAAGACGATGCGTTTAGGATTCATTTCACGTTGTTTTTCAATATTTAAAGTGGATGAAATCATAATATATAGAGATAGAAATGGTTACCTTAGTAATGCTCTATTCTTAAGTAAAATACTTAACTACTTGAATACAGCTCCCTATCTTCGTAAAATCATTTATCCATTAAAAAAGGATTTAAAATATGTAGGTATTCTACCTCCACTATGTATTAGTCACCATCTAGTTTCAAGCGATAGAATTCAAGAGGATGAAGTAAGGGAAGGTGTAGTTTTATCATATAGGGGAAATAAAGCTATAGTTGAGATAGGTTTAAAAAAGCCTGTTACTATAAAGATAAATAAAAAGCTTCCTATTAGGAAAAAGCTTCTTTTTAAAGTCAAATTCATAAATAATAAACTAGGATTAAAATTGGTGGATAGAAGTGAATTAGAAAACTATTATGGTTATACTGTTAAAGTAACTAATAATTCACTTCTTGAAGTACTTAGAAATTTTAAGGGGCTTAAAATTGCTACATCGAAACATGGCACATCAATCGTAAAGGTATATTCAGCTCTTCTTAATGATTTAAAAAATATAGACTCTATCCTTTTAGCTTTTGGCTCTCACTTTGAAGGGTTGTATGAAATATGTTCTAGAGAAGGTGTAAATCTAGATGATGTAGCTGATTATGTAATAAATTTTGTACCAAATCAAGGAACACAAACTATTAGAACCGAAGAAGCATTGTACATTGTTCTCTCAATTCTTAACTTAATTATTAATCTTAGAGAGAAAGCTAAACATGATATAGACTTAATACAAAATCTTTAGAGAATCAAATTATATTAAGATTTTATCTTGCAATAATTTATTCAACTCAGTCTTTTACATATGCTATTATTAGGCTTATCTAGTATTTTAAAGGCTATGTGGCTTAATTCTTCAATAATCGTACTTTTTATTTTGAATCGGTATGTATTGAGGAGTAAATGTTGGCTTTCATGTTTACTGTATGGATAAATTTATGAATTTCGAGATTAAGCTATAAGCTAAATTTACTACTTTAACGGAACATACATTGAAGATCTAGTTGCACGAAGACCTGGAGAACCATGCTTCACTATTTTTGTTGTTGTGATAAATTCACCAATGTAGTGCCCAATCATTTCAGGCGTTATTGTAATTTCAACGAAGTCTTTACCATTATATACAGCTAATAATGCACCTACCATCTCGGGTAAGATTATCAGATCCCTTATATGAGTTTTCACAACTACTTTTTTCCCCTTTTCCTGCTCTTTTTTAGCTCTTCTTATTTTCTCCAAAAGAACTCTTTTTTCTATACTTAATCCTCTTTTTAAACTCCTCCTCTGTCTAGCTGGTAGTAAGCTTATAAATTCATCCATACTTAATTTCTGTAATTGCTCAATGGTGAATCCTCTATACATAAACTCAGGCACTTAACCACCTTGAATATTAATTCTAATTAAGTATAAAAATCTATCGTCTTCCAGTTCTTCTTGATGCTATATGTCCTACCTTTTGCCCTGGAGGGGCAGTTCTAGAAGTAGGAGTGCCACCAGTTGGGTGTTGGCCTCCACCGTGAGGATGACTTACAGCATTCATGGCTTTACCTCTTACAGTTACAGGTTTCCATGCCTTAACCTTTGATAAATGATAAGTAGCTCCAGCCTTTAACATCGGCTTTTCAGTTCTACCACCACCGGCTACAATACCTACAGTTGCTCTACAGTTTGGATTTAAAGCCACCATTTTACCAGACGGCAGCTTTATTGTTACTTTATTAGGATCATGAGCAAGAACTACAGCATAACTTCCAGAAGTTCTTGCAAACTTACCTCCATCATTAGGTATACGCTCAATATTACATATTAAACTGCCATCAGGTATTTTAGCTAATGGTAAAACATTACCTACTGCTACTGGGGCTTCAGAGCCAATAATGATTTCCTGTCCTGTAAATATGCCTTCTGGTGCAACCATCAATTGTGAACTACCATCTTCAAAAACTACTTTAGCTACTGGAGCCCCCCTACCAGGATCATGTAATAGAGCTACTACTTTACCTATTAATTTTCCATTTTTTTCTTTTTCATCAAGTTCTCTATACCTAACGTCCCCCACTCTCTTCCATGATGGACAAATAAATACCGATCCCCCACGTCCTCTTCTTTGGACAAGAATCCTCTTACCCATTAGACCACCTATACTAAACCTAACTTTGTAGCTATCTCTGATGCTTTAAACTCTGGTTTAAGCTTAACTATAGCTCTTTTTTCACCTTTGTTTGTAATATATGTTCTAATGCTCTCTACTTTTACATTAAAAAGTTTTTCCACTGCTTCTTTAATTTCCCTTTTATTTGCTCTTCTATCCACTATAAACATTAATTTATTTTGAGATTCTCTTAGACTCAGAGATTTCTCAGTAGATATTGGAGAAATAATAGTTTTGTAGTAGTTTTCATTATTCATAAAACAATTCACCAAATAATTTAGGTAACTTCATAAAAGCTGATTTGGACCATACTGTTAATCTTCCAGGATGTGAGCCAGGAGCAAGAAGAGAAATATTCAAGTTTGAGACATTACATACATCAACTCCAGGAAAGTTTCTTGCAGCTTTTGATATACCCTTATCAGAATCTATTACTATCAACACAGATTTAGCATTTCGATATATTTTCTTTCTTCTTCTTCTAGCAACGCCAGATAAACGTTTACGTGAATTCTTTGCTCTTTGAATATCCAGCCATAAACCTAATTTCATAAATATTGATCTAAGCTCCGAAGCTTTCTTAATAGAAGAAATTTCATCATCCACAACAAGAGGAATTTGTGGTACTTGCTCTACTACATGACCACGAAGCTTAACAAGTACAGGATTAAATGATGCTACTATTGCTGATATAAGTGCTAACTTCTTCTCTTTTTTATTTATTTTCTCCTTTAAAATTTTTTCAGGTACTGGTGGGAAGCATCGTCGTCCTCCAACCGTAAACGGAGCAAAGGCAGCTTGCGATGCTTTAGGATATCTTTCACCCTTCACACGTGGAACTCGTGCTAATCCAAGCCCTACCCCAAAGCTTTCTGCCGTTGTTCTTTTACCGGCCATAGGGTCCCGTCCCTTCGGCTGAAGTTTAGCTGTGAAGGCAGATATAAAAGCCCGTCTAATAATATCTTTCCTAATCGTTATTGATGATATTAGTGGTGGAATTGAAATTTTATCTATAATAGTTCCATCCAACCCATAAACATTTATATTCTGGTTTATTTCAAACATTCTCACCACCTATCCTTGCTTGGAGTCTGTATCTATAGTAACAAGCTTTAACTGAGATAGTGTTCTTGGAGGACGAATCGGATATCTAAGTATTACAAGTCTTTTTGCGGGTCCTGGAATGGACCCCTTCAATACTATATAATGACTCCTAATAATACCATAATGGAGAAAACCACCCTTAGGGGTAACCTCATAGCCATTATCACCAATTTTTAGCACTAACTTATTAAACTCCGTTCTTTGATGAAAACCCATCTGTCCAGATCTTGGAATATAGAATAACATCGATGGCGCGGCTGGACTTATAGCACCAATATCTCTTATACCCTTTCTTGATTTATGCGGAAGAATTTTAACACCAAATCTCTTCACAACTCCTTGATAGCCCTTGCCCTTTGTAATTGATATAACATCAACATACTGTCCTTCATTTATAATTTGTTTTGGATAAACCTCGCTTCCAACTATCTGTAAACAATAATTATACTGTACATCCAGTGTACCTCCACCTATTTTTATTTCAACAAGCTCTGGTTTCTTTTTAAGATCAATAAGGTATGGTTGAGTTGAAACTATGGCTCTAAATTCGGCAATCTTATTAAAATTTTCAATAATCGTTTTCTTCCTTTTTTCAATATTCTCTACAACATTCTCCTTGTACTTATCACTTATTGTCAGTACTCTATCTATATGCTTAGGAATTTTTTCACTCCATACTTCTGTCAAAACTTTAAGATAACTAAGAGAGTCTTTAACATAAGCTCTAAATCCACATATAAATATTGGTGGTGCCTCTAAAACAGATGAAGTAATAACAATTTCCCTACCAGCTAATGGGCTTGTATGCTTAGTATCTGTAACTATAGCATGAGTTACTCCTGCTTTATAACACGGATAAGCTAGAAGTCTAGGAATGTTTAATTTAACTTCCGGCCATGATCTAACTCTAGGTATAACTCTTTTTACCCTTACCCTTGGATAATACGCCATTGACCCTCTACGGGGGGCATGACTCTTTCTATGACCCATGCTCTACATCATCCTCCTAGATGAAACTAGACCTACTATTCAATATAGGTATTTATATTTATGGGTTATCTAAAACATCATGTAAACCTAAGCTTATGCTTTAATTCTCTTATTTAATTCAAAATATTTAAGTTCTTTTATCTTGTTTATTTTATGGAGTTTTATGAGTTAATCAATAATGAGTGAAGTTTTCTATTTTGCTACTGATTTGTTAAACTTACGATGGTAATGCGTAATACATTATCCTTAATCCTATTAGAATTCAACAACTGTTAGAGTTAATCCCTCTATTATATGGGTTTAAAGCTACAAATACATGTATTGACCAGCTATACCATTAATCTTACAGTAGGCTTTAGAGCTTTTAGAAGCTGAAATCCTCTTAAACCTTCAACAACCCCCCAAATTCATCAATGAATAGGCTTTAAACCTCTTCATTTCATTCTTGCAGTATCTTAGTTTAGATTTAACTAACGATAGTTAATCCCCTTTACAATCTTATACATTCCCAAGACGCTATAGCTCTTCTATCAAACTCGTTTAGAAAACTAAAGCAAGAATCATAGCTGTATCAGCTCCGAAACTCTACCGGAGTCTACATGATTCCTAACTCACTAAAACCTATACAACAACATTTCCTACAACTTACTACAGCTAAGCTTACCAACTAAAACAGCCATAACCTTCCAAAACTAAGCCAATAAATCAACAGCAAATAGAAAACTTCCTCAAATCGCCAACTAACCTAAATCGGTTATAGACTTAAACCTTATCCGGGGGTGATTAGCAATGCTTAAGTTTACAGAGTTACTTAAACTACTAAGACATATCCAACAACTCATAAATCTTTCTTAGATTACTTTTAAGCACAGCTTTGAATTTGATTATATAGCTAAATAATAGTTAAACATGCCCTAGACTACTATAAAATTTATATAGCTGCTACCTCTTAAATGTTAATTCTGATTGACTGATATAGTGGATATAATGCCAACATGGAAGTACTCGGTTACGGGGTTGGACCCAGAGAAAGCAGCTATTGCAAGTGGGCGTGAGCTGCCTATAAGCCCTAAGGCAGCTCGTGAAATATGCGCATGTATTAAAGGTTTATCGTTGGAAGCTGCAAAAAAGCTACTTGAGGAAGTTATTAACTTAAAACGCCCTATACCTTATAAACGATATTTTAAAAAAGTCCCTCATAGACATGAGCTTAGTGGATGGCCAGCAGGAAGATATCCTACTAAAGCTGCAAAATATATTTTAAAAGTTTTAAAGAATGTTGAAGCAAACGCTGAAAATAAAGGCCTCGACACCTCCAGATTATATATAATTCATGCCGCATCTCACCGTGGCTTTAAAATTAGAAAGTACATTCCCAGAGCATTTGGGAGATCAACACCATTTTTTCATGTGTTAACTCATATTGAAGTTGCTGTTGAGGAAAGGTAGTATGGTAATAATTAAAAAATACTTTATAAATAGGGGGATTGCAAAAATGGAGATTGATGAATTTTTCTCAAGGGAGGTTAAAAAAGCAGGATATGCTGGTGTAAGTATTAGAAAAACGGCTATTGGTACACGTATTACTTTATATGTTGAGCGACCAGGGCTTGTTATCGGGAGACACGGTACAACAATTCGCGAACTTGCTCAAAAGCTTGAAGCCATTTTTAAGATTGAAAATCCACAAATCGCAGTAACTCCTGTTACCATTCCTGAGTTAAACGCTAAGATTATGGCAAGTAGAATTGCTTCAGCACTTGAAAGGGGAGTACATTTTAGAAGGGCAGCATTTGCAGCTTTAAATCAAATAATGAGAGCTGGCGCAAAAGGAGCTGAAATAACTATTAGAGGAAAGCTTACAAGTGAACGTGCACGATACGAAAAGTATCGTGCAGGATTACTTATTAAGGCAGGGGCTCCATATAAAATGTTTGTTGATGAGGCTGTTACTTATGTCTTGCTAAAGCCGGGTCTTTATGGAGTTAAGGTTAAGATACTTCAACCAACGTATTCTCCGGAAGATTTAGTATTTAAATCTTTGGAGGCAATAACCCAGGTGAAGTGAGTATTATGGCTATTTTTAAATTGAAAGAGTTGAGAGAGATGAAGACTGATGAAAGAAGAAAGAAATTAAATGAATTAAGAGCAGAGCTTCTTAGACTTGAAGCACAGAGAAACTCAGGTACTATTGAAAATCCGGGTAGAATAAGAGAAATTAAAAAAGCCATAGCTAGAATTCTAACAATTGAAAATGAAATTAAAAAAGGTGTAAAAATTGAAGCTAAATCCAGATAATGTACTTAGCAACTCAATAATAGGAGTAAAGGCAAGAATCTATTCCCCATTCCGCGCATTCAAACCTGTATACGGAACTATAATCGATGAGTCTCAAAATACGATTACTGTATTGACACATAACGGAATAAAGAAGCTTTTAAAGAAATTCTCAGTACTACGTCTATACTTAAATAATGAATATATTATTGAAGTGAATGGTGAAGGACTTGTAGGTACGCTTGCCGAAAGAATCAAGAGAAGAGGTATATACTATGGTAAGAAATTTTAATATTCCGGATGTAAAACCTATAGAAAAGGAATGTGATGATAAAAATTGTCCATATCATGGGAATCTAAGTGTTCGAGGTCGTATGATAAAAGGTATAGTTGTAAGTACTAAAATGCAGAAGACAGCTACGGTTGTTTATGAATATGTAATTAAGGATAATAAATATGGCAGATATGAACGTAGACGGTCAAAAATACATGCACATAATCCCCCATGCATCAATGCCAAGGAAGGCGATAAAGTAATTATTTATGAGTGTCGTCCTCTTGCTAAAACCGTAGCTCACGTTATTGTTGGAATTTTAGGAGGGTAGTAGAAATGGCTAAACGTGGTAAGCATTTAGTTGGTATATCATATAGACCGGGACTTAGTAGAGGAATAATGGTTGGAACTATATTAAAATGTGCTGATAATAGTGGGGCGAAAGAGTTAAAAGTTATCGGTGTTGAAAAGCTTAAAACGAGGCTGAGGAGAATACCTTCAGCTACTGTTGGTGATATGGTTATTGCATCTGTGAAAAAGGGCACTCCAGAAATGAGGAGACAAGTAGTTAGAGCAATAATTATACGTCAAAGAAAGCCTTTTAGGAGGATGGATGGTACATGGGTACAGTTTGAAGATAATGCTGCGATTATAGTTACACCTGAGGGTGATCCAAAAGGTACTGAGGTAAGAGGTCCTATAGCTAAAGAGGCTGCTGACAGATTTCCAAAGCTTGCAGCACTTGCAACAATGATTCTCTAGGTGTGTAGTATGAGTCAACCACGAAAACAGAGAAAATCTTTCTTTAAAGCCCCCCTCCATATAAAACAAAAAATGATTCGCGCAAAGCTTTCCGATGAACTTATACGACAATATGGTATCAAGAGATTCTCTATTAGAAAGGGTGATGTAGTTAGGATACTTAGAGGTGATTTTAGAGAGCATGAGGGAAAAGTTGTAAGAGTTGATTTGAAAAAGGTAAGAATATATGTTGAAGGTGTTACCTTAACTAAAGCTGATGGCTCATCCGTTTTAAGACCTATTCATCCTTCAAAAGTTGAAATAATTAAGCTCGATTTAAGTGATAAGCGTCGTCAATCTATCTTAAATCGTGTTAAAGGGATGGTGAAAAGTAATGAGTAAGAAAGGCCCCTCAAAGCATTTGAAAAGACATGCATCACCAGCATTCTGGCCAATACATAGAAAGGAATATAAGTGGACTGTAAAACCATTACCCGGTCCTCATCCAGCACGTTTCTCCATACCTCTAGGAATAGTTCTTAGAGATTTATTTAAGTATGCATTAACAATGAAAGAAGCTAAAAGAATACTATCTCAAGGACTTGTCAAGATAGATAATGTAGTCAGAAGAGATCATCGTTTTCCTGTAGGATTTATGGATGTATTAAGTCTAGTATCATTAAATAAACACTATAGGGTAATACCCCATCAAAATAGAATCATAAGTTTAATAGAAATTCCTGAAAATGAGGCTTCATATAAACTTTGTAGAATTGAAAATAAAGTATTAGTTAGTAATGGAAATATTCAACTAACCTTACATGATGGACGAACAATAGAGCTTAAGACTGAAGACACTTCTCTACTTAGTTTATCGAGATTTGATACTGTTAAGATATCGGTTCCTGAAGGTAAGTTGGTGGATTACGTAAAGCTTAATGGTAACCCATTAGTAATAGTTATCGGCGGGAAAAATATAGGTTTAATTGGTAAATTAATTGAGCTTAAGACTGCAAGAAAAAGGGACCTTAACATAGCTTCAATTCAAAAATTAGACGGTACCGTTTTTCAGACGATATTGAAATACGTATTTCCAGTAGGTAATGAAAAACCCTTACTAACATTACCAATACAGTAGGTGTAAAGTTATGGAGGAACCGATGAAAAAAATTAGAATAGAAAAAGTTGTAGTCAATATTGGAGTAGGCAGCTCTGGGGAAAAACTAAGTAAGGCTATGCAGATTCTTGAAATGATAACTGGACAAAAACCTGTACCGAGAAAGGCTAAAAGAACTATAAAGGAATTTAAGATCAAAAAAGGTGAAAACATAGCATGTATCGTGACTTTAAGAAAAGAAAAAGCAAAGAATTTTTTATACAATGCTTTAGCAGCTATTGGTAATAAGGTTAAAGCTAGATGGTTTGACGATAAAGGTAATATGTCATTTGGTATTAAGGAATGTATCCAAATACCAGGTGTGAAGTATGATCCTAATCTTGGAATTTTTGGAATGGACGTATGCGTATCATTATCAAGACCTGGGTATAGGGTTAAATTAAGAAGGCGTAAACGGTCAAAGATTGGAAGAAATCATTTAGTTAGTAGGGAGGAGGCTATGAATTTTTTTAGAAAAGAGTTTAATGTCGAAATTATAGGGGAATAGAATATGGGAAAGTATAAAATGCCTAAAAAAAGGGAGTTTGGTAAGGGAAGCCGGAGATGTAGACGATGTGGCACGTACGAGGCAATAATCCAAAAATACGGATTAATGTTATGTCGTAGATGCTTTAGAGAGGTGGCTGAGAAGATAGGTTTCAAAAAATACTCATAAGGTGGTATAAATGATGTTAGATCCTTTAGCTAACGCTCTTGTGGTGATTAAAAACTCTGAACATAGAGGACTGAAGGAGTGTATAGTTAATCCAGCTTCTCATCTTATTGCTGAAGTACTTAAGGTAATGCAGAGATTAGGCTACATAGGCGAGTTCGAATATATAGATGATGGCAGAGCTGGAAAGTTTAGAATTCAACTTTTAGGCCGAATAAATAATTGCGGCGCAATAAAGCCTCGCTTTCCAGTTAAACACAATCGTTATGAAATTTTCGAAAAAAGATTCCTCCCATCAAGAGATTTAGGTGCCATAATTGTTTCAACAAATCAAGGAGTAATGACTCATAGCGAAGCTAAACGTAAAAGACTTGGAGGTGTTTTACTAGCATATGTCTACTAATGAAACCCTTATTAAGAAAGGTCTACATCATGTTTCAATAGAGATACCGGATAACATAAATGTTAAAATGGATGGTAAAACGATCATTATGCAGGGTCCTAAGGGAGTTATAAGTAGAGATTTCTCAAAATGTCCTGTTCAAATAGAGTTTGTTAATAAAAGAACCATTACCGTTAAGGCTATTAGCTATAAGAAATTTAGTAGAGCTAGTGTAGGAACCGTTGCAGCACACCTTAGAAACATGATTAAAGGAGTAACGAAGGGATTTAAGTATGTTTTAAAAATTGTGTACTCACACTTTCCGATAACGGTAGAGGTTAAAGAAGATTTAAAAGAGGTTTGGATTAAGTCATTTAAGGGGGAAAAAGGCGTTAGAAAAGCTAAAATAGTAGGTGATGATGTTACTGTATCCGTTTCAGGTGATGAAGTAGTGGTAACTGGTATTAATATTGAAAATGTAGGCCAAACAGCTGCAAACATCTGTCAAGCAGCTCGTATCAAGGGGCTTGATCCAAGAGTATTTCAAGACGGTATATATCTTCAATCGAAAGGCGAAGCCTCATGAAACAGTTGAGTAAAATAATTGGAAGATATTTTAAGCTAAGAGAGAAGTTAAATAGTAAAAGACCTAAATTTATTGTTATGGATTCATGGAGACTTAAAAGATTACCAAATGGTTGGCGTAGACCGCGAGGAAATGAAAATAAAATTAGAATATGTAGAAAGGGATATCCGAAACGTGTTAGAATAGGATATAGAGGTCCTAAAATTATTCGTGGTTTTCATCCATCAAGATTCAAACCTGTAGTTATTCATAATGAAAAAGAATTACTTAAAATAAATCCTAAAGAGGAAGCAGCAATAATAGCACATACGGTAGGATTTAAGAAAAGGTCCATAATCGAATCAAAAGCTAAAGAATTAGGCATCAGAGTACTTAATTCAATAGATGTTGAGAGTTCAAGGTGATTTCGCAATGACTGTTGAACTTGTAAGAAAGCTTGCATCAGATATATTAAAAGTTGGTAAATCAAGAATTTGGATAGATCCTGAGCAAATAGATAAAGTAGCGGAGGCTGTTACTAGAAAGGATGTTAAAAGGCTTATTGATGAAGGTTTAGTAAGAAAGAAGCCTAAAAAAGGTGTTAGCAAATTTAGGTCACGCTTATTGAAATTGAAACGCAAGAAAGGATTAAGAAAGGGATTTGGAAGTAGAAAGGGATCACGTAAAAGTGTTAAAAATAAAGAATATGTTCTAAAAATCAGAGCCATGAGGCATTTTCTAAGAATTCTTAAAAATAGAAAAATAATATCCGTAAAAGATTATAGAATGCTCTATAAAATGGTTAAGGGAGGCTTCTTCAAATCAAGATCTCAAATTAAGACATATATTGAGGATAAGGGACTAAAAAGGAGGTAATGATATGGCTAAAGGTCCACGGTATAAAGTGAAATTCAGAAGATATAGAGATGGAAAGACAGACTATAGACTTAGAAAAGAGATACTGAAATCGGGTAAGGTTATGTTTACTCCTCGACCATCTCTTAATGGAATTCTTGTTCAAATAATAATGCCAAAAATTGGCGGTGATGTAGTCATATCATCATCATCATCTAGACTTCTAGTTAAAAAATTCGGTTGGAAATATCATACTGGAAATGTTCCGGCAGCATATCTTGTTGGTTTGATAGCTGGATTGGAGGCTATTAGGAAAAATGTAAAAGAAGCTGTGCTATACGTAGGTAGATATGCAGTAACGAAGGGATCAAGAATCTTCGCTGCTGTAAAGGGAGCTATTGATGCTGGATTAAATATAGCTTGTGACAGTGAAATGTTTCCATCAGCGGAAAGAATCAGAGGTTTCCATATTGCTAAATATGCAGAAAAATTGCAGGCAGAAAATCCAAATCAATATCAAAGACAATTTTCAAAATATATTTCAAACAACTTATCCCCAATAGATCTTCCTCTTCATTTTGATGAAATTAAATTAAAAATACTAAAGTCATATGGTAGGTGAAGCATGTCGTTAGCTGAAAATCTTGAAGAATGGACTCCACGAACAAAAACTGGAAAACTTGTTAAAGAAGGTAAGATAACATCAATCAATCAAATTTTTGAAAACAGTTTACCTATTAAAGAAGTCGAAATAGTTGACCTGTTACTACCAAATTTAAAGAGTGAAATAATTGCTGTAAATCTTGTTCAAAGGCAAACCGATGCTGGTGAAACTAGTAGATTCAAGGTTATGGTTGCAGTTGGTAATGGTAATGGATATATAGGTATAGGTGTTGGGAAATCCAAACAAATACATTTCGCAATTGAAAAAGCGACTATTGATGCAAAACTTAATATAATTCCTGTAAGAAGAGGATGTGGTAGTTGGGAATGTATTTGTAAGACCCCTCACAGCATACCTTTCAAAGTGGTAGGTAAAGCCGGATCTATTAGAACAACACTTCTTCCTGCACCTAAAGGTACCGGTCTAGTAGCCAGTGAAGTAGTAAAAACATTGCTTAATCTCGCAGGAATAGAAGATGTCTACTCATATGCTAGAGGAGAAACCAGAACAACAATGAATTTCGCTTTATCAACATTTGAAGCGCTTAAGAAAACCTATAGTTTGAAATTACCTAAGGACTGGGTGAGATAGATTTGTCTAAACTATTTGCTGTAATTAGAATAAGGGGGACCTCAGGTTTACGCCCAGATGTTAAGACTACTCTTTCATTATTAAAACTGCATAAACCACATCATATGGTTATAGTAGAGAATACTCAATCAATTCAGGGGATGCTGAAGAAAGCATCAAATTGGATTACATGGGGTGAAATATCACCTGAAGTCATATCGTTAGTGCTTAAAAAGAGATGCTACCTAATTGGTAACGAAAGACTTACAGATGAATATGTAAGAAAATATACAAAATATGCATCAATAGATGATCTTGCAAAAGCTATTGCAAACAACGAAATTAAACTGAAGGAAATACCTAAATTAAAACCTGTTTTTCGCCTTCACCCACCAAGTGGAGGATATAAAAAATCGATAAAGAAACATTATGGAAATGGTGGTGAGCTAGGATATCGTGGTGAAGCTATCAATAACTTGATTAAGAGAATGATTTAAAATACTTATATCATATTTTCTAACATGTGATATTTTTCTAAGGTCATCAGATAATCTCCTGAAAAAATCATTATCCACTACTTTAGCTACTAAGTGCATAACCACTTCTTCTCCCTTTTCTTCAAATTTAGCTGTTTTTAATTCACTATGCTCAGCTAGTTTCAGCATAATACTTGCTTTAATACCTGGAACATTGTTTACTTGAATCCTGACATATACAATAATATCATTTAAATCTCCTATTCTCTTCAATATTAACCTTTTATTACCATCTTTATATGCTAGAAAGCAACCATCATTAATGTTTAGCTCACTTAGTGGTATGGTTATTTTGCCATTACTAGAAGATAGTAGAATAAGCATAATCTCCGCCATTACAGTATTGACTTAAAAAACAATCTTTTAAATTTACCTATTTCAATAGAGTATACTATCAAGTTGCGTTTAGCAACTTGATAGGTAAATTTAAGCTTTAGGGTTATGAGGACATCTATATATTCTATGTAATAGTTCCTATATGGCTTAAACTGCAAGATATTGTAAGTGCTTAGGAAAGGCTAGTGGGGTACTATATGTAGCCAAGATAGATGTTTCTTACCAGTTTCATGAGGAGATATTGTGACTCTGAAGTTTCTTTGAGTTTTTATTAAAAAACACAAGAAGCAAGTTAGTTATTCTAGTTGATGAAGATTCTAGCTGAGACTTCTAGATTTCTTGGTTACTAACGGAATTGTAAAGTTTAGTAACAGAGCTTTGTGGCTTAATTAAATTTTCTTCTAACTCTCTTTTTTCTTATGGATTGGAGGATTGTTGATGATAAGATTATTAGGTGTGGTGAGCTTCTTCTCAGCCTAGATTTTCTTGAAGGCTATGGTCTTGAGCTTAACGTATCGAATGATGTAGAGTTGGAAAACCATCTAAGCTTACTAGGAGCTATATTATATTCCTCGCTATTGTACGTTATCTATTCTCTATGTCCTATAACTTGAGGATTTATTAGAGCTTTAAATAGGCTTATCCCAAAGCATCATCAGTTGATATGAGTTAGGAGATGTATACTTAGCTTGATTTAACCAATAAAAATCTTAAAAAGTATTACGGCCCACAGTTATAGCTGTTGATTTAATTGGTATTCATAAGTGTGGTGGTTGGGAAAATGTATAGTAAGAGGAAGGAAGCATCAAGATATATTTCGCTGTTAATGTTAAAACTAGGGAGGTTATGGCTATGGAGGTAACTACAGATGGCGTACATGACTCTAAGGCTTTTACCGAGCTTGATGATTCAAGACATAAAGCTATTGCTGACATATACGATGGAGCATATGATTCATCAAGCTCCTGCCATGCTTAGAGGATGGATGTAGAGCCAATAGTTAAGCCTGGAGAAACGCTAGAATGATGGACTCTAAGAGATACGAATCAGTAATGATTCTTAAAGCTCTTGAAGATAGAGTAGGATGATATGTTATAGTAGGAGACAAGCTGCTAAAACATTCAAACATATAGGGAATACCGCATGGCTTGCATGGAGAACATAGCTAGGAGATGAAGGATAAAGCATACATATACAACATGATAGTAGCGTACAAAACTAAGATAAGAGCAACATCCAAATAGGAGAGGAACCTAAATCAAAAAATTAAGTAACGAAGCCTCTTTAGCAACTCTCCATTGATGGAGAAGATACAAAAACTCTTTCACCACTTCTAGGAATATTTGTAGATGATACTAGAATATTGTTAATTTGATGACACTAGGATTAAGATAGGCTATAGGAGGAGAATTTCAGAAAGATCTCTATCCATAATAGAGATGATGAAGCATGCTTAAGTTTACAATGCATCCATCCTTATCGAAAAATTTAAATTTCTTGTAGTATTCAAGCACTAATCTCGGTGTCTTTCATGGTTATAAGGAGAAGGCGAAAAGTAAGAAAGCTTAGAGGATCAAGAACTCATGGATGGGGTCGTGTGGGACAACATAGAAAATCTGGTAGTAGAGGCGGTTTTGGTCATGCAGGTATGCATAAACATAAATGGAGCTATACAGTTAAGTATGCAAAGAACCATTTTGGTAAGAAAGGATTTACTAGACCTAAATCAACAGTAAATATCAAAAACGTAATAAATATAGGTGATATTGAATCTTTACTATTTAATAGAGAGGTTAAATTTGTTGATAACAAAATATTTATTGATTTAGAATCATTAGGCTATGATAAGCTTCTAGGTTCAGGTCAGATAACGAGACCGGTGATTATAAAGGTTAAGGAAGCAACGAAAAAAGCTCAAGAAAAGGTAATTAAGTCTGGTGGTAAAGTTTTAATTGTAGATTAGCTCCTAGGGTGTAATGTGTGAGTAAAATACTTAGTATTCTCGAACGTATAAGCAGTATATTGCCAGTTATTCAGAAGCCTGAAAGAAGGATTTCTTTAAGAGATAAATTTATTTGGACAGCAATTGTACTAACGATATACTTAATTATGGGGCAAATACCACTTTATGGAACCTCAGTAATTACTGAAGAACCTCATGCTGCCTTTTACCGTATAATATTTGCCTCTAAACGTGGGACCCTTCTTGAACTTGGAATAGGACCAATAGTAACTGCAGGCCTAATAATGCAGCTTCTTGTAGGATCAAAAATAATAAATCTGGATCTAAGTAAACCTAGGGACAGGGCAATATTTACATCATCGCAAAAACTTCTTACACTTATAATGATACTGGTTGAAGCTTCGGCCTACGTATTTAGCGGTACGTATGGTCGATTAACTCTTGAACTGTCCTTAATCGTGCTCTTCCAACTTATAATGGCAAGTATACTTATAATGTTAATGGATGAGCTTATACAGAAGGGATGGGGACTTGGTAGTGGCGTAAGCCTTTTTATAGCTGTTGGTGTTGCCCAACAAATTATTAGATATACTATCGCTCCAATTTCTGTTGGAAAGAGCGATGGGTACGTTGAGTATCTTGGAGTAATACCAAATGCTATAAGTATTGCTATGTCTGGTGGACCAATAACTGAAGCTATTATAAGACCGCACGGAAATATTCCCGGTTTACTTGGATTCTTTACCATGATAATTCTACTAATAATTATTGTATATTTGCAAGGTATGCGTATTGAAATTCCCATCACTCATGCTAAGTATGGTGGAATTAAAGCTAAGATCCCTCTTCAGTTTCTTTACGTATCAAACATTCCAGTAATACTTGCATCAGCTTTATTTGCAAATATAATGCTTTTCTCAAGATTTCTTCAAAGTACATTAAATCCAGATGGCACAAACTGGCTTATAAATGCTCTAGGAGTATTTAATAGTACTACAGAGGGAATTTCCTTTACACCTATTGGCGGTATTGCTTACTATGTTAATCCTCCAAGAGGATTAAGCTACATAATCGCTAATCCATCAGAAATCATTCACTCTATTATATATGTTTCAATTCTATGTATAGTATGTATACTGTTTGCAATAGCTTGGGTTGAAACTTCTGGACTAAGTGCTAGAGATCAAGCTGAACAGATCATTAAATCAGGACTGCAAATACCAGGCTTCAGATCCTCCGAATCTATTATCAAAGAAAAGCTTGATGAATATATTAAACCATTAACAGTTCTTAGTGGTTTCATAGTTGGAGCTATTGCTGCACTCGCAGACTTACTTGAAGTCATAGGTACCGGTACTGGCATTCTTCTACTTGTAAGTATACTATGGCAATACTACCAAATACTTATTCGTGAACGTATAGCTGAGACGTATCCAGCTATATCAAGATTAATAGGTGAAACATAATTCATTAGTAGCTTCCTACTGCTAAACTTATATTCTCCGAGAACTTAAATATTTGATATGCCGGGGTGGCCGAGTGGACTAAGGCGCAGGCCTGGAGATAGACTAGGAAGCCTGTGCCCTTATGGGCTCGTGGGTTCAAATCCCACCCCCGGCGTTAAAAGGAGACTTATATTTTATCTTTTTTAAACTTCTTTCAATATCTCGATTTTAATAATAAATTTACTATAAAATTATTTATAAGACTACTTTTTACAATTTACCTCATTCCTTCATCAACTCTTTTCCAGTAAGAAATAAAAGGAAATATTAGTAGTCCTACCATGTCTTAGGGTATATTCTTCTATTCATGATTACTCTTATTGTTTTCGCAACAGCTCCATAGTCCATTTCAAATATTTCTAAACTAGTCTTAAGTGCAATACCTAAAGCAATAAGCTCATTTTTTAATGTCATTAATGCTACTAAGCTCCCCTTCTTAATTGTTGAGTCAAGTCTTACAACTCCCTGAGCATAAAGATTAGCTCCATTACATATGGCATCAACAGCTGAATCCCTTACGAATATTTTAGGTATATTTTCAACAAGTTTTTCCATAGGCTGTATCACTTTTCTTAAAAAAGTTTCATCTCCACTTTCAAGCCATATATCGTAAGCATCTTTAAGTTTGTGAAGGGTTACAAGACTTGAATCTTCCTTGAATGGTCCTGAAGCTATTCTTCTTAATTCCTGCATATGCCCTCCAACTCCAAGTAGCATACCTATATGATGACATAGCATTCTTATATATGTTCCAGACTCACATTTTACATGAAAAAGGACATTTCTACCATCAACTTCCAATACTTCTAAGTTGTATATTCTTTTAATTCTTAAAACTCTTTTTACAGCAGATCTTAAAGGTGGTCTTTGATATACATCTCCTATGAAGTATGGTATTATCTCTCTTATTTTTTCTTCATCAACATGGCTATGTAGTTTTAAAATACCTATATATTCCTTATCAGCTTTAGATATCGCATATAATGCTTTAACAGCATTTTCTAATGCTACCGGTAAAACACCTGAAACTTTGGGATCAAGAGTTCCTGCATGTCCAGCTTTATTGATGGACAATATACGTTTAATCCATGCTACTACTTGATGACTTGTAGGTCCTCGTGGTTTATCAAGGTTAATAACTCCATTTTGAATATATTCCTTAATAGGTCTTTCTTCAGGTCTACATCCATATTTTACATCAGTACTTTCATCAGCTTTAATTAGGATGCCCATTTTCCATCTCCCTAGAATTAGATGCTATTATATTTTAGTAGACTTAATTGAGTAGTCTTGAATGGATGCAGCTATCTTTCGAACTTCATCATCAGATGCCCCCCTACTTATATTTATTTTCTGCTCTGTAATTGATAGATGTTTGATATTTACTCTTCTTCTTCTTACGCCTGTAAGATCCTTTGGACCTGTTATAATCACAAATTTATCATCAACTATATCGACTATGACGCATTTCCTATTTTTCTCCCTTCCTCTCGTCTTAATACATATTCTTCCAATTAAGTCTAATAACGCCATACGCATCCCCAATACATTAAACTAGCAACAATTATTGTACTAGCTTTTTCGAACTTGTTTATAATCTTTTCTAGGATATAAATAACTTTGTAAGTTTAGAATTAAATAGAAAAAAGGTATCGATACTTCCATTCAACTTCAGCTATCTGAAATTCAGTAAGTATAACTAAAAGAAGATTTAAGTAGCTAAATGAATTCAAGTATTGATAACTCTACAACTAACCTATAATTACAGATGATTACAGACTCCGCAAAAACTGCATGTATTAGGACATGGTTGAGTAGATAATGCTGACATCATTTTATCGTATTCTGCTTTTAAGAAATCAATAGAAACACCATTATCAATTGTATTAAACAAAGGGTTTTTATCAATACTAACAGTCAACATTCTTGAATAATCATAAATGTTTAACTTAAGCCTCCTAATTAATGATCGCCAACTTGTTAGATCATTAGTTACTAGCAACTCAGTTAGCATGTTTGAGAATTCATGAGTACCTAGTGATAATATGTGTTCTAAACAGCCCATAAGCCATGATCCTATGCTAATGTCTATTCCTTTACGTCTCAGAGGTTTAATATTCTGTGCTTTTTCAATATATTCTTTCTTAGTCATATAAGGAATCCACTGCATTGGTGTATATGGCTTAGGAATTAGGGGTTTTATACTTAATTTTAGCAATCCCTTAAAATTTTCTAAAATCTTATTAGAAATAATTTTAACGGCTTCCACATCTTTAATGGATTCATTTGGTAATCCTATCATAAAGTACATTTTTAAGCTTGGAACATTATTTTTTTGAAGTATTCTAGTAACATTTAATATAAGTGAGTCGGAAATGGACTTATTAATTAAGGTTCTTAGAAACTCCGATCCACTCTCAGGAGCTATTGTAATAGTCTTTTGACCTCCTTTTGATAAGAGGCTTATAATATCTTCATCTAAAACATCAACTCTAAGCGATGGTGTTGAAAAAAGTAAGCCTTTTGATAATATAAGTTCACATATCTCCTTGAATTTTGGATGGTCAGATGCCGAAGTACCAACTAAAGCGATCTTGTTGATTTTATGATTTTCAACAGCCTCATCAATTATTTTTTCAATTCTTCTAATAGATCTATAACGTGGAGGACGATATACATAGCCTGAAAGACAAAATCGACATCCACGACCACATCCTCTTGAGACCTCAAGTAGGAATGAGTTATTAAATATTGGTTTTGTCGATTTATCATATATTCTAGTTAATATTTGAATTGTTGGATAAAATGCATCATCAATATTTTCAACCCAAACTCTCTTAGTTCTATTTTCGGCTTCTGGTAAGTAAAGACCGGTTATAGATGAAAAGTCAAGAAGATCACGTCTAATATTTTTTAATGATAAAGCTTTCTCAATAAATTTAGGGGCTAGTATCTCAGCTTCACCTATGAAGAAGATATCTATAAAATTTGATAGAGGAAATGGATTTTCCATTACACATGGTCCTCCGGCAATGATAATTGGATGACTGGCACTCCGTTTTCTCCTATCTATTGGTATCTTTGAGTTACTTAAGATTTTAAACATGTTTATATAGTCAAGCTCAAACTGTAAAGTAAATGCTACAATGTCAAACTTAGATAGTGGTAATTGAGACTCAAGGGAGAAATTATTCTCTAGGAAAAATCTTTCACATGCTACATTTTCATAGTTGTTAAAAATGTTGTAAATATAATGTAATGCTAAACATGACATTCCAACTCTATACTGATTCGGATAACATAAAGCTATCTTCAAATCGACCTTTCCAATATTTTTCTTTACTACATTATCCTCCTTTACCACTTTCATAGAATAATCACATTATTTAATGAGCTTACATAAGATACATCACTCGTAAACTTAAGCTTTATCGGACTTCCTTCTTATCTATGATGAAATCACGCCTAAAGTTATTAAATAGGAAATCTATTTTAATTTGCTTACATATTTTCATTTATCAAGGGGGATACAGTCAAGTTGACATGTGATAAATTCATAGAATCCAAGGCTTAACTTATCTATCGAAAGCCATTTCAGATATTAATCTTTTAATTTGTCAAAGCAATAAATCCATTGTGATGCATTGTATAACTACAATGCATTAAAAGCTTTGTAGTTTAATTCTTTAGTTTTGCCTTTCTCCTAGTTTTAGTTGTTCACTCTTGATTTAGGTTTATTGTATATTGTTAGTCATTATATTCCTAGCTATTAGTCTTCCTCATATATTTAAATGTTGAAATGCCTCTTAACACTCTATCTTTCACATAACTCGTAATTTACTTCATTTCCTAGAATTTTAAGAGCTATGGCTGATCTACATCTCTTAGGAGGACTGTATCTACTCTAGCGTTTCTTCAGGCTTAATGATGGGCTTTACACTAATTCTCCTAAGTGAAGTATAAGAGTTAGATGAATTATATACTTCACTCATACATGTCCTAACAGTAACTTATGTCTTGAGGCTCCATTACTAGACCGGTGGAGTTTCTGAGTTATATATGTCATCGTCGTCTCGTCCATTACCAAATCTTCTTGTTTAGCATCTATTGTGAAGTTATTTTAATGTAGTCTTCCTATATATTCTCTTATCGTTAATTTGTGGATGCTGTTGAATTGAGATGTAGCTATGACCATCTTGCTAGGCTTATACGTTTCCAATCCGTGAGTAAAGGCTTAAATAACCTATTCGAAACCCATTAAACTCTACTGTATTGAAGTAGTATTTTGGTAGTAAATAGCACATCATCCATAATCCTAATATTCACAAAATATAATAAACTCCATAAAGACCTTTAATATAAATACTTAAATCGGAAATGATTCTGTATAAATGCCTCCAGCTTATTTATCGAGGTGGTTTCAAAATATTTAAGTTTATCATATTCCATATTTCATATGTATTATTATGCTTGAATGTTATGATTGCTGGAACATTATGGCTATTCTTCATATCTTATTATTGCTCTTCTGAATGTTAAGCCATGAGTTGAATCCCTCTACGGCTGACCTCATCACTTTGTATTCCTCCTCATCATATGGTATTTGCCCCTCCCATTCCTAGGGTTTACAGGTATGTTGCCTTAACCATCCCTCTCCAGCCTATCCCTTACCTCATGTATCGTATGCTGAATCCCCATAAAACTCTTCAGGCTTACTTTCATCTTATCGTTAGGTTGAACATCTTAGAGTCGTGGATGTTTCCTGGGCTAATAGCTACGGCTATGGGCTTCAACCCCTCATCAACTATTACGTGTATCTTCGTCCCCTTCCTATGTTGAATCCATCATATCCTACTTCTTCACCCCCCTTTAGCCTCTACTGTTGTACTATCTATTGCTACACGTTTACCTCATGGATGTTAGGAACTCAATTATCCTATCCCATACTCCAGCCTCCTGAAGTCTTCTAAGCAATCTCCGCAGTTACTATGATCCATATTTTCTAGGCATTTCACGCATCTAAAGCCAGTAGTAAAAACATACAATATGCCGTTAATCAACGATCTATCATCGCTTAAAGCCTTCCAACCCCTCCTAGGCTTAGGTGGGAGGAAGGATGAAATGATGCCCCACTCCTCATCACTCAACTCACGAAACCCCATAACAAAATAAGCAACAGAAAATTAAATATTTTGAAACCACCTCATGTATAAATTTACGAGATTCGAAATTAAGCCACAAGCTATATAGATTTAAACCGTCATTTTCAGTTTTTCTTTACTTTGATATTGTTATGTTAATTTGTATAGGTTTCTTGTGTATAGAAGTTGCTAAATTTTAATCTACTTCTTACTTAGCAACAATGCTTAGTCTGAAGTTTAAATCTGAAGTACATCAAAAATAATCAAATTGTCTCAGCTTGAAGTTCATGTAATTTAATAACTTTACTCTTTTGAATTTCAACTCTTCTAAGAGGATATATTTTACGTGCTTCATTAGTTATTTCTGAGGCTATTTTTCCTAAAATCATTTGTTGAACAAATTCATCTACATTACATTGTTGAGATTTCTGATTAATGATATCCATCATAATTTTTCTTATAGCCCTTTTCTGTGATGTTTGACAACGATGCGCAGTTACAGCCATGCAGGTAACTCTTAACTTCCAGTTATCTTTTGTTTCAACTGAAGCTATTCCACGTATAAGACTTACACCTCTTCGAATTAGATGCCTTACATAATCTCTTGTAAGCTCATGGCCATAAAATACAGTATAAGCCTTAATATCATCAACTTTAATGATCCTAAACTTTAATTTTATATGTATCTGTGAAATGTCATTAGTGATATTATATAATGTTGTTTCAACTGTTCTACCAACTATGTTTGCTTTTTCATTTGCAATTATTTTGCCTATTTCAGCAAGGCCGAAATATGGCGGGGCAAGTACTGTGTACTGTATCTTATCTGCTTTCCTTTTAGTTGCCACTTAATTACACCTTTAATATCTTCGATAAAGCTTACTTATATACTTTAATAATAACATTTAGAATGTGACAACTTAGAAACTAGTATAATCAGCATTGATGTTTAAGAGTTCAGATTATTAATTGCAGCTTTTAACTTTTCAATAGACGATATACATTGTAAAAGGTCATCAATAGCATAAAATAAGCTACCAAGCTTTTTCCATGATTTAATTTTGAATAGCAAGATTCTATTCTTGATTATTGATTGTAAATCTATATATGAGGGAAGATTAGTATTATCAGGCTGAATTGAATTAAATACTAGCTCAGCTATTTCAGTATTTGAGTATATGATTTTAAGGATAGCTTTTACAGGGCTATGAATCATGGCTTCTATCACTTAACTGTTTCTCAATAACTTCATCTAGTATCTGAAGAAAGCATTCTTCAGTACCTATTGGTATAAATGCGCCAGCAGCTACGTCATGTCCACCTCCTTTCCCACCTACTTTCTCCGCTGCTTCGCGTATAGCTAATCCTATATTTACTTTAATCATTTGAGAAGGGGAACGAGCAGATACCTTTATCTGGCCATCGCTATTAGCAAAGGCTATTATAACTTTGTTTTGGGAGAATAGGTAGGAATTCATAGTGACTGATACTATTGTCCCAATCATAGAGTCTTCTATAAATGATCCGCCATGAAAGCTTTGAATGTACTTACCCTTTTTGATTCTCTCAGGATTTTCAAACAACCATGCTATATAGTTTGATATTTTTTTACGATACTCAGTTATTAATCGATTTGCTTCCTCTATTGCTTTATCATACCTCATACATACTGCAATTCCAAGACCGCCCTTACCCATTCTGCCACAAGCATTTAGTAATGATGAAAACTCACGAATATCTCTTAAAGGGGAGGAATAGGGCTCATTATTTACAATATATGTATAGCCTATAATTGATTCTGCTTCTTTAGGCTCCATTCCCTTACTTATCATGTACTTTATAAGGTTTGATGTTAGGTTTGATTTTTCAGCATCATCAAGATCACTAAGTGTTTTCCATTTCCCATCAGGTTTCTTAGGTTCGATGCCTATGTTCTTAAGGAACTTATAACATGCCCCTTCATCACCACTAAGGCCAGGTATAAAGGGATCCGTTGTATACTCTAATGATTTAATTAGTGGACGAGTTTCAGCTCCAAAAAGTCTTAAACCTAACTTACATTTTATCAATCCAGCATCTTCTGCTTTTTGAACAATTATGCTATTCATGCCGGTTAAACTTCGCATTTCACCTCTATCTTGCCTATCTCCTATAGCTCCAACAATAGCAAGTATTGATAGATTTAGGCTACTTTCGGGAATTATTTTTTCAGCAACTAGGAAAGATAATCCAGCACTACTTATTTCATAAGAGCCGTTTAGATTAAATAGATGAGGATTTAACTCAATCAATTTTTCATTTTCTCTAGAGGTTCCTGATACTTCATGATGGTCAATGATTATGACATCATTTCCCGAAACCGCATTTCTAATCATTTCCCTATAACCACTTCCAAAATCAAGAAATACTAAAACATCAGATTTAGAAGGAAACATATCTAGTATACTTTTCTCGTTAAGCTGCATTATAATTCTTGCATGAAACCTGGCTTTAAAGTAGGTTAGTATAGAGATAAGGATACTAGCTGAGGATATTCCATCAGCATCATGATGTGCTAAAACTTTAAAATTCTTACCCTCATTTATGAAATCCATTATAGCTCCAGCTGTTTGATCCACTTTTTTAAAAAACAGATTTCTGTTAGAATTCATACTATTCACAATTTAATTATTGAATTAAGATTTATATTCATTCATTTTCCAGTTACTTAAATTCTCTTAAAAGAAGCTATTTAGGGGTAAATAGAGCTGCCGAATACTTCCAATCAGTAGGTAATATGCCCTCACGTTTATAATATTTTGCAAGTCTATGTATTCTAGATTCCAGTAGCATTAATCCTCTTTTAGAAAACATATCTTTAGGATGGGCCTCTAAATGGGCACGTATTTTTTGAGCACGTTGTATCATATTCTGAAGATCCTCGGGAATTGTAGTTGAAAGTCCTCTTTCCTTCAATATATGCACTATGCTTTTACCAGTAATCTCTTTAACTGATGGAATACCATACTGATCCCTCAATTTTATTCCAATCATAGATGGACCTAAACCCTTACGCGCTAACTCAATTACTAATCCCTCAATCTCGCTTGGTGAGTATTTAACCCACTTATCAGCTTCTGTTTTAACTGGTCTGGTACTATGCGATTTTCCCTTCTCTTTACTTTTTCTCAAAGAGATTCACCTTAATTGCAGTAATTTATGTTAATACATTAATAAACTTTTCCTATCCTAAAGAATAGATGTGCCCAATATTATTTAGCTATTCATCAAGTTCAAAGCTGTACTTAAGAGTATCTAAGAAAGATTTATGAGTTGTTGGGCCCGCTCCCTAAAAGATTATTAAACCATATACAAAATTTTGTAATAGACTTAGCTCTATGTGAATACATGCACTTTTCTTTTAAAGTCATTTCAGCAAATGTTTTTTGCGTAGAGTCTTTAGGTTTAAATATGGGATCAAAACCAAATCCATGAGTTCCTCTAGCGTAATTTGTAATTTCTCCATAAACTATACCAATAAATACCTTAGATATGTTCCCATCGTAAAAAGCCACAGCCGACTTAAAGTAAGCTTTTCTATCCATTACGTCTTTCATGAGTTTTAAAATTCCAAGACAGCCAATTGTTTTATAAACATACGATGAATATGGTCCTGGAAATCCATTAAAAACCTTAATGTAAAGCCCAGAGTCTTCAACAACTAATGGTTTTCTTAGCTTTTTCCAAATAATTTTAGCACTAAAATATGCAATTTTGGCTAAACTATCGGATTGAATTTCAGTTTTTTCAATAAAAACTGGCTTAAATTCAATATCATATTTATTTGCAATCTCATTTGCTTCACTAATTTTATCTAAATTTTTGGTTACAAAAAATAGTTGCTTCTTAGAGTTGCTGATGTTTAATCACCCTTCTTCTAATATATCGGCCTCTACTTCTTATTTCACTTACTTTTAATAATACTGATTTACCAATACTCTCACCGGAAATATTACAATATCCTTCGATTATATGCTTGAAACATTCTTTAGCTATGTTGTAATGCGTACTTTCTAAAGCCCGCATCATTAAGTGCAAGTCAACACCTCTGGCCTCAATATCATATGTAAACTCTCCTAGTCCAAAATCTATTAAGAATATATGTCCTGATTCATGTAAAATCATATTAGATGTTGTCAAATCACCATGTACAATTCCATTTTCATGAAGTAAAGCTATCAACTCACCTATTTTTAAGCATATTTCCTTCTGTGCTGAGCCACTAAGACTTGGAAAAAGTTCTTTTAGTCTTTGCCCCTTAACATACTCCATTATAATTGTAAAATCATCGATATTTACATAATATACTACAGGTGTTGGGACTCCAATAGATCTCGCAGCTGTTAATAGTTTTGCTTCACGCACTGTCCTGGAAGTTCTTATAGATAGATCTAATTTTAAATCTCTATATTTCTTGGGTACTCTAACTTTTTTGATAGCTTCAACGTTGAACCACTTAATGATATATAAGTGAGCCTCAGCTCCTATTCCTAATAATTTTTCAGAGTTTATTGTCTCCAAGGTATATCTACCTCATCGAGACGCCATTTAGGTTTGATTGTTGACTTTTCAATTGGAATGGTTATACCATGTTTATATGCTAATATTCCTGTCCATGCTATCATAGCTCCATTATCTCCAGCATATTCTGGTGGAACAACATAAAATTTAGTTTTACGTTCTTCACAAACTGATCGCAACATTGATTGAAGAAGTCTACTCCTAGCATTACCTCCAGTAAGTAGAACCTCCTTCTTTCCCGTGAGAGCTAATGCACGTTCAGCGACCTCAATAAGCATTGCTGATGCTGTTACATAAAAGCTATAAGCAACATCTCTCCAGTGAAAACCCTCCTGGATTTTTTTAAGAGCAGCAGTTAGAAGACCACTATAACTTATATCCTGCCCTTTAACGATATAGGGAAGCTCTATAAATTTCCCTCCTTCAATCGATATACGATCAAGAGGATGAAGATCATTGGGTTTAGGATGTGGAAAATTAAGATTTCTCGAAAACACATCTATACAATTTCCATAAGCTATGTCTAATGTCTCACCGAAAATCCTGTATCTACCAGCATCAAAAGCGCTAATTATAGTATTACCTCCGGAAACATAAATTACAAGTGGATCATAACATTTAGATATTAAACGACCAATTTCTATGTGAGCAACACAGTGATTTACTGGTATATATGGTTTTTTAAGCATTAATGCAATAGCTCTAGCAATAGTTGCTCCGGCTCTTAAACATGGACCTAATCCAGGTCCTTGTGAAAAAGCAACAGCACTAATATCATCTATTTTAATTCCCGCTTTCTTTAAAGCCAAAACTATTATTTTATGTGCTACAGCACTATGATGACGTGATGCCTCTCTTGGATGTATCCCTCCCTCTTTCGGTATGTATATTGAGTTCTCATTAGCTAAGATTCTACCATCATCTAAAGCAATACCACAGCCAAATGTGTGTGCTGTAGACTCGATGCCAAGAACAATACATCTTTGAGAAGTCATTTCTACATACCTTAATTATAGAAATTCAGTATAACTACACTTACCACAAGCAAAACGTTTCACTGGAGTTTCATGTCTAGCCATGATTGCTCCACAACGCGGGCATACTTTATTTTTTAGTTTAACAATATTCTTTAAGTAATCTACGTTGTATCTTTTATGTGCAGTAGCCATTCAATATTTCACCTTTTAAGATTTGACTCCCTTAGGAGTTTTCTTTTTAGTAATTTCTTCAATATACTTTTTACGATCATCAGGTTTAAGGTTTCTTATTTTAATATAAGCTGGCACTATTTCTGTAGCATCATTAGCATCATATATATGTACAACTCCTTTCGAAATACCGCATCCAGATCTAGTATATATACTATAAACATATACTTGCTCTAGCGGCACTTTGAAATTTGATGAGAAGTATTCCCTTATAGAGTATCTCGATGGAGTACCTGCATTCTTATGATATACTGTAAACTCTATTTCTTTTCTTCTTAATAATGGATTAACGCGTTCACTTATTATTTGACAGCTAAATGCTGACATATAGAGTCACTTTTAGCAAGGTTAAATACTTTAAATTTAAAAATTTAACGATGAGGTGGTTTCAAAATATTTAATTTTTCTGTTGTTTATTTTGGACGTGGCAACTTAAGTTCACCTCTTAGGTGGTTGTAGTATAGTATGAATAGTTTATTAGTAGGTTCCAGCATAGTGTTGATCTCCTGATCTTCTCATTTTGTTGGTGGGTTTGATGTTGTTGAGAATGTTTTGCTCTCTTGAATGATGAGTATACGATTCTATTAGGCTTCTATCTGAAGGCTTTGTATTGTATGTTAATTCTAACTCTTCTAGTGTATGTTAAGCCATAAACATTATCAACGATGAACGCTGGTCTCCAATACAGTAGTTTAAACATCTATGAATTGTTTAGTAGTAAGAATATTTTGATGATAAACCCTCATAGACCTCATTCCTATCAACATCCAGCATAAACCCAATACTCCAAACCATCCTTAACGCACGTCTCATCAAGTGCTATAACTCTTCTAGGTATTCTGGATGGATTAACACTAATCCTCTTACTAAACTTCCTAACTCACTTCCAACAGCTGTTTATAGACCCTATGAACCTCAGATAATGCTCTACCTCCTAAGACTTGAAAGCTGAACATAGAATGCTAAAGAATCTTAAGCTCCAACAGAACCTTATTCCTCTCAAAAACTAAACCCTCAACCAGAAACCTAATACTCAACATGAAATAA
>Ga0272445_1000628_pt1 | contig 31819 bp, 28 predicted proteins | sample YNPCB0031_FD_194404 | JGI IMG/M metagenome (GOLD analysis project Ga0272445, IMG submission 194404) | Hot spring sediment microbial communities from Yellowstone National Park, WY, United States - YNP-CB-003-1 | ecosystem: Environmental > Aquatic > Thermal springs > Hot (42-90C) > Sediment... | reverse complement strand
AATTTTAAAACCCCTCAATGCGAGGATGACAAGAATAAGGAAAGGAAGGGCTTATGAGAACGGAGTTGTTGAGAGGAGCCACAGGATAGATGATGAAGAATTCTACGCAGTTCACCTTGACAAAATTCTTTCAGAAGAAGATTTCCTGAATAATGCTTTAAGATGGACTTATATTTATAACATTGAAAGACAACACTTCGGAAGGTATATGGATGGAAAAACACCCTTTGAAAAACTGAAATCCCTCATCCCGAATATAAAAGAAGAAATCGCCCTCTTCCCACCATTCATACTTGATAAAATAATTCCCATTTATCAACATATCCCTTTCGCCAAAAAAGATAAAAAAATAAAAATGGGGAGACACTCACAAAGTGGTAATAATCTATATGTACAGTACAAATTTTGCTACGAAATTTTTACAAATTCATGCCAATTCTATAATTCGGATAGGAATAAAGCCCCTCTGCGGAATTTTATCCGCCTTTCTTTCCAGGTTATTTCATTGAGGGGATTTTAATCCCCATAAACTATAATTTTTAAGAAATTGAAAAAATTTTTACCATGGTGGATATGGGTCACCAGTGTAAAGACCTGTATTTTTTACATCGTGCTTAAATTTTGGCCAGGGAAGGAGATTTGGAGGAGGGACAGGAGAACTGGTTAAAACCGCATATATGTCTTCACCTGCTCCAAAAACAATTTCAAGCTCTCCGTCGTTATTTATGTCAGCAATAGAGGGATGAGGTGCTCCAGTTTCTATGCTATATGACCAAACTAAAGAACCATCCTCTCCGTTAACCGCATAGAGTCTCATGTGGACCCACGGACTTACAATAATCTCAAGTTTTCCATCATTGTCTATGTCAGCAATAGATGAGGTTTCCTTTTTTTCGGAGGAACCTCCAAGGTTATAGAACCACAATTCTGAACCATTTTCTCCGTTTAAAGCGCGGATATTATAATAAGGATTATCACAGCCAATAACAACCTCAAGTTTTCCATCATTGTCTATATCTGCTATTGCCGGGGAGGAACCTCCTTCATTTCCTGTGTCATACGACCATAATACTGAGCCATCTTCTCCATTTAGGGCATAGATTTTATGGTCACAGGAGCCAATGACGATTTCGGGTTTTCCATCCTTGTCTATATCTCCAATTGCTGGGGAGGAGGTCACATCGCCTCCTGTTTTATATGACCACAGAATTGAACCATTTTCACCATTCAGGGCGTAGATTTTATCATCATTAGAGCCAATGACAACCTCAAGCTTTCCATCGTTATCTATATCTGCTATTGCCGGGGAGGAAAGTATTTTATCCCCTGTTTTATACGACCATAATACTGAGCCATCTTCTCCATTTAGGGCATAGATTTTATGGTCACAGGAGCCAATGACGATTTCGGGTTTTCCATCCTTGTCTATATCTCCAATTGCTGGGGAGGAGGTCACATCGCCTCCTGTTTTATATGACCACAGAATTGAACCATTTTCACCATTCAGGGCGTAGATTTTATCATCATTAGAGCCAATGACAACCTCAAGCTTTCCATCGTTATCTATATCTGCTATTGCCGGGGAGGAAAGTATTTTATCCCCTGTTTTATACGACCATAATACCGAGCCATCTTCTCCATTTAGGGCATAGATTTTATGGTCACAGGAGCCAATGACGATTTCAGGCTTTCCATCCTTGTCTATATCTCCAATGGAGGGAGATCCGATAACTGCATCTCCTGTTTTATATAGCCAGAGAAGGGGGGCATCCACTATAGTCCATCCATACCATGCAGGGTAATCATTATTTCCTTCTAAATCAAATGCCCATACCTCAAACATATACCAACCGCCTTTGAGATTTGTGTATGTCTTCGGTGATTCGCAGGGTTCAGGTTCACTAAAACTTTCCTCTACCTCACCTCCCGTCAGGTGGCATTGAAAAGTGCAAGGAGGTTTATCACATATAAACTCAAATGTTGCAGTGGTTGAAGTAGTTACCCTTTCTGGATATGAAATGAGTATTGCCCTGGGAGGAACGGGACCAATCTTCCAGGTATATGAAGCTGGTGTATCATCAACATTTCCTGCAGAATCAATCGCCCTCACAGAAAATGTATGCTCACCTTCTAAAAGTCCTGTGTATGTCTTTGGAGATGTGCAATCTTCCCATTTACCCAAATCCATTTTACACTGGTATCTGCAGGATGCCTCATTACAAAAAAATTCAAATGTCGCAGATGTGGATTCTGTAAGGCTCTTTGGATGAGAAGTTATCTTCGTTTCTGGTGGGGTTTTATCTCCTTCACCGCCACAGAGATAAAATGTTTTAACCTTTATATCAGGTTCAATAACCTTTGGTGAGAGGTCTATTTTTGACATGGAAGAAACCCTTTTCCCACTCACACTTTCAACCTTTATTTCCTTTCCAAAATCTGAACTTTCCTCAAGGTGAATTTCCCTGCCAAAATATGGTATTTTATCAATTGAAATATGAAGAAGGGAGATGTCAGAGAATTCCTCAGAAACACTGGGCCAGATATTTCCCACGCTTCCAACAATTGCAATCCCTTCAGGGGTTAATATTCCATTGTAAATTTCCCATTCATCGTCTTTCCTTATAATTGCCCTTGTCCATTTTATGTTCATCTCTTTATCCAGTTTCATTATGAAAAGGTATTCATTTGGAGGAGACATTTCTATATATTCGTCCATTTTCCCGATCACAAAATATCCGTCTAAATCCTCCAATATATCTTGAGGATAAAATCCATATTCGCTTTTAAACCCCTTTACTATTTCCATTTTCCCTTCCATATCCCACTGAATAAAAAAGATGAGGTTCTCCTGTTTTGAATCTCCATGAGCATATCCTGTTCCAACGAACTTATTTTTGATTTGAAGGACATCCTTCAAATGGCTTCGGTAGGGTGGAAATCTATACCATTTGTTCCACAACTCATTTCCATCTTCATCCAATACCACAAGAAACAACCCATCTTCTTCATATTCTCCTATTGCCATAATTTTCCCATTACCTATGGAAAATACATAATTTCCTGTGTCCTCCTTTTCCCCTTCATAATTCCACTGCCATAAAATATCTCCGTCTTCATTAACCTTAAAAATCACCACGTCGGGAGGAATTTCGCCTCCTCCGTCCATCTGGTTTGTGATTCCAGTAAGAACATATCCTCCATTTATTCTTTTTAAACCACCATATACTTCATTCTCCGTCCCGTCTCCATACCCCTTAGCCCATATAACCTTTCCATCTTCAGAAACCTTCATCATAAAGATATCCATTAAACGCTCAAGATTTCCCCATGTCCCACTTACCATATACCCATTTTCCATTTTCTCCATGTTTGTCACCGCTGAGATTATCCCCATTTCATAAGCCTTTCCCCATATCACATTTCCGTTCCTGTCTGTTTTTAATATAAAAGCATGGCTTGAATGGAAGGGCTCTTCATCAATTTTGACGGGCTCAAATCCAAGGCTTCCCCCGATTAAATATCCGTCATCTTCCCGCAATATACGAATCCCTACATCTATATACTTCCCACCATAAATCTTTTCCCAGCAGGGCGATGGTAAAGGTTTAGAGCCACAGGAAAGAGAAAGATATACACATAAAAGCAAAAACGAAATTTTAATGGTCGGGCGCATTGTAATCCTCCCTTGTGGCAGGTCCTCTTGGAGATTCTGTATCGCAGAACCACTTACATGTGTCTCCCCAGAAACCTTTAAATGAGTATAAGGTGTTCATAGCAGGACTGTCAACATACCTATCAATATTTCCCTCCGGAAGACGATCGTAGATAGGCACCAATGGAACTTCCTTTGCTGTTTTGCATGCACATGCGTTATCCGCACAATGCGGAAGGACATCACTCCCTTCTCCAACTCTCCAATATATCCCATGTTTACAAAACTCTATATATCCTTCTAACTGCTGGGGAGAAGAAGAATTATAATATTGAAGTTCTGATATTGGGTAACACTCTCCGCCTTTTGGGCAGTTTGAAGCTGCACAATCGGTTTCTGGATTTTCTTGTAAAATAGAGCAGTAGCCATGATGATAAAAAGCAACTTTTTGAATATATCCACCTTTAACAAACACATTTATATGCTCCCAATCTCCATCATGGTCATCATCTTTATCAAAAAATACCCAATATGCCATCTTGTATTCCTCGCCTCCAATTGGTAATACATGGCTTGACACTCTGAAAGGTTCTTCATGGTCCGGCGTGGGTCCGCTTCTTGGATTTTGTGAACGGATGAAATAATTATCAGCATTTCTCGTTGTAGCAAAAGTATAAAAGATAGATAAAGCCTCATTCCAATTCTCCTCGGTCTTACAATTAGCACAATAATAGGGATTACTTACCACTTCATTATCAAACCACCACCTTACTCTTTCCCGCAATTGGTCTGAGATCTCTATCCAGAAATCCCTCGGAGATGTTGGATGCCACAATTCACATTTTCCATCGCAACTTGTTTGGAGGTATCCCAGCCAAAACCGAGGTCTGTGAACATATATTAGATGGTCCTCTGCATAATCACTTAACCCATCAGCATCTTTGTCAGGAGAAGTGGCATAAGGAACTACAATTACTACATTATTTGTAAGATGCACATAATGGAGTGAATTCACACGGATATAATTATAGGTATTAGGATTTATAACCCGATAGAAATAATTCCCTTCATCCAAAGAAACCTTAAAAGCTCCTTGGTCATCTGTTGTTGCAGTTGCTAAGGCAACAAATGTAAGGCGATAAGTCCATGTCATCCCTGCTTCCGAAGAATATAATCCGAGAGGGAACAAGCAAATAAGAAATTTCCTTGTTAAAAGGAAAAGAATAATGGGCCATCCAAGCTTGCATTGCTCCAAAGTTAGAACCCATTTTATAGTTCCAAATTCCACTGTTACACCTTTTAAAGGTTCCCCATCCTCATCCTTAAGGTATCCATATATTGTATATGGATTGAAATTCTCCATCCCTTCCTCCGGAGGATCAAGTTCTTGAGGGATTCCCAACTTCTCATAAATCCATTTATTCCCATTCGCACATTTCTTATTCATTATTTCTTTTGTATATTCTAACGATGATACCGTACTCTTATATTCCTCTACCTTTTCCTTTAAATAGCAACGACACAAGGGGGTAATTCCACCACATACTTCATTCTCTTTCTCTTCAATTTCATTTATCTTCTCCCATATTTCTCCTATCTTCTCCTCCGCTTCTTTCAGTTTTTCAAACGCTTCTTTTAACTTCTCACCCGCCTTTTTATACCCCTTTTTATTGCATATCTCTATATCCCTTTTTATCTCCTCTTTTGCTGACCCTATCAATTCACCAATTTTATAGAGAATTTCTGTAATATTGATGTCCATTTTTATATTTATTCCCACAAGTAAATCTTTTACTTCATTTAATGTTCTTTTTATTCTCAAAACACTTTCTCTCATCTCCTCGTCAGGTGGTAAATAAGCGATGGCTTCATCCAATTTTTTCATTATCCCCGTTTCCATCTTCCTATTTTTCTTTACACCGCCCTCTATTTTTACAAGAATTTCATTCCTCTTTTCCTCTATCTCTACGATTTTCTTATTTATAAAATCTGAAAGGGCATCATAGGCAGATGCTAACCTGTGTGAGCTCATAAGAGTATGCTGAATGAAGAAATTCAGCATCAGGAATCAATGAACAATCAGTATTCTGAGCAATGGAAGGCAAAACCTCTGAGAGGAAAGAAAGGTTCTGGGTTGAGTAAATCACTTCTTTCGCAAGCTCACTCAAACCCCATGGATCGGTAATTCCAGATACAAAAGAAAATGCCTCAAGTCTTAAAAAAGAGGGAATGTTTTCGTTAAGTAATATCTCTCTTGCAAATAGATATCCGTTTTCAAGAACCCAAATTATCACATCACCCAATTCATTTCTTAAGGCTATGTCAGATAAAGACCAGAATGCCCATAAACGGGTATATAATGGCATGTCCTCAGCTGTGGCTATTTCTTGAAGTCTTGAAATATCCGCCACGTCCCCAGCCTCACTTATTCCCCTTAAAATCTCTGGCAGATATTCGCCTTCCCCAAGCAAATCAATAGCATCTTTACCTTCACATTTCCCCTTCAAGAAAGATATTGCCAAAAATGACTCTCCCCTTAACAATGGATCCACGCTCATCTCACAAATCGCCTCTATCAACGCATTCCTTGTTCCTTCCTCTATTTCATCCACTTTTCTATGTGTAAAAATATCTATCAGACACCTCAGCCCCCTCAATTTCTTCTCACGAGGAGCGGAAGAATAGAATAATTGAATAAATCTGTAGAATGGTATACCTGATGTACCTAAAAATGGGAATAACCCATAAACCTTTCCACCAGAGTAAGAATCCTCAAATAAGAGGTTAAAAAGAAGATTACCAATGAAGATAAAAGATTCACCAGCAATATGCCTCCTCATCATTGTTTCAAACTCTGGATGTTCTATGGAAGATAAAATATCACTTATTAGAATTCCTGCATATTCATTCTCCTCCCTCACAAGCGAGAACATCGCTTTTTCTTGAATGTAATCCCCATCATATTGAAATAAAGCCTCTCTTAATAAAGAAACAAATTCAGAAGAATTGAGATATGAAATCCTTTCCTCATTCAGATACTGCGGAAATTCAAAAAGGTATGCACCTGCAAATACCCTTTCTCTCAATGTCCTTGATGGGTCCTTTAACACATCATAAAGAAAGCCATTGTAAAAGACCATATTCTCAACAAGGCAATCCCTGTTCATCAACTCTTCAATCCCGTTCTTTGACGAAACAACCCTTGCGAAACACTCCTCAAACTGCGCCCTTCCAAAAGGAAGAAGGGCTCTTTTTATATGAATTTTACTAACACGATAGGGAAAGCATACAGAACCTACACACACCACTTCTTCCCTCTTTCCTCCCTCGGCTACATAAATATATCCATCATATTGAGCAAGGCTGGGTGAATTTGCTTCCAGATAAGGTTCGCTCTCATACTCCTTAACCCATACCCTGTTAGATGGGTTATACCTTTTTACAACTACCCTCAGATTGTCATATCTCTGAAGAAATGCAGCGAATACATCGCCATTAGGAGAAAATAATACCGATTTCGTAGGACTTGAAACCTCAACGGAAAATATCCCTTCATCGTTTATCTTATCATCAATCTCAACCCACTTTGTTCCATCCCATATATCCATATAAACGCTCCATGGCCAATAAATATCCTCCACATAAAGCACACCAGGAGATTTATCAGGAGTCAAAAATAGAGCTCCACTCCGAGAAGTTCTCACCCACTTCCTACTTATAGTTCCTCCTAACACAATCCCAGCTGGTGTAGAATCGGGAAGAATCTCCCATTTAAAACCATCAAACTTCTCAACAAAAAGACAATCTCCGTGACCTTCTACAAGTGAATTCCACATAAGGTAAAGGTTTGAACCATCTGATAAAATCCCTATCCGGTTAGGAGAAAAACCCCCGTAGCAACTACCTCCTGAATAGGGGTATAGTCTTGAGCATATATTCTCAGCCCTCAACTCTTTCCATACACCATTTTCATACATGTAAACATAAAGATGTTTATAATACCCAACTACACCCCAGTATGCCACAACCGGATTTCCATTATGAACCGTTAAAGAAAAAAACGAGGGATGATATTCACTATTGCTGAACTTACTTAAATGCCCTATCTGAACCCAATCATTCCCCTCAAACTTAAAAACCCTTATAGCACCCCTCCACCATGTGACATTATCCCATACTGCAAGGTAAATACCAGTTTCATCAATATATAGGTCTCCATAATATCCATCTTTTATAATAGAGCCCAAATCCTCCCACAAACCATTTCTCAGGCATTTCACTTTTATACCCCCATAATATGTAAGTGGATAACTACTTTCGCAACAATGGCGATAACCAACGCATACCTCACCATTCAATGGATTAACTGCAATAGATGGATCCGATGCTCCTCCTATTACTGCCCCATCTACTTGTACCGTTTTCCCGCTTATAACCCCTCTCTCCTCAAAATCCAATGCACTTGAAATTTTTGGTGAAAGCATTATGATAAAAAACAAAACCCACCACTTACCTCTCTCTCCATCCCTTCTGTCTTCTTCACTTCTACCTTCATACTTTACCCCCTTCAATTTTATGTTCTTATTATAACCTATCAGAAATCAACTGTCAAGCAAAATTTTGCTACGAAATTTTTACAAATTCATGCCAATTCTATAATTCGGATAGGAATAAAGCCCCTCTGCGGAATTTTATCCGCCTTTCTTTCCAGGTTATTTCATTGAGAGGATTTTATAACCAAATCTTTGAATTTTTTTCCGTATTCCTCATTTAAGAATTTCTTCCATTCTTCATAACCTTTAAGATAGACGTTGAAAAATGCGAGTATGAATGCCTTCTCATAATTTCTTTGTTTTTCAGGAAGCATAAATTCCTTTGAATATCCCAGAGCAAAATTTATATCTCCGTTTTCAATATAATTCTCATAAAGGTTTTCACACTGTGAGATGTCTCCAATTGTATTAAGAAAGTTATAAAAAGAGTTTTCTGCCTCTTCTGTTGCCAGCGCTTTCATGACGCTGCTGAAAATCGTGAAGGCAAGTGGTTCGGAAATATCAAGGTCAAGTGAACCGAGATGGGTGCCATTCTTCAGAAGTATCATAAACTTTGGAGCCTCAGCATACTCGTATATTCTTTCTATGTTGGTGTCAAATTTTACAAACATATCTTTATCTCCCCCTATAATCAAAAGAGGAAGATTTTTGCCCTCAAAGACATCTTTTTTAAGGAAACAGGCAAAAGGTGATATTGGAGCAACTGCTTTTATTCTTTCATCCTTTAAACCCTCATAAAATCCAGCAAGAATTGATGTTAGACCCCCGAGGGAATGCCCTGTCACACCTATTTTTTCACTGGAAATCATATTATAAAGTATATCTCCCTCTTTTGTGGAGAGCTCCAGCGCCTTCGTTATTAAAAAACTCACATCCCCTGGTTGATTCATAACATCAGCAGGATTCATACTTGTAAATTTTTTAAATGAAGATAGAGGGAAATCAGGAGAGAAGACCACATATCCATGGCTTGCAAGGTGTTTACACAGAAAAGTTGATTGAGTTCTGAAGGACATTGCTCCGTGGGCAAAAATTATCAACGGATAAGGTCCTTCTTTCGTATAAGGATTTCCATTCCTTACAGGTTCGGATGGAGTCCCATCTGTAGATGGATACCATATCTCTGTGACGAGGGTTCTTGAACTTTCTTCAGGAAAACTTCCAGCCGATGGGGTTTTTCTTGATGTGTCATAAAATGTCCTCGTTACAACTCCCACACCGAATTTTCCGCTTTCAAAAGGTGTTAAATCCAGTTTTTCCTCTCCACAGGAAAGAATGAAAAGGATTAAAAACCATGCTTTGTTTTTAAAATTCATAATTTCTCTCCCTTTTTTGAAAACCCGCTCCTGTCTCAGCCTTTAATTTTATCGCCCTGACAGTGACAAGAACCGCTGATGTAAGGGCTGCTGTTGCGAGAACTGGTCTGTTTTTTGTGATGAACTCATAAACCGCTTTTACAAAGAAGTTTGGAGGTTTTATATCAAAGGAAAGCCTGTAGATGACAATCGTTTTGTCCCCCTCAGGATAAAGCTTCCAGAATCCCTCACTGTAGGCAAGGTCTCCTTCAATGTAATCCCATGTTACCTCGTTCTCCTTCAGGTAATACTTTATTGTGTAAGAGATTTTTACAGGAATGATAGCGAGGTCAGACTTGAGATGGAACCTCGCAGTTATCGTATCCGGGGTTTTATCAATTATCTCCACCCTTTTCACATCGGAAAATACATCAGGATACTTCTCAAAGTCTGTTATCACATCGTAAACCCTTTCCGCTGGTGCGTTAACGAGAACTATTGCCTGGACGAACTCCCTTCCGTTTTTCTTTTCGTTTTCAACAACAATAATCTCTCCTAACGAGAGGTAGTTTTTAAGAGAGGAAAAATCTCCTCCCTTTAAAAGCAATAAAGTTAACAGGACTGATTTACATATCACATGTTATTTCTTGAGGATGTTGGCAATTGCCACTGAATTTTCGTAAATAACAAGATTGGTTGAGCCTATTGGAGCGGTTGGAGTTCCAGCATAAGCAGTGATTACCGCCTCTCCAGGAGGGGCATTACCGACTATGAATGTGCCAGATGCATCGGTTTTGTCCAGGAGTTTCGGAGGCATATCTCCTGACACATAGAAATACTTTGTGAAGTCATCCGCTGGACTTATCGCAACTGTTGCCCCTTCAACATACTTTGGCAATGTTGGGTCTTCAATAATGAGCCCAGCGACAACACCGTGGGCTGGTTCTATTCCTTCCATGCCGAGTATGCCAAGAAACATGCTTGCGAGTGATGCACTTATGTGAACAAATGTTTCCCCGGTTACATCGTTTTCAATTGGTTCTCCTACAAAATGGAAGTAATATGTTGGATTACCAAAGGCATCTTTCTCAGGTCCTGCACTTACTACTGCTGTAACATCTGTTCCCTTTGGAATCCCCTCTATTCTCACAAATCCATTACTATCAGAAACTCCGCAGGGAGGAATGAGTGTATTATAGTCCATAATTTTTACGACAGCACCATCAACCTTTGTTCCAAAAACATATTCCTTCACAGTTCCCTCTATGCTCACCGTGTCCCCATTATAAACGCAGGTATTTCCATCCTTTGTCCATCCAGATGGGCAATCTCCTTTCCATGCGCATTCCTCTGGAACCTTTTTCCCGCCTCCCTCACATCCTAACATTACCACCAAAGCCATCACTCCTATTACCTTCTTCATGGCAACCTCCTTTTTTTATAATCATTTCATCTTCAAAGAAAAATGTCAAGGAGAATTTTTGGAGGCATATATGCCAGGGATTCCATGGTTTTGAAAAATACGAATTTAACCAGAATAAATCCCCGGTCTAATGCCTTAACCCAGCTTCGGCTGAATCTACTGCTTTTTTTCCTTAAATTTCCTGAAAAATTTTGAAATTTCCTTAACGAGAGATTTTGCGGTATATTTTTCTGGCATAACGGATGGTGCGAATCCATATTTCGTGAGGGTTTCTGCTGTTACAGGACCTATGACTGCGAATGGAATGTTCAAAAACTTTTTTATCCCCTTAATTTCCATAAAGTTCTTAACCGTTGAAGAGCTTGTAAACACCACCATATCAACCCCTTTCTTTAACTCCTCATAGATTCTCTTTTGCAATCCCCTTGGCTTAACTGTTCTGTATATAGGAAGGACATGAACCTTAGCTCCCATATTCTTCAGCTGTTCTGGAAGAACCTCCCGTGCCACCTCAGCTCTCGGAATAAGGATTTTTTTTCCTTTTATTTGAATCTTTTTGAACTCCTCCACAATTGATTCCGCAACAAACCTTTCTGGCAGGAGGTCCGGGAAGATGCCTTTCTTTTGTAAACTTTCAGCGGTTTTTTCACCTATAACTCCTATTTTCAGATGGGAGAGCCTTCGCAGGTCAATCTTATTTTCTAAGAGAATTTCAAAAAAGAATTCAACGGCATTTGCGCTGGTAAAAATGAGCCAGTCATATTTCTTCAGATTTTTTATCGTTTTTTCTATTTCAGGACTCCTTATTCTTTTAAGTTCAATGGCTGGTATAATTACGGGTTCCCCTCCTTCCTTTTTTATATACTCCGCCATCTCTCCTGCTCCATCAAGGGGTCTCGTGATGAGTATCCTTTTTCCTTCAAGAGCTCCCATAAATTTCCCTCAATATATCTCTTCCTCCCATTTCAAGAATTCTTTCACCGAGTTTTCTTCCGAGGCTTTCTGCTTCTTCCACACTTCCCTCTGTTTTTATCTGAATGAACCTTTCCGCTTTCAGGTCGGATATAAAAGCAACCATTTCAATCCTTCCATTTCTCACCGATGCATTTACTCCCATTGGAACCTGACATCCCGCACCCATGGTTTTAAGAAAAGCCCTCTCCGCTGTTACCTCCAGAAATGTCTGCTGGTCTGAGACCTTTTCAACCATTTTTATTATTTCCCGATCTTTTTCCCTGCATTCAATTGCTATAACTCCCTGTCCTCCCGAAGGGACAAACATGTCCGCAGGTAGAACCTCTGTGGCAAGATGTTCCCATCCCATCCTTATGAGACCGGCGTATGAAACGATTATGCCCGAATACAATCCTTCTTTCATCTTCCTTATCCTCGTATCAAGGTTTCCCCTTAAATCCTGTGATGTAAGACGGGGAAAATACCTTTTTATTATTACCTTTCTCCTCAAACTGCTTGTTCCGATGATACCTTCTTTCAGCGAAAATATGGATTCCGCATAATCTGAAATAAAGACATCAAGGGGGCTTTCCCTTTTAAGAACTCCTGCGAGAATCAATCCTTCTGGAAGGTCCGACGGCATATCTTTCAGGCTGTGAACAGCAAGTTCTATCTCTCCCCTTATAAGTGCCTCCTCTATCTCTTTTACAAATACCCCCTTCGTCCCTATTTTTGAAAGAGGAGCATCTGTTATCTTATCTCCTTTTGTCGTTATCTTCACAATTTCTAATGAAACATCCGGATATAATTTTAAAAAGGCATCCCGAAAGATTTCAACCTGCCTCAATGCGAGCTTACTTCCCCTCGTTCCTACTCTCAGCTTCATCTTCCACTCCAAAAAGGGTGAAGAAGGTCTCTGCAAGGTAAGAATCTCCGTTTCTCGCCCATTCCTTCACCTTTGTAGCAGGTGTATGAAGGATTTTTTTGACCACATTTACTGAGAAGTCTTCTATTGCTTTTTTTTGAGATTCGGAGATTTCCCCGAGCATCTTAAAGAGCTCTTCCAGCTCCTTTCGCCTTATGAAATCTGCAATTTCATAAACTCTGGCAATAATGGGACCTATCTTTTCTTCATTAATCCTTTTAAAGAACTTCTCTACCTCTTCCTCAACAATTGCTTCGCTTTTTATTGCCTCCTCTTTCCTTTTCTTTATATTTTTATCCACTATCTGCTGGAGGTCATCTATGTGATAGAGGTAGACATTATCAACTTTTCCAACCTCGGGGTCTATGTTTCTCGGAAGGGAAATGTCTATTAAAAAAAGTGGATTTCCTCTTCTTTTTTTCATTACATTTTTGATGTCGTTCTTTGTGATGAGATAATGGGGAGCTGCTGAAGAACATAGCACGATATCCACTTCTTCAAGACCCCTGTAAAGGTCTTTAAAAGGAAGAACTTCTCCTGAATAGATTGAACACAGCTCTTCAGCCCGTTCAATTGTTCTGCTTGTTATGTAGAGTTTGGAAATGCCCCTTGAAAGGAAACTTTTGATTGCAATTTCTCCCATTTCCCCTGTTCCTATTACTATTGCCTTTCTCTTTGAAAGGTCTCCGAATATGCTTTCTGCCAGCTCAACCGCCTGAGAACTTACAGAATTTGGATTTTCGCCTATTGCGGTTTCATTTCTAACCCTTTTTGCAACGAAAAAAGCCCTCTCAAAGACCTTTCTCAAGTTTTTTCTAACAAATCCGAATTTTAAAGAGGATTCGTATGCTGTTTTTACCTGTCCTGTTATCTGGGGTTCTCCCAGAACCATTGAATCAAGGGAGGATGTTACCCTGAAGATGTGCTTTACCGCCTCTTTTCCGAAAAAATTGTAAAAATACTCCTTCTTAAGTGGAAATCCCGCTCTTTCTTCGTTTATTTTTATAATCCCATCTATTATTTCTTCAGGATGATTTCGGTATATTATGAATTCAACCCTGTTACATGTGGAAAGGATGACACACTCTTCCACATCAAGGGTGGTTTTGATTTTATGAAGAAGTTTTTCATCCTCCGATTTTCTCAATGCAAGAGCTTCCCTCACATCAAGAGGAGAGGTTCGGAAACTCGTTCCGTGAACGAGGAGGTTTTGTTCCTCAAATGTAGTCATGATATCCTCCAGGAACAAGTTTCCTCCCAAAGAAGGCTACTATCACGAGCATAAATCCAATGACAGAAAGAATGGCAGTTTTTCTTCCTTTCCATCCAAGAATCAATCTGAGATGAAGGTAAGTAGCATATAATAGCCACACCATCAGGGTTAAAACTTCTTTTGGGTCCCAGTTCCATATACTTCCCCATAATCTCTGAGACCATATACTTCCTGTAAGCATTCCGAGGGTTATAAAAGTGAAGCCCAATTGGACCGTGCGGTAATTCATGGAGTCAAGTTCAACAAGAGAGGGAATTCTTTTAAAACTCCATCCGAAGAGCTTGAACTTTAAGTTCCTTTCTTGAAGGAGGTAACATGCCCCTGTTGCAAAGGATAAAAAGAAAAACACATATCCAGCCATGGAAAAGGTTACATGTATGGGGAAAAGGATTGTTTTGAATTCAGGGCGGAAACTGCCTGTGTGGGGCAGGGAGATAGAGATTATATAAAAGAAAAGAATTGCGGGAACTGTGATGTATCCGAGAGCAGGGACCAGCTCTTTTATTTGATAGGCAATAAACACGCATCCTAAAAGGATGGAGAAAAATGACATCACCCCTCCCATATAATAGGCGGGGAAACTTTCAGGAGAATTTATTCCCATGATAAATCTGGATGTATGAAGTAAGAACCCGGCACAGAGGAACAAAAATCCCGTAATCAATAAGCTCCTTTTGTTGAAAAAAAGGTGAAGAAGGTAAAAAAGTAGCGAGGCCAAATATATTATTAGGACCAGAATCTTCATCATTTTATATTATTACACATTCACCTTTTCTTCAAATCTAAGTGCTTTTGAAGATGAAAGATTTTTTGATAAAATCTTTCTATGAGGCTTCTTTTTATAAAACCGAGGTTTATAGAGAGGGGGTTGAATGTTATTACCCCACCTATTGGGCTTGGCTATCTTGCCTCCTATCTAAGGGAAAGGGAGAAGGATGCAAAGATAAAAATTCTTGATATGCTTTTTCACAATGAAGAGGATTTGATTGATGAAATAAAAAATTTTTCTCCTGATGTTGTGGGAATAAGCTCACTTACGGTGGAGGCTGATTCTATGCACAGAATTGCGCTTTTAACAAAGAGAATTTCAAGAAACATAGTTGTGGTTGCGGGTGGACCACATCCAACCCTTTTTCCCAGAGATGTTTTATCGGATGGAAACATTGATTATGTTGTAAAAGGGGAAGGGGAAAAGACATTTCATGAACTCTTCATTTCCCTTTATGGTGGAAGGAAACCTTATGATGTAAAAGGAATTTTTTACAGAAGGAACGGAGAGATAATTTTCACAGGAGATAGGGAGCCAATTTATGACCTTGATTCAATTCCATTCCCTGCGTGGGACCTTCTTGAGGTTGAAAAGTACAGGATAACGAGAAAGTTCACACTGGTTCGTTCGGAGTTTAAATACCTTCCAATTTTCACATCAAGAGCCTGCCCATACGGATGCATCTACTGTCACAGGATATTCGGGAGGGGATTCAGAAAAAGGAGCCCTCAAAATGTCATAGCGGAGATGGAGGAATTCATCGGGAGATTTGGAATTGAAAAATTTGAGGTCATTGACGACATATTCAACCTTGATGAGGAAAGGGCGAAGGCGATATGCGAAGAAATCATTAAAAGAAAATGGAAGATTCTCCTTTCCTTCCCGAACGGATTAAGGGGGGACAGGCTTTCCTTTGATACCATTAGCCTTTTAAGGAAGGCAGGCACATACTATATAAGTTTCGCCATAGAATCTGCTTCAGAGAGAATTCAGAAGCTGATCAAGAAAAACCTTGATATCCAGAAAACATTAAAAGCGATTGAAGATGCAGTAAAAATGGGAATCTTTACCATGGGATACTTCATGTTAGGATTTCCTACAGAGACAGAGGATGAAATAAGACTGACAATAGAATGTGCGAAAAAATCAAAACTTCACATAGCCCTTTTCTTCATCGTTACACCATTCAAAGGGACAGAGCTATATGAAACCTATGTGGGAGATGCGTTTATACCGTATAAGCACTACCATTATCACACAGATCACTATAACCTCTCTGCAGTGGATACAAAAACTTTGAAAGAACTTTATAAACTCGCCTACAGGAAATTCTATTCATCTCCATACAGGGCTTTCAGGATTCTGAGGGATTATCCAACGGGAAGGACTGGTATTATCAAACAATTCCTATCCCTCTTTATTGAAGGATTTACAACCCCAGAAAAGATGAGGTATTAGAAGTAGTCGGTTGGTTACTTTCCACTTTAAAAGGTATGAAAAAGACTTTTTGTTGAAAAGGAATTTTAGAATAATAATATGGAAGACATGGAAAAGATAATGGATGGAAAAGCCCTCTCTCAGAAGATAAGGGAGAGCCTTAAGGAAGAGGTTGCGGAGCTGAAAAAAGAACTCGGAAGACCACCTGGTCTTGTCGTCTTTCTTGTCGGAGATAATGAGGCATCAAAGATATATGTGAGGAACAAGGCTAAGGCATCGGAAGAGGTGGGCATAAATTCAGTTACAAAACATCTCCCGAAAGAAACATCAGAAGAAGAGCTTTTGAAGATGATTGATGAGTGTAACAGGGATGAGAATGTTGACGGAATCCTTGTTCAACTTCCACTTCCCGAGCATATAAATGAAACAAGGGTGATAGAGACAATTGATCCATCAAAGGATGTTGATGGATTTCATCCCTATAACATGGGGCTTCTCCTTGAGGGAAGGGCAAGGCTTATAGCATGCACTCCGCTCGGAATAATGAAACTTCTTGAGCACTACAATGTAGAGATAAAGGGGAAGAACTGCGTTGTAGTTGGAAGGAGCAATATAGTTGGAAAGCCAACTGCTATTTTGTTGATGCACAGTCATGGAACGGTCACTATATGCCATTCAAGAACAAAAGACCTTCCAGAAAAGGTCGCAGATGCTGATATTCTCGTGGCAGCGATAGGAAAACCCCATTACATAAAGGGAGAATGGATAAAGAAAGGAAGCGTTGTGATTGATGTTGGAATTACGAGGACACCGGATGGTTTAAAAGGGGATGTTGAGTTTGAAAGGGCGAAGGAGAGGGCTTCATTGATAACACCGGTTCCAGGCGGGGTTGGTCCCATGACGATAGCAATGCTCCTTTCAAACACAATAACTGCCGCGAGAATGAGGCTTGAAAGGTATGGAAGATATTCTCAAAAGAACCCGACTTTTTGAGAATCACTCAAAACTCCATGCAAAAATGATTCCCTTTGCAGGATGGGAGATGCCACTTTCTTACAGGGGCATACTTGAAGAGGTAATTGCGGTTAGAGAAAAGATAGGAATTTTTGATGTATCCCACATGGGTGAAATTATAGTTGATGGGACTTCATCTGTTGAATTTCTTGAGCGGGTTTTATCGAATACCGTCCAGACACTAAAGCCCATGAAGGCAAGATACAGTTTTCTTCTTGATGAGAATGGCTGTTTCATAGATGACCTCATAGTTTACAGGATATCCCAGAATAAATTTCTTCTGTGCGTAAATGCCATAAATACAGAGAAAGACTTAAAATGGCTGATTGAGCATAAAAAGGGTGATGTGAAGGTCAATGACCTCACCCTTACTTACAGTCTCCTTTCAATACAGGGAAGGGATGCTGAAAGGGTAACAAAAGTTATTCTGAACAAACCAGAGATTTCGGATTTGACTTTTTATTCGTTTTTGATCCTTAAAGAGAATGAAGTTCCCACTATTGTATCAAGAACTGGATATACCGGAGAGGATGGGTTTGAGATTTTCTATCCCGGCGATAATCCTGAAATTATATGGGAAAAGGCAATTGAATTAGGTGCAATGCCCTGTGGGCTCGGCGCAAGGGATACACTGAGAATTGAAGCCTGTTATCCCCTTTACGGGCATGAGATTGATGATAAAAACACCCCTCTTGAGGCTGAGCTAATGAGATTTGTGGATATGAAGAAGGATTTCATAGGAAAAGAGGCTCTTTTGAAAAGGAAGCCATCGGAAAGGCTTATAGCCTTCAAACTCAAAACGAGAAATGTCCCGAGGGAGGGAAATTCCATACTTTCTCAAAATGAAGTTATAGGAAGGGTCACAAGTGGAACATTCTCACCGATTTTGAAATGCGGTATAGGAATGGGCTATGTAAAAAGGGAATACAATGAGAAGACAATTTTCGTGGAGATGAGAGGACAGAGGGTTGAAGGAGAGATTGTAGAACCACCATTTGTTCCATATAGAGTAAAAAGAGGAGGTTCAAAATGAATGTGCCAGAAGAACTCCTTTACACAAAGGAACACGAATGGACAAAAATTGAGGGCGACACAGCAGTTGTGGGAATAACAGACTATGCCCAGCACCAGTTAGGAGACATCGTTTATGTGGAACTGGTTGAGGTTGGAAAAGAGGTGAAGCAGATGGAGAGGATAGGGACAGTTGAATCAGTGAAGGCAGTGAACGATATCTATTCTCCCCTTTCCGGGACTGTCATTGAGGTGAATGATTCTCTAAAAGACCATCCCGAACTTATAAATCAGGATCCATACGGAAAAGGATGGATGGTTAAATTGAAAATAAGAGATATTTCGGAAACGAAAAACCTGATGAAGGCTGGGGATTATGAAAAATATGTGAAAGAGGAAAGCAAATGAACCCTTATATTCCCCATTCTGAAAAGGATATAAAAGAAATGCTTGAGGAGATAGGGGTTTCAGATATCTCTGAGCTTTTTTCAGATATTCCTGAAAAATACCGTAATCCAAAGATAAATCTTCCTCCACCCATGGGAGAAAGTGAACTTTGGAATTTTTTTGAAGAACTTTCTGAAAGGAATGTGAGGTTGAAGAAACTTAAGGCATTTTTGGGAGGAGGAATTTATCACCATTACATCCCCGCGGTTGTCCGACATATCACCGGAAGGGGAGAATTTTATACAGCCTATACCCCTTATCAGCCCGAGGCGAGTCAGGGAACCCTTCAGGCTATATTTGAGTATCAGACGATAGTGTGTGAACTTTTCAACATGGATGTGGCAAACGCTTCCATGTATGATGGTTCAACTGCCCTTGCTGAGGCATGCCTTATGGCAATGAGGCTCACAGGAAGGGATAAAGTTGTAATTTCCAGGGCTGTTCATCCCGAATACAGGGAGGTGGTTAAAACCTATGTGGGAGAGGAAAGGGTGGTGGAGATTCCCTATGATTCAAGAACCGGGATGACAGGTTTTTCAAAGGTTGATAATCCTGCCTGTATCGTCCTTCAGAACCCGAATTTCTTCGGAATTATTGAGGACCTCGCAGAAATGAGGAAGCTCTGCGATGAAACCGGAGCCAGGATGGTCGTGTGCGTTACAGAACCCCTTTCTCTGGGAATAATTGCTCCGCCGGGAGATTTTGGATGCGATATAGCAGTGGGAGAGGGGCAATCTCTCTGCCTTCCTCCATCTTTTTCAGGACCACACCTTGGTTTATTCGCCTGCAAGAAGGAGTATGTCAGACAGATGCCAGGAAGGCTTGTCGGAGAGACCATTGACCTTGAAGGAAAAAAGGGATATGTCTTAACCCTTTCAACGAGGGAACAGCACATAAGAAGGGAGAAGGCTACATCAAATATATGCACAAATTCCGGGCTAAATGCGATTGCCTTCGCAGTAGCCCTTTCATACCTCGGAGCAGAGGGCTTGAGAAAACTCGCCCTTATAAACCTTTCAAAGGCTCATTATTTTTACGAGCTATTAATAAAATCAAAGGTTGCTGAGAGAGTTTTCACGGGAAGCTTTTTCAACGAGTTTGTGGTCCGTCTCAGAAAAATTCCGGAGAGGTTTTCATCTGGAATAATGCTTGAGAGATGGTATGAAGAAATGAAAAACTGCGTCCTGTTTGCAGTTACAGAATTAAACACAAAAGAAGAGATGCAGGAGTTAATTGAAGAAATAAAGGAATGAAATCAGCTCCAGAATGTGTCAGATGTTTCATAAATGACCTTTACGGGGCAATTGAGTCTCTCGGGCTCAACGAAGAAATTTCAAGAGAGATAATGGAGGAAGGGTTAAGGTTTCTTTCCGAAAACATAAATAGATGGGACCTTCCATCTTTTTACATCACAGAACTGCACAGGATATTGAAAAGAAAGGCGAAAATGCCATTTCCCTTTGAAGAGTTAAGAAAGAAGACAAACGAGATATGCCTTGAGATTTTGAGAGACATTGAGAAAGAGATGGCTTCTCTCTCAGATGAGGAAAGGATAAAATTTTCAATAAAATGGGCTATTGCGGGAAATCACCTTGATTTCCGAACCGCGGGAAGGGGATACAAAGATGCAAAGAACTTGAAGGAAGAGCTCATGAAGGAAGTGGAGGGAAAAATCCAGGTTGACGATACCGAGAAGTTCCTCAGACTTTCCTTTTCAAGGGTTCTCTACATCCACGATAATGTGGGAGAAATTGTGCTTGATATTCCCCTTATAAAAGAACTTAACAGAAAAGGGGCAAAGGTATTTTCTGCCCTAAGAGGGGGACCCATCACAAGTGATGCAACCGTTGAAGATGGAAGGGAAGTGGGGATAGATAAATATGCAGAAATAGTTGAAGCCGGTCCAGATACCCTTGGAATATCATGGGAGGAAATGACCCCTCAAATGAGGAAGTTGATGAACGACGTTGAGCTTATTGTTTCAAAGGGACAGGCGAATTACTATGTGCTCATCACCCATAAAGATTCAATAAAGGTTCCCATCCTTTTTCTTCTGAAGACAAAATGTTCTTACATTTCAAAAAGCTTCGGGTTTTCTCAAAAGAATATAAATGTGGTTAAACTTGTTTGAACTTTCTCTTAAAAATTTCGTTAAGATTCTTCAATTTTCTTAACTATTTCGTCACCCATCTGAGATGTGGAGAGGGTCTTTCCTGGTCCAAGGTCTTCTGTTCGGAAACCCTCTTCAATCACCTTTTCTACTGCTCTTTCAATATCTATTGCTATATCTTCTCTGTCAAGGCTTAAACGGAACATAAGGGATAAGGAGAGTATAGTGGCTACTGGATTCGCTTTACCTGTTCCTGCGATATCGGGGGCGCTTCCGTGAATGGGCTCATATATTCCCTTTTTTTCATATCCAATACTTGCAGATGGGAGGAGTCCGATAGAGCCTGCAAGCACAGCGGATTCATCACTTAATATGTCTCCGAAGATGTTGTTCGTCAATATAACATCAAACTGTCCGGGATTTCTTATTAATTGCATGGCGCAATTGTCCACATACATGTGAGAAAGGGTTACATCGGGATAGTCTTTTGAAACCGAGTTTACAACCTCCCTCCATAAAACCGAACTTTCAAGCACATTCGCCTTATCAACAGATGTAACTTTCTTTTTTCTTTTTCTTGCAATTTCAAAGGCAACTCGTGCAATCCTTTCAATCTCTTCTTCCGAATATATCTCTGTGTTCACGCCAACTCTTATTCCATTTCTTATAAAAATTCCCCTCGGTTCGCCGAAGTATATTCCACCTGTCAATTCCCTGATTATTATGATGTCAACATCTTTTATCCTTTCCTCTTTCAAAGGAGAGCTTCCCGCAAGGGATTGAAAGACCTTAACAGGTCTTATGTTTGCGAAGGCATTCAAAGCCTTTCTCAATGATAGAAGTCCCTGTTCAGGCTTCTTCTCAAAAGGGAGGTTATCCCACTTAGGTCCCCCAACTGCTCCGAGAAGAACCGCATCTGATTTTTTTGCGATTTCAAGAGTTTCTTCTTCTATGGGGACCCCTTTTTTGTCAAGGCATTCTCCCCCTATGAGGGCATATCTTTTTTCAATTGAGAGGCTGTATTTTTTTTCTATTGCTTGAAGGACCTTCTCCGCTTCTCTGATGACCTCTTTTCCTATCCCGTCTCCGGGGAGGATTAAAATTTTATAATTCATTTTTTCTCTTCAATATATAATTAATAAGTCCTTCCGAAGAAATTTCCAGGAGGAACTTCTCAAAGGGTGAAAAGGAAAATTCCAGATTCTTTGTTATATTCCTTATTTTCCCACCTTCTAAGTCCACTTCAAGCATGTCTCCTTCGTCGGAGTTATCTACTGCAGAAGGGGAGATTATGAGGGGAAGTCCTATGTTGAAAGAATTTCTGTAAAAAATCCTTGCAAAGGATTTTGCTATAACGCACGAAATTCCGCTTGCTTTTATGGCGAGTGGCGCATGCTCCCTTGAGGAGCCGCATCCGAAGTTTTTTCCAGCGAGGAGGATATCTCCTTCTTTTACCATTTTTGAGAAATTCTTTCTTATCGGTTCAAAAAGTCCCTCTGCAAGTCTGGAGGGGTCTGTAATGTTCAGATAGGGAGCGGGGATAATCACATCTGTATCTATGTGGTCTCCAACCTTCCAGGCTTTCCCTTTTAATTTCATTTCACCTTACTTCATCCGGATGTGCTATTCTTCCGAGGACTGCTGATGCGGCAGCCACAGCGGGATTGGCAAGATAGACTTCGCTTTGAGGATGTCCCATTCTTCCTATGAAATTTCTGTTTGTTGTGGAAACTGCTTTTTCTCCTGAAGCGAGGACGCCCATGTGTCCACCGAGACAGGGACCACAGGTAGGAGGACTTATTATTGCTCCCGCAGAGGCAAATATTTCAAGAATTCCGCTTTTCAGTGCCTGAAGATATATTTTATAGGTAGCGGGTGCTACAATAAGTCTGACATTTTCATTTACTTTCTTTCCTTTAAGGATATTGGCTGCAATAAGAAGGTCCTCATACCACCCATTTGTGCAGGAGCCAATAAAAACCTGGTCTATTTCAATTTTTGGAAGGTCAAAGATGCTGACCGAATTCAACGGTGAATGGGGTATGGCAACCTGGGGAGTGAGATGTGAGATATCGTAAGTTCTTATTTCTGCATATTCTGCATCCGGGTCACTGTAGTATATTCTGTAATTCCTTTTCGCCCTCTTTGAGACATAATCTTCGGTTATTTTATCGGGTTGAATTATGCCGTTCTTTGCACCTCCCTCAACAGCCATGTTACAGATTGTGAACCTTTGCGGCATATCAAGATATGATATGGTTTCTCCGGTAAATTCAAGTGCTTTGTAAATTCCGGTTTCTTCCCCCAATTCTTTAAGAGTCATGAGGATAATGTCCTTTCCATATACCCACTTTCCAGGTTTTCCTCTGTATTCAATTTTTATTGTTTCGGGAACCCTCAACCAGACCTTTCCTGTAATTATTCCCGCTGCAAGGTCTGTGCTTCCCACTCCTGTTGAAAATGCTCCGAGGGCTCCGTAAGTGCAGGTATGGCTATCGGCTCCTATAATTAAATCACCGGGGACGACCAATCCCTCTTCCGGAAGGAGACAGTGTTCAACCCCACACCTTCCGCCGTGATAAAATTGGACTCCATATTTTTTGGAGAATTCCCTCATAAGTTTGACATTTTCTGCAGACCGCACATCCTTGTTTGGTGTAAAATGGTCTGCTATAAGTGTCAACCTTTGTATTCCTTTGAAGTCCACCTTGCTTTCCAGTTCTTTTAAAAGATTGAGGGACAATGGGAAAGTGATATCGTTTGCCAGCATGAGGTCTATTTTCGCAAATATGTGTTCCCCTGCTTTGACCCCCTCTTTTCCCACATGATTTCCGAGGATTTTTTCAGTGATTGTCCATCCCATTAGAGTTCTGCTTTAACCTTTTTAACGAGATTTTTTCTCAGCTCAAGTCTGTTAAGGGCATTGACAAATGCTTTCGCGCTTGCAACGACCACATCTGTGTGAGCTCCTCTTCCAACTGCAAAGTTCCCTTCTTCTTCAATGTGAACGGTTACTTCTCCTTGAGCATCTGTTCCCCCCGTGATTGCACTTATTACAAATTTTGAAAGTTTGCACTTGCTCTGTGTAATTTTTTGAATGGCACGATAAACAGCATCAACGGGTCCATTTCCCCATCCTATTTCTTTGACCACTTTTCCATCAATTTCCATAACCACAGTCGCTGTTGGAATCATGTCCATCCCGCTTGCAAAATTTACGGAGATGAGCTTGTATTTTTCAGGACCCTTAAAAATTTCTTCCGCTACAATTGCTTCAAGGTCTTCATCGTAGATTTCCTTTTTTCTGTCTGCGAGAGCCTTAACCTTTTTAAAAATGTTATTTATTTCGTCATCAGCCAGCTCGTATCCCAGCGTTTTCAACCTTTCTTTTAATGCATGCCTTCCGGAATGTTTTCCGAGCACGAGCACGCTTGAGGGAAGCCCTATGTCCTCAGGTTTCATTATCTCATAGGTCGTCTTCTCCTTTAAAACGCCATCTTGATGAATTCCTGCCTCATGGGCAAAAGCGTTTCTTCCCACAATTGCTTTGTTGGGCTGAACGCTTACACCCGTTATGAGAGAGAGAGTTTTGCTCGTGGGATATATCTGCGTTGTCACTATATCTGTGTAGAAATCAAATATGTCCTTTCTTGTCTTTAATCCCATTACTATTTCCTCCAGCGAGGCATTTCCAGCCCTTTCACCTATTCCATTTACTGTGCATTCTACCTGCCTTGCTCCAGCCTTTATTGCAAACAGGCTGTTGGCTACAGCGAGACCGAGGTCGTTGTGGCAGTGCACACTGATTATCACATCTTTTACCTCTCTGACCTTTTCTCGTATGTATGAAACAAGGGAATAGAATTCATCAGGAGTTGTATATCCCACGGTATCGGGGATGTTTATGACCCTTGCTCCAGCCTTTACAACCTCTCTGAAAATCCTCACCAGAAAATCCCTTTCACTTCGGGTAGCATCTTCTGCTGAAAATTCAATGTTATCTGTGAACTTCCTTGCATACTCTACTGCTTTTACCGCCTTTTCCAGCACTTCTTCGGGGGAAAGCCTCAGTTTATATTTCATGTGAATAGGAGATGTGGCAATGAATATATGGATTCTGCCTTTTGGCGACCACTTTATTGCTTCCCATGCCCTTTCAATGTCCTCCTCATTTGTCCGTGCAAGCGCAGCTATTTCAGGACCCTTTATGATTTTTGCTATTTCAGAGACCGCTTCAAAATCTCCTTCCGAGGAGATTGGAAACCCCGCTTCAATCACATCTACATTCAATTTTTCAAGCTGGAGAGCCATCTTGATTTTTTCATCCACACTCATGCTGAATCCGGGGGCTTGCTCTCCGTCTCTCAGGGTGGTATCAAATATGTAAATCTTCTCTGGCATTTTCCTGCTGAACCTCCTGTAGTTTTTTCTTTCTCAGGCTTATGTATAAATTTTCAATGAGGTTCCAGATAATATAAATGGTGATAGCACAGAAGGAAAAAATTATAGGTTCAAGGACGAAAAGTAAAAGCCCCATTACAAAAAGAAGAAACTCTTTTATATTAACCCTTGAGAACAACTCTATCTCCTTAAACGCCCTGAATCTCAATTGACTTATCATTAACATAGAATTTAAAAATGTCAAGATTCCGAAGAAAGCAATTTCCCACTCGTGAGGGTAATTTCTTATCTTCTGAAATATAAGGGCAGTAGAAACAACACATCCAGCAGCACCAGGTGATGGAAGACCCATAAAATTTTTCTTTTCAACGGAAGAAGATTGAATGTTGAACCGGGCAAGTCTCATGGCAGTGCAAACAGCATAAATGAAAGGCAGAACCACTCCCCATTTTCCCAGGGACTTAAAAAAGAAGAGATAGAGGAAAACAGCAGGTGCGATGCCGAAGGAGAGGAGGTCACTCAAGGAATCATATTCTCCTCCGAAACTGCTGACCGTCTTCGTCATTCTTGCTATTCTTCCGTCTAAGGAATCAAAAATTATTGCAAGAAAGATGTAAATTCCAGCCCTGTGCATATTTCCGTTTAAAGAACTCGTTATGGAGAGAAAGCCGAAAAACATACCAGCAGTTGTGATTATGTTGGGAAGAACTGTTATTTTTCCCAATTCCCTTTTTTTAAATATACCCCTTTTTTGCTTCATGCAGTTCTTCCTATGATTGTTTCCCCACCCTTCACCTTCTCTCCCTTTTTGACATTTATTAAGAAATTTTTCGGAATATACAAATCAACTCTTGAGCCAAACATGATGAGTCCAAATTTTTCCCCTTTTTTCACGATGTCCCCCTCTTTTATTCTACAAACAATCCTTCTTGCCAGGATTCCAGCAACCTGAACAAGTTTGTAGTCCCATCCATCATCTGTTTCCATTTCAATAATGTTCTGTTCATTTTCAGAGGACGAATTCTTATGGGCGGGATTGAAGCTTCCCTTTTTGTATGTAATTTTTTTTACCTTTCCATCGTAGGGAATTCTGTTCACATGCACATCAAAAAGTGACATAAATATGCTTATTTTCTTCAAATTTTCCTCCGGAATTTCCTCAATTTCTATCACCTTTCCATCCGCAGGAGAAACAATATACTCTTTTCCCTCCGGGGTTTTTCTCACCGGATCCCTGAAAAAGTAGATACAAAAGGCGGAGAGCAAGAAAAAAGGGATGGACAGCCATTTGAAGGAGAAAAGGCAGAGGAAAGCAATCAGAAGGAAGAGGAAAAGAAATTTTATTCCTTCTTTCGCCATTTACTTTTTCAACCAGGGCATCATTCCCCTCAGCTTTTCTCCCACCTTTTCCATCAGATGTTCTTCCCACTCCCTTGTTAGCGCATTAAAGACAGGTCTTCCGGAGCGATTTTCAAGAATCCACTCCCTGGCAAATGCGCCAGTTTGAATTTCTCTCAAAATTCTTCTCATTTCCTTTTTTGTCTCCTCAGTTACTATTCTCGGTCCCCTCGTCAAATCTCCATACTGGGCAGTATTGCTGATTGCTTTTCTCATAAGCGTTACTCCCCCCCGATATATGAGGTCTATTATGAGTTTCATCTCGTGTATGCACTCAAAATATGCGAGCTCAGGAGGGTAACCTGCTTCAACGAGGGTTTCAAAGCCAGCTCTCATGAGGGAGGTAAGCCCTCCGCATAGGACACACTGTTCACCGAAGAGGTCCGTTTCCGTCTCATCTTTAAATGTAGTTTCTATAACTCCAGCCCTTGTGGCTCCAATTCCATCGGCGTAGGAAAGGGCTACCTTGAGAGTATCACCGGAAAAATCTCTGTGCACAGCTATTAATGCCGGAACTCCCCTTCCCGCGAGGTATTCGTCTCGGACCAGATAGCCTGGACCCTTCGGAGCAACCATAAAAACATTCACACCTTCTGGAGGAACTATTTGCCCAAAATGTATATTAAATCCATGAGCAAATCCGAGGTATTTTCCCTTTTTTACCGCATCTTTTATCTCATTGTAAACATCGGGTTGTATTTCATCCGGAATGAGAAACATAATAATGTCCCCTTCTTCTGCACATTTTTTTACATTCATCACTTTATGCCCCCTTTCTTCCGCTTTTTTCCACAATTCCTTATCCCATTCAGGAAGTCCCACAATCACATCCACTCCGGAATCTTTGAGGTTGTCAGCATGGGCATGTCCTTGATTTCCATAGCCAATTATAGCCACTTTCTTTCCCTTTAAAGCATTTTCCTTTATATCGCTTTTGTAATACACCTTCATCTTTATTCCTCCTGATTCTTTATTTTAAGAGGCTGAGCACCCCTTGTAATCGCTACTTTTCCTGTTCTCACTATTTCCTTTATGCCAAAGGGCTTCAGGAGCTCTATAATTGCTTTTATCTTTTCCTCGTCACCGGTGATTTCAAGGGTATATGTTTCTGGCGTCACATCAATTACCTTTCCCCTGAATATCTCAACAATTCTCAATATTTCTGCTCTTTCCGCACCTGTTGCTTTCACCTTGATCAGGACGAGTTCCCTTTCAATGTAATCAAATTCTGTAAGGTCCACAACCTTTATCACATCAATTAGTTTTCTCAATTGTTTTATAATCTGCTCAATAACCTGGGGGTCCCCGCTTGTTACAATGGTCATTCTTGAAATTGTTGGGTCAATTGTTTCGGCCACACACAGGCTTTCTATGTTGTATCCCCTTCCGCTAAATAGAGAGGCTACTCTCGCAAGAACCCCAAATTTATTCTCCACGAGGACAGATATGGTCCTTTTCATTCACTCACCTCTTTAAAATTTTTTAACACTTCCGGGATATTATTCAAGAAATAAGAAATGACCCTTCTGTTAGAGCAAATGTGTCTGGGGAGGGGAAGGTGGCTTTTTGCCAATTAATTCTTCCACCCTATCTATCCATTCCTGAAGTCTTTCCATCAGTTTAATTGTAGCATCTATCCTGTCGTTCGTCCTGTCCATCAAATTTCCAAGGTCTCCTATTCTTGTATGTAATCCCTCAATTCCATCCATAACCGTGTCTATGAGCTTTAGCACATTGACCAATCCGTTGTAAATCAGACCGACTACTTCCAGAAGAAGTTCCCACTTTTTCTCATCGTCCAGTTCTTTCGTTTCCCTTAATAAATTGAGCGTTTTGTAGACATTCTCCGTAAGTTCTTCTAATACCCCTTTTGCGGTGAGTTTCTTCTTCTCCGTCATTTTTATCTCCTTTTTTTAAAATTGTATCAACTTATTTCAAATTTTTCCAGTATTTTTTCAGACTTTCTATCAGGAAGTCCTCTTCCATGTATATTCTTGCGGGAGAAGGATAAATAAGGCTTAATATGTGGCTGTAGAGCCTGAACCTTATCCCTCTCGGATAACGAAGTTTGCCATCTTTAGATATAACGAATTCTGTCTTCAGTAGTTCGGAGCCGGGATTTTTTGAGTATATAAGCCTCCTCAGATGTGGGGTTAATCTTAAAGCGCCCATCTCAAGGGGTTCATCAAGGGCGGAGGACACCTTTTTGATAAGTTTCCGATACCCATCTTCCCACCCTTTATAAAATAATAATGGCTCAAGGCGCACGCCTACCCTGAATCCTCTCTCCTTTGTTTTGAACATCGCTTTTATCCTCTCTTCAACTGACGGAACCCCTTTTTCTACCTTTTCCGAAATATCTTCGGGAAGGAGCGACCAGGCAAAAATGATGTTTTTTGGAGGCGTGGTGTCTTTAAGAAAATCTACCTCGGTGAACTTCGTCCTTATCTCAAGTTCCTCTTCAGGATATCTTCTGAAAATTTCTATAATTTCAGAAATTACCCCGTTAAATCTATTTGTCCAGAGGGGTTCCGAGTATTCTCCAATGTAAAACCTCCTCTTTTTCCCTTCAGAAAGCCTTTTCTCCAGTTCTTCAAAAAGGGACCTTTTATTTGTATAAATCACCACATCACTTTCAGAAAAATATGACTTCAAAAAGCAATATTCACAATCAAAGGGACAGCCGTTTGCTTCCTCTATAGCGAGGGTTTCAAATGGTAATCCATAATTTACTCTGCGAATGAATAAGCCTTTATTCTCTTTATAAATCAACGCCTTCTACTACCACCTTTCTGACTTTTGAAAGGATTTCGTTCAGATTTTCTGGAATCTTCAAATCCTCAAGAATGTTGAAATGTATTTTCAATTCGGCATTGTTCCCGGAAAGGTATTCCGGAAGTTTAAGACAAAACTGTGGGGGAAGGTCTTTAAGAATTTTTTCTATTTCTTCCATGCACTTCGCTGTGTAGGGATGGGATAGCTCAAAGGTTTTTTTTAAAGGTGATTTTAAATCCGAATGGTTCTGGATGTAGTCTATTTTTTCAATTCTTCCTGAGTAAAGTCCATCTTCAAGAAGTCTCAAGAAATTTATGCATTCGCCAGCAGAAGCCTTCACCCTTATCAAAAATGAAAGTATTTCCTTCCTCCAGTCTTCAGGAAATTTGAGAAGTTCCTTTGCTGTGGTGAGATTAATCCTTCCGGAATGGAGAAATTCGGCAATCTCCGGAATTTCTTCGTAAAGTTTGAGGCATTCTATAAAAAAATCCTTTGAAATTCTTTCTCCGGATATTTTTTCCCAGAGGTTTACCGCCTCTTCCTCCCCGAATCCAAGCTTCAAGAATTTTTTGAAGATTAAAAGTCTTTCGCCCTCCGAAAATCCTCTCCACTTTATGTTTAAAGAAAGATGGAACAGAAAGGCATCTCTTAAAGAACATTTAATAATGTGACATTTCACTTTTTCTGTGGAATGCCTATTTGCTATTTTCAGTCTCGCCCAGCCGTCCACAACTTCCAGTGAATCATCATTTTTAAATAGAATTGGTGGGGAGAGTATTCCGAAGTTCAGGATGGCTTTTTCAAGAAAATCCACATCTCCCAGATGAATCGTCACCAACGGCTCTCTAATGTTTATTTCATCAATTCTTATTTCTTCCATTTTCTATCTCCCTTTTGATCCTCCTTATTTCACCTCTTAGAAGCGAAGTAAGCCTTACGCCAATTTTTGCGGGTTTCTCTATCTTTTTGTAAATTCTGGGAAGGGCCTCAAATTCTTCTTCAAAGTTTTTTTTCGCATCATATACAGAGGGAATTTCAATTTCTCCCTTTTCAGAATTATAAACCTCTTTTAACATCTCTTCTCCCTCAAGCTCTTCCCCCCTTTTGCCAATGAGGTAATGAATTCTTCCCTTCTCTGTGAATCTTCTCACAGTTTTTAGGTAAGGAATTGTTTCCTTTTTCTCGCTGGTTTTTAAGACCCCTTTTCCCATAAATTCAACGAGTTTGTAGGCGGTATCAAGATAGGGGATGTCAGCAGAGGTTCCAAGTTTCGTGCCTATTCCAAACGCATCTGCGGGTGCTTTCTTTTTTAATAACTTTTGAATGCTGTATTCGTCAAGACCACCCGAAAGCATAATCTTTACATCCTTCAATCCACTTCTGTCAAGAATTTTTCTTGCCCTTTGTGCTTCTTTCAGGAGGTTTCCGCTATCAATCCTTATTCCTCTCAAAGATTTTCCGGCATTTTTGATTTCTTCTGCTACTTCAATTGCATTCTCAATCCCCCTTTTTATATCAAAAGTATCAACGAGAAGGACGATGTTTTCATACTCCTCAGCATACTTTTTAAAAGCCTCTACCTCATTTTTGAAAGCAAGGATGTAAGAATGAGCCATTGTTCCATAGACTGGTATTCCCAGCTCCTTTCCCGCAAGGAGATTTGATGTCCCATCAAACCCTCCTATGAATGAAGCGCGGGCAACATGATATCCCGCTTCAATTCCGTGAACTCTTCTCAGACCAAAATCAACAAGAAGTTTGCCGGGGGAGACCCCTCTTATCCGTGAGGCTTTTGTTGCAATGAGGGTTTCAAATGTTATTATGTTAAGGAGAGAACTTTCAAGAATTTGAGCTATGGGAAGGGGAGCTTCCACAGCAAAAAGTGGAATCGTATGGGTTACAATGGTGCCCTCTTTCAACGAATAAATTTTTCCTTCAAATTTTAGATTGGAAAGGAAGTCAAGAAAATAGGGTTTAAAAATTTTCAGCGATTCAAGGTATGCGATTTCATCCTGCTTAAAGCGGAGGTTTTTTACAAATTCAATAGCAGGAGCCAATCCCGCATAAACTGCATATCCTCTGTTCTTTGGCAGTTCTCTTATATAAATTTCAAACACAGCATTCCCTGTGAATCCCTCCTTCACATATACCTGTGCCATTGTAAGTTCATAGAGGTCGACTGCTAATGAAGACCAGTTCATTTTTGGATTTTCATTCTATAGAGGGGATTGGAAAAAATCAAGTTACGATTTTTCCTGAAACTTACCCACATCTTAGTGGGTGAGAATTTTACTATTGGCGGGAGGGGTGGTATTATTTTTATATGGAAAAATTAAAGAGTTTTTTGGAGGATTTTAAGGGTTTTAAGGACAAAAGGCTTAG
>Ga0272445_1000627_pt1 | contig 31851 bp, 30 predicted proteins | sample YNPCB0031_FD_194404 | JGI IMG/M metagenome (GOLD analysis project Ga0272445, IMG submission 194404) | Hot spring sediment microbial communities from Yellowstone National Park, WY, United States - YNP-CB-003-1 | ecosystem: Environmental > Aquatic > Thermal springs > Hot (42-90C) > Sediment... | reverse complement strand
CTTTTTTAACTCTAACCAATATAGTAGAAAAACTTAAATCATCTTGGTTTAAATCACAAAAAAAACTTCTTAAAGGGAACAGATTTGTATGTACAAAATTAATTTTAGGAAAAACTTCTTGTTGTTCAAAATTAAGTTTAAATACTTTATTCTGGCAAGTTCTCAAAAGTTTATCAAAAAAACTGTTAACATCTTCTAGGCTGATTTTTCTACCGTTAAAATTTTTTTGTAGCAACAACAAATTGTTTTTATTTGATTTAAAATAAACTATAGAAAAAAATTTGTCCTTATTTTTATCAATAGTCTCCTCAATTTTTTCTACATCATATATTTTTTGGTTATTTATTTTCAGTATAAATTTATTATTGTCAAATAACCTATCTTTTAACAACAAAAAATTTTCAACATCTATTGCAAACAAATTTACTCCTATTTTGTTAAGTTGTGAAATAACTTCCTCAACATTATTATTTGTCAAAACAAAAAAATCTATATCTACAACGAAGGATAATTTTCTTTTGTCTACATACCATTTATACCATCTAACGATGTTGCTCAAAGATACTAACACAAAAACAAAGAATAAAAATGACAAAATAATCCACAAAACTTTTTTCATTTCTTCTTTTTTCTAACCTTTTTTTCATCCTTTACTTTTTTACTTTTTATTTGAACACCAACAAGTTGTGAATAAAGTTCTAAATATTTACCTGCAGATTTTGTCCATGAAAAATCGTATTTAAACATGTTTCTCCTTAACTGCATCAACAAATCCGGATTTTTATAAACATTTATCGTATCTAAAAGTGTTTTATAAAAATCTTCAGGTGTATATCTTTCAAACACAAAACCATTACCTTTAAGTGTTTGTAGGTCAAACTGTTCCACAGTATCTGCAAGACCACCTGTTTTGAACACAATTGGTACAGTAGCATAAGTCATTGCAATCATTTGGCCCAATCCACAAGGTTCAGAATTTGACGGCATTAAAAAGAAATCTGACCCAGCATAAATTTTATGTGCTAACGGGTTGTTAAATTCTATAAACAATCTAAACTTTGCTGGAAACTGATTTTGTATTTTTTCAAGTTGTTGTTGTAAATCTTTGTATCCTTTACCTAAGATCACAACTTGTACATCTTGTTCAGACAAAAATCTTGGTAGAACATTAACAATTAAATCAACTCCTTTCAACGGATCTAATCTTGAAACCATACCATATAAAGGAACATCTTTCTGTTCAAAAGAACAAACTTGTTGCAAATTTTCTTTACACAATTTTTTATTTTCTAAAGTCTTTTCATTAAAGTTTGCTTTTATATAAACATCGGTCTCAGGATTCCATTCATTGTAATCTATACCATTTAATATACCAACAAGCCTTCCTTCAGTTGCACGTTTTGCAAGAACACCTTCAAGACCTCTTCCCTCAGAATGTAAACTTGAGATCATTTTTGCATAAGTTGGTGATACTGTTGTTACTATGTCAGCATAAACAATTCCTGCTTTCATAAAATTTATTTTTCCATAATATTCAAGTTTCTCAGGAACAAAATCAAACCATGGGAATCCAGCGACAAAATGCATCTCAGCACCATATACTCCTTGATACGCTATGTTATGTATAGTAAAAACTGTTTTTGTATTTTGGAAAAACGCATCTATTCTATACAAAGTTTTTAAATATGCGGGTATCAACCCTGTTTGCATATCATGACAATGAATTATATCAGGTTGAAAATCCACAGCTTTCGCTGTTTCAAGTACAGCACGACTAAAAAATATAAATCTTAATGGATTATCTGGATAATCACCTTCTTCAGTAGCGTATACTTCGTCTCTATTAAAAAATCTTGCATTTTCTATGAAATATACTTGAACTTTATCTAATTTTGTAGACCATATTGTTCCTTCAATATATTCTTGCCCAACTGGAACTATGACTTTAAGTCCTAAATTTTTGAGTTTAAATTTTTCTCTTTCAACTTTTTTATGTAATGGGATAACAATTCTTACATCTACCCCCATATTTTTTAACACTTTTGGTAAAGTACCAACTACATCTGCTAACCCACCTACTTTTACAAAGGGTGTGCATTCAAAACTTGCATATAAAACTTTCATAACCTCTCCCCCTTTCTATCTTACTTTTATTTCTCTTAAAAACTTTGCGTTTTCTTCTGGCAATGATGTGTTTATTGACATACCAGTCCCTATTTCAAACCCAGCTGTTTTTACTAACCTTGGCATTATTGTTATATACCAATGATAATATTCTTTACCTTTTTCGTTCACTGGAACACTACGTATCACAAAATTATAATCAGGATTGTCAAGACCATAATAAAGTTTTGATAAAGTAAGTTTCAAATTTTTTGCTAAATCAGTTATCTCTTCTTCAGTAATATCGCCGAACGATTCTGTATGCCTTCTTGGTAAAACCCACATATGAAACGGTGCTAACGCTGCATATGGTACAAACGAGACAAAATGTCCTGTTTCAACAACAATACGTTCTTGTAGTTTTAGTTCTTCTTCTAACATATAACAGAACACACATCTGCCAGTTTCGTCATAATACCTCATTGCTTCTTCAATTCTGTATCTTATATGAAACGGCACAACGGGTATAGCAATAAGTTGTGAATGAGGATGTTCAATAGAAGCGCCTGCTTGCTCACCATAGTTTCTAAAAATGATCACCATTTTTATCCTTTTATCTTTTTCAGCAGAATTGTATCTTTCTTTATACACTTTTATTATTTGTTCAATATCTTTCTCAGGCATTAATGCTAAAGAAAGATTATGTTTTGCTGATTCTATTATAACTTCAGCACAACCTACACCTGACACTGTCCTTTTTATACCCTCGCTTTTGAACTCAACAGTTCCTTCATAAACAACAGCTGGATATTTGTTTGGTATAACACGTATCTTCCAGTTTCCTGACTCGTCGTTTACAACAAACACTTCGTATGGTGTCATATGTTCATTCCCAGGACAAAACGGGCATGTTTCAGAACGTTCTGGTAAAACTTTTTTTTCTTTTTTTGACTTAAAATCTTCAGGCCGTTTTGCACGTTCTGTTGATATTACAACCCATTCTTTTGTAGCTATATTTTGTCTTATTTCAGGCATTGTCTCACCTCCGTAAAAATTAAAAAACTATTTTTGTTCATAAATTTTGTTCATCAATTTTTTAATCAAAGGGGAAGAAGAGTCAGTTTTTTTCATAGTGTCAACACATAACAAAGCTCTTTTTTTATCATTTTGTTTTAAAAATAAAATCCCGGCTTGGTATAAATCATCACAGGCAGCAATTGGTAAATCTAAATTACCATAGATAAGTCCACGAGAAAAATATGCATAAGGATTTTTAGGATCTAAATCTATCACTTCGTTAAAATCATCCAATGCTTTATGATGATCTCCTAAACGAATATAAGTTTCTCCACGTGCAAGATATGCCTCTTTAAATTCAGGATTTAATTTTATCGCTTCACTATAGTCATTTATTGCTTTAGTATACTCACCTTTAGTGTCGTAAATTTGACCACGTAAAAGATAGAGATAACAATTAGGCTCTATTCCAATTGCGCTGCTATAATCATTTTTTGCTTGTTCATAGTCACCTTTCTTAAGATAAACATTTCCGCGAAAGATATATGCTTGTGTAAAGTTAACATCAAATTCTATTGCTTTTGTATAATACTCTATTGCTTTATCATAATCTTTTTTTTCTTCATATACATTTCCAAGAGCAAAATAACCATATGCAAAACTAGGAGATATTTCTATAGCTTTAGTATAATCTTTTATTGCTTTATCATAATCTTTTTTCTTCTGATAACAAAGACCTCTGTTATGATAATACCACATTGCATTTTGTGGCTCTAATTCTATTATTTTGCTTAGATATTTTATTGCTAAATCATATTCTTTTCTCCCATAATAACCAACACAAAGAAGCCAATAAGCAGTTGTATTATTTGGATTTAGTTCGATTGCTTTAATACAAGCTTTAATTAATAATTGGTTGGTACAAATGTTTATAAGATCCTCGGTTAATCTAACTCCTCGCTGTTGAGAATTTAAAATTTTTTCAACTTCTCCAATTTCCTCGCCATAGATACAACTTGCTAAAATAAAAAATAATATTACTAAAATTTTTTTATTCATTTGTTTTTCACCTCCGTAATTCTTTGGTTATCTTTGGGAACAAAGAAAGGTCTGTGTGTGGGATAAACAAAGACGATGTGTATTCATTCATATACATTGGCAAACTTGATAAATCAACATAAGTCATTTTTTGTTGAACTTTATAAATTCGTTTCCTTGCATCAGAAGATAATAAAAACAAAATTGCACCTAACAACGATGTATTCCCTGAGATAACAAACTTTTCTTGTTCAACATCAGGGAAAAGACCTAACACTTGTGCTTTTTTTATGTCAATAAAACTACCGAATCCGCCTGAAACATAAATTTTTTTAATATCGCTTAAATTCATATCTAAATATCTTATCAATGTATACAATCCGTGGAAAATAGCACCTTTTGACCTCAATATGTTCTCAATATCACTTTCTGTAATAACAATATCTTGATGGTTTGCAGTAAAGTTTTTTTCAACTATCACGAACTCAAGTTCGCCATTATCATTCTCACGAATCCTGTTTTTAAAAACTTTATTATCTTTTATAAACTTCCCTGCACGGTCAATAATCCCTGCTTTATAAAGTTCAGCTGGGATATCAATTAATCCTGACCCACATATACCAACAGGTTTCGTATCACCAATAACTTTGTATTTAACCTCTGTATCTTTTATCTCAATATCTTCTATAGCACCAACAGTTGCTACCATCCCTGAAGTTATACCTATACCTTCAAACGCAGGACCACAAGAACATGCTGCTGAAACTAAAAAATCTTTGTTCCCTACAACAATCTCGCCGTTTGTCCCTAAATCAAGTAAAACACATAAATCGTCTGATTCATCAATCCCGCAAGAAACTACACCACCAACTATATCACCACCAACATACGAAGCAACTAATGGTAAACAATACACTTTACCTTGAGGATTCATCATTAACCCAACTTGGGAAGCATCAGTTGGCAAGATTTTGTTTACTACAGGAATATACGGTTCTCTACGAATATATTTCGCAGGTAAGTTTAAAAAAAAATGTGTCATTGTAGTATTCCCTGAAACAACCGCTATATAAACATCTTTTAGTTGTACTTCAGCATTTCTTGTTGCTATATCTATAAGTTCGTTTATAGTATAAACAACTTTTTGGTTTAATTCTTTAAGTCCATCATTTTGTTCAGAATGTATGATTCTTGTAATAACATCTGAACCATAAACAATTTGTTGGTTAAGCGTAGAATAAACACCTAAAATTTTTAAATTTAAAATATCAACTAATGCAACAACCACTGTTGTTGTACCAATGTCAACTGCTATTGCATATACTTTATCAATTTTTGGTGAAATACAAGTGATGTTATATACTGTATTTTCTTCGTTAACACAAAATTTTTCTGATATTAAACAATCAACATTCCAAGCATTTTTTCTTAACATATCAGGTAGGTTAGATGCTAATTTTAAATTATCAAATATAACATTAATTTTTTCTTTTTGTGAAATATAATTTGTTATACGGTCAACATCTGCAGTATTATCTTCAATAGATGGTTTTGGTAGGTTCAATTTACAAAGTTTTATTAATGGTGAGACAACAAAATTTTTTTCTATCTCTTCTTTTAAATTTTCTTTAAAAAACTCATATTGTAAAAAACTATGTTTTTGTATTTCTTCAATAACATCAAGTTGGTTTAACAACTCTATAGATAAATCTGATTTAGGAAATGTTTTACAAGCAAGAACTATATTTTGTTTTTTTTCTTCGTCAGAAATAAATTGTGATAATTCTGTAGTATATTCTCCAGACAAAATTTTTATTTTACACTTCCCACAGGCTCCTCTACCACCACAAGATGCGTAAATGTTAACCCCTGCAGAAATTAATGTTTGCAGCAAATTTTTATCTTTTTCTACTAAAATTTCTTTGTTGTACGGCAGAATTCTTATATTGACACATTGATTGTTCATAATTTACTAACATAAATACATAGTTAAGTAAAATACAACTAAATTCAAATAATTACGCTTTGACAACATTTTTAAAATTTTTCTTTAAATTGTTAAAAACAGCATTTCTTGTGTCAATTATCAACTTTGCATTATCTACAATCATCTTGTAGTCATAACAAGAATGGTCCGTTGCAATTATTACACAATCATATTTTTTTATAACATTTTTATCAAGAGAAACTGATTTTTTATAAAACTTAAACTTACGCATCTTAGGTGTTTCAGGGATATATGGGTCGTTATAGTCAACCTTTGCACCTTTCTTTTCTAAAAGTTCAATAATTTTAAACGATGGCGACTCTCTCGGATCTCCAATATCTTTTTTATAAGACAAACCTAACACTAAAATTTTCGCACCATATATAGATTTTTTTCTTTTGTTCAACTCATCAACAACTTTTTCAACAACAAACTCAGGCATACGAATGTTGGTTTGTCCTGCAAGTTCAATAAAATGTGTAGTAAAATCATATTTTTTAGCAATGTATGATAAATAAAATGGGTCCACTGGAATACAATTATGCACTAGTATGTTATAATTTACAACTAAATTATTATATGGTTCAACTTCTAAAGAATAAACCTCTTGTGTGTCCTCAAGTGGTTTAATTTCTTTAATCTTTAAATAAAAAAATTTGTCATCTTCAAAATAATTTTTATAATCTGGCTGTTTTTTAACATTTAAAAGATAAAATTTCAATTTTTTGTCTTTTTCTCCTAAGAATAAATCTTCAATCTTAGAAATTTTTTTAGAACCAAAGATTTTAATAAGTCCTTTTCTTCTTTTATCAATTATCGGCAAAACATTATTTTCTAACAAAATTGATACAACCTGATGAAACAAAATTTCAGAAGAAGTATAATAACATAACTCAAAGCTATTATTGTCATCAAGATATACTCCAGCATCACCACGGAATAGCCCTTTTAAAATTTCTTTTCTTATCTCTTTATTAGAAAAATAAAGATATTCAGGAATTTTCATTTCATAACTATTTATTCCTGCTTTTAACACATCTTTAAAAAACAAGCATAAAAGTTTATTTGAGATTTTCAAAGTGATAGAATCAAAATTTTTATCTTTGTATATACTATACCTTATATTCAAAGAAGCAAGTATGGATTTCAAATCTTCAATATATTCTTTCTCTTTAATATTAAAAGTAAACCTCAACCTCATACTCTTTTTATCATCAGTGATACAGCCTTCAGCAAGATAATAACCAATTAACCTTGCAAAATTTTTGTCAATCACAATTTTTGCTGGAACTTCATTTTTTGAATTACCACTACCTGAACACAAAATTAAATCATCTCTTTTTAAATTAAGTTTATTTTCTATCTTTAAAAATTCCTCTAAAGGCAAATAATCATTTTTTAACCAATCGTACTTTCTTCCATCTGGGATCTCTTCGTAGACAATATCTTTATACAACTTCCAAGTTTTGTATTTTAATTTCACTCTATAACTTTTAATTAATTTTGGATAATATCTAACCAACATATCAATTAAATCAAACTCCAACTTAGAATAAACACTTGGCAGATTCTTAGGCAAAATAAAATAATCTGTTTCAGATTTTACTTCTTCTACAAACTTTATACAAACTTTATTTTTATTTTTATCAAAAACAAAAATTGGATGTTTACTTGTAAGAGTTAATTCAAAACCAAAAGAAGCGTTTAGTCTAAAAAGGTCGTTTGCAAGACGTTTTGAAATAAAATTTATAGATTGCAAACACAATGAATTATCATACAAATTAAACCCAACAACTTGAAGTTCATTGTTAAGTTTTAAAACTTCGGTTACATTATTAGAAAAACTGTTTGACATTACTCCACCACAAATAATCCTACAAGTAGCCAGTTTATTCATCTTATTTTTAACATATTCAAACAATTGTTCAAAACTAAACAATTTTAATCCTTGCAATGTTTTAACTAAAACTTTCTGATTTTTTTCAAAACAATGTCCACCCCAGCCTGGGCCTGGATAAAACGGCATAAACCCAAACGGTTTTGTTTTTGATGCTTCAATCACTTCCCAAATATCAATCCCCATCCTGTCAAAAAGCATCTTTAGTTCGTTCACCAAAGCAATATTTACAGCACGGAATGTGTTCTCTAACATCTTTGTAGCTTCTGCAACTTCAGAAGAAGATACAGGTACAACTGTCTTGACAATTTGAGAATAAAAAAGTGTTGCTATCTCACCTGAAACTTTATCCACACCACCAACAACTTTTGGGATTGTCTCTGTAGTATAATCTTTTCTTCCAGGATCTTCTCTTTCAGGAGAAAACGCTAAATAAAAATCTACACCACACTTAAGACCTGTCTTTTCTAAAATTGGTTTTACAACATTACGAGTTGTAGTAGGATAAGTTGTTGATTCTAATACCACAAGTTGACCTTTATGAAGATATTTTGCAATTGTCTCTGCAGTGTTTATAACAGGGGATAAATCTGGCTCGTTTGTATCTGTAGTAGGTGTAGGAACACATATTATAACAACATCACATTCTTTTAGCAAAGAAAAATCATTAGTTGGAATAAGATTTTTTGCTTCTTTAATTTTTTCTTCAGGAATATGAGTTATATAACTTTTCTTTTTCTTTAAAAGTTTTATTTTATTTTCATCAATATCAAACCCGTATGTTTTAAACCCTTTGTTTGAAATAAGCATTGCCAAAGGAAGCCCTACATAACCAAGACCAATTACTCCAACAACCGCTTGTTTATTTAGTATTTTCTTCTTAATTATATTCTCCATTTAACATCCCTTAACTTATCAATTTTAATAATATTAAAATTGACAACCTTAAGATATTGAACTTAAACACATTCCCAATTTAACTTTTTGTAAAATATACTTTACTTCAAATTTGACTTAAAGTAAACTACGCTCAAAAATAAAGACACAACCTTATCTCGCAACCAAACTTTTGTAAACCTCAAATACACTTTTTGCTATTTTGTCCCAGTTGTAATGTTCTTTAAGAAGTTCTAAATACTTTTGTTTTTCTTCATCAGAAATACCAAGATTGTACAACTCAACAATTTTTTTTGCAAGTTCGTCTACATCGTTTACTTTAAAATAACGAAACTCTGATAGCGGTATCTCACGATGTTGTGGTATATCACTTACTAAAACAGGCAAACCATAACTTAATGCTTCAAACAAAGCTATTGGCAAACCTTCATAATAAGACGGTAATACAAAAAGTCCAGTATTTGAATACAATTCAGCAAGTGGTTCACCAGTTAAAACACCAGTTAAGATAACACCTTGTGTTTCATTAGCCAATTTTTTTAAATTTCTACTATATTTTGTTTCATGATCAGCATCACCTGCAATAACCAATTTAAAATCAGGGTTTTTTATCTTTCTATAAGCAAAAATTAAATCATGAAGTCCCTTCTCAGGTACAAATCTACATGCTGTGAAAATATATTTCTTTGGTTGTAATCCAAATTTTTTGATAACTTCTGTGGTTTGAGATATTTTAGGAATTTCTATACCGTTTGGAATAACTATGATGTCTTTTCTTCCATATTTTTTTTCTAAGTAACTTTTTATATATTGAGACACAACAATTATTTTATCAGCAAATTTTATCGCAAAAAACTCGCCTAATTTCAAAATAGTTTTACTTAATCCTTTCCATTTCTCTCTTAAATAATCTGGTCCATGATGTGTAACAATAACTTTAAAACCTAAAACCTTTGCTAATGGTACAAACAATGAAGGACCTATAGCTTGAAAGTGTAATATATCAGGATTTAAAAACTTTGCAAAAATTACACCTAAAAAAGTATGAATTACTGCTTCTAAATATTTGTTTCTCGGAGCAAATAGATAATAAAATTTTACCTTTTTATATTCTTTTAAACGCCTATCTACAGGAAAGTAGTTTTTCCTTGCTAAAACAATTATCTCACAATCTTCATTGTTTGCAATCCTTGTAGTAATTTCTTCAACTCTTTTTTCAACTCCACCTTGGATATTTGGAAAACCACGAAATCCTAATATACATATTCTTAACTTACGCATACTCTTTTCCCAAAAAGAACTTTTAATTTATTTTTGATTACCCATAACAAAGGTTTTAATATATATTTTTTCATAGCAGGAGATGCTGTTCCTATCATCCAGCAGTTTTTTGGACAATTTTTCACTTTTTCTCTTATCATTTTTGCTTTCTCACTATACCATATTTCCTCAAAAGTTTTCTCATTCAAATTACCCATACTATTATCTAACGAATCTGTATCCATACCATTACAAGGTCTTATTTCTCCAAACGGATCTAAAAAAAACATATCAGTCCCTGCTCCACAAGGAAGTAATCTTGGATTTCCTTTAATATAATTAACAAGTCCATAATTAAAATATGCTCTAAACCAATTTTTTATCCTGTTTGTTTTTAATAACTCATTTATCAACTCTTCAAAACATTCTATAACTTCTTGTTTTTTTGTAATTTGATTATCCCATTTATGGAAATAATAAGAATTATGAACACATGCAGTCGCAAATTCTACATTCATTGCTTTTGCTAACTGGTATAACTCAAGCATATCTTTGGCGTTTCTATCAGAAACAGTGATACCAAAACCAATATCTTTAAGACCGATTTTTTGAAGTTGTAGCAAAGTTCTTAACCCATGGTCAAAACAATCTTTTAACCCCCTTAATTCATCATTTGCTGCTGGAAGTCCTTCTATACTTATTCTTATACCAAAATTTTTATTTTTAAACTTTTTAGCAACATCAACAATTTTCTCAGTAAAATACCCATTTGTGCTAATTACAACTCTGTCTGCTTTTTTTAACAAAATACTAACAATTTCTTCTATATCCTCTCTCAAAAACGGTTCGCCACCTGTAATATTTGCGAATTTCAGTTTTGGCAATTTCTCTAAAACCTGTGGTTTAAACTCTTCCTCAATTTTTGTTGGATACTTCCAAATATTGCACATTACACATTTATTTATACATCTATAAGTTGTAATAATTGCAGCTTCCATTTTATTTCTCCAATATTGCTATAAAATTACTTGTAATACCGAATATTTTCTGCTTATATAATTTTATATCAATACCTTCAGGGAACAGAGAAACAAACTTTTTCTCACTTAAAAGGTTTAAGTGATTTATATCAGCCCAATACTCTCTTCCAAACATCTTATAAATTTTTCCTTTTATCTTTTGAGGCAACCAATGGGCGAATGGAATCAAAGTATGTGCATCTAATGGAAACCAATAATTTGGTGTAGTGACAAAAATTTTCTTTCCTACTCTGCAAATCTCATGAATAAATTTTTTCTGCTCTTGATACTCACCTACATGTTCTACTACAGCGTTACAAAAAACAATATCAAAACAGTTATCAGGAAAATCTAAATTTTTACCATCGCCAAAAATAAGTTTTACCTTTGGATAGTGTTTATTGAAATCTTTAAACTTTCCTGGTTCTTCATTTGTTAAAGCTGTGATATTTTCTGGATATGGATACCATAATTCTAAAAAATTAGTCCCTCTGCCAAAAAACGGACTAACACCAACATCAAGAATTTTATCTTCAGGTTTTGGTTGAATAAGAGAAATGAACAAATCATATTTTTGTTTCCTTGATCTTAATGTTGGTCTTTCAGTTATCTTCCATATTAACCCATCAGGCCATTCCCAGAACATATTTTTCCATTTCACTGCGGTTTATAACAAACCTCCATTAACTTTTCGTAATACTTTTCCGGATCATGATTTTCTTCAACAAACTTTCTTGCGTTTTTACCAAGTTCTACAACTTTTTGCGGGTTTTTAATTAAATATACAATCTTTTCTTTTAAATCTTCAACATTTCCTACTTCAAAAGTATAACCTGTTATCCCGTCCCTTACTAACTCAGGTATACCACCGATTCTTGAACCTATAACAGGTTTACCTAAAGCAAAAGATTCTAAAACAGTTCTTGGGTTATTTTCATAACACTCTGATGGTAAAACAACAAACATAGATTTTCTTATTTCATTTTTTAATTCTTCACCTGTTTTATGTCCTAAAAATTGTATATTTTCTTTATCACGCAGGCTAAAGCTTGCGGCTACCTTTTGAAGTTCATCTTTTAATGGTCCTTCACCGATAATTTTTAATTTAACATTGAGTTCTTTTACTGCATTTAACAATGTAAACAATCCTTTTTCTTTTGATAATCTACCAAAATAACATATTGTATTTTCTTCAAATTCATAACTTGGTTCAAACTCATCAAGCCAAACAAAATTTGGTAGAACAACAATTTTTTTCTTGAACCCCATTTCTTCAATTTTATCTTTCAAAAACCTACTCGGTGTTATAAAAACATCAACTAAATCATAACTATGTAAAATGTTATGATGTAAATACATCTCTAAAGTATTTGTTAAGGACCAAAAAAAATTGTTATGAGAACATCTTTTTATTGTACACCAAAAAAATTTATTGTCTCTACAAAGACCAGGACAGATTGTACCATCCCCCCATAACATATTGTATGCAGGACATACAACTTTAAAATCGTGCAAAAATTTTATTATTTTAACATTATATTTTTTTGCAACAAAAAAAATAGATGGTGTAATTTGATGTTCTATATTGTGTACTTGTAAAATATCAGGTTTAAATTCTTTAATTAAAACTTCTATTTTCTTTTTTGCTTCAAAAGAATACAAAACTCTAAAAAAAGCTTTTAGTTTATCAAAAGGATTTTTCAACGAATGAAAATCTATTCCTGAAACAAAATACTTTTCATCATCAGATTGTACATTTCTTACATTCTTCATTGAAAAAAATTTTACTTCATTTCCATGTTGAACTAAATTCTCTGCAATAGCAAACATTGTATTCTCAGAACCGCCTTTTGGATAAAAAAACTTGTTAACTATTATTAATTTCATTTTTATTATGTACTGTTATCAATTACCTCTGAAATGACAAAACAAAATTTACCAGAAGGAGATACTGGAATTTCATCCACAAACTTAATATGTAAATCAATGCCATATTCCTTTCTACAAAGTTCTTTAAATTGAATTAATTTTCCTTCGGTTCCTTGATTAAACAATTCATTCCTAACTATCAACAGTTCCATGTCTTTTTTTGTCTTTTGTCTAAATTGGTATTTACTAATTCCTTCTAAATAATACAAAGCGTAACAAAACCCTAGCCCATGCAAAATTCTTCCGTCCGGTAATGAAATAAATTCAAACTTACGCCCTAACTCCAGTTCTAAAGATTGTGACACGATCCCACATTTACAACAAAAAGGTGTTAAGATAACTTTCCCAATATCTCCTATTTTATATCTTAACAAAGGCATCGCATAGTTAACTAAACTTGTAACTAATAATTCACTTTTTTCTCCAGGAATTTCATTTTCCAGGTATACTAAAGGGAGGACGTGCATAACATTATGCTTACATTCAGCAGCAATAGCAGTAGTTTCTCTGCTACCATATTGGTTGTATACCGGGCAATTAAATGCTTTTTGTATGATTTCCTTATCTTGAGGGAATAAAGTTTCAGCTGTTGAAAATACTCCTTGGATACCATGAATTTGGAGATTATTTTTTAAACAATACTTAGCAAATTTAGCTATTGCTGAAGCGTAGCCATAAAAAAATTTAGGACGAAATTTTTTTATCTTTTTGTACCATCTGCCCATTTCATTATCGTCCATATCAAAAGCATTCAAAATCAATCTATTAGAAAGCCAAAACAGAATTTTTTTCTTAAATTTCTTATAAACCTCAATATCACGCGGGTTTCCCCAAAAAAAGCAATTTTATCTCCAAATTTCCACCCGCCAAGAAAGTGCCTACACCATTCCCCGGCTCTATTCCACTCTATAGTGTCTTTTGAAACAAAAATGTTTAACGGCTCTCCTGTAGAACCACCTGTAGTTTCTTTTATTAGCTCTTTTGTAGGGAAAAATTCAGATAATAGAAGATCTCGGTTTTTTCTAATTGTGGGTTTGTCTAAGGGAGGAATTTTAATAAATTTTTCTAAAACTAAACCTTCTTTAACGGGGCTGTAATTTATTTCTTTAAAAATTTTCCTATAATAAGGAACATATTTCTCACAGTGGCATAGCAATTTTAATAATGCTTCTCGTTGAAACTCTATAACTTTTCTATTATATAAAATTTCTTTCAGCAAATTAAAATAATGATATCTTTTATGTCTGCTAAGCTTTAATATAAAAAGATAAAGATTTGTTTTTAGGTCCATTTTTTAACCTTCTTTATAAAAATTTAATTCTTCCTCAATTTTATCAAAAATTTCTCTGTTTATTTCAACAAATTCTGCTAAAGAATTAACTTCCGCTTTCTCTATTATTTCTACACCATTTACAAAGCGTCCTTTCATGCCTTTTAAAGTTCGGATTCTATCAATATAAAAGAAGTAAAGATATTGATAAAGCTTTTCTTTGTCTGGAGAATAGTTAATTTCATTAGAAAGCAATTTTCTTAAAGTTTCAAAATACTCTTTCTTACTTTGTGGTTTAATCACAAAACCCTTATCAGCATAATGGACATTTGAAGCTACTACACAGGGTTTACCTAAAAATGCTACTTCCATACCAATTGAGCTTGAATATGTGAGAGCAAATTTACATTTTTTAATCAATTCATATGAATTTATTTTGTCCAAAGGTCTTACAATTTTTATATTCCCTGGCAGCTTGGGAAATTTTTCTCTTAAATAGTCTTCTACTTTTTCGTTGGTTGTAAAGACACCTAATTTTTCCTCAGCAGGGTGTATCCTTATCACTAAATTAACATTCTTAACATTCTTTTCCCAAAATTTTATCACCTCTTCTAACCAGACAAAATAGTCCTCAAAAATATCATCTTGGTAAAAGACAGCTGAATCCCAAGCAATGTTTGTAAACAAAGCAACAAATTCTCCAAAATCAAATTTCTCATAATTCATATAATTATATGGAAGCCCATCCTTAGCATTAATATCCATTCGCCTGTACATATACTCATCAACCTCTTCTTTATTAATAACACCTCTTAGCTTAAATTCTTCCCATATTTCATCCCATCTCAAAGAAATCGCAGGATACTTTACATTCCAAATTAATGAAAAAAATCTCTCAAATATTTCAAATGTCACAACTCTAAATTTAAAAACCTCAGATAATGCATAAATAACTTTTTGGAAACTATAAAAACCATTCAACACAAAAACCTTTTTGGGCAAATTTTTTCCTAAAATATTCTTCATTGATTCATAAAATATAACAGTTGAAATTATTTGTTTTCTATATACATCAATCATATTTTGCTTTAAATGCCTTACTCCAAAATAGGCACATACATTTATATAGCACCACTTACCTATTTCCATGTCTTCATATTTATATTTCATAATTTCTTCAATTGTATAGAATTTCAATTGTTCCTCCAAATCCCTTATTTTTTTTGTAATTTCTTCGTTAATAAAATCACCTAATTCAAAAATTGGGAATCCTGCAGAACTAATAACCTTTTTTGCAGTAAAATAGCAGTAATCACAGTAAAAAAGTGTCCCTCGCCTATTAGTATCAACCCTTTCTTTTAGACATATCGGTAGCATTTTATTGCAAATTAAAAATGCGGGTAATTTATTATGATAAAATAGCCAATAGTAAGCGAAAGCAAGTTCATAAAACAAATCTCCTCTGTCTCCATCTGCCAAATGAATATATAAATGGTCAATCTTTTGTAAGTCGGTGTTCTTTATTTTTGTTTTTTTGGCTAAATCTGAGAAAATCTCAAAATGCAATTTTTTAGGATAACGCTTATAAACTCCAATTTTTTTAAGAAATTCGTTAGCAATCGGTATAAAAATATGGAATATTTTCAATCTTACAAGGGCATAAAAGGCTGGGAAAAATATTATTTTAAGATATTTTTGTAATTTAATCTTTTTTAGCATTTTTTTTCTCCAAAATTCTAAAAAATATATATGGGTAGATATAATATAATAAAACACGAGGCAAAAAGCCTACTCCAAGCTCAAATGGAATTATAAATATTAACACACTACATCCTAAAACACCTAAAACTTTCTTGCTATATGAGTTGTTTTGATAAACGTCAGCTAAAAACTTATTCATAATAACCCCCAATAAGAATGCCCAGAAAATGATCCCTACTGTGCCAGCTGAAAAATACGCATCGCCGAAAATACTTAACCTTGTACCAGTAGTTCTTCCTAAAAAATTAGAAATTTTTGCTGGTGGAGAATTTACAAGAAGATAATCTTTATCTACTCCAAATAAATTCCAAAATGCTTTTGGGAACCAAATTGTTAAACCTGCAAAGACGTTCTCAGCATAGGAGTACGGTATCTCTCTTGGTACAATCTGTACAAGTAATGCAAAATCAAAAAATTCAGAAAAAAGTCTATAAAAATACTTAAGCCTCTCAATCAAAGGAATTTCTCTATTTTCTCTAATAGCATATACAAAGACAAAGGTCAAAAATACAAATATAGAAAATGCTATAAGTTTAGAAATTTTAACTTTCTTATAGACATAATTTTCTATTAAGAACATACTGAATATAGGCATCAAAAATATTCCTCTAGCAGCTGTCAAAAGCAGTATTCCTGAAGAAACCAAAAATATTATCCCAAATTCTAAGATATGCATGAAATTGTTTTTGTACAATAAGAAAGAAAAAATTTGTGCCAAAACTAAAGCATAAGTCAAGGTATAATTTAGAAAAGTATAACCTTCAAAAAATTTAAACCTTAATGTCGGATTAATGATAGGGGCCGAGCCACGAATGCCTAATATAAATATAGTAGAAATGACTCCAGAAAAAAATAACAACAAAGATACAATTTTTAAAGTTCTTAAATCTATATTAAAAACATTTTTTTCGCCTATCATCTGCTTTGGTTCTTTTTTTTGTTTTTTCATCAATAGAGTAATTACAAATATAGTCATAAACACACTACAATAAAATGCCGGGATATTTAAATTTATGTTATACTGTGGCCACCAGCCTAACTTAACTTTTTCTACAGCGCTTATCATCCCAACTCCAATTACAACAAGGGCATAAAGAAGAAAAAAACCTTCAAGAGGGAATTTCCTCCAAGAGAAATATGGAGCAATGTAAATGACAAAAATTAAAAACAAATAAACAATACTTGCAAATAAAAAAAACTCTTGCGGTAAAAATTCTCCTATATACAAACAAAAATAAATAAGAAAAAACAAAATAATTAACAGCTGTTTAATTAGATTTTTCATTTAATTTATTTTGTTTACAAAAAAAAATTTAGCAGCTGGTAAAACAGTAAGCAATATATAAATACTAATTATTTTCATTTCCCCTACAATACTCCATACAGGAAATTTAGGTGTGTTTAATTTAAAAACTAATAACCAAAGCATCAAAATATTTGCTAATGAAGTCGTGGCAGCTATAGTGTAAACTTCAAACTTATTTATAAACATAATATTACCTATAAACTTTGCTATTAATGGAATTAAAGTTATAAATATTATTTCTTTTTGCCTCTTGATTATGTATAAAACTCTAGCTAATGAAATATAAAGTACTTTTGATACAAAACCGATTGTTAAGAGTTGTAGACAATTGGATGAAATAATTCTATCCGCAGAAGTGTATTTGCCTCTTTCATAAATAACATTCACAATTATATCTGGAACAAATGACATAAGTATAACAAAAATAGATGAAACCGTCATTAAGTAAATTATAAACTTTTGAAATTTTTCTATTGTAACTTTCTCAGTAGACTCATTAATCCAATCAAACAATTTTGGATATGCGATATACCCCACAGCTGAGATTAAAATTGTAATAGGTAAATCAGATAACGAACCTGCAAAATATAAATTGCTTAACCTTCCACCTTTGAGATTATAAGCGAATGTTCTATCCACCAATAAATAAAGTTTTTCAATGGAAGAAGCTATCATAATAGGGAAAGCTATAATAAATATTTCTTTTACAGCCAGCCAGCTATCTCTTAGCTCTACTCTGTTTGTGATAAACTTTAATTCTATCCCTATTTTTGTTCTTAGCAATACATATCGCAACATATGATTTGTTGTCCACCCTATTACAAAACCATATATTCCAATAACAAAAGAAAGACCAATACTTAACAATAAAGAAAACAAATTACTTAATATGTTCACATTTGCAATTATTTTAGCCTGATTGTTAGCGAGAAAATAGGAATTGCAAACAGCAGCAACACTACCTGGCAAAATTGCTAAATAAAAAATCACCGGAATAAATAGATGTTGGGAAAAGTTCCCTTGTTTTTTTATATTAAGAATTAGAGTTAAAAAAAAACTACAGATAATTACAAATATTGTTACAGATATTACCACTCCTTCTAAATCTTTATAGAGGCTATATAATTCGTCCCTAGCTTTGTTAAGTATAGATTTAAACAAAGGCAGACAGCTTTCACCAATAGCCCCACCAAATATTGACATCACTAATAATGGAAAAACTTGGTAATAGACATAATTGTCTGTACTCCGCGTGGCACCAAAATAACCCGCTATAAATAATCCTTTCAAAAAAGAAGTTATGCTGTTCAAAAAGTTTGAGAATGCCACAAAGAAAGTATCTTTTACAAATTGTTTGTTAATTATAGATTTTATTTTATTATTTAATAGTGTAAACATAGAGTTATTTTATCATATCCCATCTCAAAGGAGTTCCTTTTTTTATATTTTTCTTTGCTTTTTTACCAATAACCTCATAAAGATATTTAGGAAGTAAACCAAAACTTGGTCTTATTGACTTTATATTTTCTTCTGTAAATTTTTCATTTTTTTTAACATCTTTAATTATAAATAATGACCTTCTAAAAATACGACTTCTTTTTTCTTCTTCAGTTAATCCATAATGAACTTCTCCAAGTGCTTTCTCAACAATTCTTATATTTTCTACTAGTAGTTTAAACTCTTTTGGTTCAAGTGAGAAAAAACTATCAGGAGTTTCAATTTTTCTTGAAAGACAAAAATGTTTTTCAACAAGTTTTGCTCCAAGACAAACTGCTGCAATAGAGGTTGCAACTCCAATTGTATGATCTGACAAGCCAACAGGCAGATTAAATCTTTTTGCCATATCTGGAATAGTTCTTAAATTCATCTCCTCCGGTCTTGCAGGATAAGATGAAACACATTTGAGTAAAATTATATCTTTTGCCCCAGCTTTTTTTGCTGTCTCAACGGCTTCTTTTATTTCCTTTAATGTAGCCATACCTGTTGAGAGTATTAATGGTTTTTTAGTTTTAGCAATATATTCAATTAAAGGTAAATCTACTAACTCAAATGAAGCAATTTTATGTATTGGAACATCTAAATCTTCCAAGAAATCAACGGAGGTTTTATCAAAAGCGGTGGCAAAAAATACTAATCCTAAATCTTCAGCAATTTTTTTTAATTCTTTAAACCAATCCCATGGAGTATATGCTTTTTGGTATAACTGATATAAAGTTTGACCTCCCCATTTGGGATGTTTTATCCTAAAGTATTTATTATCACAATTTATTGTTAAACTATCAGGAGTATAACATTGAAATTTCACAGCGTCAGCACCTGCTTCTTTTGCTTTTTTAATCAGAGCGACTGCTCTTTTAAAACTTTGTCCATGATTAGCTGAAATCTCAGCAACAATAAAACAATTTTTTAGGTTTCCAAAACTAACTTTTTTCATTTTTTATAACCCCTATTTTCTTGTAATTCCCATTACTATTACATCTATCCACTTTCCATCTTTATAAACAAATTCTTTCAATTTGCCCTCTTTTTTAAACCCATGTTTTTTATAAAATTCTATTGCGTGCTTGTTTGTTTCTAACACTTCAAGTTTTAAAGTATGAAGTTTCATTATATCAAACGCTATTTTCATTAACGCTTCCATAAGAATTTTACCGATCCCTTTAAGCTGAGGGTTGGAATAAATTCCTAAGTAAGCATGTTTATTGATAAAATCTACTTTGTTAAGTGAAATAACTCCGATATATTGCTTATCAGATAAATTAAAATCACATTCTACTAACCAATAAAAATTTTTATTGTCTTTTTTTAAATTTTTAATAAATTGTAAATGCTCCTCTTTAGATATTATGTGTCTTGAATAACACCATTTCCTGACAGATTGACTATTTCGCCATTTCAAAACTAACATTTTCTCCGATAAAGTAAGATTTACAAAATTTTTTAAAACTATATTGCCAAATCTTAAATCGCTTTTTAGTCCTTTCATTATTGTTTTATATATTTCAAAATTCTTAATACACCCTTGCCATCAACTGATTTTCTTCCATTCCTACTCATATGCACCAATTTATCGTAGTTTAAACTTTTAACACCGTTTACTATTTTGATCAACAAATTCTTATCATCATACCACCCTATAAACTTCAAATATCCTTCTTTTTCTCCAAATTTCAGATTATTCAACTGATTTTCAGCAAAACATATTCCAATTGTTGGTACACCTACACGGGCAAGTTCATAAGTGGTTTGCCCTCCACCGGAAATACAAAGGTCTGCTTTTAACATCAATTTGAGCATATCCTTTGCAGTAAAATTTTTGTTTGGCTCAACTATAGAGATATTAAAACAAAATTCATCTTCAAGATATTTTGCTATTCTTTTCGCTAAATCCTGTTGATTTGTCCCACCAAAAGTAATTAACACATTCTTTATGTGTTTATTAATTTTTTTCTTTGTAACATTCCAAAATTCTTTTCTTAAAATTATATATTTTTTGCCCAATAAATACTTCACACCTTCCTTTTTAGGATAATCAAGTTTATCTCCATATATAGATGGATTTATTACTATTCCTCTTGGATAACCTAATCTTTTATAATCATCTATATACACAGGTATTTTTACTATTTCAGAAACTTTCTTATAAAAATCCAAGTCTGCCAAATATGAGTCAATGATGACAATATCTACTTTTTTGAGACTTTTGAAAGTATCTTTTCTTTTTCTTAACCAATCAAATTTTTTATATTTTATACCTTTTAGTAGGAAATCAACGCTTGAATCAGCATTGACAACAATTTCAACATCAACCCCTTTTTCTTTAAATCCTTGATATAAACCGATACATCTTGTAAGATGACCAAAACCAATAGATTTTCCTGCTTCAGTTAAAATAAATATCTTCATTTTAAACTCTTCTAAATACAGGTTCTACCGGTTCGCCTTCCAAAAGTTCCTTAACCTTATTTTTTTCAATTGCATCTTTAATAATTTCTAAAACGGTACGATAAACTCGTAGAGTGTAATCAATATCTTTATTTGTATGACTGAAACAAATATTATGTGCTCCCGTAAACAAGATTCCTCTTTTTATACACTCTTGCTGGAACAAACTTTTTAACATCAAGTCCTCATTACCATCTTTATCTTTAAAAGTTATTACAGTTCTTGGTGGATATCCAATACATTGTGTATATTTTTCTAATCCGAGTTCTCTTACAAAAAGATTATATCCGTCTTTTAATTTTCTTCCTTGCTCCCATATATATTCAATAACTCTTTTTTCTTTTAATTCTTTAATAGTGGCAATAGCAGCAGCAATAGAAACTATCTCACCTCCAAAAGTAAAAGAATAAAATACCTCTTCAAATAATTTCATTATTTCCTTTTTCCCAACAATTGCAGAAATAGGATAACCGTTTGCCATTGCTTTTCCAAAACAGGCTAAATCCGGAATTACATTAAAATACTCCTGAGCTCCGCCGAGAGAGAATCTGAAGCCAGTTACAACTTCATCAAAAATTAATATAGCACCATTTTTATGTGTAAGTTCTTTTACTTTTTGCAAAAAATTATCCTTTGGTTCAACAACACCAACTGGCTCCATAATTACACAAGCGATTTGACCCTTGTTTTCCTCAAAAATTTTTTCTAAAGTTTCAATCTTATTGTATTCAAAAGTTAATGTCAATTTCTTCACTTCTTCTGGGATACCTTTGTTTCTCGTAGTAGTAGCAATATACCAATCTTGCCAGCCGTGATAACCACAACAAGCTATTTTATCTCTACCTGTATATGCACGAGCAACCCTCACTGCGCCAGAAGTAGCATCAGAACCATTTTTTCCAAAACGAACCATTTCGGCACAAGGAATAATTTTACACAAAATTTCTGCAAGTTCTCCTTCCAACCTGTGTGGTAAAGTAAAGGTTGTCCCTTTTCCCAAAATCTCTTCCACAGCTTCTGTAATATTAGGATAATTGTGCCCTAAAATAATAGGGCCTAAAGCCATCGCATAGTCAATATATTCATTCCCATCTACATCCCAAACATGGCTTCCCTTCCCTTTTTCCAAAAATACTGGTGCCACACCTTGAACAAATTGTGTTGGCCCTTTGCTAAAAGTTTGGCTACAACCAGGAATAAGTTTTCGTATCTTTTTCTTTAATTTAAGAGAATTGGAAATTCTTATCTTTTTTGGTTTAACTTTCGCTGTTTTTAACAAACTTCTATAAAATCCTTCATTCATAATTTCCTCCATGTTAATTTTTTTTATCCAAGGATTTTTTCTTAATAAATTCATAATATCTTTATATGAAAAAACTTTTCGGCCATTATATAGGTGATTATACACTTCCTTTACAAATTCTAAATCGTTTTGTTTATCAACTGACCATTTATAATCTTGCGGATCTACCGGTTTATCATTAACAACATTTTTGATTTTAAACTCTCCAGAATTTCTTATATACACTGTAACATGTTCTCTTTCTACAGTATCCTTTGCCTCTCTCCATGCTTTTTCTAATGCTTCAAATGAAAAAACTTCAACATCACAGCCATCAGGATAAGTGTATACAATAGTATTTGTTACATAATCAAAATCTCCTTTTATATACTCCAAAATAACTTTATCAATAATTTCTGGGCAAATTAAAGGGCAATCTGCTGTTATTCTCACAATTACATCTGCTTTATATTTTTTGGCTGCTTTGTAATACCTATCAAGACAATCGTTCTCAGATCCACGAAATACCTTTAATTTATATTTCTTTGCAAATTTTTCAATTTCATCATCTTTTGGATTAGTTGATGTTGCAATAACTATCTGAGAAATATATTTTGAATAAGAAACACGATTAACTACATGCCATAATAACGGTTTACCACATATTTCCATAAGTACTTTTCCTGGGAGACGGGTTGAGCCCATTCTTGCTTGAATTATAGCTACGATATTTTTTTTTATTTTTGCCATCTTATTGGTAAAATAATATCTTCGTCAGTTTCTTTTAATTCTACCAATCTTTGATGCAATTGTTTAACAATATTTTGAAAACTTAAGCTATCTATATTTTCTTTTAGATTTTCTAATCTATCTACACCTATAACAACTTTGTCAACACTTTCATTTTCCAGTACAAAATTTAAAAAAATTGCATTTAGCGGTATACCTAACTCTTTAGATAAAGAATTTATATACAGCAATTTATCTTTTAATTTAGAGAATCTACCCTCAAGCTCCTCTGGTTTTTTAAAAACAAGACCTTGTAAAAAAACTGATCTTGCGTGAATCTCAATCTTTTTCTCTTTTAATTCTTCAAAAATCTTACAAAATCGTTGATCAAAAATACTATAAGGAATCTGCAAAATATCTATTTCTAAATTTTTTATTTTATAATATTCTTCGGGGTAATACAAAGAAAAACCTATTTTCTCAACCTTGCCCGTGTGTTTTAATCTCAAAAGTGTATCAAAAATTTTGGTATTTTCTAAAAAAGAATTGAAGTTATGTACCAAGTAGCCATACAATTTATCAACCCTTAAATTTGTAAATGTTTCTTCTATTGCTTTATCAATATTTCCAACATTTGGAATTTTTGAAATGATTTTAAATTTTTTCCCGTTAGGTTTGTTTTTTATAAAATCACCTAATACTTTTTCACTATCGCCATACGCATAAGCAGTATCTATGAATTCTATTCCATTTTGTAAAGCATATTCTAAAATTTTGAAAACTTCATTTTTAGGTATTTTACCACGAGTATTATTAATACCATAATCAAGGCCAAATTGTGCTGTACCTAAACAAATTTTTTCTAATAATTTTTTCATTTAATTGCTCTTTTTATACAATCAACAATATATTTTATTTCTGATTTTTTTAAGCCAACAAATAAAGGTATAGTGATTGTTGATTTATAATAACTTTCTGCTCTTGGGCAACATCCTTCTTTGTAATCAAAAGCTTTTATATAATATGGTTGCAAATAAACTGGAATATAATGTACTTGAACACCTATATTTTGTTCTCTTAAGAACTCAAAGACTTCTTTTCTTTTTTTTGAATTCTTCAATCTTATGTAATAAATATGCCACGAGGATTTGACATAAGGTCTCTCCACTGGTAAAATTATCTCATCAATCTTTGACAATTCTTTATTGTATATTTCTACAATTTTTCTTCTATATTGAATAAAGCTATCTAATTTCTTTAACTGGCTTAAACCTAAAGCACATTGAAAATCTGTAATGCGGTAGTTAAAACCTAAACAGTGCATCTCGTACCACCAATCACCTTCATTTTTATTCCAAAGTTTGTTTTTATCTTTTGTTATGCCGTGTGCCCTCAACATCAAAAGTTTTTCATATAGTTCTTCATTATTAGTCAAAACAGCCCCCCCTTCACCTGTAGTAATTGATTTCACAGGATGAAAACTAAATACAGTCATATCTGAGAATTTGCAAGAGCCAATTTTATATCCTTTATACTCGGCTCCTAAAGCGTGACAAGCGTCTTCAATAATAATTAAGTTATTATCTTTAGCTATTGAGTAAATCTCTTCTAAATCGCAAGGATGCCCTGCAAAATGAACTGGAATTATTGCTTTGGTTTTTTTTGAGATTTTTTTCTTTATTTCTTTAGGATCTATGTTTATAGTATCGTCTTGAATATCAGCAAAAATAGGTTTTCCACCACAATACAAAACACAATTTGCCGAAGCTACAAATGTTATAGGAGAAGTAATAACCTCATCTCCTTGCCGAATTCCTGCGGCAAGGCATGCGATATGTAATGCAGCAGTACCACTTGAAACCACCACAGCATATTTTGCTCCGGTATATTTACATAATGTTTCTTCAAACTCTTTTATCTTAGGACCTTGTGTGAGCCAGTCTGAACTTAAAACATCCACAACTTTGCTTATATCTTCTTTGTCTATAAATTGATGACCATAAGGTATAAATTTTTTATTCATAAATTTTCAACCATCTTTTTCAATTCTTCTATAGACAACCATTGAGTGTTTGTATCACTATTATATCTAAAGCCCTCTGGTAACCTTTTTCCACCAGACCATCTCTCAGCATTCCACCAGGGATGTTCTGGTTCTATTACAAAAAAATCATCGAATTCTATACTATGTCTTGCTTCATCTTCGGTTAATAAACATTCATGAATTTTTTCTCCAGGACGAATTCCTATAAATTCAATTTCACATTCAGGAGCAACAGCTTTGGCTAAATCCATAATTCTCATACTTGGTATTTTAGGAACAAATATTTCTCCGCCATGCATTTTTTCTATACAATTTATCACAAACCTTACACCTTGTTCTAAAGTAATCCAAAATCTTGTCATACGCGGATCAGTAATGGTTATCTTTCCAGTTTGTCTTTGTTTTTTAAACAATGGAATGACACTTCCACGAGAACCCACCACATTACCATATCTTACACAAGACATTTTAGTCTGTCTTTTTGGCCCAACATAAGAGTTAGCTGCAATAAACAACTTTTCCATGCACATTTTAGTTGCTCCATACAAATTAACGGGATTTACTGCTTTATCAGTACTAATAGCCATAACCCTTTCTACATTATGATCTAACGCAGCCTCAATAACATTTTGTGCTCCTAAAATATTTGTCTTCACAGCCTCAAAAGGATTATACTCACATAAAGGGACTTGTTTTAAAGCTGCAGCATGAACGACAATATCTACCCCATCCATCGCTCTCTCTAATCTTTCTTTATCTCTAATATCACCAATAAAGAATCTTAATCTTTCGTCATGATTAAATTTTTGAGCCATTTCCCACTGTTTTAACTCGTCACGACTAAAAATTCTTATGGTTTTTGGGTTATACTCTTTTAGCATCACTTCAACAAATTTTTGTCCGAAAGACCCCGTACCGCCAGTCAATAGAATAATTTTTTCTGACCAATTCATAGTTTACTCCTTTCTTTGTTAAATTTTTTAAAAATACTCTCTTGTTTCTGTCGCTAAAAATTTGGTTTTTATGTGGTGTAAAAAAAATTGGCATATCTCGGATTTAAACACGGATACTTAAAAAATAGGGAGTTTTTCTAAATCTTACCCTTTAGGATTTTTTCTATAACCAATGATTTTATTGCTTCTGCATCCTTTATTGATTTTTCTATTTCTTCTTTTGTATATTCAACTTCATATCCAACAGGATATCTACTTTCAATATAAAAATCTGTTATTTCTTCCATTGCAGAAATAAATTTTTCAAAAGATTTATCAAATTTTGCTGCATCTTTTGTAAGTTTTACTAAATCATGTATTTTTTCTAACTCCCATCCATTAAAGATAAGGAATGCTTTGAGATACTTTTCTATTGCTTGATGAATGAAATATGCTGAATCTTCAAGAGGTCTGTCGTGTTCAAAAAGAAATTTTGCTTCTTCTAAATCCTTATTTGCTTTTGATAGCCATTCTTCTATTTCTTTTTTAACCATAGACAACTTTTCCTTTTTTAAGTATTTTTGAAATAAAACTATCACCGATTTCTAATCTTTTATTAATTTCATCAGGTGTATAAACCAATATATCTATACCGATTAGACCATTCTCTTCACTAAGTAATCTTCTAACTGTAAGCATTCTTTTCCTATGTTTTTCAGATGTATCCTTAATTATAAGTAGATCAACGTCGCTATCTTTTGAAGGTTTGCCCCACGCAAATGAACCAAAAAGAATTATTTTCTCTGGTTGATAGTATGTTTTTATTTTTTGAATTATTCTATCAATTAATTGTTTTTTATCTACCATAAATTATATTCCTAAATTTAGCAAAGTTATGTTTTGTTCAAATTTTGAACAAAATACAAAATAATTATCATATTGTCAATAGATGGTTTAAAGTTTTTAAAACCGAACGTTTTCTTGTTTCTGTGGTGAAAAATTTGGTTTTTATGTGGCTTAGAAAAAATTGGTCATAAAATTCGTTATTTTTAAAGAAATAGTTTATAAGGGACTAAAAAGATGTTTTCTTTGAATTTTAATAAATTTTTCCCTCTATATAACACAACTCCAAAAGGAACTCTGGTCTTAAAATCATCTATAAAAGATAAATTTTTCATACCTTGTTTTTAACATCCTTGTGGTTAAAATTCAAGATGTGCATTTAAAAAATTTTTTCATAAATTTTGATTTTCATAATTCTTTGCCTTGTAGTATTTCTTTAACAAATTTGTTATCTTCCTTTTTTAATTTTTCTATTTCATCTTGTGTATATACAAGTATGTTGACATCAAAATTTAAATGTTTAAAATAATCAATGAACTCATCTTGTCTTAATACAAAATTTTTTGAAGTTTTTTTTACAACAATAGCAATATCTATATCGCTATATGGAGTATAGTTGTTTTTAGCAAAAGAACCAAAAAGAATTATTTTTACAACTTCAGGATGATTTCTTTTTATTTTTAAAACTATTTCTTTTAAATCCTTTTTTATCTTATTTATATCTACTAATAGTATCTCTACACCATCTAACAATTTTCTCCGAAGCATTTATTGCCTCCTCTGCCATATCTTTGTCAAAATAATCTAACGGTGCTCCTTCCGGGAAACCATTTGGATATCTTGCTTCTATATAATACCTGCTTAATATTCGCGCATATTTATAAAATTCTTTTGGAAAAGAAAAATACGGTTTAAGACCTTCTAAAAGTCCAATTATAGAATGTCCTTTAACAGACAAGTTTTTCTTTTCATAAACTGCTTTTAAAGCTTTTTCTGCTGCTTGCTGTGACGCAAAACATGACCATTCATAATCTTTGTCTTTTAGCGAATTTTTTGCATGAGATAGGTCTTTTTCTGCTTGTCTTAACCAATCTTTACTTCTTTGTGCCATATTTTTTTTCCATTTATCTTTTTATCATCACAAAGGTTATTTAAATATCTGTTTTTTTAACGATATTGCGTAATCTATGAAAAATTGTTTCCATTCTCTGTGGTCAATTTTTTTTATCATTCTTGGATAATCTTTGAGTTCTGCTGCTTGAGTAAATGATATACCGAGTTGTATTGGGTCAATGTGCCAATCAAACTTTGCTTTCGCTTTCATTATTAAGTCATCAAAAGAATATTTTTTTTCTTTGATTATAAAATAAATATCAATAAAATCCCTTGCACGAGGTTTCATTACTATGGTATGGACTTTATTAACAGCAATATCATAAATACTGTCAACAGAGATATTTTTATATTTTATACCTTTCTCAATTCTTGGGAACGGATAATAATTAAAGTCAACTTTTAACTTTTCTTTTTCAGAAAAATATAGTTCAAATGAGTGAAGCCCTAAAAAGTTTCTATAATCAATTTTTTTTAACTTTAATTTTTTCTGAACTTTACCTAAAAATGCTCTTATAGGTAATAAATTTATCTCTTCCTCACAGAAAAGGTCAACATCTTCAGAGATTCTATGATAAAGGTAAAATGCTGAAAGTGGTGTACCTCCTGTTAGATAAAACTTCTTACATAAATATTTATCTTCAGATACTATGTCTAAAAATTCTTTTTGTTGTGGTGTTAAAATTTTGGTCTCTTGTTCCATAATAATAATTCTAAAAATTTTCTTGTTGGTTCATCCATAAAAAGTTTTTTCCAATATTTTCTCACTTCTTTTTCATCTAATTTTTCGCCTGCTAAACCATAGTTTATCATTTGTTGTATCCGCCAGATTTTGTATGCTTTTGGATCTTCTTTTTTAAACTTTTTTTCGTCTACTGACCAGTTGTATGGCATAAGTTTGATCCTTTAGTTAAAAATATTGAAGTAAATTTATTATGTTTTTTGTGTTGTTGGAAATATTGTTTTCTGTTGCTACAAGATATACAGCGGTTGATTTGGTTGCTTTAGGTATTTTTGAAATTTTTTTGTATTTCACATCGGTTATAGATAAATCTTTGAAACAAAATTCTATTATTTTATAAATTTCATCGTCAGCAAGAATATAAAATTCTTTTTTCCCATTTTTGTGTGCTTGAAGGATTATTTGTTTTATTTTTTCTATTGTGTTTGAAAAATAATTTATTGTTTTTAAAACATAGTTGTATGTTTTTTTAATTTTTTCAGAAAATCCTTTGGGTGTTAATATATATTCAATCTTTTTGCCATTTAACATCTTTATTTTTATATATCCGGTTTTAGCAAGTTTTTTTATTATTAAATTAACAAGACCTAAGGAAAGTCCTGTTTTTTGAGCGATTGTTCTTTGGCTAAGTTGTGCTTTCTCTGAAATCTGTTGTAATACAAGAAATTCTTTGTCTAATAATTCTGTTATATGGTTCATTATAGCAAGCTAAAACTTTGTGTTCAAATTTTGAACAATTTATAAAACAAAATTTTAGAAAGTAACAATTAACAACATTTAAAAATTTTACACTTGATGAAAAGTTATATAAGAAAATATAACAAACTATTGCTGTGATGAATTTGATGATGAAGAAGATTGTTGAGCTTCTTTCTCAAGTTTTTTCGCTTCAATAGTATCTTTTATTGAGGTAATTCCTGCGATGATTGCTAAAAGTCCTGCAGCAATCAACATTATAGGTATGCTACCTTGTAAAACAATAGCTTGTCCTGGCCATATAATCCATAACCATACACCTATCGCTACTGCTATTATTCCACCTATTAACGCGCCCATAGTAATTTACCTCCCCTGCTGGGAAAATTAGAAACTGAATATTTTTTACAATAAAAATTTTGAAAAATCAATTGTTTGGTAAATTTTTCAATACTTCTTTTATTTCTTTAATCTGTGTTTTAGTAAGAAACCGTTGTTTACCTAAAATTTTTGTAAGACAAAAAATTTTTGATAAATATTCAAATTTCTCTGTTTTTATAACAGCTGTTTGTAAATCTTCAGCGATAGTTACTAATCCATGATTTTTTAAAATAAAAACATCGTTGTGAGACAAATATTTTTTTAATTTTTTTGCAAGTTCTTCAGTATAAAAAGTTGCGTATTCTACTTGTGCTATACCTTCAAAATAAACTAATGTTTCTGCTAACAACGGTTTGTTTATATTAAAACCACAGATGCCAACAACTGCTGAATAGACAGGATGGGTATGGACTACAGCATTAACATCATCTCTATTCTGATACACTATAGTATGAATACGCCATTCGCCTGAAGGTTGTGTTACGCCATCAAGTTTGTTCCCATAAAAATCAATAACAACAAGGTGTTCTTGAGTAAGATTTATTTTTTGTTTCCCTTGTGGTGTTATTAAGATTTTGTTGTCTCCAATACGAACAGATATATTTCCATCAAAACCTGTAATAAGTTTGTTTTTAAGAAGATAATTATATGCCTCAACAACTTCTTTTTTTATATTATCAAGTTTTTTCATCAACATTATAGTGTTTTTTTGCTTTTCTCATTTTGTAAAGTCTTACAAAATATTCTATAATACCATAAAGAATATAAGCTGAAAAGATTAGAAATATAGAACTTTCTGGGTATGAAAAAATTAACAAAACTGTAATTATTACAATAGTTAAAACTTTTAGTGATACTTTTTTTGTAAGTCCTATATTATTCATTTTAGGATATCGTAATTTTGTTATCATTAACAAAGATAATACCAAAATAAAAGCAGGTAGAAAATTCTCTAATATAGGTGCAATAGCTATTAAAAATGTCAAATGTCTTTTAGTAATACCTGACCAACCACTTGATATACTTAATAACAATATTATTGAAACGATTATACCAGCAGATGCAGGGGTTGGTAAACCTTCATAGAATGTTATTTTTTCTTTTTTTTCTTTATATAAAGAAAAAACATTAAATTTTGCTAATCTTAATGCTCCAAAAAATACATACAAAAAACATACCATTATACCTGAAAAACTATATCTATATCCAACTAATTGCCAAACCAAAACTATCGGTGCAATACAAAATGTAATAAAATCAGCTAAAGAGTCAAGTTCAGCTCCAAGTGTGGAAGATATATTTTTTGACCGTGCAATTAAACCATCTATACCGTCAAAAATTATTCCTAATATTATTAACCAACTAGCAGGTACAAATTTGCCATTTATACTTAAAACAATTGACCAAAAACCACAAAACATGTTTGCTGCTGTGAAAATTGTTGGAAATAAATAAACTTTTGTAATCATAAATTATTTTTTTACTCTTACAGCAACTGTTGTTATACCTGCAAAAACTTTTTGGTTTTTTGAGACTAATAATCTAAACTTATCTTTTGGAAAGATAAAATTTACCTGTGAACCTAAAAGTATGGCTCCAATTTTTTGGCCTTGTTGAATTTTTTGTCCTTCTTTAACCCAACAAACAATACGTCTTGCTA
>Ga0272445_1000622_pt1 | contig 32112 bp, 36 predicted proteins | sample YNPCB0031_FD_194404 | JGI IMG/M metagenome (GOLD analysis project Ga0272445, IMG submission 194404) | Hot spring sediment microbial communities from Yellowstone National Park, WY, United States - YNP-CB-003-1 | ecosystem: Environmental > Aquatic > Thermal springs > Hot (42-90C) > Sediment... | reverse complement strand
ATTTGGTGCTGTAACCCAGAGATGTCTTCCATCTGGTGCCATCTTTATCTGGTGTATGAAGGTCATCTCAGGGTCCTTTATCTCCTTTATTGTCTTCTTTGTCTTCCAGTCTATTACATAAACGACTCCAAGGGGCATGTCCGAGACATAGGCCTTTTCATTATTCCTTGTCCAGGCAATACCACATACAGCCTTTCCAACAGGAAGTTTGTCAACAACCTTAAGACCCTTTGGGTCAAAGATATAGACATTACCATCAGCCATATCCTCAAGATAAATGTTTCCATCAGGTCCAACAACAGCATCGCAGAACTTCTTACCTACCTGAATGGGCTCAGACTTTTTGCCTGTCTTGAGGTCATAAACAACAACATTACCATTGAGAAGTCCAACAATAAGCTTCTTTTCATAAAGGGCACTTCCATGACTACCACCAGCCTTTTTAACCTCCTCAAACTTCATGCCTGCAATAACACCTTCCATCTCGGAGCCAGCCTCTGTAATTACAATCCTTCCCTTTTCCAGGTCTGTTGGTGGCTCCATTGTGGAAAGGTCAATAACAGCAAGATGCCCACCATGACCTGCTATGTAGGCTGTTCCATTAAAGGTGAGTTTCTTTGCTGCCTCAAGGTCGTGATTGAAGGAGCTAAAAACCATGTAGCCTGAAAAGGCAAGAAAGGCAAGGACTACTAAACAGATTAGCTTCTTTGACTTCATCTTTTAACCTCCCCTTTTTGTTTTCTTTTGTTTTTACCTCGCATGAGGTATGGGCAGAACGATTAATTCATAAGGATTGAGATACTTAAATGCCTTTTTCTCACCTCCCTTCTTCTTGTTATTTTATACCTGTATTATGCTTTTTTCAACTTAAAATTATAATTTTAATCTTTTCCAAAGCCAGAACAGGGTATGCAAACAATCCTTCCATTAAGAAGCCTTGCCCTGGGCTCAGCCACCTTCTCACCACAGATCTCGCATCTCACACTCTGGTATATTTTTGCCTCTTCAGGTAAGGAAATCTTGATGCGCCTTATCTTAAGGAGTTCTTCGTCATCTGCCTCAAGGATTGCCTTTAGCTTCTTTGCCTTTCTTGAATGGACTGCCCTCAGAACCTCCTCTGAACGGTCACCCTCGGAATATCTCTTCCAGAGGGCCTTCTCTTCCTCAGATTCTTCTGGTGGATTGAAATCTATGGATATTCTTATAGCCTCTCCAGAAGGCCTTTTTGCAAATGTATAGACCTGTTTTCCATAATCTTTAAATATCAGGTTTCCCTTTCCAAAGGTGCATCCAGTAATAACCTGAATGGCATCTACTGCACAGGAATCATTCTCGACAATGGCAACTATCTCCTCATCTCTTGAACCTTACTCATTGCCGAGCTCCTTCAATGCCCTCAGGGCTACTCTATAGCCAAGGGCAAGGCCGGGACAGCTATGACCATGAAATTGAACAACATCGTCATAAGTCTTCATCCATACCTCCAGATTGAAGATTTCCTTTAGCGCTATCCATCTGTTACTTTCGCCACAAATTAACTGGTGTTATTTTATCATAATCCCCTGTCCCAATTAGTTCAAGGTCATTAACTCCCCTTCTTAAGATAAGAGGGGGTAAGGGGAGTTACTTCACCACCAGAGGAGTTTATAATAGGGAAGAAATCTCAGCTCTGTGGTGTTAATAGTTAAAGTATCTTCCAGAGAGAGATTAATAACTAAAGCAAGCTCTGGTTTGTATTTTTCTATAAAACTTCTCATAGACCTTGTTACCTCAGGTGATTTAAAGGGTTTGTATTTTGTCTCGACGGGTATGACCTTTCTGCCATCATCAATAACGAAATCTATCTCAGCACCATCCTTTGTCCTCCAGAAGTAGATTTTTGATGGTCTGTCCTTCAGACCCTCTTTCAATAAGTTATAAATGAGATTCTGGAAAACAAATCCGTTGAGAGGGAAGTAAGAGTGGTCTTGCAATCTTCCAAAAATTCCTGAAGCGAAATTCAATAAACCAAGGTCATAAAAATAACACACTGGAGACTTAGTAAGCTCCTTCCGAATATTCGAAAAGAAAGGAGTTACCATCTGAATTATGAAGGTCTTTTCAAGATACCAGAGGTAATCCTTAAGAGTCTTTACAGAAATTCCAAGGGTATTTGAAAGGTCTGATAGATTAATAGGTTTGCCTGTTTCACGAGCCAATATCTTTACAAGTCTACTAAATTCATCAATCTTGTGAATCCTGAGCAGATAGGATATATCTTTTTCTATATAACTCTGATATATCTCTTTTATCTCTGCCTCCTTTTCAGAAAGCTCAGGATTAAGAACAACCCTTGGATAACCACCAAAATTAAGATATTCCTCAAGGAACTCCCTTGCTGTCCTCTCCTCTACAGAAAAAAAATCCTGAAGCCTTTCTTCATAACGATAGGCTGTTCTGTAATTCACAAATTCCTCAAATGTGAGGGTCGTAAGTTCAAAAACCCTTTTTCTTCCAGCAAGGGATTCTTTTATCTTTTCTTTTAATTCCACGCTTCCTGAGCCTGAGACAATAAATTTATAAGGAAGACCCATATCGTATATCCCTTTTAAAAAAAGTCCCGCATCTTCTTTCCTCTGAATCTCATCAATGAAGACAAACCCCCTCTTTTTTCCAAGCTCAAGTTCTATCTTTTTTATAAGTCTGGCCTGAGAGGTAAAGTACTCTTTATCTGTCTCGATATCGAGATTAAAAAAAAGGGTCCTCATACCTTTTCTTTTTAGCTCTTCTTCAAGAAGCCTCATTAAAGTCGTCTTTCCTGCCTGGCGAGGTCCAACAATGAGGGTAATTTCAGGCTTTGATAGATGGTCTTTAAGACTATCAAAAAGTTTCCTTTTAATCATATTACTATTTTAGCACGAGAAAATAAGAAATACAATTCCAGATTTCTCGCCAGGTTTATTTAAGAAAATCAAGAAGGGAGGTAGAGAGGAGTTTTATAGAGGATATCCTCAGGGCCTCAAGGCCTGTCTGGGCCTTCTGGATCTCTATTGCCACCTCTGTAAGGTCTGCATCTTCTGAAAGGGAGAGAGACTTCTTAAGGGTATTAAGAAGGTTCTTTGTTCGCTCCTCCGCATCCTTAAGAAATTGTCGCCTTGTTGCAAGTTCTGTCTGTTTTTCCAGAACCTGTGTCCTTGCATCATCTATAAGAGACTGAAGGGCCTCTATTCTGTGCATTGCCTTTGTTTCCCCTATAAATGAACTATCTATATCCTCATACTGCCAGGCATAGCTGAGTCTGTTTGCTATATCCATAATATTTGTGACAGTAAATACATCATGTTCAGCACTCATTGGGTCACCTATCTCAATGGTTATTGTATTAACTCCTGTGACAGGGTCTTTGCTCTCCGTATATATTACAGATGTGCCATCAGAAAGGCTTGAAGGAGCGCTATTCCTGAGGACAGGACTGAAGACCTCAGACCCTGGAATGTTAATACCAACTAATGAATTACTATTTAATGGAAGACCCATCTCGCCCAAATCTCCCTGATATTCATAGGTATGAGTTAATGGATTGTAGACAAAGGCCTCCCTGTCTGTCCTCATCCCTGAAAAGATGAATCTTCCTAAGTGTCTGGTGTTTGAAAGCTCATAAAGGTGGTCTCTCAAGAAGCGTGCCTGCTGGGAATTGAATAGCCTTGCCTGCTGATCCTGTGGATTTACTCCTGAGATAGTGAGTTTTCTCAGCTCCAAAAGGGTATTAGATAGAGAGCTCAGGACATTATCAGTGAATTCAAACTGGAGGTCTCCTGTTGCCATATTCCTCATATACTGCTCTCTGATGGAGATTTCCACCTTATAGCCTAATGCCCTTGAGCTCGAGGTAATGTCATCAGAGGGTTTTAATATCCTCTTTCCTGTGGCAAGCTCTTCGTTTCTTCTTGATAGCTCCTCAAGGGAGTTCTGGAGACCCTTTTTAACCTGTTCATATATTGTCATTGAACTAATCCTCATGGCCACCTCATATATTCAATATGGTCTCAAGTAGCTCATCAGCCACTTTTATTATCCTTGCACCTGCCTCAAAGGCCCTCTGGTATTTAATGAGATTCACAGCCTCCTCATCAAGATTGACTCCTGAAAGGGCATCCCTCTGCCTTGTGAGCTCTGCCATGAGGTTCTCTTCAAATTTCAGGCTGTCCTGTGCATTTCTGCTCATAATCCCTGTTGTTGAGACGAGTGCATTGTAGTACTCAAAAAATGTTGAATCTCCGAGTTCTGGTAGTGATGACTCAAAAAGGTTAACAATCCTCAAAGCATTGAGATTATCCAGTGGTATGGTGGATCCAGAGGAAGAGGCTGCAATCTTCAAAGGATCGCTAATTGCTACTTCTGCATCCTTAATCAGATTCTTTAAAGGACTTATCACTATCCTTTCATCCTGTAATACAGAACCTGTTACAGTGACTTCGATACCCTCAAAGCTAATGGGATTACCTGAAATATATGTTCCTGATGCCACCAGATTACCTGTCTGAATGGAACGGACTGTGTAGTTACCAGAGGCAAAGGTTATCTCGTATTCATCAAGGGTTAACTGTCCCATGTCTGTAATAGTTGCTTCTGCTACCGCACCCTGTGAGTAGTTATCTAAATAAAGTTTAACAGGGGTAAAGAAATCCACTCCTGTAGTCCCATCAAGGCCATAACCTTGCCTATGCTGAAGGTTTATCTCCTTTATTACTGAGCCAACGAGCCTCCTCAGACCAAAGAGCTGGTAGTTTTCTATATCCCTTCTTGATGAGAGAAGTCCTCCAAGTTCTCCCTGTCTGATAGTATCTGTAATATCCTGACCATTTATGAAAACACCTCTCCTGCCATCCCTCTCTACAGGGGCTGAAAGCATTGATACATTCTCACGCTCGACAAGAGCAAAGGTGCCATGGTTTACAGTTACAGAACCATTATCCTCCTCATAATAGGAGATATCAATGAGTTCTGATAGCCTTTTCAAGGCCTCCTCTCTCTGGTCTCTGAGGTCATTTGCCTTTTCTGATAGAAGACCTGATTCAACTTGAAGAATCTTTCCATTAAGGTCTCCAATCTGTTTTAGAAGGCTGTTTATTTTTTCTGTTGAATCCTTTATCTGTCTTTCTATATCATTGAGCGTATTTTTAATAGCACCCTCCATCTCCTTAGCTACCCTCAAAAAAGAATCCGCCTTTGTCAGCAAAAGGTTCCTGGCAGGAAGTAAGTCGGGGGATGAAGACACCTCCTGCCAGGCAGAGTAGAACTCCTGGAGGGCACCAGAGAGTCCAGCACCTTTAAGGTCATTAAAGGTTTCTTCAATACCTGTCATAATGTTACTCATCGTCCTTGTGAGACCTATTTTCTGGCTCTGGAAAAATATCTGGTTGTAGATAAATCTATCAAAATATCTTCTTATCCCGGCAACCCTTACACCTCTTCCAGTAAATCCCGCTCCTGTTACAATAGGTGTAGTTGTCTCAAGTATAACCTCCTGTCTGTTAAACCCAGGGGTATTGACATTGGCAATATTGTGACCCGTTACATACAGGCCTGTCTGGCTTGCAAACAGGGCTGACCTTCCTATATCAAACAATCCAGATAAAGACACTCTCAAACCTCCCTGCTCAAAGAAATAGATCCTGGAGTATTCACACCAAGGGCCTCAAGAAGGGATGAGGCATTCTTTACATAATTAAGGGAGCGGTCAATAAGGAGTCTGTTAAAGCTGTTCAATTCAGAGATTGCCTGTAGGAGGGATATCAGGCGGGACCTTAGATGGAGGAAATCCTCATCCCCTGTTATTTCGTAAATCAACTTAAGATTCAGGACTTTTTCTGTCTTCATCTTTAACCTGAGCCTTTCTGTAATTCTGAGCCTCTCATTATCGAGGAGCCTGAGTCTCATCATGATGAGGTCCTTCTTCTTTGAAAGCTCCTCAATCTCCGAAAATCTGAGGTCAACAAGACACCTCCTCTCCTTCTGAAGGAGGTCCTGAAGGGCAAGATAACCCGTGAGCTCTTCTCTCAGGATATCCTTTATCTGCTCTAATTCACTCATATCTCCATTAATATCTTTTCTGCAAGTTTAGAGTAGTCAATCCTGTAATTGCCTGTCTCTATTGCCTTCTTCAATGTCTGAATCTTTTCCTCCCTTATATCAGGAAGGGTTCTGATCTCCTCCATAAGCCTTGCAGACTCCCTTGCCCTTTCAGAGATTTCTATCCTGTCCTCGCCTGAAGACTGGATACCTTTCTGTGCCTGAGCCTGCTCTTCTGAAACCTTTTTTACTGTTACCTCGCTACCAACACCCTGACCATGTAACTGAGGCCTTACCGGGCCTTCTCCATAAATCTTCATTTACCTGAACCTCCTTTCTATTTTTATATCGGCATCAGGCCTTCAGGTCTTTAATCCTTAAAAATCCTTCAGGATCAATAGGTTTCCCTTGCGAGAGGACCTCGAAATGGAGATGATGTCCAGTAGAAATGCCAGAGTTACCCACCTCTGCAATCACCTCACCCTGCCTTACAAGGTCACCCACTTTTACAAGATTTTGTCTGTTATGGCTGTATCTCGTTTCTAAGCCATTGCTGTGTTCAATTATTACTGTATTGCCATAGCCCTTGAGCCAGCCACTGAATTTGACTCTTCCATCCATAACTGCCCGTACAGGTGTGCCCTCAGGAGCCTTTATATCTATTCCCTTGTGGAATCTCCATGCACCTGTAACAGGATGGAGCCTCATCCCAAAACCAGAACTTAAAATCCCTTCAAGGGGATAAGAAGGGAGGTCAGAGGTCGGATATGGGATGTTAGATTTTAAGGAAAATTTTTCCATAGATTCTGATTTCTGATTTCCGACTTCTGACCTCTGATTTCTGACTTCTGACCCCTGTTTCATGAGCTCTCGTGCTATAAGGTCTCCAAGCCCTGTACCCCTTTCAGCAAGGAGTCTTGATAATTCCATGTCAAAAAGAGATGTATATGTCTCCTTCTGAAAGTCCTCTCCTAATTCCATTGGTGACGAAGTAACAATGGTTCTCCTCATTGCCTTCAGTAATTCATAAAGAAAAAGGGACTCCATCTCTCTGGAGACCTTTTTTATCATTGCTTCCCTAACTGTTACTTTCGCCACCGGCCTGTCACCTTCAAAGTTTACCTTTCCTGTAATCCCTTCAATCTTCATATCTTTACCACACCTGTCCAAAATAAAGTTTTTAATGGGCATAAGTAGGATGAAGGCCATAGGCTGAAGGCTGAAGTTTTTTAAAGGTATTTAATTTATTTTTCTTCATCCTTAATCCTAATCTTCAGCCTTAAGCCTTAAGCCTATTTGATGCCTTATGCCTATTTTAAAAGCCCCTTCCAATTTGTTTTGGACAGCAGTGATCTTTACATTATCTCTATCTCTGCCTTTAAGGCACCTGCCTCTTTCAGTGCCTGAAGTATGGCAATTAGGTCTCTTGGTGTTACACCAAGGGTATTTAATGCCCTTATGATCTCACCAAGGGTTGCCCCTGATACCTCTACAAGGGATGCCTTCTCTTCCTTAGCCTTTACCTCTCTTTCAGGAACAACAACAGTCTCTGCACTTTCTGGTGCAAATGAAGGAGGCTGAGAGACCTTATAGGTTGTCTTTATCTCTATGGTGAGGTTCCCATGGGCAATGGCAACTGGAGAGAGTTTCACATTTTCACCAATAACAACAGTGCCTGTCCTCTCATTTATTACTACCTTTGCTGGCGTATCCATTTTTATCTCAATGGCCTCTATCATTGTTATGAATTCTACAGGTCTGGACATATAGGGTTCTGGTATCCTTATTTTTATAGATGTAGAATCCTCTGCAATAGCTGTGTCTGGTCCAAAGGTATTGTTTATCTTCTTTTCTATCTCTGAGGCTACAGAAAAGTCAGGCCTCATAAGAAAGAGCCTCAGGTTCCCATCAGGACTCAACATAAAAGAAGGCTCCTTCTCAATTATCACACCACCAGGAACCTTGCCTGCTGACGGATGATTTTTCTGAATCCTTGTACCACCGCCGCCACCTGTAAATCCTCCAATGGAGACAGGGCCCTGGGCAAGGCCATAGACCCTGCCATCAGGACCCTTTAAGGGGGTGAGTAGAAGGGTTCCACCCTGGAGGCTCTTTGCATCTCCAATGGTGGAGACGAGGGCATCCACCTTCATTCCTGGCTTTGGGAAGGGTGGTAAAGAGGCTGTAACGATAACTGCTGCTGTATTCTTTGCCTTTATGTCTGAAGGTCTTACTGTTATCCCCATCCTCTGGAGCATGTTTGCGACAGCCTGCATGGTGGCTATTCCCTTATCGCCTGTCCCATCAAGACCAACAACAAGGCCATAACCGATAAGCTGGTTCTCCCTGAATCCCTCAAACCTCGCGATGTCTTTTATCCTCTCTGAATCTGCAGTCCCGGGTGATGAGAATAATATGAATAGTGCTGCCACAAACCATACTATAAGCCTCAGGCTATAAAATAGGCTGAAACCTACAGCCTGAAGATGGTGCGACTGGCAGGCAGTGCAACTGTAGGACTGCATTCTGGCGAAGTTAAAAAGTTCTGCTCTGCTGTCGCACAATATTTTTCTTAAAAAGGCCATATCTTGTCCAGTATCCTTACGAGCCATCCTGGCCTCTGTTTATCCTGTAATACTCCCTTTCCAACAAGATATATCTCTGTATCAGTAAGCCTTGTGCTCAGAAGGGTATTATCCATGCCAATATCATCTGGTCTTGCCATGCCTTTAAGGACAAATATCTGCCTCTCATTGTTTATAACTATCTCCTTTCTTGCCTCAAGAACAAGGTTTCCATTCGGCATTACCTCAACAACCTTTGCTGTTATTGTGCCTATGAGTTTTCCTTGCCTGTTTGTCTCACCACTTCCTTTAAAGTCATCCTTCATAGCCCCCTTCACAGAGGGAGAAAAGGTATTGCCCTGTCCATAAAGGTTTCTCAGATTCATGTTGAGGGGAGCACCAAATAACTGTTCAATTCCTGCTTCAAGGCTTGAATCCCTCTTTGCTGATGTGTCTGCCTTTCCAGAGCCAGATATATTTTCTATGACCTTTATTGTTACAATGTCATTGAGCCTCTTTGCCCTGAGGTCTTCAAAAAGTCCAGCCCCATCCTTCCATAAGGAGTTTCTCGGTCTCTCTTCTGGAGGCCCTTCCGCATAAACATACTTTGGTGGTGGAGGTGGTAGTGCCGGAGTGGCACAGGAACTTAATAGCAGGGCATGGTAATATAAAGCCAGTAAAGTTATGATAAAGGAAAAAGTTTTAATAATGTCGTACTTTTTTTTCATTTTAGAACTCCACAAAAAGGGTATCTTTATCAAGGAGTATCCCTGATACAGTCTTTTTTGTCTGTAAATTTATAGCCTTTGTGTGTTCACCAGGCCTCGTGCTCCTCAGGAGTTCTCCTGGCATTGATATCCTGAAACTCCGTGTCTCAACAACTATCATTACCCTGCTTCCTTTTTTTATAACCTGATCCTTTGGTGGCCGAGAACTCAGTGAGTTAGAGCTTCTATCATGGCTAACTTCATTGGTTACCAGAGAATCCTTCGCCACCAATGCCCTTGAAAGAGGACTCACCTTTGCAGTGGTCTTAATGGTTCTACCATCTCTGAGCTTGAAAAGAATAAGGGTAATTCCCTGGAGCCCTTCCTCGATTTCTATATCTGAGACCTCCTTTATGGATATATCAGGATATCTGAGTCCTTCTATCCTTATCTCATCAGAGTTGTAATGTCTGAGAAGATGGCCTCTTACTAAGTCTTCTATCTCCTGAGATGCCCTGACTGGTGCTACCACCAGAAGACTCCACAAGAGAGAAAATCCTATAATAAAAATCCTGACCATTTTTATCTCTTCAGGTTATTTATTGTCTGGAGCATCTCATCTGAGGCCTGTATTGCCTTTGAATTGATTTCATAAGCCCTCTGGCTGATAATCATGTTAACCATCTCCTCAACGATATTTACATTGCTCAATTCGAGAAATCCCTGAGCAATAGTTCCCATACCCTCTGAGCCAGGGATACCCGTAATAGCCTCTCCTGAGGAGTCTGTTTGGAGGAAAAGGTTCTTCCCAATGGCCATGAGGCCTGCGGGGTTTGCGAACTTTGCTATCTCTATCTGGCCTATCTCAACAGGTGTAGAACTCCCAGCCTGTAGCACTGTAACCTTTCCGTCTGAACCTATGGTAATGTTCAGGGTATTAGCAGGTACGGTAATGCCAGGCTCAAGGAGGTATCCATCAGAATTAACAATCCTCCCCTCACTGTCGAGTTTGAAGGCACCTGCCCTGGTATAGGCGATTGTCCCATCAGGAAGGGAAATCTGAAAGAATCCATCTCCCTCTATAACCATATCAAGGCTGTTCCCTGTCTGGACAAAATCTCCCTGTGTGAAGAGCTTCTGGACCGCGATGGGTCTCACACCAAGACCGATCATTATCCCTGATGGTATCTGGAGATCCTCGGCTGATGTAGCCCCTGGGGTTCTCAGGTTCTGATACATAAGGTCCTGAAAGTCTGCCCTGCTCTTCTTGAATCCTACGGTATTCGCATTAGCAAGATTATTAGCAATGACATCAAGATTTAGCCTCTGAGCCTCCATTCCTGATGCTGAGATAAATAATGACCTTAACATCTCTTACCTCCTCTATATCCTTGCCATTTCATTATTTACCTTTCCTGCTGCTTCATCAAGGGTCTGTATTGCCTTCTGGAAGGTTTCGAACTCTCTCAGGTTTGAAATTAATCTCACCATCTCTCTCACTATCTCTACATTTGATTCCTCAATATATCCCTGAAGAACTTTTGAATCTGAGGTCTTTGTCGGAGCACTGGACTGGTAAAGACCTTCAGCCACTCTCTTTAATGAATCAAGAGCATCAAACTCCACTATCTTCATTCTATCTGTAAGACTTCCATTTACATAAATACTCCCATCCTCTCTTATATCGACCTCTCCATCAGGCAATCTTATTGGTCCGTTATTTCCAAGGATTCTCTTACCTGATGAATGAACAAGATACCCCTCCCTTGTCTTCCTGAGGTCTCCCCTTCTTGTATAAAGACCATCCTCAAGGCTTATAAAACCCCTTCCCTCAATAGCGATGTCGAGTCTGTTGCCTGTCTTGAGGAGGGGTCCTGAGGTCATATCAAGCCTCATACCTGATACATAAGTCATGGTTCTGCCATCTATCTCCTGAGAGTTATTGATAAGATAATCCCTGAAGGAAAGGCCTCCTTTTTTAAAACCTGGCGTGTCAGCATTGGCAATATTCTCAGAAACGAGCTCAAGGTCCAGCTGTTTCATCAGGGCTCCTGAAAGGGCTATATATATTCCTTTGTGCATGCAATAATGAAAGCAAATTTAATGCCAGTTAGTGGCAACTATTACTCCACCACAAAGACAAAGGTCAGAGCTCTCCTTCTGAGAACGAGGTCTTTTCATGGAGGTCTGATTCTTCGTAAAGAATCCTTTATATTCAAAAAGTTAGAATGTTTTTGTTTTTATGTTTAAAGGCAAAAATAGTTAGACATGACGAAAAAAAGCAGTCAGGGATAAATTTTCACGACTGTTACTTTCGCACCAATATTAAAGATGACGGGATTTTGACAGGAAATCTTTTCCCTGAGGAAAATCTTTACACATCCTGAGGATAAGGTCAACCTCGCCAGAGGGGATACCAAGGGAGTTAGAAATATCATCTATTTTAAGACCGCGCCTGTAAAGATTTATTACCTCTTCATGCCTTATATCCTTTTTATGAATCTCCTCTGCCTTCTCAGCAAGGGCCTTGAGAAGGTCTATCTTCTCATCAATCCTTTTTTCTATGGCCTTAAGCTCATCTATCTTTTTCTCAATCCTTTTGAGGACAAGGGCACCAATCTCCTTTATCTCCTTTTCAATCAATGGCTCCTTTTTAAAAAATAGTTCCTTCAGCATAACTCCTCCAAAAATGTTACTTTTATACCTTTATATCAACCTTCCCTTTCTTTTGCTCCTGAACTGTTACTTTCGCCACTAACCTGACCTGTTTTTTAGGTCTCTTCTTCACCTCTTTTTCCTGCTTCTGGGTTGCATTACCAAGAAGATTTATTGATTCAACTTTCATGGTTCACTCCAGAAAGGAGAGTTTTTCAACTACATAAAGCCTCTTAAACTCCTCTTCCATCTCTTTATACTCTTCAGGTTTGATAAAGAGATTCCTCATTTTTTCATTTTCTCCGAGGTCAATGTCCTGCAGGGGGCCCCTGTAGCCAACACCGAGCCTCACGCAGATGGTATCAGCAAGACTTATGACCCTGCACAGGTCATCCCTGTAAGGGTCTTCACCTGAGTTTAGCTCACAGTTGTGGTGATCCCTGATCACATCGCATAAAAGCAAAGGGAATCCCCATTTCTCAGCAAGAATACAGCCTGCCTCTGCATGGCCAAAACCAAAATATTCCCTCTCAATGGAGCTGAAGGTAACCCTGTCTGAATAAACCCTTTCCATCAAGAGGGAAAATCTCTCTGGCTGACTGTTATCCATGAGAACCTTACCGACATCATGAAGAAGTCCTGCAATCGCTGCCTCTTCAGTCTTTACCCGTCCTGTCCTTCTGGCGATAACAGAGGCTGCTATGGATACGCCAAGGCTGTGTTCCCAGAGCTTCTGTTCTATTATCCCGAATCTCTTATAAACCTCTCTTGTGGCTGCTGCAAGGACTATGCTTTTTAATGTATTAAAGCCTATAATGGCCACTGCCTCTGATACAGTCTCCACATTATGCCTGAGTCCATAAAAAGCTGAGTTTGCGATCTTCAGGACCCTTGATGTAAGGGCCTGATCAGCCATTATAGCCTTCTGGATATCATCGAGCCTTGTATTAGGGTTCTCAATAAGTTTTATAACCTTCAATGCAACATGAGGAACAGAAGGGATATCGCAGGTGGAAAGTATCAATCTCTTAAGGTCTTCTCCTATCATGAGTTCACCTCTATTTCTTTCAATTCCTCAAGCAATCTATTTATATCTTCAAATTTAAATGGTTTTAACAAGGTCTTTATACCTTTCGCCTTTATTATCTCCTTAGTCTTTCTATCAAAGACAGTCCCAGTTAAAAGCACAAACCTTCTGGAAAGCAGGGGTTTTATCTTTAATATCTCATGATACACCTCTATACCATCTATGCCTGGCATCTTCAGGTCACATAACACCGCCCAGAAGTTATGGCTTTTAATAAGCTCAAGCCCTTTTATCCCATCTGAAACAGTAATGACAGAGAAACCGAGTTCGGAGAAAAAAAGCTTCAGTATCTCAGATATGTAATCTTCATCATCTATTACGAGTATCTCTTTCAAATAAACCCTCCCTATCTCCATTGGATCACAAAAATGGATATCGCAAGTGTTATTTGAAGATTCTTTATCCATTATGCTCACCATCCCAGCCCCCAAGGCATGCCCTGAGCCTGACTATTGCCTGAGCATGAAGTTGCGAAACCCTTCCTTCTGTAATACCCAGGACCTTTGCAATCTCTTTCATTGTCAGTTCATCCCAGTAATAAAGGGATATAACAAGCCTCTCCTTTTCTGGCAACTTCTCTATAACAGAGGCTATCCTTTCCCTGAGTTTCTTCTCCTCATAAATGGTATCAGGTGTCTTTGCACTCCCATCAGGTATGGATTCCTGAAGGGAGAGGTCGTCGTCATATCTACTGTCTGAAAAATCCTCAAACCTCAGGAGTATGGACGATGCGATGTCGCTTAATATCTGATAGTACTCCTCAATGGGAATATGGAGGTCCTCTGCTATCTCCTCGGCTTCAGGCAATCTTCCAAGTTTTACCTCGAGCCTTCTCTCCGTCTCCCTTATGTTTGCGAGCTTATCCCTCAATCCTCTCGTAAATGTACTGTTTGCCCTCAGCTCATCAATCATTGCACCTTTTATCCTCATCCTGACAAAGGCCTCTATCTCTCCAAGCTCTTCTCTATATCTATCAAGGGCCTCGAGAAGGCCAGCTATACCAGCACTGATTAGGTCATCAACAGTAAGCTGGGGTGGCAGGTTCCAGCTCAATCTCTGAGCTGTATATTTAATATATGGAAGGAGGGATTTTATTATCTCCTCCTTCGTTGACTCATCGAGTCCCCTATCTATGGATACTTCCAATCTCTTCATTCCCTGGAGTCCTTAAAATATTTCTTAAAAAGAACTGGAGTCCGCCTTTTACTCTTCCATCTTCCTCAAGGAGTCTCTCAGCCATCTCAAGAATGCTCCTTGATGCAGGAGAATTTGGATAAAGGTCAACAAAGGAACGCTGAGCCATTACAGCCTTCCTTACAGCCTCATCATAGGGGATTGAGCCAAGATAACTTAGGGAGATATGAAGGAATCTCTCAGACGCAATGGATAATCTCTTAAAGATCTCAAAACCTTCTTCTGGATCCTTTACAGAATTGACAACTATCTTGAAATCCTTTTCCTGATACCTTGTAAAGAGGACCTTTATAAGGGCATAGGCATCAGTAATGGCTGTTGGCTCAGGCGATGTAATCACCACTATCTCTTCAGAGGAGGTGCAGAAAAAGGCTACATTCTCTGAAATTCCTGCCGAGGTATCTATGAGAAGCACATCCACCTCACCATTGTATATCTCAAAGCTCTCCATTATCTTTAATCTCTGGAATTCATCAAGAAAAGTCAGTTCCTGAATGCCAGAGCTTGCTGGGAGTATCTTTATGCCAAGAGGTCCTTCAATTATTATCTCTTCAAGCCCCTTTTCACCACTGAGGAGGTGCTGGATGTTGTACCTCGGTGCAAGGTGTAAAAGGACATCAATGTTACTGAGACCGAGGTCAGCATCAAAGACAAGAACCTTTCTGCCAAGCCTCCTCATGGCAATGGCAAGACCTGCCACAAGATTGGTCTTCCCTACACCGCCCTTTCCACTCGTTATTGCTATGGTCTTTATGTATCTATCAGACATTGATGGCCTCCCCATGGATATTTATGCCATCAGAGGCAGCCATCACCTTTTTCAGGATTAAAGAGGCGAGTTCAATCTCTGACGGAAACTTTATATCATCCGGGACAATCTGTCCTGTTGTTATGCAGAAGACAGGTTTCTGATAGACAAGATAGAGATTGTATAAATGGCCAAATCTGACAGTTTCATCTACTTTTGTAAATATAAGGGATGTTACAGGCAATATCCTGTAATAATTCCAGGCCTCTATCATGGAATCCTCTTCTGAATTTGCACTTATCAATAAAGAGGTCTCTATGCTGAAAGGCCCTGCCTCCTTGAGTCCTCTCAGGATTTCTGAAAGACCCTTCAGGTAATCTATGTCTGATGGTCTTCTTCCTGTTGTATCTATTAACACCGTATCCCTTGAAGGGCTAAAATCCCTGAGGGCTTCCTGAAGTTCCTTTCCATCAGATACCACATGGAGGGGAAGACCCATTATCTTTGCGTATATCCTTATCTGTTCTATAGCACCAATCCTGTAGGTATCGAGATTTATAAGGCCAACCCTTCTGCCCTGCTTCAGGGCATGCCAGGCTAGCTTGGCAATTGTGGTTGTCTTGCCCGTACCTGTTGGTCCAATAAGCATAAGGGCCCTTCTGTGGAAAAAGGGTTTTTTTATCTTGAGGTCGAGGCTGATCTGTTTTTTAATCTCTTCAGGTTTTGTTGTTTTTTCAAGAAGCCTGAAGATAAACTCCTCCTTTATGCCCCTTTCCCTTAGATAATTGTAGGCCTCTCTCTTTTCTGGTGGGAGATTGAATTCATAACCAGACCTTTTCAGTTCCTCAATTGTGTTCTTAAGAAGAGTTATCTCTTTAAGGAGGTGTTCAATCTCTGGACTTGTAAAAGGAACTTCTGTTGACAAAGAAATAGGTTTTGAACCTTTCTTACATTGAGGGCCGTCAAAGACCTGATTCCTTGCCTTAAGATAACCATGAGCAGGGTCTTCATAATCAACAGCAGCCACTACCTCCACAGATGGGAAGAGACCCTTTTTCTCCTCTGTTGATATCACAACAGCATCATCACCAAGCTCTTTCTTTACAAGCTCGAGGGCCTCTGAAAAACTCTTTGCACGGAACCTCTTAATCTTCATATCTCACCACCCCAATGGTATAAATCTTTACAGAAGGTAGTATTTCTGATGTGGAGATTATCACAAGAGAGGGCATTATCCTTTCAATAAGTTTCCTCAAAAACCTCCTAACAACAGGTGAGCAGATAATCACGGGCTGAATACCCTTAAACCTCTCACCTGCTGATGCTACAGCATCCTCTATGGCCTTGAGGAGCTTTCCAAAGATATCAGGATTTATGTGCCCACCTTTATCCATCGCCTCTTTAAGCAATATCTCCCATCTCGGCTCAAGGGTAATGGCATGGATACTGTCATGGGTTGCATACTGTTTTGTTATGAACCTTGAAAGGGCCTGCCTCACATATTCTGTAAGGAGCTCAATGTCCTTTGTCTGGGGTGCGTAATCCAGGAGGGTTTCGAGAATCGTGACCATGTCATTTATTGGTACCCTCTCTTTTAGCAAATTCTGCAACACCCTCTGGACATTACCAAGGGTGAGCTGATTGGGGATAAGTTCATCAACTATCCTCGGATAGTTCTTCGATACATTATTGAGGATATTCTGAACCTCCTGCCTTGTAAGAAGCTCCCAGGCATGGGATTTTATAAGTTCTGTTATATGTGTTACCATCACAGTTGGAACATCAACAACCATGTATCCCTTCTGTCTTGCCTTCTCCACCTCTGACTCTTCTATCCAGTAGGCAGGAATGCCAAAGGCAGGTTCCTTTGTAGGGATTCCCCTTAGCGGTTCTGCCTTCTCAGGTGCTACTGCAAGGTAATGGCCTGGTATCACCTCTGCCCTTCCAACCTCAATTCCCCTTATGTAAAAGGAATATTCATGGGGCCTGAGCTGGAGATTATCTTTTATATGTATTGAAGGGATAACAAAACCGAGCTCCTGTGCAAGTTGTCGCCTCATAGCCTTTATCTTTCCAAGAAGAAGCCCTTCTCCCTCAACAAGATTAATCAGTCCATATCCTATCTCAAGGGTCATGGGTTCTATCTCTATAAAGGACTCAGGAGGGGGTTCTTTTGTCTGGACCTCCTCATGCACCTCTTCCTCAACAGGCCTCGATACCACATAGGCAAGCCCACCCAATGCAATGGATAGCATAAAAAAGGGCATATGGGGAAGCCCGGGGATAAGGCCAAAGATAAATAGCATGGAAGAGGCTGTCCATAATGCCCTCGGAGTCATAAAAAGCTGGGATACGATATTCCTTCCGAGGTCCGTCTCTGTGCCAGCCCTGCTTATAACTATGCCTGCTGCAGTAGAGACAAGGAGCGCAGGTATCTGAGCTACAAGGCCATCACCTATGGTGAGGATTGTATAGGTTCTCAGGGCCTCACCAAGAGAAAGACCCTGCTGAAGAGTTCCAATGAGGAGACCACCTATTATGTTTATACCTGTTATAATAAGACCCGCAATGGCATCTCCCCTCACAAATTTACTCGCACCATCCATGGCTCCATAAAAATCAGCCTCCTGAGCAATAAGGGCCCTTCTTCTGCGCGCCTCTGCCTCATCTATTATCCCTGCATTAAGGTCTGCATCTATTGCCATTTGTTTGCCGGGCATTGCATCAAGGGTGAATCTTGCTGCCACCTCGGCAATCCTTCCAGAACCTTTAGTAATTACAATGAAATTGATTATCACGAGTATCAAAAATACAATCATTCCTACAGCATAATTCCCTGCTACAACAAAGCTCCCGAAAGACTTTATCACCTCACCAGCTGCCTGAGGGCCCTCATGACCTCTAAGGAGTATGAGCCTTGTTGAGGCAATATTGAGGCCGAGTCTGTAAAGGGTTGCTATGAGGAGGATTGTTGGAAATGCAGAGAAGTCGAGGGGCTTTTTAATGAATATGCTTGAAACAATTATTACTATTGAAAGTGATATGGATAAACTCAAAAGAAGGTCAAGGACAAAGGGAGGTATAGGTAGAATCATTATGCCTATAATTCCAACTATGGCTACAACAACTATAATGTCAGACCTTTTCTGAAGGGAATCCATCATGCAACACCCCTTAACCTGTAGATATAGGCAATAATCTTAGCCACTGCTTTATAAAGCTCCTCTGGTATGTAGGAATCAATCTTGAGTTTAAATAAGGCCCTTGCAAGGGCCTTATCCTCATAGATAGGGACAGAATGGGCCCTTGCAATCTCCTTTATCTTCTCTGCCAGAAAACCAGCTCCCTTAGCTATTACCTTAGGAGCTGGCATCTCATTCTTTTTATAAAGAAGGGCAACAGCTATATGGGTGGGGTTTGTAATAACGACTGTTGCCTTTGGGACTTCCTGAAGCATCCTCCTCTTTGAAAGCTCCCTCTGGAGGCTTCTTATCCTCGCCTTTATAATGGGATCGCCTTCTGTTTCTCTGAACTCCTCCTTCAGCTCCTGTCTTGTCATCCTGAGGGACCTCTCAAACCTGATTCTCTCGTATAAATAGTCGAGGACAGCAATTATAAAAAATGTTATGAAGATAATAATGATTGCCTTTTTTATAATAATAATGCTAACCCTTTCTGTATCCTCGAGACCTGTGGCTGGCATAACAGAGATAAGAGGAAGTATATTCTTTATAACTAAATAAAGAACTACGCCACCAACAAGAAACTTCAGAAAACCCTTAAGGAACTCAAAGAGCCCTCTTAAAGAAAACAACCTCTTCAGACCACTCAATGGATTAATCCTTTCTATATCCATATCAATGGTCTTAAGGACAATACCACCCTGAAGAAACCCGCTGAGAAGGGCCATTGAAAAACCTATGGTGAGATAGGGCATAAGAAGCAAAAAGACCTCCTTCCCGGCAACCTTCATGACCTCAAGGGGCTCCCTTCCATATTGAAATCTCAATAGCCCTTCCATGACTTGAGTAATGCCTTTAAAGAGTCTTCCGCCTCCAATCAACAGTGCTACAATAATCCCACCTGTAGCAGCCATTGAGAGGAGTTCTCTGCTTCTTGGTACCTGACCCTTCTCCCTTGCCCGCTGTCTCTTTCGTGGCGTAGCCTGTTCTGTTCTCTCTTCAAATTCTGCCATCTATCCCCTCAACAGAAATATAACCTTATTTAATTCATCCTTCATGAATTCAAAGGATGTATTAAAGAAGTAGATATAGGCTGGGAGGGAAAGGATTATTACAAAAAAACCGAGTCCAATATAAACAGGATATGAAACAAAGAATACATTAAGCTGCGGGACAGACCTTGATATAAATCCCATGATAATATTCAAGGTAAGCATGACCACCACTGCACCTGAGGCCATCTTCAGGGTGAGCTTGAAAATAGCACCTGTAAGGTTTATGAGCTCACCTGAAGCGTTACCTTCGCTACCAATTACTCCTGCAAGAGAAAATCTTCCAGGCGGGATTATCTCATAGGTCTTTGCGAAGATATAGACCACATCCCTGTGGATGCCTGAACTGAAGAATATAAAGATAGATATAATCCAGAAGAGCCTTGAGAGATCTGTGGAATGGCCAGCTTCGGGATCAAATACAGTAGCCATAGAAAATCCCATTACATTGCTTATAACCTGACCAGCCATCTCAGCCACTATAAATATAGACCTCATGACAAGACCCAGTATTATTCCTCCAATCACCTCGGAAAGAAGAATAAAGGGAATGTCTCCATCATTAATCTTTATGTCAATAACAGGTGTAAGAACTAATGCAAAGGAAATAACAAAGCCAATCTTGAACTGGTTTGGCATATTCTTACTTCCAAAGAATGGCAGTAAGCCAAAGACTATACTCGCCCTCAGAAGTATCAGAAGAAAATCTACTATCTCCTTTCCAGCTATCTCCATTTATTTCACCACCGGTATCTTCTCAATAATAGTTACAGTAAAATTTATTAAGACCCTCGCAATCCACGGAAGCATAATAAATAGACATATAAAGACAGCAACTATCTTTGGCACAAAGACAAGGGTGAATTCTTGAATCTGGGTTACTGCCTGAAAAAGGCTCACAATAAGTCCTACAATAAGACTTACCATCAGGACAGGCCCGGCACTAAGAAGTACTGTCTTTAATACCTCCTGTGCTATATCCCTGACCATATCAATACTCATTGAAAACTCCTCACGAGCGAACCAGCAATGAGATTCCATCCATCAACCATTACAAAAAGAAGAAGCTTAAAGGGCATTGATACAAGAACAGGTGGAAGCATCATCATACCCATTGATAGAAGGATACTCGATACAACCATGTCAATAACTAAAAAAGGCAGATACAGGAGAAAACCAATCTTGAAGGCTGTGCTCAACTCACTTATCACAAAGGCAGGAACTATGATTCTTACAGGAAGCTCCTCAGGCCTTGAGGGCCTTTCTCCAGAAAGCTTAACAAAGAGGGCAAGGTCTTTTTCCCTTGTCTGTCTTAACATAAAATTCTTGATAGATGGCTCTGCCCTTTTGAAGGCCTCATCAATAGCAATCTCCTTTTTTGTATAGGGTATAAGGGCTTCTTTTGTAACATTATCTATAGTTGGCCCCATGATATAAAAGGTTAGAAAAAGGGACATACCAATAATCACAGAATTTGGTGGTATATTTGGACTGCCAAGGGCCTGCCTGAGGATACTCAGGACCACCACAATCCTTGTGAAGGAGGTGAACATCACAAGGATAGAAGGGATAAGGGATAAAAACCCTATAAGTAAAAAGACCTCTATGGCTGGATCAGTTATCTTCATTGAGCTTATTCCTTATATGGGAGGCAAGGGCCCTTATTTCTGTCCCTCCCTCTGTTACTTTCCCTGCCAATCCAGGTTCTGTATCCTTTACTCTACTGAGAACCTTCATATCTGAAGGTGTTACACCTATAAAGAGCAACTCGCTACCAATCTTCATAACAGCCACTGCCACACCTCTTCGGTGATCAAGGACCTTATAGGCAATAATATTTATCAGGCCCTTTTCCACCTGCCTTCTTTTCATGGCAATACCATAAAGAATGAAAAGCATTCCAATAACAATGCCAGAAGCAAAAAGTATCTGGAGATAGTCCATCATCTAAGCTGTTTTATCCTTTCCTGAGGGCTTATAACCTCTGTAAGCCTGATGCCAAACCTTTCATTCACCACAACGACCTCTCCCCTTGCAACAAGCCTGTTATTAACAAGTATCTCAAGGGGTTCACCAGCGCTCTTGTCGAGTTCAAGTATAGAACCCTGACCGAGCTGGAGAAGGTCTCTTACTGCCATCCTTGCCCTTCCAAGTTCCACTGTTACCTCAAGGGGGATATCGAGAAGAAAGTCTATATCCCTCTGAGAAGCTTTTGTCTCTGTCTTTTCAGCCATCCCGTCCTCCTTATAAGTGTATTGTTGTAATTCTTACAGCCTGATTTCCTCTGCTATTTCCAGGAACACCGCTGAACTTCTTTATCCCCTGAACCTTAAGGGGTATCTCGTCATTAATGCCTCTGCCGAGATTGAAGACATCACCAGGTTTAAGGGTCAGGAGCTCTCCAAAACTGAGGTCAAGCCTTGCCAGTTCAGCAACAATCTCAAGTTCAGAGTCCATAATTGCTGAAAGAAGGGCCTTTATCCATTCCTCATCCCTTGCTTCTTCACCTTTTTTAAGAAGCTGGTCAGCAATTGGTTCTATTACTGAAAAAGGTATAACCATAAAGGCCTTTCCTGAAAACTCATCAACATTTACCTGAAATTCTGTCTTAATAACAGTCTCAGAAGGGGTAGCAATACCTGTTGCCTCAGGGGAGGTCTCCATCCCGATGAATTCAGGACTCAACTGAGAAAAGTCCTTCCAGGCAGACTGGAGATCCCTCATAGCAAGAAGGGCAATCCTCTTTATTACCCGCTCCTCCATAGAAGTAAAGGGCCTCGGCTCTATCTTCTGCAACTTGACCTTCTGGCTTCCAAAAAATAATTCAACAAAGGTAAAGACAAGGGGCTGTTCCAAAATAAAAAGGCCATTTCCATTTAATGGAGCAAGTCTGAAGATATTCACACTTGAAGGCACAGGAACCATCTTGAGGAATTCATTGAATTTTACATATTCAGAAGGCCTCGAAAGCACCTCAAGGGACTTATATAAAATACCTGACAGGGAGTTCCTGAAGAAGAGACCAAACCTCTGGAAGACCCGATCAAGTCCAGGTGAGACTCTCAAAGGCCTGTGGGCCTCCCTGAAGTCATAGGGTTTTACATCAAAGGTCTTTTGTTTCTGCTCTGTGCTTATCTTACCTGTCTGGACGCCCTTTAAAAGGGCTTCCACCTCTTCCTGTGAAAGTATCCTGCTCACCTCTGAACTCCTATTGCATTACGAATTCTGTAAAATAAAGATTCTTAAAGACCTCTTTCCCGACAACCTGATTTGCCCTGAGAAGGAGTTCATCCTTTAACTGCATCTTTCCCTCAGGGCTCGCAATGGACTCTATGGACTTACTGCTTACCAGGGTAATAATTGCATCCCTTAGTTGTGGGATTTTTGACATGACAAATTCTCTCTGCGACTCGTCGGTAATTTCAAACTGCATGGAAACCTTCAAGAACCTTCCCTGCTCAAGGAGATTCAACACAAAAGGGTCTAAGGGAATAAGGGCCGACTTCTGTTCCTTTTTTGTTGTCTGCTGTTCCTTCTCTGGACTGGTATGCTTTCCAAAAACAAAGACATAACCGAGAACTCCTGCTACCACAATGGTAAGGAGAATTATGATAATAAGAAGACCCTTTTTCCCTTTTTTAGGTTCGTGGTGGGTCTCTTCTGTCCTTTCCTCTGCCATAAAAGAACCTCCTGTAATAGAATTTAAAACCTGACTATCAAAATCCATGCCACTATATAATTACTTGAAAACAAATAATTTTGAGTCCGTAGGGGGGACAAATCGCCAAAAAAATGACATAAACTGTTACTTTCATCGAGGCGATATGTCAGTTCTTGAGAAGAAAACAGGACATTTCTAACACAGGACGACAACCTACAATCAGGCTTGAGGAAAATTAGGCTATAGGCTTCAGGATGAGGTATAGCGTGGAGCGTAAGGGCGTGTAGGGATAATCCCTACACCCTAACCCCTAACATCCGCTCCACGCTATACACTTTCGAGCTATGCGGAACTTCCGCGTGTTCCTGTAGCCTGAGTTTTAGTTTCATCATCTACGGGGGTAACAGTCTAAAATACTTATCTCTTAAGATTCACCATCTCCTGAAGAAGCTCATCTGTTGTAGTGATAATCCTTGAGTTTGCCTGAAAGCCCCTCTGGGCAGAAATCATCTTTACAAACTCTTCTGCAAGGTCCACATTGCTTAGCTCAAGGGTATTAGAAAGAACCCTTCCGAGACCCGATGTCTCAGGCATACCCACAATGGGCTGACCTGAATCAAAAGATTCTGCATAGAGGTTTCTCCCGAGTTTCGTAAGCTCTGTGGGTGCCAGAAATCTTGCAAGGGCAACCTGTGCTATTGTCCTTGTCTGCCCGTTGGTAAAGACTCCTGTTATAACTCCATCCTCTGAGATTATTATATTCTTGAGAAACCCTGCTGGATAGCCATCCTGAGAAAGACTCATAAGGGAAAATTCAGAGGCAAACTGGGTGGAACCATCAAGGCCATTACCAGATGGTGTCTCTCCTGTGCCGGTACCATAATTAAAGGTGATAGCCTGAGGTGCTACAACTCCGGCACCAAAATTAAAGTTTATAGGAGTTGAATTATCATTGTTGAGAGAGCCATCAGGATTAAAGACGAGGTTCTGTGTGCCAGCATCAATGAACTGCCCAGGGGTTGCTGGATCTTCATATACATAATGGACATCCCAGGTATTTGCACCTGTCTTTACAAAATAGAGGGTGATCTGGTGGGCTCCGCCCTGAGAATCATAAACTGTTACTGAAGAGGAGAAATTATAGTTCTGGGGATCATTGTTAATACCATCACCATTCCCATCGAGGGTGAATGGTCCGGCTGGTATTACTGCCTGAGCATTAAGATTTATACCAATAGTTACCAGGGTGGTCATATTTGCCGGTGTCTGCCTCGTAGCAATGGTAAGGTTTCCAACAGTACCTGTTATATTCCCTACTGCATCTGCCAGATATCCCTGAAGAATCAAACCTTCAGGATTAACAATATTTCCATCCTTATCAATCTGGAACTGACCTGCCCTTGTATAGTATCTTGCCCCACCATCACTGACAATAAAGAAACCATCGCCATCGATAGCAAGATCCAGGGCACTGGCTGTTGTCTCAAAAGAGCCCTGTGTAAAAAGAGGAGTAATACTGCTCACAAGCACACCCCTTCCAACCTGTGAAGAGCCTACAAGGCCTGTAATCGTCTGGCTCAATACATCTCCAAAGGCTACTCTGCTTGCCTTAAATCCAATGGTGTTCATATTGGCAATGTTATCACCTATAACAGAGAGATATGTTCCATTTGCATTCATGCCACTTATGGCAGTGTAAAGTGATGTAAGCATTTCAGACACCTCCTATTTCTTTAATGTCTCCTAACTGGACCCTGTCACCACTGTCCAGTATAAGATATGTAATATTGTTTTCAAATGTAAGGCCTGTCACAATCCCATACCTCCCTTCATCTCCAAACTTTACCCTCTTACCAATAAGGGATATCGCCATAGTATTCTGAAGGGAGTTCTGAAACAAAAGAAGGTCATTCATCTGTGCATGAATATTCTGAAGCTCCTCAAGAGAGCTGAACTGGGCGAGCTGGGCTGTCATGCCTGTGCTATCAAGGGGATTAAGAGGGTCCTGAAACCTTAGCTGGGTTATAAAAAGTCTGAGAAAATCATTCTTTGATATCCCCTTATCCTGGTTCTTCATTACATTGACTGTACTGGCAACTGAATCTACTGTCACGATATCTCCTCCTTTCATGCAAAAAGGTTTATAAGACCTGAAGCAGGCCTATTTTGTTTGGTGGCGAAGGTAAAATTTGATGAGGAATCCTCACACACAACACCCTTCAATGGACCCATATTAATTCTCGAAACCTGCTGATCCCTTAAGTCCTCTCTGTCCTTATATCTGTTTTTTCCATTGAGGTCCACAGTGAGATTGCCTATGTTGATACCTTCCTTTTGAAGCATCTCGCTCAGTGTGTGGATATTTCTTGCTATCACCTCCTTTGAAAGGGGATCCTGGACATTTATATGTCCATTTATAAGACCCTTCTGAGCACTCAAACTTATCTCAACCCTTCCAATTCCATCTGGCTCAAGGGATACTCTAATCTTATTGCCTTCCCTGTCTAATATAAGTCTGAATCTTTCGATTCTTTCTATTCGTTCAGATATCAATGGCGAAACAGAGCTCGGAGATCCGAAATCAGTGGTAGGATATCTGATATTGGAAGTCTGAAACAGGATATCAGGGGGCAGATGCCGAAGGTCGGAGCCTGGATGCTGAGGTAACTCTCCCTTACCCCTTCTTATATTAATTGGTGAGCTGGTGAAGGAGTGAAGGGTTGAAGGGGTGAAAGGGATATCAAATCTCGGAAATCGGAGCTCCGATGATGAATCAAAGGTCTGTGGCCAGAGTTCAGAAGTCAGATCCTGAGGCATAAATGGATAGCGAGCGTATTCCCTGCGGTTTATCGCAGGGTCAAGGGAGCGAAGATGCCGTTGAGCACTCAACTGTGGATTTAATAAAGGGCATCCAAACCTTGCCTCCTCATACCCTTCTGGCACCTCCGTTGAGTGCTCTATCTCCCTAATGTCTGAGATTTGGGACCTGACCTCTGACATGGGTGTTGGATCCAAAACAGGGGTCTGAGCATGGAGATCTGAAGTCAGAAAACAGAGGTAGCTCGAATGTATGGCTTCGGATGATGGAGATGGGCCACAGGCTACAGGCTTTTGATGAATTGATGAATTGATGAATTGATGAATTAGTGAATTGGTGAAACAGATGTCAGATGTCGGAAATCGGAGCTCAGATGATGAATCGTAAGTCAGGGATCGGAGTTCATTACGACTCAACAAATAGCTTCTCAAAAAAGAAAGAAAAGACCCATCCATTAACTGGTGGCAAACCCTTCCTTCGCTACCAGAAGAACCGTCCTTGTTTTTTCTTTCGCATCGCTCCTGTTCATCTACCTGGCTACGGTTACTTTGCCAATCTTTGAAACACTGAATTGCGGTTGATAATATCATCTCCATGCCCTTTTACTATCAAAAACCGTGCCAGAGAATAGGCTTAAGAACAGGCTTCAGACGTATAGCAGTGAGGGGTTAGGAGTAGGGATTAGGGAGTAGAGAATAGACAATCCCTAACCGAGAGGGAAAAATCTTACTCAATAGGAATCTTTTTCTTATCCCTCGGGGAAAGGTGTCTTGTTATGGCGGCAACTTTTCCTGGCTCCATTGTTGCCATTACGGCGCCAGCTTTTCTGGGTTTCATCTCTTTCAATATCAGAGCAGCCATGGTCTCCTCAAGGGCAGAGAGCCTTGCACCAGCCTCTTCAGGAGGCATTGCCTCGTAGACCTTTACCAGATATTCCAGATCCTGAGTCTTTTTCCGCTCCATCTGATTTAGTATGACATTTATCTTTCTAAGAAGTTCTGAATATACCCTGATCTTTTCGTCAATCTCTTTTTTTAAAGTCTCGAGTCTCTGCTCCTCAATCTTGAGGGATGTTTCCTTCTCCTCGAGCTCCTTCTGTTTTCTCTGGATACTCAGTAAGTCATCCTGAGCGTAAATGGTACTTTCGCCACTAAAAATGGGTATGGTAAAACAAATCAGAAAAGTAAAAATTATTCTTGAACTGTTAATCTTCTTCATCTCAAACGCCTGATAAGAAAATCAAAATCGCTCTCTCTCTGTTCATCCTTTGATGCCTTTCTTGCCCTTTCTGTGACCATCCTCTTTATGAGTATCTCGAAAAGGCGCTTCTCTCTATTTACCTCAACTATTCTATCCCTCTTTTCGTCAAGGCTCTCCTCAAGTCTTTTCTTCTCCTCTTTCTCTGCTTCTGCCTCTTTGTGAAGGTTAAAGATAGAATTGTAAAGTAGTTCAAGGTCAAGGCTCGTCATAGATGGGTTCAGAGGAGTATGAAAATTACCTATAGCATTATCTAAGGAGTGCTTAATCTCCTGAAGCCTTTTATCCTTTTCATTAAGCTCGTCCTTTGTCCTTCTAATCTCGAGCTCTATCTCTTCCTTTGCATGTTCTTTAAGCCTTATTATTCTCTTGACCCTTTTTTCTGTCATCAGCCTTTACTCCTTTCAAATAATAATATGAGGTCCTGAATACTGTCAGAAAGGTCTCGCCTTTCATCCATGTCCTGCCGTATGTAAGACCTCAGGGCATCCATATGCCTGATAGCATAGTCAACCTTCTGATTAGAACCTTCCTTATAAGCTCCAAGGGTTATCATGTCCTCAAATTTTTTATATGTAGAAAGTGTCTCTATAAACCTCATAGCGTATCCCATATGCTCTTTACTCACTATATCTGGCATAAGCCTGCTTATACTCTGTAGAACATCAACAGCTGGATAAAGTCCTTCCATTGCAAGCTCCCTCGAAAGAACAATATGTCCATCAAGGATTGCCCTTGCTGAATCTGCCACAGGGTCTGAAAGGTCATCTCCCTCTACAAGGACTGTGTATATGCCCGTGATTGACCCTCTCTCAAATCTTCCAGCCCTCTCAAGAAGTCTCGGAAATAGGGCAAAGACAGAAGGCGTATAACCTCTGGAGGTAGGTGGTTCTCCAATGGCAAGACCAATCTCTCTCTGAGCTTGAGCCACCCTTGTAAGGGAATCCATCAGGAGAAGCACATCATATCCCAGGTCCCTGAAATATTCTGCTATGGCTGTTGCTGTAAATGCAGCCCTTACCTTCAGAAGGGGAGGGTCCTGAGCAGTTGATACAACAACAACAGACTTTTTCAGTCCTGATTCTCCAAGTTCCTTTTCTATGAAGTCCTTCACCTCCCTCGCCCTTTCTCCAATAAGGGCAATTACTGTTACAGGTGCCTCAGTAAATCGGGCAATCATACCCATAAGCACACTCTTACCAACTCCTGAGCCTGCCATTATACCTATCCTCTGGCCCTTTCCACAGGTAAGCAGTCCATTTATAACCCTGATGCCGAGGTCAAGGGGCTCTGTAATCCTGCTCCTCTTTAATGGATTAACAATGTTGCCTGAAACAGGATAGTCCATTCCACAAATAGGTCCCCTGTCATCTATTGGCTCTGCCTTTGCATTCAGAATCCTTCCCATGAGAGATTCCGATACCTTTATGGTGCTCCTCTTACCATTATTAAGGATTCTTGCACCGGGTCTTATGTCTGAAATATCGTCTGTTGCCATGAGAAGAATCTTTCCTTCTCTAAAGCCAACCACTTCTGCCTCTACATCATTCCCTCCATCAGATATAATCCTGCAGGATTCTCCAATAGAAGGTGTAATACCAGAAACTTTTATCAGAAGACCCGTTATATCCTGAACCCTTCCATAGACCTTCAGGGTCTCCAGATTCTCAAGCCCTTCAATAAGTCCTGTAATCCTTTCTTTCAAAACAAAGAGGTCTGTCATAGTCTCAGAGATAACTCCTTCACAAGATTCCTGAGTTGTTCATCTATATCAGTAATAACCACCTGGTCAGGACTCATTACTACTGAGCCATAGGCTGGAAGTGTCGGGTCTATATCAAAAACAATGTCACTGTGAATCTTCATAAGGCCTGGACTATGTTTTTCAAAGACCTCTTTTAATAGTGGATTAATCTTTATAGTAACCTGACCCTGCCTCTCCATCTTTTTTAAGGCCTCTTCCGTAAGTTTCACCAAAATCTCAGGTTCTCTCTCAATCTCCTTCATTGCAAGCCTTCTGGCAATTGCTATTGCCAGTTCCAGTATCTGAGGTTTTATTATTCTCTGAAGCTCATCCCTGAAAGAGATAAGCTGAGTAATCACCTCCTCCAGTCTTGAAATGAGAAGCTTTACCTCTTTTTCTGCCATCTCAAGGCCTGCCTTATGACCTGAGGAAAATCCCTTTTCATAAGCATCCCGCTCTATATCTTCAACCCTCTGATGGAGAACCGTTGAATCCTCAAAAACAGGAGGATTGAAGGTTGACAGCCCTTCAGGATTCTCTATCCTTCTTTTATACAACAATCTTCTCTCCTCCTTTTCCGATAATAATCCTTCCTTCCTTATCAAGTCTCCTTGCCACATTTACTATGTTCTTCTGGGCCTTCTGGACATCTGATACCCTCACAGGTCCTTTTGCCTCCATCTCGTCCTTGAGTATCTGGGCAGCCCTCTGGGACATGTTCTTGAAGATCTTTTCTTTCAATGCCTCTGGAGCAGTCTTCAGAGCAATGGCAAGGTCTTCTGTTGAGACCTCCTTGAGGATAAGCTGTATCGACCGGTCATCAAGATTAATAAGGTCCTCAAATACAAACATCAGGTCTCTTACCTGGTCAGCAAGGTCTGTGTCCTGTTCCTCTATCTTTTCAAAAATGACCTGCTCTGTCTCTTTATCACAATAGTTAAGGATATCTGCAAGGGCCTTTATCCCTTTCAATTCCTTTGACCTCCCTTTAAGGGAATCGAGCCTGACCTTAAGGAGTCCCCTGAGCTCTTCAAAGGCATGTTCTGGTATACGCTCTATATTTGCAATGCGGACAGCTACCTCTGCCCTCAGCCTTGGAGAAAAATAGTTCAGAACAGATGCGGATTTCTCTGGTTCCATGAGTGAAAGGGCCATAGCTATTATCTGGGGATGTTCATTCTGGAGGGCTGTGGCGAGTCCTTTTGAATCCACACCATTGAAGAGCTCCTGAGGACTGTCCTTTAGCATACTCTCCATGATACCCTTCGCCCTCTCCTCACCAAGTCCTTTATGAAGGACATTCCTCAAAAAATCATAGCCTGAGACAGGTATATCTCCTTTTTCTATAATCTCTGATGCCTCCTTAATAACCTCCTCAAGCTGGGACTTTGTAATCCTCCTGAATCTCTTCATTTGAATAGTTATATTTCTTACTATCTCGTCATCAAGGTCCTTGAGCACCTCTCCTGCTATATCCTCACCAAGGGCAATAAGGAAGAGTGCAGCCTTTTCATATCCTGTGAGACCCATCATCTCTCCTCAATCCATCCCTTTATGAGCTGGGCAGCCTTCTGGGGATTGTTCCTCGCCCATTCTATTAGATCGGGCTTCTTTACTGCCTGAAGTTCCATCGCCTTTTCAAGCTCCGCTACTGTCTTTGGAAGACCCACCTTCGGGACTGGAGGAGTTGTAAGGGTCTTTATGAGCGGTCTTATTACAAGGAAGAATAAAAGAAGGAGTGCTACAAGGGGGACAGAATACTTAACACCTGTTATGACTACTGGTACTATCTCTCTGTGGGGTTCTTCAAACTCTATCTTTTCGTAATAACCCTGCTCAAAGGGCATGTTAAGAACCCTTACATCGTCTCCCCTTTCTGCCACAAACCCAACAGCATTTTTGACCATTGTCTCAATTTTTTTGAGTTCCTCTTCTGTCCTCGGTATATATTTCTTCTCTTTTGAACCTTCTGATTGAGCATAGGTGCCGTCAACGAGGACAGCCACTGTAAGCCTTTTTATCTCACCAGGCGACATAAGGGTATGGCTAACTATCTTATTTATCTCATAATTGACTGTCTCGCTCTTCTTTTCAGAATAAGAACCTGATGAAATAGTAGTTCCCTCTTTGCCCGGTATGTTTGAGGAAACACCAGGGACTCCACCAGGTGAACTCCTCGTGGACTTCTCTACGGTCTTCTGTTCACTTCTCACAACCTGGCTCTCAGGGTCATACTTCTCTTCTGTCTTCTCTACCTTTGTAAAATCTATCTGGGCTGAAACCTTTGCCCTTGCCTTTCCTTTTCCAACTACTGGCTCGAGAATAGAGATTATCCTTTCTTCAAGATTCCTCTCAACGAGCTGCTGAAACTCAATCTGGTTATTGGTAAGGATTAGAAGGTCATCTCTTTTAGGAGAAGTCAAGAGCTCTCCCCTGCTGTCAATAACTGCCACATCATCAGGGCTCATGCCATCAATACTGCTTGCGACAAGATGCACTATCCCCTGAATCTGAGACTGAGAGAGTCTCCTCCCTGGTTTTAGTTTCACAAAGACAGAGGCCTTTGGCCTCTCACCCTCCTTTGAGAAAAGACCTTTCTCGGGTATGGCAAGGTGAACCCTGCAGGCCTCTACCTCCTGAAGGCTTCTTATAGTTCTTGAAAGCTCTCCCTGCAAGGCCCTCTGGTAATTGAGTCTCTGGATAAAATCTGTCATGGTGAAATCCCTTTTGTCAAATATCTCGAATCCCACACCACCTCCCTGAGGAAGTCCCTGACCTGCCAGCTCCAATCTCAGGCTGTAAACCTTATCTGAAGGAACCATTATGCCCGAGCCAGTAACCTTGTAGGGTATTCTGAGCTCCTTCAGCTTCTGTAGAATCAATCCGCTGTCCTCATCACTGAGATTTGAATAAAGGACCTGATAGTCCACCTTCTGGGACCAGGAGATAAACAGGAAGATGCTTCCTGCTGTGAGGAGGATAACCATAATGAGGGCTATCCTCTTTTTGAGGGGCATAGAGCCAAACCAATCTTTTATGTTATCTATTGCTGGCATTAGATCTGCATCCTCTGTATCTCTTCATAGGCACTTATAAGCCTGTTACGAACCTCTACCATGAGCTGAAAGGATAGCTCTACCTTCTGCATCGCTATAACTGCCTGTGTAATGTCTCCACCAGTAGCAAGCTCCTTTACAGCCTTCTCAGCATCAGACTGGATCTGCTGGAGTTTGCCTATTGCCTCGTTCAAAAATATTTCAAAAGAACCCTGACTATCTTGATTAGCCTTAATTCCTTCCCCTATCTCAGGTTTTAAAGGACCTCCCAGATTGTTTATCCTGAGTTCTGACATAACCCTTACCTCCTTAACTGTTACTTGCGCCACCAAATAT
>Ga0272445_1000615_pt1 | contig 32311 bp, 29 predicted proteins | sample YNPCB0031_FD_194404 | JGI IMG/M metagenome (GOLD analysis project Ga0272445, IMG submission 194404) | Hot spring sediment microbial communities from Yellowstone National Park, WY, United States - YNP-CB-003-1 | ecosystem: Environmental > Aquatic > Thermal springs > Hot (42-90C) > Sediment... | reverse complement strand
TTGGGCTTTTACTTGAAACTTCTCTTGTTGGAGTAATGCAACCAGAAGATTCAATAGAAATACATACTTCTTATCTTTCTCTTTTTACTGCAAATCCCTATAGTTTACAAAAAATAATAGGAATAATTTGTGATCCAAGGAGGCTTGTTTGTGAAGTATTAATTCCTCAACCTACTTTGGAAGATACTTTGCAAGCAGTTTCATGTGGTATTGGTATGGGGCTTGAAGATAGAGAAAATAGAAGAATTCTTTATCAATATCTTACAACTTCTCCTTTTAAAGAACATAAAATTTATTTAAATGATTATATAAACGCAATAAGAAGTGACGGTAAAAAAGTAGTTGATGCAATGTCAATTTCTTCAGGTTATCCTATTGATTATTTAAAAGGACTTTCAACGAGTCATCCACAGATGGCAATTCATTTCCCTGATAGTTCCCATTATGTAAAGTGGATAAGGGAATATAATTCTCTTGCCCCATGGGTAACTTATGCACCTCCTGTAAATGATTCGGAAGTAACACAACTAAAAGGGTTTTTAAATACTGGTGAAAGTGTTTCTATAAGTGGAATTACTCCGCCAGATTATCCTGTATTGATAGTAACACCTGAACCACCTGAAAGCATTTCTCCTGAAACATTAATGGTTGGAGAGAAGAAAATAGAAAATGAATCAGGGTATATGCCGTTGAACGATTATTATAGAATACTTGTGAGAGTAATGCATATTAAGCATCCGTGTGAACCATGGTGGTTAGGATACATGGAAATTTATACTGCTGTTTTTCATGAAAATTACTATTGGTCAAATGTTGTTCCTTATTATAATAGTTGTAAAACACTTAAAAATTGTCCCGGAGTCGCAACTACAAATTTAGAGGGGGTAGATAAAAGGTGCATATCTTATCGCATTTATAGGGACACCACATACCCACCGTGTGGATATCCGGATAAAAGGGGAAAAGTTGCATATCCTTATGATATTTCATATTCACAATTAGGCCATTATAAAATGGTAGTTTTAGAACAGGACTATGCATGGTGTGGATATGTAATAGATGAAGATGATTGGTTAGGTATGATTACAATACAGGATGTATGGGATCCCGCAAACAATTGTTCCCCTCCCGGACACGGGGTATGTAACCCTGCACCTTGTCTTCCACTAAGGAGTGAGCCTAATGGAAAATATGACACTAAAGTTTATTATTATTATAACTGGAAACCTAATTAAAAAAGGAGGGAAGATGATAGTGATTTTATTGTTTTCTTTAAGTGTAAATTATTTTACTGGTTTCAAATGGTTTTATGCACGACAAACTTTTGATGCTTCATTTTCTAAACATTTCATAGAGACAGGTTTTAAAAATTTTTCTTTAGAGTTCAGATGGGAAGATTTGTATATGCAAGAGATTTCTTTTGAAAATCCAAAATTCTGGTCTCCATGGCATGAATATTTACTTACAACAGGAATATTTAAATCTTTTAATTTTAAAGGAATTCAATTTGAACCAACTTTAGGTGTAGGAAGTTTATCTTATGGACTTAGAGAATTTATAACTTTTGTTTTTTTATCTTCTTTTAAAATCAAAAAAAGAATTCCCAATACAAATTTAGTAATCGGAGTTAATCCTTCTTTTTATCTACCAACTAATTTTTTAAAAAAAGAGTTTTTTATAAACCGATATTTCACATTATGGGTTGACATAGGATTTGTTATAAAGGATTAGGACAAAAAAGAAAATTTATATAATTTAAATGCATGAAAAGGAGGTAAAATGAAAATGTTTTTAAAAATAATAAATTTTATTGTAATTTCAATTAATTTTTTATTTGCAATAAGTTTCGCAAAAACGTATGGCGGAGGAGATGATGATGCAGCTTCTTCTATTTATGAGACACCTGATGGTGGATATATAGTTGCAGGATTTACAAATTCATTTGGTGCAGGAGATGGTGATATTTTAGTTATAAAATTGAATTCAACAGGAAATATTCAATGGGCAAAAACATTTAACGCAGGATTATGGGATTGTGTTTTTTCTTTTCAGCAAACAAATGATGGTGGATACATAATGGCAGGTTCTACATACCCAGATAGTATGTCGGATTTTCTAATTATAAAATTAACTTCTCAGTGGGATGTTCAATGGGCAAAAACATTTGGTGGTATATATGATGATTGGGTTTGTTCTATTGAACAAACAAATGATGGTGGATACATAATTATAGGAGAAACATATTCATTTGGTGGAGGAGACGGGGCTATTTTAATTATAAAATTAAATTCACAAGGGGATGTTGTTTGGGCAAAAACATATAGTGGTGGAGTTTATGAATATGCTCCTTCTATTGAACAAACAAATGATGGTGGATACATAGTTGTAGGAGAAACATATTCATTTGGTGCAGGAGAAGGTGATGTTTTGGTTATAAAATTGGATTCACAGGGAGAAATTGAGTGGATAAAGACATTTGGTGGCATATATGATGATGGTGCTCATTTTATTTACCAAACAAATGATGGTGGTTATATAATTGCAGGATCTACAAATTCATTTGGTGCAGGATATAGTGATTTTTTAATTATAAAATTAAATTTACACGGAGAAATTGAGTGGGTAAAAACATTTGGTGGGTCAGAATCAGATTGGGCTTTTCGTATTGAACAAACAAATGATGATGGTTATATAGTTGGAGGGGTTACTGAATCATTTGGGTTAGGATGGTCTGATTTCTTAATTATAAAACTAAATCCGCAAGCAGAGATTGAATGGGCAAAAACGTTTGGAGGCGGATATAAAGATTGGCTTTCTTCTATTCACAAAACAAATGATGGTGGTTATGTAATTGTAGGAAGCACTTCTTCATTTGGTGGAGGATATAGTAACTTTTTAGTTGTAAAAACGCAGAATGGGCAAATGGCATCTGATTGCCCATGGTATGATTGTTCTCCAACAGTTACTTCCCCAAATCTTTCTGTGGATTTTCCTTCAATTAACATTACTTCCCCAAATTTAACCATTACTTCCCCTCCAATTTCAACTTCTTCACCAACAGTTTTAACTTCTAATGTATGCAGTCCATCAGTAGAAGAAATTTATTTTTCAAAAGAAAATATAAAACTTTTTTCCTCTACTTTCCTTAAAGATAAAATCTCCTTAATTTTTTCAGGATATTCAAAAGAAAAAATAAAAATAATCCTTTATGATGTTTTGGGAAATGAAATAATTTCAAAATCACTTGATTTTAATAATTACATTGAAATAAAGGATAAAAGAATTGAAAAGATTAAAAGGGGAATATATTTCTTAAAAGTTTATTTAAAAGGAAAGGAGATTGGAAGTTTAAAAGTGATTAAGGAATAAATTTTAGTTTCCTATTAGATTAAAATTGAAGGTTGAAATTTTTAACCGATAAATAATTTTGGGATTTAATTTTGGTTTATAAAGTAAATTTCAAGAACATTTTTTATAATTTTGATACATTCATTTGACAAAAACTAATTTTATCCTTTATAATTAAAAAGTTAAATTAATTTAACAAAGTTAGATTATGAAAACTTTGAGTTCTTCTTTAGAAGATTATCTTGAAGCAATTTATATTTTAAAAGAAGGGAAAGGATTTACAAGGGTTTCAAAGATAGCAAAATTTTTGAATGTTAAAATGCCATCTGTTAACTCTGCTTTAAAAATTCTTGCAAAGAAAGGGCTTATAGTTCATGAAAATTATGGATATATATTTTTAACAAAAAAAGGGAGAATTGAAGCAAAAAAGATTTATTCAAGGCATTTAATTTTGAAAAGATTTTTAAAAGATATTCTTGGAGTTAGTGAAAAGAAAGCCGAAATAGATGCCTGTAAAATAGAACATCATATTAGCAAGGAATCTTTAAATAAACTTTTAAATTATATTGAAAAAATAATTAAAAATGGTTCTGTCTCAGATTAAAAATGGAAAAGTAAAAATTATTAGATTTTTGGGAGGGAAGAATTTTTTAAGAAAAATGAATGCTCTTGGAATTTTTATTGGTGATATTGTTGAAATAATTGCAAATGCAGGGCATGGTCCTGTAATAATTGGAAAGGGTTCTTTAAGAATTGCAATAGGTTTTGGAATGGCAAGTAAAATAGTTGTTGAAGAAATAAAAGATGAAGAAGGTAGCAATAGTAGGTAATCCAAATTCTGGGAAATCAACAATATTTAACAATTTAACAGGAGAAAATCAAAAAGTAGGGAATTGGCCTGGAGTTACTGTTGAAAAATTTGAAGGAAAGTTTAAGTATAACGATGAAGAATTTTATGTTGTTGATTTACCAGGGACTTATGGATTAAGTAGTTTTAGCATTGATGAAAGAATTGCAAGAGAATATTTAATTAAAGAAAATCCTGATGTTATAGTTCTTGTCGTTGATTCAACAAATATTGAAAGACATTTTTATCTTTTAACAGAACTTCTTGAAATGGGAAAGAATGTGGTTTTATGTTTAAATATGACTGACCTTGCAGAAGAAAAAGGAACATTTATTGATGAGAATATGCTTTCCAAAATTTTGAAAATAAATGTTGTAAAAACAATTGGAAACAAAAATATTGGGACAGATAAACTTAAAGAAATTATATATGAAAGTTCAAAAAATAAAAGAGAAGATTTTTTAAAAATAGATTATGGAAAGGAAATTGAAGATTTTATTGAAAATCTTAAAAAAGAAATAAAGATTCCAGAAGGTCTTCCTGAAAGATGGACACTCGTTAAAATATTTTCAAAGGATGAGGAGATAATAAGTTTATTGAAAATTAAAAAAGAGATAATTGAAAAAATAGATAAAATTTCATATTTTCATGGTTTTTCTGATTCTGAAAATCTTATTATTGAAAAAAAATATGGATTTATAAAGGGAATTTTAAAGGAATGTGTTTATGAAAGGAAAAAATTATGGAAAAGACTTGAAATAAGTGATAAAGTTGATAAGGTTATAACAAATCCATGGATAGGATTACCTGTTTTTTTAATTATTATGCTTACAATTTTTGAAATAATATTTGGAATAGGTAATCCATTACAGGAATTAATAGATAAATTCATAAGTTTTTTAAATTCAAGTTTAAATCTTTTATTAAAGGATTTAACACATCCTCTTCTTTTATCTTTTTTAACAGATGGAGTGATTGGTGGAATTGGAAGTGTAATTGTTTTCATCCCAAATATATTTTTATTGTTTTTCCTGATCAGTATTTTAGAGGATTCAGGTTATATGGCAAGGATAGCATTTACAATGGATAGATTTATGCATTATATTGGTTTACATGGAAAATCATTTATTCCAATTATTCTTGGATTTGGATGCAATGTTCCAGCAATTTTAGCAACAAGAACAATTGAATCAAAAAGAGATAGAATTATAACAATCATGATAATCCCCTTAATTTCCTGTTCAGCAAGATTACCAATTTATATTCTTTTTTGTAGTGCCTTTTTCAAGAATTATCAAGGAATAATTGTATTTTCCCTTTATTTAATTGGGATTCTCCTTTCAATAATTGTTGCAAAGATTTTAAGTGGAACAATTTTTAGAAAAAAAGAGGAAATTCCTCTTATTATGGAACTTCCACCTTATAGAAAACCAGCAATAAGATGGTGCTTAAAAATGGGAGGATTAAGAACAAAAGTTTTTCTTATAAAGGCAGGAACAATAATATTTTCAGCAAGTTTAATAATATGGTTACTTGCATCATTACCACCATCAGTCCCCTATGGAAGTAAAAATACAGTTCTTGGGAAAATTGGAAGTTTTATTGCACCAATTTTTTCATTGGCAGGATTTGGAAGGTGGGAAATAGCAATTGCCCTTTTAACCGGTATACTTGCAAAAGAAACTGTTGTTGCAACACTTGGAGTAGTATTTGGGAGTGAAAATTTAATAAATTCTTTAAGAAATATTTTTACTCCTATTTCTGCTTATTCCTTTATGCTAATGTCATTAATTTATATCCCATGTATTGCAACAATGGCAGCAATAAAAAATGAAATTGGTTTTAAATATCTTTTTTTAACCATTATTTATACAATTTTGTTGGGATGGGTAATTGCAGTAATTTTTTACCAAGCCCTAAATTTATTCTTTTAAATGAAAAATTCTTTACACAAAATTTATAAATCTATCAAAAAAGATATAATATTGAAATTAAGAGAATTTAAAAATTTATGGGAAAATGGAAGTGAAGAAGATATATTTAAAGAACTAATTTTTTGTATTCTTACTCCACAATCAAAAGCAGAAAAATGCTGGGAAACTGTGATAAATCTTGAGAAAAAAAATTTATTGTTTAATGGAAAATTAAATGAAATAATAGATGAATTAAAAAATGTCAGGTTTAGATTTAAAAAAGCAAAATATGTTTTAGAAGCAAGACAAAAATTTTTAATTGATGGAAAATTAAAAATAAGAGAAAAAATTAAAAATTTTAACGATGTTTTTGAAATAAGAGAGTGGATTGTTAAAAATATTAAAGGAATTGGTTATAAGGAAGCAAGCCATTTTTTAAGAAATATTGGAATTGGTGAAGATTTGGCAATTCTTGATAGGCATATTCTTAAAAATTTAAAATTATTTGGTGTAATTGATAAAATCCCCAAAAATTTAAATAAAAAAATTTATCTTGAAATTGAAAGAAAGATGAATGAATTTTCAAAAAAGATAAACATTCCTATCTCCCATCTTGATTTTGTTTTATGGTATAAAGAGAGAGGTAAAATATTTAAATAAAATCTATTGGATAAATATTGATTTTAAAATTAAAAATTCTGTATAATAAAATTGTAAACTTGAAGGAGAAAAAAATGGAAGAAAAAATCAAAGTAAGTTATATTGAAGGAGAAAGTATTGGGGATGCCTATCTTAAAGCCTTTACAACCAAATTAAATGAAGAAAATGAGTTTTTATATTTAATAATTCATATCAAAAAACCGATTAAGGAAATAAAGAATAAGGAAATATCTGATTCAAATTTGGATATTGAGAATTGGTTAGATGTTATAAATGTAGGGGAAAAAGTTTATGAAACTTTTATTAAATTTGAATTTTCTAAAAAAGAAGAAAAATGGAGTAAGGGAAATTCGGGTAAAGATTGGATAAATGGACGAATAAAAGACCTTCTCCACTCTGACGGTTATTACAATAAAGCGTTGAGAAAAGGATATTCTATTGACCAGCTTGAAGCTGTAAGGAAACGTTTAACAGAACTACCGCATTCAAGTTCTACAAATGCCTTAGTGTGTAATGTATTTTCCTCAGAAGACTTAAAAAAGGCTTGTAACACTTTAATGGCACCAAATATAAGATGTCTAACTCAAATTGACTTTAAACCTGTTAAAAAGAATTTGAATTTAATAGCGACTTTTAGAAGTCAATATTTTGATACAAAAGCTTATGGAAATTTAATTGCTTTAGCAATATTATTGTATGATATGTGTAAAAAGTGTAAAAAAAACGATATGAACCGGGAGAAATCATTTCTACTGCTCATAAAGCCTTATTTTACTCTGATAAAGATAAAGAGAATCTTTTAAAACATTTTGAGGAACATGGATTAATCTAGACAAAAATTAAAAATTTATAAAGTAGTTTAAGAAATAAATAAATCTATTTTTCCAATACACAAAATTTTAAAAAATTTTTTATTCCAAAATTTCCTTTATTTGGAAAAAATAAAGATGGGAATTGAATTTTACCCCATTTTGTTATTCTTACACATGATGTTTTATCTGCTATTAAATTTATAATTTCTTCATCATAAGAAGATATTGCAAAACTTTGAAGGAAATTTTTAAATTTTAAAAGATTTTTTAAAATATCATTTTTTTCATCATAATAAATTACTTGAATTATTCCCGAAAAAAAGATATCTAAAATTTTTTTTGTTTTTACAAATTTAAATTCATAGTCTTTTATAAATAAATCCTTTTCAAAAATTAAAGTGTCAACGATTTGCCTTCTTATTGTCCTTTCATCAAAATTAATTTTTTTTGAATCAAATTTTTCTTTAAATTTTTTAATATTTTCATCTATAATTTTACAAAATTCGTCAAAATCAATACCCTTTTCAAGAAAAATGATAAATGGACTCATACATCCACGATGATTGTATAAAAATATATCAAAACTTATTTTTTTTAAAATTTGTTTTGAATAATCCTTTAATTTTAAAAAACCTGCCCCAAACATTGTTGGATACTCAATCACTTTAACATCCTTACGGGCAAATTTTTTAATTTCTTCAATATTTTTTATATCACCTTGAATTAAAACAATACTTGCATTTTGTAAAAATTTTTTCAATTTTTCTTTTTCATCCCTTTTAAATACTTCAATTTCAATGAAATTTGGAAAATTTTTAAAATTTTGTTTTACAAATTCTTTAAATTCTTTTAAGAAAAAATGCATTTTATAAGATGGTTTTGCATAAATAAATGTTTTTGATAAAAGAGCAGGAAAAATTGTTTGAATTTCTATCCCAGGTATATTTCCTGAAAATATTGCATTTATAAAAGGAGGAGAAATTGCTTTTAAATAAATTCTTTTATCTATTCTTACCCATTCGTCAAGAAATTTTTCATTCCCAATTTCAATTCTTAAAATTTTTATTAAATTTTTTTTATTCTGAAATGGTAAAAATGAATTTTTAATTCCTATTTCAATCATTTTTTCTGAATAATCGGTATTTTCAGATAATTTTTTTAAAATTCTTTTAAAATTTTCTGAAATCAAAAATTTTTTTGAAACTGATGATATGAATTCAATTATTTCATAAATTGATAATTTTTTTATTTCTCCCATTTAAATTTCAGTTAAAAGGGAACATCCTCTTAAATCTTCCCCTTTTATTCTTCCTTTTAATAGAAAACCATCTTTAAATTTTATTCCAATATCTTCAGTTAAAATACTTATACACGCATCAAAATTTGCAAGGTCATAATGAATTAGAACTCCTTCTTTTTTATCTTCAAAATTATCAGGGTCAATTATTCTCCATTTTATCCAAAAAGGAGCAGATTTTATTCTTAAAACTTTTTTATTTTCAAAAAAATCTTTTAAATTTTTATCATAATAATGGGAAATCAATTCACACATTCCATATTCATTTACAATAAATTTTTCATCAATACCTAATAATTCACTATAACTTTTATATAAATATTTTTGATTTATAGAAAATTTTAATGTCTTAAATCCTCCTGTATCAAGAATTCTTGATTTTTCAGGCAATTTTAAACTTAAATTATTTTTTTTAAGATAATCTATTAGATAATAAAAGGAAATTGATGTTCCTAAAAGTGCAACAGGTTCATCATTTTTCTTAATTTTTTTAATGAATTCCTCAAATAAATATTTATTATTTTTAAAAAAATATTCACTGCCTTTTTTACCAAATTTTTCATATATTTTTTTATACATATATGCAAGGGAAGAATTTTTAACTTCTTGAAAATCAGGATAAAAAACAAAAATTTTTATTTTTTCTAAATCAGGAAGAAAATATTTTTTAAAGGTTTTATAAATTACTTCATCATATATTTCAGGATAAAAAATGAATCTTTTACTTTTTATCCCCTCTGTTGTTCCACTTGATAAGAAAATATATTTTGGTTTTTTGTTTTCTGTATAAATTTCGTAATATTTAAAAGCCCTTTGAGGACATGGGGGAATTTCTTTAAAATTTTTTATTTTACCTGGCTTTTTATCCTTTTTATCACAAAAATTTTTATAAAATTTATTCTTATGATATTCATACTCAAATATTTCAAGGGCAATTTCATTAAATTCTTCATCAGTTAAATTCTCTTTATTTATTATTTCAATTACCTTTTCCTTCATTTTATTTTTCTCCAAAATTCAGTTGCTATAGGACCTTCTTTCCCTATTTCATAGATTGAATTTTTATTTTTTAAAATTATTCCCTCCCAATTATTTTCTTTTGCTTTTTTAAGTAATTTGTCAATCCCTTCTTCTATTTCAAACTGTTCTATAAGGAAAAAAGGGGGCAAAAAATTTATATTTTCAATTATTTTTCTTCTCTCATAAAAGGGTAATTTATAAATTTCTTTACCTCCAAAAAATATTACATCAAAAACATAAATTTTTGGTTTTGAATCTTTTTTATCTGCAAATATACTTGGGATATATCTTCTTCCCCTTTCATCTGTTATTTCAGAATCAAGAATTGATGAAGGGGGTAAAAATGATTCAACAATTTTTATAAATTTTTTTAATTTTTCTGTCCAATTAGGATTCCTTTCCAATCTTCTTCCCCAAAATTCAACTTTTCCATTTTCATATCTTATTATTTGCATTCTCCATCCATCTATTTTTGGTTCTGCAACCCATTCTTCATCTATTTTTTCTCCAAAATAAGGGATTGGCTGCATAAGAAAAACTGGTTTTATCATTTTATAACCTTAAATATAGAAACAATTATTAAATTTATAAAAGATAATGGAATTAAATATTTCCATGAAAAGCTAAGCAGTTCTTCTAATCTTATTCTTGGGAAAGATGCTCTTATCCAGTAAAATATAAATATAAAAATTAAAAGTTTTATTAAGAAAACAAAAAAATTACCTCCTCCAAGATAAAGAATCACAATTAAAGAAGAAAGTAAGATTAAGTGGGCATATTCTCCTAAAAAAAACAATGCAAATTTTATTCCAGAATATTCAGTGTTATATCCACCGACAATTTCTGATTCTGCCTCTGGAAGGTCAAAAGGAATTCTTCTTGAATCTGCAAGTGTTGCTAAAAAAAAGGAAAAAAAGCCTAAAAATTGTGGAAAAATATAAGGAATTTTTTGCCTTTCTATTATTTCTCTTAATGAAAATGTTTCTGCTTGTAAAGAAATAGCAATTATTGAAATTATAAGTGGAATCTCATAACTTAAAACTTGTGCGCATGCTCTTAAAGAACCAATAAGAGGATATTTACTTCCAGAAGAAATACCTGCAAGAATAACTCCATAAACACTTAAAGAGGAAAATACTATTATTAAAAGTAAAGAAATTTTAATATCTGCAATTAATGGTTTTTTACCGATTGGTATAATTGAAAAAGGAATAAAAGAAAATAACACAGTAATTAAAGGTGAAAGGAAATAAAGAATTTTATCTCTTCTTTCAGGAAATACCTCTTCCTTAAAAATTAATTTTACAGCATCAGCAACACTTTGAAAAATACCAAAAGGGCCTGCCCTATTTGGACCAAATCTATTTTGAACCCATCCAAGAAATTTTCTCTCCAAATAAACCATGTAACTAACTATAAGTATTACAACAAATATTAAAACAAAACTTTTTAAAATAAGAATTAGAAATTCCATATTAGAATTCTATTTTCCTGTTTTTTAAATATTTTTCTTTTCCTTCTTTATGTATATTACAGAAAGAATTTGGTTCTGTTCCTTTTATAAAAACCTCTTCTCTTACCTTCGGGCAATAAGGTGTTTTTTTAAGTCCTGATTCAACACATATTGTATCTAAAACTATACCAGATGGGATAGGAAAATCATTACCTTTTAAATTTAATTTTTTCATTATATTTGCCCAGAAAGGAAGTGCAAAAAGGGCTCCTGATGCATTATGAGCAATTGTTCTTAATGAATCAAAGCCAACCCATACACCAATTGTGATTTCTGGTGTAAATCCAATAAACCATGCATCAGTAAATTTGTCAGTTGTTCCTGTTTTTCCAGCACATGGAAGATAAAAATTGTATTTGGTTCTTGCTTCAACTCCTGTTCCATTATTCATTACAGATTTCATCATGTGAATCAATATATATACACTTTGAGAATCAATCACCTGTTTTCCTGAAGGTCTTTTTTCAAAAATAACATTACCATAACTATCTTCAATTTTTCTTATCATATATAAATCCATTTTTTTTCCATAATTTGCAATTGTTGAATACGCATGAGCCATTTCAATCGGTGTTAAGGAGGCACTTCCAAGAGATATTGAAAGAACCTGTGGAATTTCTGATTCAATACCAAGCTTATGGGCATATTCTATTGCAACAGAAATACCTAAATCCTGCAAAAGTCTAACAGATGCAAGATTTCTTGAATGAGCAAGTGCTTCCCTTAAACTAACTTTTCCCATAAATTTATTATCAAAATTTTCAGGATACCATGGTTTTCCAGAGCCATCATCTTCAATTGTAACTGGTAAATCATATAAGGAATCAGTTGGTAAATATCCATTTTTTATTGCTGCAAGATAATAAAAGGGTTTAAACGCAGAACCAACTTGCCTTCTTGCCTGAAATACCCTGTTAAATTGACTTTTAAAAAAATCCCTTCCACCTACAATTGCCTTTATTTCACCTGTTTTATTTTCTATCGCAACTATTGCTATTTGAAGAGGCAAAGTATCATCCTTACCTTTTCTTCTAACATTTTTTTCAATAATAGGAAGAAGGCTATCACAAGTTTTTTCACAAGCATTTTGTATTTCAGTATTTAAAGTTGTGTATATTTTACCACCTTCTTTATATAAAAATTCTTCCCCATATGCAGAAACTATATATTTTTTTATTTCTTCAAGAAAATAAGCAGCAAACTTTTTTGAACTTACTTTTGGTTTCAAAACAATTTTTTCCTTTAATGCTTTTTCATATTCTTCTTTTGTTATAACCTTATTTTTTAAAAGTAAATCAAGAATTTTTTTCTGCCTTTTAATTGTGTTGTTGAAATTTGTATAGGGATTATAATAGGTTGGGGAGCGTGGAATTGCTGCTAAAAATGCGGTTTCTGCAAGCGTTAAGTCCTTTGAATTTTTACCAAAATAATACTGTGAAGCTGTTTCAATCCCATAAACACCATTACCAAAGTTTATTTGATTTAAATATTTTTCAAGTATTTCTTTTTTTGAAAATTTTCTTTCTATTATTATTGCAAGGATTGCCTCTTTTATTTTTCTTATAATTGATTTTTCCATTGTTAAAAACATGTTTCTTGCAAGTTGCTGTGTTATAGTTGATGCTCCTTCTGAAAATTTCCTTGACTTTATATTATTATAAGTCGCTTTCAAAATTCTTAAAGGGTCAATTCCAAAATGTTTAAAAAATTTTTTATCTTCAAGTGTTATAAAAGTTTTTATAACATGAGGGGAAATATTTTCTAAATTCACATATATTCTTTTTTCTAAATAAAATTCAGATATGACACTATCTTTATCATCAAAAACTTTTGTCACAACAGGGGGTTTATATCCTTCTATCATTTCAAGAGGGGGAAGGTCTTTAATTAAAAATTGATAAATTAAAAGAGAAAATAAAAGACCTAAAAATATTGCTGAAAAAATTGAAATTAAAATTATTTTTTTCATTCCCCAAGAACTTTCTTCCAATCAGAGATAAATCTCTCAAGCCCAATATCAGTTAAAGGGTGTATAAATAGTTTTCTAATAACATCAGGGGGGATAGTGACAATATCTGCACCACAAAGAGCAGATTCAACAATGTGTAAAGGATGTCTGCAACTTGCAACAAGAACCTTTGTATTAAATCCATAATTTTTATAAATTTGAACTATCATTCTAACAAGTTCCATTCCAGAATGGGAAATATCATCAAGCCTTCCTATAAAAGGAGAGACAAAATATGCACCAGTCTTTGCAGCAAGGATTGCTTGTGAAGGTGAAAAAATAAGTGTCATATTCACCTTTATTCCTTCGCTACTTAAAACTTTTGTTGCTTTAACACCTTCTTTTGTAAATGGAATTTTTACAACTATATTTTCATGTATTTTTGAAAGTTCTTTCCCTTCTTTTACCATACTTGAAAAATCAGTTCCTACAACTTCTGCTGAAACAGGTCCTTTCACAATTTCACATATTTCTTTTAAAATTTGTTTTGATTTTATTAAAATATCCTCTTTTTTTAAGGATTTAAAATCAGGAAATTGTCTCTGAATTTCTTTTGAAAGGAGTGTTGGGTTTGTTGTTGCTCCATCAATTATTCCAGTCTCTGAAAGTTCTCTTATTTCATCAATATTTGCAGTATCAATAAATATTTTCATGTTTTCTCCTTTTTAAGAATTTTTATTATAAATCACTATTTAATTCATAAACAAATTCATAACCATCTTCATCACCATAATAATTTTTTATAACCCTTATTTTTTTAAATCCAAATTTCTCATAAATTTTTATTGCTCTCTCATTTGATACTCTCACTTCAAGCCTTATCCTTTTTTTATTTTCTTTTTTTGCCATTTCAAGAATTTTGTCAAGCATCATCTTACCATATCCTTTCCCCCTTTCTTCTTTTTTAACTGCGATATTTGCAAGATGGAATTCCTCTCCCATATCCCACAATATAAAATAACCAATCACTTCATTATCTTTTTCAATAACATAAAAGTATGAAAATGGATTTTTTATTTCAAAAATAAAAGAAGTAAATGACCATGGTCTTTTAAAGGATTCAACTTCAATTTTATGAACTTGAGGAATGTGAATTATTTTAGCCCTTTTTATCAAAGGCTTTGACATATTCAGGAAAATAAAAATAAAAGGGTTCTGCCCTTTCCATATCTAAAAATTTTTTTTCGTTAAATTTTTCTTCACCTATTTCAATTAATGATTTAATATCAGGAATTTCTAATGGATAACATTTTTTAACTTTTTCACTTATTTCTATATCATTACCAACATAAATAAATTTGTCATCAATTTCAATATCATCTATTTTCCCCATTTTGAATTCCGCTTCTTTTTTATTTAAAAATTTTTTCCAAAAAACCTTATCCCTTTTTATTTTTAAAAAAACAATCAAATTTTCATATTCTTTTAAAAATGGATGAGCAAGCGCATCAAGTGTATTCACTCCTATAAAAGGGACTTTTTTATAAAACCAAAATGCTTTTGCAAATGAAAAACCTGCTCTTAAAGAAGTGAAATATCCGGGACCTTCTGTAATTGCAACAAATTCAATATCTTTATCCTTTATTTTTTCTTCAATTTTTTCCCATAAAAAAATCATGTATTCTGAATGAGAATGATAAGAGCCAAAAGAAATTTCATAAAAATGTTCACCTTCCTTATACCCAATTTTTGTTATTTTACCAGATGTTTCAATCCCTATTTTTATTCCGTCACCTTTAAAATGCATAACCCTTTATTTGAAAAAGAAGAAAGGAAAATATAATTTTCTTTATAATCAATTCCATAAATTTTTGAAATATCAAAAGGATAAGAAGAAGTATAAATTTTTTTCTTTATAGAAGTGAAAATTTGAAATTTTGAAACCATTGAAAGGAATAGAAAAGGATTGAAATATTCTGAAATGTTAGAACCTTCTTTTATTTTTTCTTTATCCACAATTTCATTTGGTAAATTGTTCAAAATTGAAATAAGATAAATAGAATCTGAGGAAAAGTTTAATGTGGTTATTACGATTCCTGAATCAATAAAAGATATATTTTTGCTACCATTGATGTTGAAATTTTTTGAATCCATTAAGTTTAATGAAAAATCATAGGTCTCAATAAATGAGGGTGAAGTTAAAATATATAAATAACCATTTTTATTTAAATCAAAATCAATTGGCTCGTAAAGAGTTTTAACTGAATCATAAATATAAGGAGTTTGAGTAAGTTCTATTCTTAAAATTCCTTTTGAATCAAGAGCAAAAAGAGAATTATTATTTATCCTTATTTCACTTATCCATCCCCTTAAATTAAAGGAGTTTAAAAAAATTAAAGAATCAGGGGAAATTCTTTTAAATATTTTCAATTTGTTTCCATTAGAACCCAAAACTATTATTATGAAATTTTCATTTCCTTCTATTCTCCATGGAATTTCCTCAATATTGATTTCTTTAATAAGAAATGGATTTGAAGGATTTATTAAATTATAAATTTTTAATGAAAAATATTTTGTTTCACCACCTATTTCATATAAATAATTTCCAATTATTTTTAAATCCCTTGAAAATATGCCACTTGAATAAACTTCATCAAAAATCAATTTTTTTGCTCTAAAATTCCATATAGAAAAATTTTCCCCTCCCCTTTCATCCCTTGCAACAACTTTCCAATAATAATAAACACCAGGAAGTAAAGAAAAAGGTAGGGTAAAATTTGGATTTTTAAGGTCTTTTACAAAAATTATTGGATTTTCAAAGGAAAGATTAACATCAAGATAAAAATCGTAATAAAGAGAATCACCATCAGGGTCAGAGCATTCCCATGAAAAGGATGGTAAAAGAGAAACAAGGGTGTCAAATGGTAATGGAAATGGATTTGAAGGTGGATATGGTGAATTATTTTCATTTGGTGTTTTAAATTTTCTTATTTCTGAAATGTTTTCTCCCCCTTTTTTATCAATTGCTTTTATTTTCCAGTAATATTTTTTAGAATATTCAAGTGTATCAATAAAAATTGTATCTACATAATTTTGAGAATATAAAGATGGAGGGGAATCAATTGAAAGATATATATCATAAAATATGGTATCGTTATCTGGGTCAAAAGATTTAAATATAAGCGTGCATATTTTTTCTTTAAAAGTATAGTTATTTAATGGGAAAATGAGTGAAGGGGGTAAGGGGGGATGATTTTCATAAGTTATTAAAATTTTTATTTGTTTTGAAAAACTAAAGTTTCCTGAATTATCAACTGCTCTTGCCTTTAAAGAATAATAAGTTGAATCAGGCGAATTTGTAAAATCCAAATTGAAAAAGTAAATATTTAAGGAGTCGGGTTGATATTTTTTAGAAAACCTTATTGTATCGTTTAAATAAATTTCAACAAATTCAACATCTTTATTATCAAATGCCTTAACCTTTACTTTTAAAATTTTTGGAGGAGAAACATATCCATCAGGAGGAAATATTATTTCTACATAAGGACGCTCCTTGTCAGGTTTTCTACAAGAAAAGATTAAAATTATAATTAAAAATATTTTTTTATTGATAAATCTTTTTATAAACCTCATAATCACTCAAAACTCTGAATATATATTTTCTTGTTTCTTCATATGGACAATCAATAAAGAATTGAATTTCATTCTTAAAAATACCTTTTTCCTTCCATTCTTTTACTTTATAAATGCCTGCGTTGTAACAGGCAATTGTAAGAAGGGTATCCTGGAGAGAATCAAGAAGTGAAGACAAAATTTCAATGCCTGCTTCAAGATTTATATAGGGATTAAAAAGGGAATCAATTGAATAGTTTTTATATTTATCTATTTTTTTAAAGGTTTCGGGCAATATCTGCATTAAACCAATTGCACCTTTTGGACTTATTGCCTTTTCATAAAATTCACTTTCCCTTCTTATTATTGCATAAATTAAATAAGGGTTAATATTTTTTTCTCTTGCTTTTTCAAATATAAAATCTTTATAAGGGAGAGGGAATAATAAGAATAAAATTTTTTTTGAAAAACATAAAATATTTTGCTCCCTTAAAATTTTATACCCTTTTCTTGCCATTTTTAAAGAATAATAAAATTTTCCAATTTCATTAAGTTTTTCAGAAGTATTTGTTATCTCATTTAAATCATTCATTTTTTCTAAATAATGTTCAAAGGCATCCTTTAAATCTAAATAAGCAAGTATTAAAAGATTTTCACTATAATCACCTTTTTCAAAATTTTCCTCATAGCATATTCCAATTTCTTTAACTGAAAAAAGGCATAATGGCTCTATATAAAAAATTCTTTCAAAAAATTTTTTATCCCCTTTTGATTTTCCAACAAGGTATAATAAAAATATGTTTTTTTCATTTTTAAAATCCTCATTTACAGGAATATTTATAAAGCTATTTAAACTATACTCCATAAAAATTTTTTCTTTGAAATTAATTTTAAATTCATCATTTAATGGATAAATCCCATTTTCAATTGCTATTAATCTTGCTTCCTTCATTGCAATTTCTCTTAAATCTTCATATTCAAAGGACACATCAAAAAATTCCTTTAAAGCAAGAAATGGTTCACAAAGATATTTATAACATAAACCCTTTAAAATTTTTGCCTTTTCATAATACCATCTATCACTTACATTAATTTTTTCAAGTTCAGAAATTGCCTTTTCATAATCTCCAATTTTAAAATATGAATAACCAATATAATAATTTTTTAAATTATTTTCAGAATTTTCAAAATAGGGGATGCATTCTTTCCATTTATTTTTCAAAAAATAATATTTACCCTTATAAAAATCAAGTCCTTCAATCAAATCAAGTTCTTTTTCTTCTAAAAGCATTGGATAATTTTTAATCAAATTTTTTAAAATTTTTTTATAATCAATTTCACTTAATTTTTTATAAATCTCTTTTTTTAATTTTAAAACTCTCGGGATAAGATAAGAGGGAAAATCTTCTTCATAATTTTTAATCAATCTTAATGCTTTCTTATATTCTTTATCTTTAAAAAGATTTTCTGCATAATTTATAATTGCATCATAAAAAAGTATTGACTCTTTAAAATCCTTTATTATTTTTTCATAATTTCCATTTTTAAAATGAATTAAATCTTCTCTAAATAAAAAACAAAAAATAAAAATTTTAAAGATCATTTTTCAATGTCTCTGTGATAAATTTCAACACCATATCCTTTTTCTTCTAAAAAATTTTTAATTTCTTCTCCAATCACAACTGACCTATGACTTCCTCCTGTGCAACCAAAACCTATTACAAGATAAACCTTGCCCTCTTTTTCATAAGAAGGAATAAGAAAATCAAGCATTTCCTTTAACTTTTCCATAAATTTTTTTGTTTCATCAGAATTTAAAACAAATTCTTTTACCCTTTCATCTTTTCCATTTAATTTTTTCAATTCATCAATATAATGAGGATTTGGTAAAAATCTTACATCAAATAAAAGGTCAAGCTGGGTTGGCATTCCATATTTAAAACCAAATGTTATTATCTCTATTTGCATTTTTATTTTTTCTTCAAAAATGTCCTTTAATTTCTTTCTCAAATCCCATATTGTAAGTTCAGAAGTATCAATTACAAGATTTGCCTTTTCCTTAATATTTCTAAGCATATCAATTTCCTTATCAAGAGCATCATTTAAAGTAAAACCTATTTTTTGAAGGGGATGAACCCTTCTTGTTTCTTCATACCTTCTCATTATTATTTCCTTTTTTGCCTCCAAAAATAATAAAGTATATTTTTTATTTTTATTTTTTAAAATTTCAAGACTCTTTTCAAAATAATCAAAAAATTCCTCCTCCCTTATGTCTATTGTCATTGCTATTTTCCCTTCCCTTTTTTCCTTTTCAAACATTTCCATAACATCAGGAATTAAATTGCAGGGAAGATTATCAATGCAATAATAACCCATATCTTCAAAAGTTCTTAAAGCACATGATTTTCCTGCTCCTGAAATTCCTGTAATTATAACAAATTTTTTCACTCTATTTCCTTATAAAAATCTATCTCCTTCCTCTTTTCCATTATCTTCCTTTTTAAAATTTCAGAAAGGGATTTTGCAGAATGATAACCTTCTTTTTTTAATAAATAATCAAGTGCAACAATTTCAATTAAAACTGCAATATTTTTACCAGGATTTAAAGGAAGAACAATGTAAGGAAGTTTAATATCCATTATTTCTTCTATATTTTCTTTTAAACCTGTTCTTTCATAATCAAGATTTTCACTCCAATCAACCAGCTTTATTTCTAAATCTATTCTTTTTGAATCCCTTATCGCTCTTATTCCATAAATTGAAAGAATATCTATAATTCCAATTCCTCTTATTTCTACATATGGATTAAAATATATTTCTTCGGATGCACATTTACCAAGTAAAAAACCGTCAGGATGCCTTATTATTTTTATTCCGTCATCAGCAACAAGCCTATGTCCTCTTGCAACAAGGTCAATTGCACATTCAGATTTTCCTATACCACTTCTTCCTGTAAAAAGTATTCCAACACCATACACATCAACAAGTGTCCCATGAATTATAATATAAGGGGCAAGTTTAAAAGAAAGATAAAAGTATAGCGAATTAATAAAGGGGGTTGTATCCATTGGTGTTTTTAAGAGTGGTATTTTTCTCTCACATAACTTTTGAACAAGATAAGGAAAAGGGGAAAGATTTTTTGTAATAAATACTGCTGGCAATTTATATTTGACAAATCTATCAATTGCTCTATTCCTTTCGTCTTCTTTTAAGGAAGAAAGATAGAGAAGCTCTGTTTCTCCTATTATCTGTATTCTCTCATATAAAAATATTTTTTCAAAACCCGCAAACAAAAGGCCCGGTCTATTAAGATTTGGAGTGGAAACTTCCCTATCAAAACCCTCAGAACATAGGATCTCAAGTTTCCATTTATCTTTATTTTCTTCGTAAATCTCCTTTATATTTAATTTTGGATAAATTACATTGTATTCCATTACCTTTTTCTTCTTTTAAGTTTTTCCTCAAATTTTTTTAATTGTCTTTCCATTTTATCCTTTAATTCATCAATTGCATAAAAGAAATCGTTTGATATACTCTGGGCTTTTAAAAATTTTCTATTTACATCAAGAAGAAATTCACACTTAAATCTTCCTCTTTGTTCTTCAATTATAACTTCTGCTTTATTTATTTTATCAGATAACCTTTCCATCTTTTTAAGCCTTTTTTCTATATAAGACTTCATTTCAGGTGTAACTTCAACATTACGAGATGTTATATAAATTTTTTCCATGATTTCCCTCCCTTAAAATGTTTTCATAAAATATGCCTGTATTTCTTTTATATCAATCTTTTTAAAATCTTCAACACTTCCAACAAAACCGAATTTTCCATCTTTAAGCCATGCTATTCTTGTTGCTACCTCTTCTGTAAAACCAAAATCATGAGTAACTGCTATAAATGTTCCCTTTATTTTTTTCCACAAATCTTTTAAAAGTTTTGTAATTTTTAAAGATGTCTCAGGATCAAGACCGGTTGTTGGTTCATCAAAAAATATATATTTTGCCTCACAAACAATTGCTCTTGCAATTGCAACCCTTTTTCTCATACCGCCTGAAAGTTCAGCAGGCAAAAATTTTTCAATTCCTTCAAGTTCAACAAGTTCAAGTGCTTTTTTTACTTTTTTTTCAATTTCCTTTTTTGTAAGTAAAAAATGTTCTTTTAGTGGAAGAGCAATATTTTCAAAAACATTTAAGGAATCAAAAAGGGCTGAACCTTGAAAAACAAAACCTATATTTTTTCTTGCTTTTAAAATATCTTTATAATTTCCATCTGTTATTTTAATTCCATCTATATAAATTTCGCCTTTCAAAGGACGTATAAGTCCAACAACTGTTTTAATAAAAACTGTTTTACCTGAACCACTTTTTCCAAGAATTACAAGGAATTCTTCATCTTCTATATCTATTGAAATACCCTTTAAAACAGGAAATTCAAATCCAACTTCAATATCCCTTACTTTTATCATCCAAAAATTAAAATTCCTATAAAATAATCAATTACAAGAATTAAAAGGCAAGCACCAACAACTGCCTTTGTCGCAGAAACTCCCACACCTTGTGCTCCTCCTTTTGTTTCAATCCCATAAAAACAACCACAAAATGAAATTATTATTCCAAAAACACTTGCCTTTATAAGTCCCCCAAAAAGATCCTTTGGTAAAAAGAAAAGCTTTGCACCCTTTATAAATGTTTCATAATCTACAATTTTCATAAAATTTGAAATGAACATACCTGAAAAAATTGCTATTATATCAGATATTATTGTAAGCATTGGAAGTGCTAACATTCCTGCTATAATTCTTGGAACAAATAAAAATCTATAAGGAGAAATACCCATAACAAGAAGAGCATCAATTTGTTCAGTAACTTTCATTGTTCCAATTTCTGCTGCTATTCCAGAACTTACCCTTCCAGCAATAACAAGTCCTGTTATTACAGGGCCAAGTTCAATCATAACTGCCTTTGCAACACCTGCTCCAAGATATATAAGAGGAACATAATCCTTTATCTGATATGCAGTTTGAACAGAAGCAACCATTCCTAAAAATGCAGAAATAAAAATTACAAGAGGTAAAGAATTAACACCTATTTCGTTAATTTGGACAATTATATCCTTTTTTGTTTTATTTATTTCTTTTAAATAAAAAATTGTTTTTAAAAAGGAGTCAGTAAAACCACCAATTTCATTTAAAATACTTAAAATTATCTTCATAGAAACTCACCTATTTCTCTTTCAAGAGGATAATCGGTAAATTTCATATATTTTTTTAAAAAACCAAGTTTAACTGTTCCAATTGGTCCATTTCTATTTTTTCCAACAATTATCTCTGCAACTCCTTCTTCAGCAGATTCTGGATTATAAAAATCTTCTCTAAAAAGAAATATTACCATATCAGCATCCTGTTCTATTGCCCCTGATTCTCTTAAATCCGCAAGTTGTGGTCGTTTATCTGCTCTTCTTTCAACTTCTCTTGAAAGCTGGGCAAGTGCTATTACTGGAATTTTTAGTTCCATCGCAAGTGATTTTAAGGATGCAGATATATACGCTATTTGTTGTTGTCTTGTTTCCATTTTAGGTGCATCTATAACCTGTAAAAAATCAATAAAAATAACTTCAAGTTCATGCTCTTTACATGCTCTTCTTGCTTTTGCTCTCAATTCCTGAATAGAAATTTTAGGTGTATCATCAATATAAATTGGTGCATTTTTTAATCTTTCAGCTGCTTCTGAAAGTCTTAAAAATTCTTCTGCTGTTATTTCACCTTTTCTTAATTTTTGCATTTCAATATTTGCTTCCATACAAAGCAATCTTTGAACAATTTGTTCTTTTGGCATTTCTATACTGAAAAAACCAACAGGTTTTTTAAATTCAACTGCTAAATTTCTCGTTATATTTAATGCGAAACTTGTCTTACCCATTGCAGGTCTTGATGCTATAACAATGAAATCACCTTTATGAAATCCAGTTGTTAAAGTATCAAGTTCATGAAATCCTGCAGGAAGTTCAACCCCCCTACCTTCCATTAAGTGAGTTAATTCTTCAAAAAATGGTTTTAAAAGGTCTCTTAAAGGAATAAATCCACCTTTTAATTTATAAGACCTTATGCTGAAAAGCATCGCATCTGCCTCATCTAAAATTTTTTCTGCCTCCTTTTCTTCCTCATAACATTCTTTACTTATTTTATTGCATATTTCAATTGTTTTTCTATAAAGGAATTTCTCAATTATTATTTTTGCATGTTCTTCTATATATTCAGGATTTATTACTTCATCAAGTAAAGAAGCAAGATAAGCAGCACCACCTGCCTCTTCAAGTTTTCCCCTTTTTTCAAGTTCATCCTTTACCGTTAAAATGTCAGGTATCCTCTTGACTCCTGCATGACCTTCTGCAATATCTCTTATAACTTCAAATATTATCCTATGATTTGGCTGATAGAATACTTCTGGTGTAAGTAATTCAAGACCTTTGTAAAGTGCCTGTTGTGAACTCATCATTGAACCAAGAACAGCCATTTCAATATCAATTGCATTTGGTTCTATTTCTGGTCTTCTAATTTCTTTCATTTTTAAAATATTTTATCACTTTTTCAATTCCATCTTCAAAATTTACTTTTGGTTCCCATTTTAAAATCTCCTTTGCTTTTCTTATATCAAGATAAATTTTATAAACTTCCCCTTCCCTCTTAGGAGCATATATTGGCTTCTTTTTATAATTTGTCTTCTCTGCCAAAATTTCAAAAACTTGGTTTATAGAAACTGGTTTTCCCATTCCAATATTAATTTTAATGGAAACATTTTCATTTTTCAAAAGAAATTCTGTTGCCTTTAAATTTGCCTCTACAACATCATCAATATAAACAAAATCCCTTACCTGTTCACCGTCTCCATATATATAACAATCTTCATTTTTTAACATCCTATATCCAAATATTGCAATTACACCTGCTTCTCCTAATGGATTCTGTCTTGGTCCATAAACATTTCCATATCTTAAAGAAACAAAATTTATTTTAAAAAATTTATGGTAATAATCCAAGTATTTTTCAAAAATCATTTTTGAAAAAGCATAAGGAGAGATTGGATTAAGCTCAGCATCTTCTGAAACTGGATTTTTTAATGGTTCCCCGTATATTGCCCCACCTGTTGAGGCAAATATAAACTTTGAGACTCCATATTTTTTTGAAAGTTCAAGTAAATTCATTGAACCATAAATATTATTTAAAAAATCTTCATAAGGTTCTTTAATTGAAAAACTAACTGATGCCTGTGCTGCATGATGATTTACAATTTCAATTTTATTTTCCTTAAAAATCTTTTCCATTTTTTCCTTATCTCTTATATCAATTTCATAAAATTTTGCTTTCTTTGAAACAAATTCCTTTTTACCAGTTGATAAATTATCTACAACAATCACATCAAAACCCTTTTCTAAATATTTTTCTGCAACCCATGAACCTATAAATCCTGCTCCTCCTGTGAGCAAAACCTTCATTTAATTATCACCTTTTTAAAAATTTTTCTTTTTCCCCCCATTTTTATATCTATAAAATAAATACCTTTTTTAAGATTTTTAAATTCAACTTTCTCACCCTTTTTCACATATTTAAATCTTAAATCTTCTATTTTTCTTCCTAAAATATCATATATTTTAATTTCAAGATTTTTAAAATCTTTTTTAAAAATTATATTCTTTTCAAATGTAAAATTCAAATATTCTTCTTTATCTTCATTTTTAATTTCTATTAATGGTTTCATTCCACTTCTATAAAATATGACCTCGGTATCACATAAGGAATTACCACCATAATCTGAAAAATAAATTGGATTTATATATACAGTATCAAATGGGGAAATAGAAGGGGAAGATACTTCAAAATTAAAAAATATTATCAAAATATTTTTATTAAAAATGATTTCACCTATTTTACCATTTCCTGAAAGCCATGTATGATTGTTTGATAAATGAAAGGCATGGTCTATATTTGAATCCTTAATTTCCTTATTCATCTTTAATTTTTCTGAAAAATAAAAAATAACAAAATCATCATAATCAAGATTAATATCTTTAAAATCGTTCTCATACAAAACTATTGAATCACATCTTGGAATTTTTTCATCAAAAGTTCCTTCAATTATTTTAAAACTAGTCGCAGGATTTGAAAGTGTATCTTTTAAATAATCACCATTAGGAAATATTGTATCACCTTTTGTAATTGTTGGATTTGTTTCTGGAATAAAATTTATTATAAGTGATTCCGGTGTTATCCAATCAAAATTCACATAACTTCCAAATGTATGCCCATTTGAAAGTTTAAAAACAACATTTATATCAATTGTATCAAAATCTGGTTTATTCGTGGGCTCATCAAAAACTAATATTAAATAATCATCTTCATCAATTCCATTTTCTTTAATATTTCCATCACAAGCAATTGCTTTTTTAATTTTTGGTCCTACAACATCATCAAAACTTCCCCCAATTATACAAAAAGATTCATTATAAAATCCAAATCTGTCCTTTATTTTTGCCCATAATGTATCACCTACCGAAACACTTGGATAACTGTTTCCTGTATAAGAAAGGAATATTATTAAAGTATCCCCCCTTCCATTCCATTCTGCTCCACCAAAAGATCCATATTCATTAAGCCATGAATGGCTACCTGAAAGTGGGAAAATTGAATCAACATTATATTTATTTATTTCAGGTTTTGAAGTAGGTTCATCAAATACAATTATTACCCTGTCATCAGGGTCTTTACCATTTCTTTGATATTTACCATCAGATGCATTTGCAGAAATTAGATTTGGACCAACTGAATCGTAATGATAGAAAATTTTTAAGGAATCAAAATTAAAGGGTATCAATTGAGAAAAAGGGTAAATTTCAAGTTTATATTGTAAAAATTTTTCACCATCATTTATACCTTTATAATTTGAAATTATAGAGTCCGCATAAGGAATTGAATCCCATGGAATAGTATCGGGAAAAATTGAATCAGAAAATGTTCTCAATTTAAATTTTACTTCGCCACCATTTTTAAATATTTTAAATTTCTCATAAACAGGATATGCTCCTTCCTTTTTAAAGGGAATTGATGAGGAAATTAAAAAGGCATTTTTTGAAAAAACTGAATATAGAATATTGGGCTCATTTTCTGTTCCAATAAATAAATGCTTTTTACCTATATAAGATATACATCTTGCATAATTTCCTTCCAACGAAAAATCAAGTGTATCACATATATAAAAATCTTTTCCGTCATAAGAATAAAACAAAATATTTTTTGGGAAAATTGTTCTTCTTCCAAGAACATATATAATTCCCCTTTCATCCATTCCCATATCTAAAAATATTGTATAAAGATCAGCACTTAAAATTTTTTTCCATGTTGAATCAATAAAATCAAATTTAAAAAGTGAAGGAGGATATCTCATCAAAACAAAAATTTTGTTATTATAAGAAATACCTTTTAAAGGACTTCCAATCGAATCAGAAGGAGATTTTATTCTAAAAAAGTTATATCCTCCATTTATGGAACAATAAATTTTCCATATTGTATCCTTTTTCCCAACAACATATAATTTATCTGAATCCGAAAAAATATAAGTTAATTCGTTTAATTCATTATAATTAAACTCATAAATTTTATCAAATGAATTGTTTTCATACTTTCTAACCTGTCTCCATCCACCAAGAATTAAATAAAGTTTATTTTGAAAAATTGTAAAATTTTTAAAATCATTCATATAGGAAGAATGTAAATTTATTTGTGGTGGAAAACTTGAAATTGAAGCATAATATATTTTATCATATGTTCCAATCCATAATTTATTAGAAAATTTTATCATATCTTTTAAAGAGCCAGGAACTTTAAAATACTGGTTTTGTGAAAATCCTTTATAAAAAAGTGTGTAAAATATTTTTGTAGTATCTACTCCTATAACTGAAACAAAAACAGTGTCAGAACTTAAAGGATAAATCCGATTTATTTCTCCATATTCTCCAAAAATTCCTTTCGGATAAAACATAAAGAAATTGTTTTCCAAAAGAGAAAATCCTTCCTCTTTAAAATAATCAATATTTTTACCCTTAAAAAATCCCTTTGAATTTCCTTTATAAAAAAATCCTGGACCATCTTTCCATATTTTTTCTAAAATATAATCTGCGTTTAAAAAGGAAAAAATTATAAAAATTAAAAATATTTTTTTCATCCTTTCATTTTCTTTATCTCTTCATTAAGGGCAGGAACAATTTCAAATAAATCTCCGACTATTCCATAATCGGCGATTTCAAATATCGGAGCATTTGGATCCTTATTTATTGCAACAATTACCTTTGATGTTCTCATACCAGCAATGTGTTGCATTGCTCCTGATATCCCACACGCAATATATAAGGAAGGTGAAACTGTTTTCCCAGTCTGTCCAACCTGATGTGAATGGTCAATCCATCCTGCATCAACAGCTGCCCTTGAAGCGCCAATTGCTGCCTTTAATGTTTTTGCAAGTTCTCTTAATGGTTCAAAACCACGAGGAGAACCAACTCCTCTACCCCCTGAAACAATTATATCTGCTTCACTAACATCAATCTCTTCTTCTCTTTTTGGTTCCATTCTAACTATTTTAAACCTTTCTAAATCAGGCATTTCCTTTTCTTCTATTTCTCCTTTAAATTCCCTTTCAATTGGTTTAAAAATGTTTGGTCTTATAACAAGAACAATTTTTTCTCTTAAAAGTTTTTCCCATATATATGCCTTACCTGCATAAACAGGTCTTTTAATAATTAAGCTCCCATTTTCAAATTTAAAATCAACTACATCTTGTCCAAAAGAAGAATTTATTTTTGCACATATTCTTCCTGCCAGATCCCTTCCATTTATTGTGCTACCACAAATAAAAATACTTATATTTTCTGACTCAATCTTTTCCTTAATTAAATTTGAGAATGTTTCAGGTTTATATAAATTTTCACCTTTAAAATAAAATATTTTATCAGCACCCTTTGAAAAAAGAGTTTCAGGATTATTTATATTACCAAATAAAAATGCAAAAATCTTTCCACCTTTCTCCTTTACAATTTTTGAAGCACCACCAATAATTTCAAAAGATATCTTTTTAAATTCCTTACCATCATGTTCAACAAAAACACCTATATTCATTTTAACCTCCTTAAATTATTTTTGCCTCTTCTTTTAAAAGTTTAACAAGCTCTTTTACATTATCAGGAAATGGAAGATTTATTATCTTTCCCTTTTTCCTTTCAGGTGGTGGTTCATAACCTATTATTTGAGTTGAAGCATAAGGCAATTCATTTACCTCTTTTATATCTATTATTTTTTTCTTTGCCATCATAACCCCTCTTAAAGATGGGAATCTTGGTTCAAATTTTGCCTTTTCAAAACTTATAATTAAAGGTGTCTTCGTTTCAATTATCTCTACTCCATATTCTGTCTCTCTTTCACAAATAAATTCAGAATTTTTAAAATCAATATTAACAATACCAGAAATAAGAGGAATTCCCAATTTTTCAGAAATTATAGCAGGAACAATTCCCCTGTCATAATCAACTGATTTTTTCCCAAGCAAAATAACATCCGGATTTTCCTTTAAAAGATAATCACTTATTATTTCACCTATCCTTATTGAATCATAAATTTCTTCATTCACTTTTAAAAGAACCCCTTTATCAGCACCCATTGCAAGAGCATGCCTTATAATTTCAATTGAATTTTCATCCCCACACGATAAAGCAACAATTTCACCAGTTTGAATTTTTTCCTTTATCCTAAGTGCTGCTTCAACCGCATATTCATCATAGGGATTTATAACATGGGGAATACCTTCCTTATCAATTCCTGTTCTATCAGATTTAACCCTTAAAGGAATACCTGTATCAGGAACCCTTTTAACAAGAACAAAAATTTTCATCTCTCACTCCTTTTAAAAATTTAATTATAATTTATTTTTTTCTTTTAATTCCAATTCCTTTGCACTAACAGAAATTTTTGAAAAATCTGCATATCTATCAAAAAGTTCTTTTAATTTTTTTAAAAGAGCAAGCCTATTTTTTCTTAAAGAAATATTTTCTGTCATAACAAAAACATTATCAAAAAATTTATCAATATATGGTTTTAAGGAAAAAAGATAAAATATTGACTTTTCAAAATCTTCATTTTCAATACTTTTTATATAATCTGCTTCAATTTCCTTCATTTTATAGTACAAATTTTTTTCCTCTTCCTTTTCAAAAATTGATTCATCAACAAAATCAGGTATATCCTCTTCTTCCAATATATTTCTTACCCTTTTCTGTCCTATGACAACAGAGAGAAATGTTTCTCTATTTTCTTTATAATATTTATTGAGAAAATATGCCTTTAAATAAACTCTATAAAGAGAATCAGAAGAAGAAATTGTCGCATCAACAATATCATACCTTATATCCTTTTTTTCTTCAAGATAATTTTCATATCTTTCAAACAAATATTTTTTTATATCCTCTTCATTATCCTTCAAATTATAAATTTCAATCATTTTGTTAATCCATTCCCTTAGCGAAAAATTGACTTTAAAATTAATTAAAAGGTCAAAAAAGCCATACAGAATTTTTTTTAGCCCCAGAGGATCACGAGAGGCAGTTGGTCTATAACCTTTTAAAAAATAACCAATAAATGTATCCCATCTATCAATCATTCCAAGAAAAACGGATTCCTTTAATTCCGGAAGCGAATCGCGAGGATTTTTTGGTTTTAAAAATTCCCTTAATATTTTAACAACTTTTTCATTTTCCCCCTGTATCCTTGCATACTCAGATGCAACAATTCCTTCTAAAATTGTAAACTCCTTACCATCTTTAATCATCTCTGTTGTCAAATCAGTTCTTGAAAGTATAATAGCCCTATTTATTGCCTCTTTATCTATATCTTCTGGAACATCAATTTTTTCAAAAAATTTCTTAACCCTTAATACCTTATCATAAACACTTCCAAGTTTTTCATCCCAGTAAATTTCCTTTAATATAGAAAATCTTTGTTCAAGTGGAATTTTCAAATCTTCTTTCATATAAAATTCAGCATCTTCAAGTCTTGCAATTAAAACCTTTTCAAAATTTTCTATAACATTTTTTAAATTTTCTTCCAAGTTATTAACACAGGTAATAAAATATGGCATAATTTTCCCATTCTTATCTTTTATTGCAAAATATCTTTGATGAACTCTCATTGCAGTTATTATGAAATCTTCAGGCATTTCAAGGTATTTCTCAGGGAACTTACCAATTAAAACACCAGGATATTCTAAAAGACCTGTTAATTCATCAAGCAATTCTTCATCATAAACCAGAAAACCCCCTTTTTCCGTTGCAATTTTTTCTGCCTTTTCAAAAATTATTTTTTTTCTCTCTTCAAAATCAGGGAAAACAAGGTTTTCCTTCAAAATTTTCTCATAATCATCCTCATTTTTTATTTTTATCCATTTATCCCCTAATGCTCTGTTGCCTTTTGTTTTATTACCTGTTTTAATTCCATTAATTTCAAAATTTAAAACTTTTCCATCTAATAAACACAAAATCCATCTTATCCTTCTTGGAAAAAGAAACGATTTTCCAAAGTTCATCATAAGAGGAAATTTCAAAGATTTTATAAATTCCCCTAATTTCAAAGTTAAAATTTCTTTTACATCTTTACCACCTTTTTTTATCTTTAAAGCAACATATTCACCCTTTTCAGTATTTAAAACAAATAAATCCTCTTTTTTACCACCCTTACTTTCTGCAAATTTAATTGCCGGAATTAAAAAATCTCCATTTTCATCTATTCCAATTTTTTTAGGGGGTCCAATTATTATTTCTTCAGTTTCTTTTTGCTTTTCAGAAATTTTTGCCTTTATTGCCCATCTTCTCGGTGTTGAAAAAGTTTTTATTTCATAAAATTCAATCAGATTTTCTTCAAGAAAATTTAAAAAATTTTCTCTTATTATTTCTTCACCTTCCTTAACTAAAAAAGGAGGTAATTCTTCAACTCCTATTTCAAGGAGAAATTTCTTCATTTTTAAATACACCTATCCTTTCAAGATAGATTTCTGCACATTTTTTTGCATAATCCCTTATTTTTAAAATCCTTAAATTCCTTTCTTTTGGGGAAAATGCTCCTCTTGCATCAAGAATGTTAAATATATGAGAAAGTTTAATAACATTATGATAGGCAGGATATAAAAGTTTTTTTTGAATTAAAGTTTCTGTTTCCTTTTGGATTTTTGAAAATTCATCAAGATAAAATTCTATGTCGGCGATTTCATAATAAAGTTTTGAAAATTCTTCCTCGTTTTGTTTGTAAATATCTCCCCATGTAATTCCTTTTGTCCATTCAATCTCAAATATTGAATCCTTTTTTTGTAAATACATTGTTATTCTTTCAAGCCCATACGTTATCTCACATGTGATTGGATTTAAATCAAATCCACCCATCTGTTGAAAATATGTGAATTGAGTTATCTCTTGACCATCAAGCCATACTTCCCATCCAAAACCCCATGCTCCAAGTGTTTCTGATTCCCAATTATCTTCCACAAATCTTATATCATGAGAATTTATGTTTATTCCAAGTGTTTTTAAACTATCAAGATATATTTCCTGAATATTTTCCGGAGGAGGTTTTAATATAACCTGTAATTGATAATATTGACATACCCTATTAGGATTTTGGGCATATCTTGCATCTTTTGGTCTTTTTGATGGCTCCACATATACACATTTCCATGGAAAAGGTCCAAGACATCTTAAAAATGTAGCAGGATTAAATGTTCCAGCACCAACTTCTGAATTATATGGTTGAAAAACTAAACAACCTTTTTTCTTCCAGAAATTTATTAATTTTAAAATAACATCTTGAAAATACATTTTTTTATTATAAGGAAAATATTTTGAATTATTCAACTACTTTTATTTCTAAATTGATTTCCTTTATAATAAAAATATGAGTGTTGAAACTGTAAATATTCTTTCTTTAATTTTAGGTGCTATTGCTTTGATTTCTCCATTTATCCTTTCTTATTTTACAAATAAACTTATTCAAGCAGAAGATAAAAGGGCAAAAGAAATGATTGAAAAAGCGGATAAAAGACACGAGGAAATGATGATGGAAACACAAAAAATGATTATGGAAATTCAAAGATCTACTGCTGAAATTCAAAGGTCTATTGATGAAGGAAATAAAAGACACGAGGAAATGATGAGAGAAATTCAAAGATCTATGGACGAAGGAAACAAAAGACACGAGGAAATGATGAGAGAAATTCAAAGGTCTATTGACGAAGGAAACAAAAGACACGAGGAAATGATGA